>ERZ761603.1011-NODE-1011-length-22053-cov-15.680198_pt1 | contig 22053 bp, 17 predicted proteins | sample MGYA00511879_ERZ761603 | MGnify/ENA primary metagenome ERZ761603 (study PRJEB28899, sample SAMN02850040) | bioreactor sludge metagenome | biome: EBPR Sludge; feature: EBPR Bioreactor; material: flocular biomat | place: Australia: Thorneside Wastwater Treatment... | reverse complement strand
GGTGAGGCCTGACCCGTTCGAGGAGTTCGATGGTGATGCGGATGTCGTCTTCACCGATGGGCTTCTTCTTAACGCGGCCCGTTTCGTAAAAAGGCAGGTCGAGGAAGTGGATATTGGCGAGTTTCACGCCGCTGTAACGGGCCCCGGCCCGTGCCTCGGTGCGGCGGATCAACCCCTTGATCTTCTGGAGCTCCGCGCTGTCTGGTTCGCCCGGGTGTTTGCGGGAGAGGAAGGACTCGATGTTCGATTCAAGCTTTTCCGTGAACTCCCGGCCGAGTTGCGGGAACGCGGCGGCGAACTCACGCACAAAGTCAACATGCCGCAGGGCCGACTCGTCCCAAACGGCGATGTTGCCGCTGGTCTGATAGGCGACATGGACCTCGTGTCCCTGGTCGCAGAGTCGGATGAAGGTGCCGCCCATGCTGATCACGTCGTCATCGGGGTGTGGGCTGAAGACCACCACCCTCTTGGGAAACTCGTCCTCTCCCGGCAGACCACGCGTCGCGCCCAGTTCAGATCGGCTCGCATCGCGGGGTTTGCCGCCCGGCCAGCCCGTGATGGTTCGCTGCAAGGCCCGGAAGACCCCGATGTTGATGTCGTACGCGCCGCCCCGCGCGGTCAACAGGTCCTGCAGCCCGTGCTCGTTGTAATCCTCGTCCGTCAACTTCAGGATCGGCTTGTCGAGCGTGCGGGCGAGCCAGATGACCGCACGCTTGATCATCGTGTCATCCCATTGCTTGCCGAACTCCTCGATCGGTCCGAGGAGCCAGGGGGTCTTGAACCTCGTGAGTTCCGCCGCGGAGGCGGGGTCGAGCACGAAGCATGCGCTGGGGTGCTGTTGCAGGAAACTCGCCGCGACGGCGTTGGTGATCTCCCCCTCGACCGCGCGCTTCACAATTCCGGCTTTGTGTTCCCCGAACGCCAGGAGGAAGATCCGCTTGGCGTCAAGAATGGTGCCCACGCCCATCGTGATGGCCGTGCGGGGCACGTTCCACTCCCCGAAGAAATCGCTCGCCGCGTCCATCCGCGTGACTTTGTCGAGGGTAATAAGTCTCGTGCGACTCTCGCGCGAGGACCCGGGCTCGTTGAAGCCGATGTGCCCTGTTCGCCCCACGCCGAGGATCTGAATATCGATTCCGCCCAGGTCACGGATCGAACGCTCGTAGCGGTCACAGAACGCGCTCACATCGCTCCGCGGGATCGTTCCGTCGGGGACGTGGGTGTTCGACGGGTCAATGTCGATACGGTCGAAGAGATACTCGCGCATAAAGCGGCGATAACTCTGAAGATCGTCGGGCAGCATCGGCCAGTATTCGTCCAGATTGAACGTGACAGCGTTCTTGAATGACAGTCCTTCTGCTTTGTGCAGCCTGACGAGTTCCTCGTAGACCGCGGTAGGCGTGGACCCCGTAGCCAGTCCCAGAATGGCTTTTTTTCCCGCCGCGGCACGCTCACGCAATAGTGAGGCGATCTCCGCCGCGACGGCGGCGCTGGCGGCGGTGCTGGTCGGGTAGACGGAGACGGGTATCTTCTCGCCGTTGGGCTGTTGGTTCGACATGAGTGGGGTGATTTGAAAACGGGAGGCGGTGTAACAAGCGGATAATATTCTAGAATATCAAGCTTCTAGACAAAGCGGTCGGCGTTCCAGCCGACCGCTCGATCCGAACAGGTTTGGAGAAAGGCTTACGGGAACAGGCCGCGGATGGAGTAAGCCGCCTGGAGCCGCTCCAACGCGGCGATGTAGGCTGCGGTGCGGAGGTTGCACTTGTATTTCTTGCGTGCTTCACGGACGCGCTTGGCGGCCTGGACCATGTGTTTGTTGAGTTCGCGGTCCACGCGCTCGAGGTCCCACTGGTGGCAGGTTTTGTTCTGCACCCACTCGAAGTAGGAGACGGTCACGCCGCCGGCGTTGCAAAGGATGGCGGGCAGAACCTCGATCCCGCGTGACTCCAGCACGCGCTCGCCCGCGGGGGTGGTGGGGGCGTTGGCGCCCTCGGCCACGACTTTGCAGTTGAGCATCTTCGCCTCGACCTCGGTGATCATCTGCTCCAGAGCCGCGGGAACAAAGACATCGATCTTGGTCTCATAGAACTCGTCCTTGTCGATCCGCCCCGCGCCCTTGAAGTTCGCAACCCCGCCCGATTTCTGTACATGGAGGGCCAGTGCGTTGGCGTCGATGCCGCCGTCGTTGAGAATCGCGCCGGTGTGGTCCATCACGGCGATGAGTTTCGCGCCCTTGTCCTGCAGGATGCGGGCCGTCCAGGAGCCGACATTGCCGAAGCCCAGGACGCTGAACTTACACCCCTTGATGTCCACGCCGATCTCGGGGAGCATCTCGACGAGTGTATCGACCACGCCCTGCCCGGTTGCTTTCTCGCGTCCGACGCTGCCGCCGTACTCAACCGGCTTGCCGGTAATCACGGCTTCGGGCTGGTGCCCGCCCACTTCGCTCAGGAACGAGTAGGTGTCGGCGATCCACGCCATGTGTTGGCTGGTGCTGCCGACGTCGGGCGCGGGGATGTCGTAGTCCGGGCCGATCTGGTGCGCAATCGCCGTGGTGAACCGCCGCACGATCCGCTCCATCTCGCCCTTGCTGTGCTTGTAGGGATCGACCTTGATGCCGCCCTTGCCGCCGCCATAAGGCACGCCCACGAGGCTGCACTTCATCGTCATGAGGAACGCGAGGCTCTTCACATCATCGAGGTGCACATCGTGATGGAAGCGAAGCCCGCCCTTGTACGGCCCCAGTGCGTTGTTGTGCTGCACCCGGTACCCTTTGAAGAGACGGTACTCACCATCGTCCATCTTTACAGGGAAGTGGACCATGATCTCGTTCTTGGGCTGCGCCAGGATGATCTGGAGATGGTGGGGCAGATTCATCAGATCCGCCGCCGTCAGCATCGAGGAGACGGTCTGCCGATACAAGTTATTGGGATCGGTAGGGAACCCGAGTTCGTTGAAGAGGGGGTGTTGGACCAGTTCGCCGCCCCCCGCGCCGGCCTTCACGGGCATCTTCGCGGCGGGTTTCTTCATGACAGGCTTGGCGGCGGATTTGGCGACGTGCTTGGCGGGAGCAGAAGGCATGAGAACGCTGTTCCTGAAACGGTTTTGTATCGGAATAAAGAGCGAGACAGCCCGGTATGAACGAATCAAGTCGCGTGGTACCGGGGCCGATCATACCGCCCGCGGTATGGTTTGGCGCTGTTTCTGACAGCGGTTTTTTTTGCTTTTCTGGACCCGCCGCCGCTCTCGAGCGTGCGTGTATAACGTGCGAGAGAGCATTCTCAACCGCGCGAGAGAGACAGAACCACCGCGTTTCAGGATTGCGGTATATATCTGTAACTATGCACTCGAAGCACAAATCATGCCAATGTTCTTCAGGGGCTTAGATTGTTAGTATAATGTTCTATTTTATACTAAAAACCTTTCGTGCCTAATCATGCTGCTTTCTGAGTTTGACCGGCATCAGTGCCTTTGTCTTGACCCATGGGCGCAGGAACACGGATATTCGTGCCGCAGTTTCGGCATCGAACCGTCTTTCCTCTGCAGTTCGTAGGCACGAGGAGCACCTTTCTGCATGTGAGGTTCGGGCACATGATGCGGATGCTGGGTGCGAGAGATTCAGCCATGCGAGCCTCCGAGAAGAGGACTTCATCTTCATCGGCCCGCGAGAGGACCGCATTGAGTTGAGGGTGGGGTGACTCACTCACAGAATCATCCAAACAGGCGCTCCGGCGGTCTATGCTCTTCGCACGCGCGGAATCCTGTGTGAGGCTCCGCACGCCGCCCACCCCGAACAAGGGATATTCCATGCCGTTGACGGCTCCAAAGCACCAGCCTGCCACTCCCGCCAACTGCACCGCCGTGGTCGGTATGCAATGGGGTGATGAAGGCAAAGGCAAGGCTGTGGACCTTCTCGCCGGAGAGCATGATGCCATCGCCAGGTATAACGGAGGTGCCAACGCGGGCCATTCGGTGGTCGTCGGGGGCACGCGTTTTTCACTGCACCTCATTCCTTCGGGGATTCTGTACCCCGGCAAAGCCGCGGTGATCGGGAACGGAGTCGTGGTCGATCCGTGGAAACTGGTCGAGGAGATCGATGGTCTTCAAACCCGGGGGGTGGATACTTCCGGTCTTGTGCTCTCTGACCGTGCCCATGTCGTGCTCCCATATCACAAGATCGAGGACGGCATCCGTGAAGACACGCTCAGCCGTGTGGCCGCGGAGTCCGGAGCGGGGACGGGCGCGATCGGCACGACTCGTCGCGGCATCGGTCCGGCGTACGCCGACAAGGTGCAGAGGGCGTGCGCCGTCCGTGTTGGGGACCTGCTTCGGCGCGATGTGCTGACCGATCGGATCGGGCGTGCGTTCGAGATGAAGACCGCGCTGTTATCGCAGTGGGAGAAGTCTGCGACCATTGCGGAAAAAGAGTCACTTACTCGGGACGGTCTGCTGTCGGGGTGCCTCGATGTGGGGGCACGCCTCGCGCCGTTGGTGCGGGATACAACCGCGATGCTTCATTCCCTGCTCTCCGCGGGCCGCCGCGTCCTCTTCGAGGGAGCCAATGGCTCGCTGCTCGATGTGGATCACGGCACGTACCCGTTTGTCACCGGCTCGAGTTGCATCGTGGCGGGGATCGGCACGGGAACGGGCGTGCCGGTCTCTCGGATCGGACGGATCATCGGCGTGATGAAGGCGTATTCCACGCGTGTCGGGGCCGGGCCTCTGCCCACGGAACTGAAAGATGAGACCGGCAACCGCATCCGTGAAAGGGGACGCGAGTACGGCACCACAACCGGGCGGCCGCGGCGCGTCGGGTGGCTCGACCTCGTGGCGGTGCGGCACGCGGCGGCCGTCAACGGTGTGACGGGGCTGTGCATCACCCTTCTGGATGTTCTGGCCGGGTTCGACGAGATCAACGTGTGCACCGCGTACAGCATCGGTGAAGATCGGACCGATCGATTCCCTCCGGACGCCATCGAACTGGAGCGGGCACGGCCGGTTTACACCACGCTCTCTGGATTCTCGCAGGAAGTGGGTGGGGCCAGGCGACTCACCGACCTGCCGGCCGCAGCGCGAGCCTACCTCGACTTCATCACCGAGACCGTTGGGGTCCCCATCGATATTGTCAGTGTCGGGCCGGGTCGCGAACAGACGATTGTGTAGTCCGTTCCCCGCCCCTCACGAGCCGATGCGGAAGTCAGGCCTGTTGGTGTGGTGTAACAATAAAGTGCAGCACGCGTTGAAGTTGTACCATGGTTCGCATCTTCCGGTTCCTTGTGCTCTTGCTGCTGGCCTTGACCTGTCGGGCCGCTGATCCGACATTCTCCGAGGTGGTGCAGCGCTCGTTCGCTTCTTGGGATGCCAATGACGACGGTGTGCTGTCACCGGCGGAAATCGATTCGCTGGTCGTCGATCCGACGAGGACAGGGGCCGATGCGGCCGGGATCGCGGCGTTGAAACTGGTGGTGCGGGGCGGCAAGGTCACTCTGCCGCCGCTGACGCTCGATTTTCTCATGAAGCCTCCGCCGCGCCGGGCCGCGCGTGTCGATACCGACGCCGAAGACCGCGAAACACGGGCCGAGCCGCGTTCCGCCTCATCGCAGGATCCGACCGCCGCGATCAATCAGCGGTTTTCACGCGCGCTGCGCAAGATCAAGTCCGTCCAGCGCGACCTGTTCCTCGATGAGACACCGGATATCGACGCGTGTCGTCAGGGACCGCTGGGGGATTGCTTTTTCGTCGCGGCTGTCGGGGCCGCCGTGGATCGTGATCCATCATGGGTGATAAGCCTGTTCACACCCGAGGATGCGGGAGCCTATTCGGTCCGGTTCGGTGATGGACGTTCTGTGAGGATCAGCCCGTTGACCGATGCGGAACTCGGTCTGACGTCTACGACAGGTGATGAAGGGCTCTGGCTCGCCATGCTGGAAAAGGCGTACGGCTCATTGCGGAACGAAGGCCGCAAGGAGGAGGACCGCACCGAGTCCGTCACGGATGCCATCGCGAGGGGCGGTTCCATCGCCGCCACCATACGCGCCCTGACCGGGAACACCGTCGAACGCACATCACTGCGCGCCCGCATCGAACGGGCGGAAGCCTCCGGTCAGAGCACAACCCACATCGTTGAAGAAGTCCGAGCCAAACTCGTTGCGGCCACGCGGAACCGCCGACTCATCGGTCTCGGGTCAGATGCATCGGACAGCGGCAAGCGCCTGCCTCCTGGGGTATCGTCCAATCACGCGTATGCCGTGCTGGGGTTCGAGGAATCAATTGATCTCGTCCATGTATGGAATCCTCACGGAAATACCTTCCGCCCGAAGGGAGAGGAGGGCATGATTCACGGCTACCCCACCAGGGCGGGTCGATTCGACGTGCCCCTCCTTGAGTTCGTTCGGATCTTCCGTACGATGACGATCGAGACCGACACACCGCTCGAAACACGCGCCGAAGCGCTCCAGCCCAAGCCCGCGGTGTCGGGCTCTGCATCCGTCGATTAGCCACGGAGCCCTGCCGCTGCTGCTTGCTCGGCATCTGCCAGCCCGCGCAGGTCAACGATGACGGATCTCCTGTACCCCTTGGTCACAAGCGATGCCTCGTACGCGAGCGGATCAAGCCTCCCGGCCCCGAGAGGACAACGACCCACGGCACCCGCATCGGACAGTCTTGCAGAAAAAGGCGGTTCGGGCAGTTTGGATACCGCAACAACCGGGTCTGCTCCCGCCATCAGAGCCGCCGCGGCGTCAAGCCCGGCACCGATCGGCCCTTCATGTGCTCTCGGCGGCCACGCGTGGTCGGCGATACAGGCTCCGAAACGCTCGCACGCCGCGTTCAGGCTGATCCGAACACCCGGCGCCGGCTCCGACGGCAGCGTGAGGCTCACGATGCCCGGGGTACAGCCCCCGAGCAGAGACAGTTCTGCCGCTAGTTCGACCGCTTGCACGGTCGCCAGGACTGCCCTGTCCACATGCGACGGATCGGAGAAATGAGAGACCGGAATCCATAGATCGATCCCCGAGCATTCCAGTTGCATCCGTCGAAGCACCGCCGCCAGGTCTCGGCGGGCCGAGCGGTCCAACTCTCTCGCTCGTACTCCCGCCGCCGTGCCGTCGAGCTGCACCGATCTGTAACCCAACCGCGCGGCCCACTCGATCGCGGCTCGTGGCGATCCTCCCCACGGCACGTGGAGGTGCTGCGGCAGGCCGGCGAGAGAGAGGCTTCGGACGGGTTCCTCCAGCATAACTCGGCTTGTAGAGTACGTACGCTTGACCATGGGTCGGCGCGCAATTGTCGCTGAAATCATTGGCCTTGCGGCGGCGTCCCTCTGGTGCGGACTTCTCCTTACCTGCGGGTTCGTCGCGGCCCTGATCTTCCCGACAATGAAATCACTCTCGCCTCAACTCCCGGGATTCGCGCTCTATGACGGCGATCACTGGCGTATCGCAGCGGGCCAGTTCGCGGCGCCCATGTTCGGTCTTCTTGCCTGGATCCAGTCACTTCTCGCCCTCGTGATTTTTATGTCGTGCCGAATCGCGGGCCGTCGAGGCATGACCGCGCATCTGCCTTCCGCGGCTTTCATGTCCGCTCTACTGTCGGGCATTCTGGTGTATCGGCCCATGATGAACTTGATCGCCGGCCAGTGGGCCGCCGCCGCGGAAGGGCACTCGGCTCGGGCCGCCGCGTCGGCTCTGCAGTTCGCCGCGATGCACCGCTGGGCATCGGTATCGATATCGATCACGTTGATCCTCGCTGTCGCCTCCGCCGCGGCGTGCGCCGCCGCGTTACTCAGAGCACAGCCGATCGCACCTGCCGCCGCAGCATGGCGATAAAGACCGGCCCACCGATAATCGCGGTCACGACACCGATGGGCAGACGGCCGGTGGGAAGATCCACAGCACGGACGATGGCGCTGGCGCCGATGACCAACGCGGCACCAGCCAGTGCCGAACCCAGCACCAGCACACGGTGCCCGGGCCCCGCCATGAGCCGTACGACATGGGGACAGATAAGGCCCACAAAACCGATCGGCCCCGCCAGCACGACACTCGTGGCCGTCAGGATGCCCGACAGAACGAAGAGCAGCCGCCGCAGCGCACCCAGAGGCACCCCCACACTGACAGCCTCATCGTCCGTCAATGAAGCGGCATCCATCGAGCGGCCCGCGGACATTCCCACCACGATGCCGAGTATCGTGACGGTGCCGGCGAGGATGAACTCCGACGGAGTGATGTCTTCTCGCAGTGCGCCCCGCAGCATCCGATCCGCGATTCCCGATTCCGAGAAGGGCAGGAGATGCCGCACGAGCATCGTGCCCGCGCTGCAGATGATGCTGATCACCACGCCGTTGAGAACCAGCAGGAGCGGGTCAAGAACGCCCTGTTTCCGGCTGAGGATATAGGTCAATGCGAGCGCCCCCATGGCTCCCAGCAACGCCGCGGCGGTCGTCGAGATCGCGCCCAGGCCCGAGGCGGTCGCCACTCCCGCGCTGATGAGGCCGAGTTTCACCACGATCATGACGGCGAACCCCGATCCGCTCGCCAGCCCGAGCAGATCGGGCGAAGCCAACGGATTGCGCAAGAGCGATTGGAGAAAAACGCCCGCCACGGCGAGAGATGCGCCGACCAGCGCGCCGCCCGCAAGATTGGCCGCACGCACGCGCAGCACAGGACCGTGCCACTCTCCCCCGCCGAGGGAGAGGCGCAGCACCGAGACCCCGGCCAGCAGGGCCAGCAAGACGGCCAAAGTCAGAGTGACACGTAGTTTCATTCGATCGTGACGCGTCCGCAGGGCCAAGGAACGGGAGCGTAGCGCCGGGCCGCTCGGGTGGTCCTCCTACGGTTGAGGTCAGTGGCGAAAATCAAACACCTCCATCCGCTCCTCGAGCACCCGATCGCCGCCGCGATCCGTGGAGCGACTTCCGCTCCGCTGGTGTGCGGTCTCGATGCGTCCATGAGCATCGCGCGCGCGCTGGGCAGGTGCTATCCGTTGGTTGGTCGCTCGCGTGTTCGCCGCGCCGCGGAGAACCTTGCCCAGGCATTCCCCGACATGGAGGAGGCCGACCGCTGGGAGATCGCCGTACGGAGTTACGAACACCTCTTCCAGCTGGGTGTCGAAATACTCTTTGCACCCCGCCTGATCACCCAGGAGGGTTTTACTCGCCATCTGGTATTGTCCCGCATCGAGCCGGTGTTGTACGAACTTCTGAAACAGGGTCCGACCATTATGGTCACGGCCCACTGCGGCAACTGGGAACTGATCGGGTACGCCATTTCTCTGATCGGTTTCCCGATGCACGCGGTCTATCGACCGCTCGACCTGCGACCGCTCAACGAGTGGCTCTACGACACCCGCGCCCGCCGTGGTCTGACGCTCGTGAGCAAGTTCGGCGCGGTCCGAACACTGCCGCCGATTCTCACCCGGGGAGAGCCGGTGGGGATTGTTGCGGATCAGAGCGGGGGAGACCGCGGCCTGTACGTGCCGTTCTTCGGTCGTCTGACGAGCACGTACAAATCCATCGGATTGTTGGCCATGCGCACGGGTGCTCGCGTGCTGTGCGGATTTGCCCGCCGAATGTCTCCGACTGAGTCGATTCCTGATGGTCCGTGGCGGCAGAGCGGCGGTGGGGGGGAGCAGTTCAAACATGATCTGGGCGGAGTTCCCCGGATGCGTTACTCTCTTGAACTCGTCGATCATTTCGGACCCGAAGACTGGGAACAGCAGCCGGATCCGCTCTACTACCTCACCGCGCGGTACCGTCTCGCGATCGAGGGGATGATCCGCCGCGCCCCCGAACAGTACCTGTGGATGCACCGGATCTGGCGAGCACGCCCGGCTCATGAGCGGAACAACAAGCCCTTCCCGAAGAATCTGGTGGAGAAACTCCGTGCGCTTCCGTGGATGACTCCCGACAGCCTCAACGCCATCGTGGAGAGAAGCGAACGCGACCGCCGCGAACTGGCCGCGTTGTGACCGAGCAGGAGTTCGATCCCATGTCCGGCCATCGTCGGTGAGTCAGGCGATGTCGCGCGGACGGGGCGTGATCCGAAGGTCAGGTCGAGAGGCGTGGACATCGCCGGCTTCGCGCGGGGCCGGGTGGTTGTTCGCGTCAGGGAGTTGGGCCAATCAGAATCAGGGCGCCTTGGTCGGTTGCGCGAATGTGGCGACCGGGCGCATCGACAGGCGGGGCCACGATGCGAGCCGAGCCGACCTGTTGCCCGGCATCGCCTCGACAACCACCGACCGAGCGGCGTAGTAGCGTTCTCTCGGGCCCGGATCAACAGAGCACCCCAGTGGGCAGGTGGCCATCGCGGCCAGCACCAGAGAAGCAACCAGGCATGGGCGGACACTGTGAGATCGTCGCGAGGCTTCCGACGGGGCTAACCCGGCTTCCCAAACACGTGTGCAATCACCGTGCGATTCAGGGACCCTGCCGGCCGCCACAACCTCCTGATCTCGCTGCGTCTTCACCTCGATCAACTCGAATGCCTGCAATGTATCCGACCGAAAACGAAGTGTCATGGAATGTACTCCCGGCCCGCTCCGCGGCCCGACTCCCACGCGGATGGGGTATCGACAGATAGCCATTTCCAGGCTTCGTGGTTCAGGGGTTCCGTGCGAATACGACCCGCCGCGTATCGGTCGCACGCTCTGGATCGAATATGCAGTCCGTCGCACGATAACCCGCCTCCGTGCGATAACCGCTGAGCGTAACATTGCGGATGAAGCCGGCCTTCAGCACCGTTGCCTGCCCTGATTGGACACTCTCGAAACTGGCGACCCGCGCCGTGGCGTGGGGATTCACCGGATGTGAACTCCGCACGTTCGGGTATGCGTCGCGCGAGTTCGCGTGCGATCCCGCCCTGACTGCACCGGCGAAGCTCCGGGGAATGCTGGATCGGAGCGGACTGTCGATCTGCTCGCTGGCCACCGGAATTCGCTACGATGATCCCATCACGCCGCCCCTGCTGGGTTTTCTGCTCGATCACGAGTCGATGATCCGCGAGACGCAGCACTGCATCGACCTGGCCGTGCAGTTGGAGGCCCCGTTTGTCCGAGTCTTCGGGTTCGAGATCGTCGGTCACGAACCGCGCCCCAAAGCCGTCGCGCGCATCGTTGAACGACTTTTGAAGTGCCTGGATTACTGCCGCAACAGCGGTGTGCGCATCCTGTTGGAGAATGGGGGATCGTTCTCCACCGCGGTGGATCTGGCCGAGATCATGGACAAGGCCGACCATCCATTGCTGTGCGCTTCGTACTCCGTGCCGGTTGCCATCGCAGCGGGCGAGAAGCCGGAGAACGGCGTGAACGTGCTGGGAGAGCGGCTGGCGTGCGTCAAACTCAAGGACATGCAGCAAGGCAGGCCGTGCGCGCTGGGTGAGGGCGATGTCCCCTGCCGTGCGGCGGTCGAAAGTCTCGGGCGTGCCGGGTACGGCGGCTGGGTGGTGTACGAGTTTGACCGTGCCTGGCTCGGCGCGAGCGATGTGGACGTCGATACCGTCATGGCCGCATCGGCCCGAACCCTCTATCGCTGGATCGACGGTCAGGTTCCATCGCCGCGGCATCCGGTGGTCGCGTAACAGATGGGTATCAGGTGGCCGCATCACTCGCTGAGTCCATCGTCGAACGATGCCTGCTGGCGGGGTTCGCCGCGGCGGGGGTGGCCCCGGCGGCGGCGTCGAAGTGGGGAGAGGCGATGCGGGCCTGGCTCGCCGCAGGTTCGCACGGGGCGATGGAGTACATGTCCCGTGACTTGGAAGTTCGGCTCGACCCGCGCCGTGTGCTGGATGGAACCCGCGCGTTCCTTGTCGTGGCGGACTTGTACGCGTCGCGTGCCGGCACTCTGGCGAGTAACGCTCCGGAGTCCGGCACAAGCGCGCGGGGCCGCATCGCGCGGTACGCGCAGGGCAGGAACTACCACGACGTGATGAAGCGTCGGTTGCACGCGCTCGCCGATGCGCTGCGGATCGAACACCCAGGATCTGAGTTTCGTACCTGCGTCGACACCGCGCCGATACTGGAACGGGAGTTGGCCGTGGCCGCCGGTATCGGCTGGCAAGCCAAGAACACGATGGTCATTCATCCGCGACTGGGCAGTTATGTATTGCTCGGGGTCGTCGCGACGACCCTGCCCCTGACAACGCCCGCGGAACAGTGGACCGCCACGGACCACTGCGGCACGTGCACACGCTGCATCGAAGCATGCCCGACTGGCGCGATCACACCCTACCGGGTCGAGGCCTCTCGATGCGTTTCCTACCTCACCATCGAACACCGCGATGTCATCCCGGTCGAGTTGCACGGTGAGATGGGGGACTGGATCTACGGCTGCGATGTCTGCCAGGAAGTCTGTCCGCACAACTCGCCCAGGGACGACGGCGGAGTGCCGTACCCGGCGTATTCGCCCCGCGCTGCCGGGCTTGAGCTACTCGACGTGCTGAACTGGGATCGCGCTGCTCGTGAGCAGGCTTTCAGGACCTCACCCATGAAACGGGCCGGATTGGCTGTGATGAAGCGCAACGCGTTGATTGTTGCGGGCAACGTGCTTCGTGATCGAAGTGATGCCGCACTCCTCGCGCGCGTCAAGGCTGTTGCCGCGGACAACAGCGAATCCGATGTGGTCAGGCGAACTGCACGGGAAGTTCTTCAACAACTCGACGATCGGAGTTGAGCGGGCTTTGTCTCATTGAGCCGCGTCGCGGTTGAACTACCCGTGTGGTGACGGCGGCCGCCGCAGCGTCAGGCCCGTTCGGTCCGGTCGAACGGCTCGTTGAGACCGCCGCACTCCCGGCAGATCATCCCGTAAGCACCGCCCGGCAGCCCCTTCAAACTCGCGCCGCAGGACAGGCACGCAGGAGCGACGATCCGCGGTGCGATGCTGCTCTTCCACACCAGGGCCATGGCGGCGACGGTCACGCCGATGACCGGCCAAGCGGGGGCCGCGGCGAGGGACACCAGCGCAAAGACGGTGAGCGCAGCCCCGAGAAGCAAGGCGAGTACGCGAAGCCAGGTTTTGTGCAGCCAAGTCACCGAATGTGCCCCGAATCGCCTAAAACTGCCACAAACTGCTGCCCCAGGTGAGTCCGCCTCCGAAGCCAAGGAACATGACCTTGTGCCCCTCTCGCACTCGCCCTTCCCGTACGAGTTCATCAAGGCACAATGGCACCGATGCCGCCACCGTGTTGCCCACCCGGTCGATGTTCACATGCAGACGCTCGGCGGGTATGCCGAACCGCTCGCGGGCCGAGGAGAGGATTCGTGCATTGGACTGGTGGCACACGAACATGTCGATCTCATCCGACCGTAGTCCGGCCTTGTCCAGCGTTTCCTGGATCAGGTCGGAAAAGGTTGTAACCGCAAACTTGAAGACACCCGCACCGTTCATCTGCACCCGTCCGAACTTCGACGGATCACACGCGACCCCGGGGGGGAAGTGCCGATCGGATTCGGGGATGTAAATTTCCTTCCATGCAGCGCCGTTGGTGTGCATCGCCTGCGCGATCAGTCCCTTGCTCGCATCGTCTGTCGCGCGCATCACCACCGCCGCGGCGGCATCGCCGAAGAGAATCGCGGTCCCCCTCCCGGGGGTGGAATAGTCCATGTGGACGGACAGTGTGTCCGCACCGATAAGCGCCGCGGTGCGATACAGGCCGCCCCGGACGAGTTCGTGGACCGTGTTGAGCGCGAAGACAAAGCCGGAGCATGCAGCGTTCAGATCGAACGCGGCCGGCGATGCGGCACCGACATCACCCGCCACCAGGCACGATGTCGGCGGGCAGCCCATCTCAGGTGTCATCGTGGCGATGACGAGCAGATCGAGGTCCGTAGCGTTCAGGCGGGCCGCTCGCAAAGCCTGACGGAGCGCCTCGGCGCTCAGGGTGCGAGTGCACTCGCCTTTCGACGGATCGACCAGTCGGCGCTCCCGCACCCCGGTGCGCTGCACGATCCACTCGTCACTTGTATCCATCAGTCGTTCGAGATCGGCGTTCGTGAGTCGCCGATCGGGGAGGCATGATCCCGTTCCCACGATACGAACGCCGAGGCGCCCGGCGCCGCCCGTTCGCGACGTGAGGGCGGACGCGTTCATGCCCCGGCACCCTCGGTGGCGGGAGTTCGTGAATCCAGAACGTGCGCGACCTCGGCGAGGCGCCTGACGATCTGCTCGTTGACGTGGGCGTGGTGGAAGTTGCGGCAGTTGCGGATCGCCGCTTTGATCGTGTGCGGTTCGCTGCTGCCGTGCGCGATGAAGCACGCGCCATTGATGCCCAGCAGGGGCGCCCCGCCGTGCTCGTGGTAGTCGTTCTTCGCGTAGATGTTCCGCACGATCGGCTCGAACTTGGTCATCAGCGCGGGATCGTAATCGACGATCTCCGCGGCGATGGCCTTGAAGAGGCTCTTGGCCATTCCTTCCGCCGCCTTGAGCAGCGTATTGCCCACCAGGCCGTCGGTCACGACGACATCCGCCGCGGCTTCGAAGAAATCGCGTCCTTCGATGTACCCGATGTAGTTGATCCCGGGCGTGGCCTTGAGAAGGTCGCGGGTCTCCTTGATGATCCCCGTGCCCTTGGCTTCCTCGCTGCCGATGTTCATCACCGCGATGCGGGGGCTTTCAACTTTCAGGAGTTGGCGGGCCAGGACATCGGCCATCACGCCGTACTGCCAAAGGTGCTCCGCCTTCGGCTCGGGGTTCGCGCCGGCATCAACCAGGACGACATTGTGCTTGAAGGCTGGGACGGTCACGGCGATGGCCGGGCGGATGACGCCGGGCAGTCGCCGCATGTGCAGTGTCGCCGCCGCCACACACGCGCCGGTGTTCCCGGCGGACAGCACGACATCGCACCGCGCGGGGTGCTTCTCGGCGCCGTACTGGGCCATTTTGACGATCGATGATTCGGTCTTCTGACGCACCGCCTTCGCGGCGGAGTCACCCATCTCGATGACCTGGTCGGCGTGAACAATCTCGATCCGGGGGTCTTTGGGAGAGATCCCCCGCTCGTCCAGAAGATCAATGATTTCGTTCTGACGCCCGATGAGGACCAGTACGTCCCCCGGCGGGAGTTCGGAGAGCGCCAGCACGCATCCTTTGAGAATGGCGTCGGGGGCGTGATCGCCGCCCATGATGTCAACTGCGATGCGCATCGGCCGGAGAGACTCGCGCGAAAGAGTGGTTGATCCGCTGCCTGAGATTCGAGACGCGCCGATTATTCGCCGGAGGTCCTGCGCGCTTCAGGCCCACCGTACTGATTTTCACCGCACGCCGTGCAGGGTACTCAGGCCTTCGGCACACCGATGCCGAGTTTCGGCACTTTGATCTGGAGACCGGGACGAACATAGCCGGACTCCTTCGCCGCACGGTGGTGCATCTTCGCCAGACCCGAAACCGGGTCCTGCGCGACCGTGGTGGGGGTCAGGGCGTGGTGACTGCGGCGACGCCGCGTGCGGCCGTAACTGACTCTCTGTGGGGGAAGCATGGACGTCCTTCTCTTACAAAATCGGAGGGGCGCGTCCCCACCGATGTGCTGCAAAACCTTTATCCCGTTTAATGGCGGGAAACAACTTTCCCTATCGCGCGTGGCGCGAAGGAATCAGGGGGATATGTTAGGAGGGCGTGAGAGTCGTGTCAACGGCCTCGATGGCCTGCGGCCACTCACTCTTTAACTCCTAACTTCACGGTTACTGACGCCTTAGTAGGCAATTATTTGCTTGAAACCGTGTCAAAGTACAAATCAAGTTGAGAACACGACAGTATCCAATCAAAAATCGAACAAGGACCACTTTCCTGCGTCGCAGTTCCCTTGAATTAGAGCCTGTTCGCAATCGAACCTATACAAAGAAAACAGCGAATACCTGTGTCAATAAGTTGGTGCGACGATGAAATGGATGGTCCCATGCTGGGGTAGATGCATTGACCAGCACCAGTTCCAGACTTTGAACACACATGCGGGAGCATGGTCGTCGCCTGGCGGAACTGACAGAAGTGCCGGGTGCATCGTGTAGCGTGCTGTGAGTTCATCGCTCGTCCGATTAGCAGCAATGAACTGGACGATACTTCGTCAGCGTCTATACTTGCATGGAATTGACAACACTCGCGGCAAGAACCGTGAGTTACGCCCTCCTAGCTCAGTTGGTAGAGCAGCTGACTCTTAATCAGCGGGTCGAAGGTTCGAGTCCTTCGGGGGGCATTGAAAACACAGGACTTATGGCGGCCGGATGAACTGGTTGCCGACTGAGTCCGGACTGTTTCTGACACATCTATTGGCACAACGCCGGTCGAGGCCATCGACGAGCCCCGCGAATCCATGCAGAATTCAGAATCGACCCGCTGATTTGCTGTTAGAGGGTCTTCGGCGATGGAGGAATCGATCGCATTTCGGCTTCCATGAGTCGGTAGCCAACCCCGGGCTCGGTAACGATGAACCGCGGCTGTGCGGGATCGACCTCCAGCTTCTTGCGAAGCTCTCCCGCGTACACACGGAGGTACTGCACGTCGCTGGCGTGCTGCGGACCCCAGACTTCCTTGAGGATCATGTGGTGGGTAAGCACCTTGCCCGAGTGCTTGACCAGGAATGCCAAGAGCTTGAACTCCATCGGCGTCAGGCGGACCTCGCGACGTCCGGAGCTTTCGCGGTCGGTGGCCTGATCGGTCACAAAGACCAGTCGGGCGGTGAGGTCCACGCGCAGTGTCCGGCCGTCGGCGGTGCATTCATACGGCGGCACCTCTGCGCTCCCCGTGGGCCCCCGACCTGTCGCCGAGTTCGCATGGCGCAGAGCAACCCGCAAGCGGGCGAGCAGTTCGCCGACGCCAAAGGGCTTGGTGAGGTAGTCGTCCGCTCCAGCGTCGAGGGCGGCCACCTTATCGCTCTCCTGCCCGCGCGCAGAGAGGACGACAATCGGTGTGCGAGACTCTTTGCGGATCGCGCGGGTGACGTTCAGACCGTCGCCGTCGGGAAGGCCAAGATCCAGCAGAATGACATCCGGATAGGTGGTCATCGCCAGCAGCGTCCCTTCGCGGGCCGTGCCAGCTTCCTTCACGCGGTAGTGGTTCGCTTCGAGCGTGGCGCGGAGGAAGCGACGGATCGGCTCCTCATCCTCGATGATGAGCACGAGGGGCATGTGCGCGGGCGGCATCCCACCAGCCTGCAGTTGCTGCGCACGTGCGGGACCAGGAGTTGAGTCGCTCATGACGCACTCCTTTGGGTCAGCCCAGCGTCTGTTGTCCGCGACACGTTGGCCGTGCCCCGGTTCTCTGCCGCATCCTCCTTGGCTGGAAGCGCGGGCTGCGGGTGCTCGACCGGCAACGAGAAGAGGAAGGCGACACCCTTCGGGGTGTTGGGCTCAGCCCAGATGCGACCGCCGTGCACGCGGATAATCCCCTCACAGATCGTCAGGCCGAGGCCCATGCCCGTCGATGCCGCAGCACCGGAACCCGGGCCGACCGTCTTGCTGGCGCGGCCTCGATAAAAGCGTTCGAACACCTTGGATGACTCATCATCGGAGAGCCCGGCACCCTCGTCCCAGACCTTGACGACGATATTCGTCTCGCTGGTCCACGCTGATATCCCGAGTGTCGTACCAGGCGCGGTGTAGCGAAGCGCGTTCTCGACGAGGTTGTGGACGACCTGAGGGAGCATCGCATTGTCGACGCGGATCATGGGCAGGTCGGTTGGAACATGTACGCGGAAGGGGCGTGTGGCGAGAGCATCACGGTGGCGTGAGAGCCCAGCCCCCACGATTTCCTCAACCGTCGTCCACTCCCGCCGCAGGTCAACGGAGCCGGATTCCAGCCGCGTGGCAAAGACGAGGTTGGCGATGATGTCATTGAGGCGGGACGACTCGTCAACGATCGTTCGGAGGAGGGCTGCGCGCGTCGGCTCGTCGATGCCACCCCCTACGCCTTCGGCTCCTTCCGACTTCTGGGAGTCATCCGCCTGCTGGAGCGTGCTCGCGGCGCCGGTGATGCTGGCGAGTGGCGTGCGGAGGTCGTGGGACACAGAACTGAGCAGCGCGCTGCGGAGCCGCTCACGTTCGGCGTTGATGCGCGCAGACTGCTCGGATTCGGCAAGCGTGACGCGCTCCAGCGCCGAAGCGGCTTGCGACGCGATCGAATCAAGGGTGGCGAGCTGGGCCGCGTCGAAGGGATCGACGCCGTTGTTCACCTGGGCCCGTACACCGAGCACTCCAGCCCGGCCTTGGCTCCCAACCAGGGGGTGGTAACGGCCCTGAGCCGAGGGGAGCGTTGATGTGCCGCGCCCAGCGGGGTTCCCGTGGTCGAAGGCCCACTGAGCCACCCCGCGCTCGCGGGCCGCCTGCTCACCTTCGCCGGAGTACCAGTCAGGACCGCCCAACCCCGCGGCGGCAGCAACATCAAGGCCATTCGGTCGAGATGAGGCACCGACTCCCGCTCCCGGCGTGGGAGTACACACGACTGCATCAGCCTGGAGTAGGTCGTGCGTGTGCCGTGCAACAATCGCGGCCACGCTGCGGGCATCGCGTGCGGCTGCGAGTTCGCGCGAGAGTGCGTGCTGGGCCGCCGTCGCCCGTTCGCGGGACCAGGCGCGGAGCCGCTGCTCACGTGCACGAGCCGCAAGCGTTCCGACGACGACACCCACGGCGAGCATGACGCAGAACGTGACCAGATAGCCGGTGTCGTTGATGTTCAGCGTGAAGCGCGGCTCGGTGAAGAAGTAGTTGAAAGCCAGTACCGCCAGGACGCTGGCGAAGATGGCCGCGACGCGGCCGAACCACAGCGCGCTGACAACCACGCCCGCGAGGAGGATGAGGGCCTCCTCGGAGAGATCCGGGGGCCGAAAGAACGCAAGTCCAACGAGAGCGCACGCCGCAATCACGCCAGTTGACGCCGCGAGTTCGCCGACAACGCGGGCGGGCGGCTTGGGGGCCCGTGCGCCGCCCACTCCTGTGCCTGGTGCCGGTTGAACTACGGCATTTCCCGACTCATCGCCTCGCACCACATAGATGTCGATGTCGCCGCTTTCGCGGATCAGGTTGTCAATAAAGGACCCGAACAGAACCTCCTTCCACCGTGGCCGTTCCGTCTTGCCGACGACGATCCTGCCGACGTTGCGTGATCGGGCGAAGGCGATCAACTCCCGGGCGGCATTCTCGCCCGCGACAGTGTGCGTTGTCCCTCCAAGCGATTCGGCCAGCCGCAGGTTCGCGTCCAACCGCTCGCGGTTCGCGGGTGACAGGTTCGTTGTGCGAGGCGTCTCTACGTACACGGCGATGAGGTCGGCGTGCAGCCCCGCCGCCATCCGTATCGCCGCCCGCACCAGCTTGCCCGACATGGGGCTTGGGCTGACGGCGACCACGATCCGCTCGCCCGCGGGCCACACCGCTCGGATGCCCCGGTCCTGCTTGTACCGCCGCATCTCCGAATCGACCCACGCCGCGGTGCGGCGGAGCGACAGTTCGCGGAGCGCTGTGAGATTGCCCTTGCGAAAGAAGCCGTCGCTCGGATCGACGGCGCGCACGGCGTGCTCGCCGAGATACACCTTGCCCGCCTTGAGCCGCTCGTGCAGCGCATCGGGCGGCAGGTCCACCAGTTCGATCTCGTCGGCCTCGTCGAAGACGCGGTCGGGCACGGTCTCAGTGACCTTCACGCCCGTGATCTGCGCGACGACGTCGTTGATCGACTCCAGATGCTGCACGTTCAGCGTCGTGTAGACATTGACGCCCGCGGCCAGGCACGCCTCAACATCCTGCCAGCGCTTCGCGCGTCCCGAGGGCGAACCGGGCGCGTTGCTGTGCGCGAGCTCATCAACGAGCAGGATGTCGGGCCGCCGCCGCATGGCCGCGTCCACGTCGAACTCGTGCAGCGCGGCTCCTTGGTACTCGATCTTCACCCGCGGGATGATGTCCAGCCCCAGCAGCATCTGCTCCGTCTCGGCCCGCCCGTGCGTCTCGACCACACCGACGGCGACATCCACGCCCTGCGCCGCCATCCGCTGTGCCGCCGCGAGCATCGCATAGGTCTTGCCGACGCCCGGCGACATGCCAAAGAAGATCTTCAGCCGCCCGCGGGGCGGACCCGACCCCGCGACCGGTGCCCCATCGACAGCAGCCCGCTGCTCACGCTTGAAGCGGTCCAAGACCTCGTCGGTCGCTTGTGGGCTCGGGTTTGTCTCCTTGGGAGCCATCTTGTGCGTCATCGTATTGAGTCGTCGGCATCATCACCGGGAACTGTCGCCGAGGGCCTGATTCAGGGCGAGCACGTTGACCACGGGCTCACCGAGCACGCCGAGAGCGCGGCCTTGGCTGTGTTGGCGGACGAGGTCACGGACTACGTCTTCGGTCAGGCCGCGGGCCTTGGCGACGCGAGCGACTTGGTATTCCGCCGCGGCGGGGGAGATGTGCGGGTCGAGGCCGCTGGCGGAGGTGGTGACGAGGTCGACGGGGACAGCGGTCGCGCGGGACGTTGAGCCGGGGGTGACGCGCACAATGCCCACGCTCGCGTCCGCCGCGTCGAGGGCGGCGATGCGGGCCTTCACGTTGTCGAGCAGTGCGGGATTGGTCGGAGCGAGATTGCTTCCGCTGGACCCGGTGGACTTGTCGAGGTTGAGCGCGGTGTAGGGCACGGGACCGGTCGCGCTTGGGCGGCCCCAGAACCACTTGGCGAGCGCGGGCGCGGCGGTGGCGTCGGACGTGCCGAACTCCTGGCCGATGAGCGAGGAGCCGATGGGCTTCCCGACCGCCTCGCCAGCGGTGCCGAGGATGATCGAGCCGTTGGCGTTGTCGGGGAACGCGACGTGCGCGATGCCGGTGATGGCGAGCGGATAGACCACGCCCGTGATGAGCGAGAGGAGCAGGAAAAGGACGAGTGCAGGGCGGAGGATGGACAGTTGCGTAGGCATGGTTCAGTTCCACACGGGCAGCAGGTTGACGAGCACGTCGATGATCTTGATGCCGAGGAACGGCACGATGAGGCCGCCGAGGCCGTAGACGAGCAGGTTGTGCGCGAGCAGGCGGCTGGCTTCGACGGGGCGGTACTTCACGCCGCGGAGGGCCAGGGGGATGAGCACGACGATGATGAGGGCGTTGAAGATGACGCTGGAGAGGATCGCGGTCTCGGGATTGAGCCGCATGATGTTGAGTGCGCCCAGCGCCGGGTAGGTGCTCATGAACGCCGCGGGGATGATGGCGAAGTATTTGGCGACGTCGTTGGCGATGCTGAAGGTCGTCAGCGAGCCGCGGGTCATGAGGAGCTGCTTGCCAATGCGGACGATCTCGATCAGTTTGGTGGGGTTGCTGTCGAGGTCGACCATGTTGCCGGCCTCTTTGGCGGCCTGCGTGCCGCTGTTCATGGCGACGGCGACGTCGGCCTGGGCGAGCGCGGGGGCGTCGTTGGTGCCGTCGCCGGTCATGGCGACGAGCCGTCCGCCCTGCTGATACTCGCGGATGAGCTTCAGCTTGGCCTCGGGCGTGGCCTGGGCGAGGAAGTCATCGACGCCCGCCTCGGCGGCGATCGCTGCGGCGGTCACCGGGTTGTCGCCTGTGATCATCACGGTCTTGATACCCATGCGTCGGAGTTCCGCGAAGCGCTCTGCGATGCCGCCCTTGACGATGTCCTTGAGTTCGATGACGCCGAGCGTCTTGCCCTTGCCATCGGCGACGACCAGCGGCGTGCTGCCGCGCTTCGAGACCTCGTTCACGATCTCGCGGGCCTGCACGCTCGGCGTGCCACCCATGCGTGAGACGTATGCGTCGATGGCATCCGCGGAGCCCTTGCGAATCTGGCGACCCTGCGGGTACTGCGTGGAGACGGGCAAGTCCACGCCGCTCATGCGGGTATTGGCGGTGAATGGCACGAACGAAGCGGGTTTCCCATCAAAGCCAAGCGCGTGCATGTCGCGCTCGCGGATGTTGTACTTCTGCTTGGCGAGGACGACGATGGAGCGGCCCTCGGGCGTTTCGTCGGCGAGCGATGAGAGCTGGGCCGCGTCGGCGAGTTGCTCCGCAGAAGTCCCATCGACCGGATAGAACGCCGACGCCATGCGGTTGCCGAAGGTGATCGTGCCGGTCTTGTCCAGCAGCAGCACATCC
>ERZ761603.1009-NODE-1009-length-22082-cov-50.994371_pt1 | contig 22082 bp, 29 predicted proteins | sample MGYA00511879_ERZ761603 | MGnify/ENA primary metagenome ERZ761603 (study PRJEB28899, sample SAMN02850040) | bioreactor sludge metagenome | biome: EBPR Sludge; feature: EBPR Bioreactor; material: flocular biomat | place: Australia: Thorneside Wastwater Treatment... | reverse complement strand
GCGGCAGTGCCGCCGCCGGGCTGCCGGCCGGCGGCCTTGGCCAGAGGGCGTAGGCGAGGGCGGCCACGGCCAGCGTCATCAGCAATGCAATCGCGATCTTGAGGGCCGGCACCAGCTTGCCGCCGGCGTCCTTCTGTATCGGCGCGAACCGTGCATCCTGCGCGGCAATCCTGACCTCGGCCAGGTCGACCTGGTGCGCTCCCGCGGAATAGGCGGCGAGCAGCGCCTTGTCGGCCAGAATGTTGATGCGCCGGGAGAGTCCCTCGGAGATTCTCGTTATCTGGTCGATGGCGCGGGCCGTGAACGGGTTCGGCCCACGGTAGCCGGCCGCGCGCAGCCGGAAGTCGACGTAGCTGCCGACTTCGGCGACCTTTAGTGGCGCCAGGTTGAAGTGCTGGGTGATGCGCTCGCGCAGTTGCCGCATGTCGTTGGCGGCGAGGCGCTCGTCGAGTTCCGGCTGGGCGAAGAGCGCGATCTGCAGCAGCTTGGTGGCTTTCGATTCGAGGTTGGAGAGCAGGCGGATTTCCTCGAGCGACTCGGCCGGCATCGCGTGCGCCTCGTCGATCAGGATGACCACCCGCTTGCCGGCGGCGTAGCGCTCGACGAGAGCATCCTGCAGCGTGCGGATCATTGAGTGCGTGGTCTTGCCGTCGGCGGGAATTCCCAGTTCGTCGGCGATGGCGCCGAGTATCTCGTGCCGCGACAGCGACGGGTTGGCCAGGTAGAGCGATTCGACCCCCGCCGGCAGGCGTTCCAGCAGCATGCGGCAGAGCATGGTCTTGCCGCTGCCCACCTCGCCGGTCACCTTGACGATGCCCTCGTCCTGGGTGATGGCATAGATCAGCGCCTCGAGCGTCGGGCCGCGATTGGCGCCGGTGAAGAAGAAATCGGTATGCGGCGTGATGCGGAAAGGCGGCTCGCGCAGGCCGAAGTGCTCGAGATAGAGGCTCATGAACGGTGCCAGCTTTCCATGCGGTTGTAGAGCGTCGTGCGGTTGATGCCGAGGCGGCGGGCAGCGCCACTGACATTGCCGGCGCACAGCTCGAGCGCGGCTTCGATGTAGCCGCGCTCCCAGGCAGCGAGCGTCGCGTCGAGATCGATGCGGGCGGCCGTCTGCAAGTGCTTCAGCGCCGCCTGCATGCGCTGCTCGTGATTGTTTTCGACCACCGCGGCCCGGCTGCTGCGGTCGACGTCGTCGGAAGTGTCGAATTCGGCGAGCAATTGATCGGGCTCCACCATCTGCCCGGGGTGGCGGGCCGTAAGGCGGATGACGATGTTGCGCAATTCGCGCACGTTGCCGGGAAAACCGTACGCCAGCCATAGCGCTTCGGCGGCCGGATCGAGCGCAAACGGCTGGCATTGGGCCTGCGCGGCATACAGTCGGCGGAAATGGTCGAGCAGAAGGAGGCGGTCGCGGCCCATCTCGCGCAATGGCGGGACGCTGATCGTGAATACCGACAGCCGATGGTAGAGATCGGCGCGGAAGCGTCCGGCCCGGACTTCCTGGCGCAGGTCGCGGTTGGTGGCGGCGACGATGCGTGCCCTGGAGGTGCGGGTCTGGGTTTCGCCGACGCGCTGGTATTCGCCGTTCTCGAGAACACGCAGCAGTTTCGGCTGGAGGTCGGACGGGAGTTCGCCGATTTCGTCGAGGAACAGGGTGCCTTCGCCGGCTTCCTCGAAATAGCCGGCCTTCGCCGTCGCGGCTCCGGTAAAGGCGCCGCGCGCATGGCCGAAGAGCGTCGGTTCGACGAGGCTGGGGGAGATCGCCGCGCAGTTGAGAGCGAGAAACGGCTGATCATGGCGCGCCGTCTGCTGATGCAGGCAGCGGCTGGCGACGATGTCCTTGCCGCTGCCCGATTCGCCCTCGATCAGCACCGGAAAGCCGAGGTCGGCGTATTGCGCGAGTTGCAGGCGCAGACGCTGCATCGGCAGGCTCTCGCCGATCAGCCCGGTCGCGGAGCCGGTTTGCGGGGCACTGTCGGAGAAGGCCAGCGCCTGATGCAACAGGGTCAGCAGATGCCCCGGGTCGCAGGGCTTGCCGACGAATTCCACGGCTCCCAGCGTGCGCGCATGGCGGGCATTGTCCTCGCCGTTCTGACCGGAGAGGACGATGATCTTCATGTCCGGCGCATGGGCCAGCAGGTCGCCGATCAGTGCGAAGCCCTCGTCGGGGCGATGCGGTTGCGGCGGGAGCCCGAGATCGACCAGGGCCAGCTCCGGCGCCTGGCGCAATTGTCTGAGCAGCGCCAGGCAGTGCGCCCGGGCATGGCTGGTGACCACGTCGAATTCCGCCATGAAGGCATGGCTCAAGGCATCGCTGATCAGCGGGTCGTCATCGACGATGAGGAGCAGGGGCTTGTTCGACAAGGGCGTGGCGCAGCTCTGCAGGAATGTCTCATGCAATTATAGCGATGCGGCGCGCGGCTGATGGCCGGCGATTCTGATAAAATCAGCGGTTCACCTCCGAGGGAACGGTTTTGTCGGAAGATATTCTGGTCGATATCGAAGATCTCCATTTCAGCTATGACGGGCGGCCGGTGCTGGCCGGGATCAACATGAAGATCCCGCGCGGCAGGGTGGTCGCCATCATGGGCGGGTCGGGCTGCGGCAAGACCACGCTGCTGCGCTGCATCGGCGGCCAGTTGCGGCCGACCGGCGGCATGGTGCGCCTCGCGGACCAGCGCGTCAGCGAGATGTCGCATGCCGAACTCTACGGCCTGCGCCGCAAGATGGGCATGCTGTTCCAGTTCGGCGCCCTGTTCACCGACATGACGGTCTTCGACAATGTCGCATTCCCCCTGCGCGAACATACCGACCTCTCGGAGGAGATGATCCGCGATCTGGTCCTGATGAAGCTGGAAGCCGTCGGCTTGCGTGGCGCGCGCGCGCTGATGCCGGGGGAGCTGTCCGGAGGCATGGCGCGCCGCGTGGCGCTGGCCCGCGCCGTGGCCCTCGACCCGATGCTGGTGATGTACGACGAGCCGTTCGCCGGCCTCGATCCCATCGCGCTGGGCGTCATCGGCCAGCTGATCCGCAAGCTCAACGACGCGCTCGGCGCGACTTCGATCATGGTCACGCACGACGTGCATGAGTCGCTGATGATCGTCGACTACATTTATTTTGTCTCGCAGGGCAGGATCGTCGCCGAAGGGACGCCGGACGCCATCCGTGGCTCGACAGACCCGTTCGTTCACCAGTTCGTCCATGCCGAGGTGGCTGGGCCGGTGCGCTTCGACTATCCGGCGCCGACAATCGTGCGCGAATTCCTCGGCGGTCGCGCGCATGGCTGAGTCGATGTCCTCGATCAGAAAACTGGGCCACGCCGTGGTCGACCGCATCTGGCGCCTGGGTTTCGCGGCGCGCTTCCTGGTGGCCGTGCTCCGTTACTCGGGCCCTTCATTCCGCCGTCTGCCGCTGACTCTGCGCGAGATCTATTTCAGCGGCGTGCTGTCGCTGCTGATCATCATGGTATCCGGGTTGTTCGTCGGCCTGGTGCTTGGCCTGCAGGGCTATGAAACGCTGCAGCGCTATGGGTCGACCGAGGCGCTCGGCGTCCTCGTGGCACTGTCGCTGACCCGCGAACTGGGTCCGGTGGTGGCGGCGCTGCTCTTCGCGTCGCGCGCCGGTTCGTCGGTAACCGCTGAAATCGGGCTGATGAAGGCGACCGAGCAACTGAAGGCGATGGACATCATGGCGGTCAACCCGATTGCCCGTGTCGTCGCTCCGCGCTTCTGGGGTGGCGTCGTCTCGATGCCGCTGCTGGCGGCATTGTTTTCCGCCATGGGCGTGTTCGGCGGGTGGCTGATCGGCGTCGTCTTCATCGGCGTCGATGATGGCGCTTTCTGGTCGCAGATGCAGTCCGGGGTCGATTTTCGCTACGATGTCTGGAATGGCGTCATCAAGAGTTTTGTCTTCGGCATTGCGGTTTCGCTGATTGCCGTCTTCGAAGGCTACGATTCGGTGCCGACGGCGGAGGGAGTATCGCGCGCGATCACCCGGACCGTCGTGACGTCCGCGCTCGCCATCCTGGCACTGGATTTCGTTCTGACTTCGTTCATGTTTCGGGGAACTTCATGAACCGTACCGTACTCGACCTCTGGGTCGGCATTTTCGTGGCGATCGGCATTGCCGCCTTCCTGTTCCTGGCATTGAAAGTCGGCAACCTTTCGTCGGGGCATCTGTCCGAGACCTACACGTTGCAGGCGCGCTTTGATAACATCGGGGGGCTGAAGGTAAGGGGGCCGGTCAAGAGCGCGGGGGTTCGCGTCGGGCGCATTGCCGATATCAGGTTTGATCCGGCGACCTATGAAGCGGTGGTGACCATGGATATCGACGGGCGCTATCGCTTTCCCAGGGACACCTTCGCTGCCATCTATACCTCGGGCCTGCTCGGCGAGCAGTTCATCGGCTTCGATGTCGGCGGCGATGACAGGATGCTAAGGGCAGGCGATACGGTGACCAAGACGCAGTCGGCGGTGGTTCTGGAGAAACTGATCAGTCAGTTCCTCTTCAACAAGGCAGCAGAAGGGCAGGGAACGAAATGACAGGAATGCTCATGGCATGGAAGAGGTTCGCCGGCATCGGTTGTCTGGTTGCGGGCACGATTGCGTTTGCCGGACCGGCATTGGCCGACGAGACCGTGCACGATCCGCTCGAGGGCTTCAATCGCGCCATGTTCGCGGTCAATGAGGGTCTCGACACGGTCGTCATCAAGCCGGTGGCGCAGGTCTACGACTTTGCGGTGCCATTGCCGGCCAAGGCGGGCGTTGGCAGTTTCTTCGGCAACATCGCCGATATTCGCAATGTCCTGAACAATGCCCTGCAGGGCAAGCTGGCCGATGCCGGCAACGACTTCGGGCGCCTGCTGATCAATTCGACCGTCGGCATCTTCGGCCTCTTCGACGTTGCCAGCGAACTTGGCCTCGAGAAACATGACGAGGATTTCGGGCAGACGCTAGCCGTCTGGGGATGGACCGAGAGCGACTTCCTGTTCCTGCCCATCCTCGGGCCGCGCACGGTACGCGATACGGGAGGCTGGGTCGTCGACGCCTATACGGATCCGACTTGGTATACGCTCCGGAAGTCGGTTGCCGCCCGCAACACGCTGGTGGCGTTGCCCTTCGTCGATGTCCGCGCCAGCCTCCTGCCGTCCGACAAGGTGGTCGAGGAAGCGGCGCTCGACAAGTATGCCTATGTGCGCGACGCCTATCTGCAGCGCCGGCGCAACCTGATCTTTGATGGCAGCCCGCCGCGGCTCGAGGATGTACTGGATTGAAAACAATGATGAAAAAGCTGATTTCCCTGGTTTTTGCCGTGCTTCTCGCTTCCCCGGCGTTCGCCGAGGAGGCGCCGGATGTTCTGGTCAAGAGGGTGAGCGAGGAGGTCCTGGAAATCGTCCGCAAGGACCGGGACATTCAGAACGGCAACACGCAGAAGGCGGTCGAGTTGGTCGATCAGAAGGTATTGCCGCACTTCGACTTCCGGCACATGACGGCGCTGGCGGTCGGCAAGGACTGGAAGAAGGCGTCCCCGGGCCAGCAGCAGCAACTGACCGCCGAGTTCAAGACCCTGCTGGTGCGCACCTATTCGAATGCCCTGACCAGCTACAAGAATCAGAAGATCGCCTACAAGCCGTTCAGGATGAATCCTGGCGACAGCGAGGTGCTGGTCCGTACCGAGGTCATCCAGCCGGGGTCGAAGCCGGTCCAGATCGACTACAGCCTTGAGAAGGCGGATGGCGGCTGGAAGGTCTTCGATGTGCTCGTCGCCGGCATCAGCCTGGTCACCAATTATCGCGACCAGTTCGCGCAGGAAGTGCGCAGCGGCGGCATCGACGGCCTGATCGCGGCGATCGCGGCCAAGAACAAGTCGCTTCTGGGAGGCGGCGCCAAGGCCGACGGAAAATGATCGAGCGTGAGGCGCAACGCCTCGTGGTCAAGGTGCCGATGGTCATGGCCAACGCCCGCGGCCTGCTCGACGCAGGCCGCTCCGCTTTGCAGCCGGGCGAACAGATCTTTGATCTCAGGCAGGTCGGCGACGCCGATTCTTCGGCGATAGCCGTGATGCTCGGCTGGCTGCGTGTCGCCAGCCGGTCGCGGTCAACCGTCAAATTTGCCCATATTCCGGCAGGCGTGCGTTCACTGGCCGAACTCTACAGCGTCACCGAGCTGCTACCCCTCGCCTGAGGGGCAATCGCTTCATGACTGCCGCCGTTTCCATCATTGACGTCGTCAAGAATTTTGGCGCGGTGCAGGCGCTGGCCGGCGTGTCGCTCGAAATTGACAAGGGTGAGTTTTTCGGCCTGCTCGGGCCGAACGGCGCCGGCAAGACGACGCTGATCTCCGCGCTGGCCGGTCTGGTGCGCGCCGATTCCGGCCGGCTCGCGGTACTCGGCCACGATGTCGTCAAGGATTATCGCAAGGCGCGCAGCCTGCTTGGGGTCGTGCCGCAGGAACTGGTCTTCGACCCGTTCTTTTCGGTGCGCGAAACGCTGCGGATCCAGTCCGGCTATTTCGGCATTCGCAACAACGACGTCTGGATCGACGAGATCCTCGAGAATCTCGACCTGACCGGCAAGGCCAACGTCAATATGCGCCGCCTGTCGGGCGGCATGAAGCGCCGGGTGCTGGTTGCCCAGGCACTGGTGCACAAGCCGCCGGTGATCGTCCTCGACGAGCCGACCGCCGGCGTCGATGTCGAGCTGCGCCAGGGCCTGTGGCAGTTCGTGCGCCGCCTCAACGGCGAGGGTCACACGATCATCCTGACCACGCATTACCTCGAGGAAGCCGAGGCGCTGTGCGGCCGCATCGCGCTGATGAAGCAGGGGCGCATCATTGCCCTCGATTCGACGGCGAACCTGATGGCCGCCCACCCCGGCGGGACGCTGGAGGATGTCTTCGTGCGGACGATGAAGCAGTGATCGGCTTCTGGACCCTCTTCAACAAGGAGCTGCTGCGCTTCTGGAAGGTTGCCTTCCAGACGGTCGCCGCGCCGGTCCTGACGGCACTGCTCTACCTGCTGATCTTCGGCCACGTGCTCGACGAGCAGGTCAGGGTGCATGGCGTGCGCTACACCAGCTTCCTGATTCCCGGCCTGGTGATGATGCAGGTCCTGCAGAATGCCTTCGCCAATTCGTCTTCCAGCCTCATCCAGGCAAAGATCACCGGGTCGATCGTCTTCGTGCTGCTGCCGCCGATTCCCTACGGCGCATTCTTCGCCGCCTATGTCCTGGCCTCGCTGGCGCGCGGGCTGATGGTCGGCGTCGGGGTCCTGGCGGCGACGGTCTGGTTTGCCGAATTCAGCATCGTCGCACCGCTCTGGGTGCTTGCCTTTGCCGTCCTCGGCGGGGCGATACTCGGCGCCCTCGGCCTGATCGCCGGCCTCTGGGCCGAGAAGTTCGATCAACTGGCGGCGTTCCAGAACTTCCTGATAATGCCGCTGACCATGCTCTCGGGTGTTTTCTACTCGATTCACAGCCTGCCTGTCTTCTGGCAGCGCGTGTCGCATTACAATCCTGTCTTTTACATGATCGACGGCTTCCGTTACGGCTTTTTCGGTGTTTCCGACGTTGCACCGGAAATCAGCCTGGGCGTGGTCTCCGCCTGCTTCGCCGCCGTCTCCCTGCTGACGTTGATCCTGCTCAAGCGCGGCTGGAAACTGAGGGCCTGACCCAAAATGCATCCCGATCAGATCAAGGAGCTCATTCTCGCCGGCATGACCTGCGAGCACCTCGCCCTCGACGGCGATGGGCGGCACTTCGCGGCCATCGTGGTCAGCGCGGAGTTCGCCGGGATGAACCGCGTGCAGCGGCAGCAGCATGTCTATCGAACGCTGCGGGAAAAGCTCGCCAGCGGCGAGTTGCACGCGATCTCGTTCAAGACCTTGACCCCGGAAGAATGGAGCGCAGAGCGTGGATAAGTTGCTGATTCAAGGCGGTAGGGCCCTTTGCGGAGAGGTTGCCATTTCCGGCGCCAAGAATGCCGCGCTGCCGATTCTCTGCGCCTCGCTGCTGTCGGGCGAGCCGTTGCGTCTGACCAACATCCCGTACCTCAACGACATCTCGACCATGTTGCGCCTGCTGGCGGACATGGGAGTCGGCGTGACCATGGACGGCGTCGACGGTCTGGTTCTGGACGGCAGCGGCCTGAACAATCCCGTCGCATCCTACGAGATGGTCAAGACCATGCGCGCGTCGATCCTGGTCCTCGGCCCGCTGGTTGCCCGTTGTGGCGAGGCGCGGGTTTCGCTGCCCGGCGGCTGCGCCATTGGCGCCCGGCCGGTCGACCAGCATATCAAGGGCCTGCAGGCGATGGGCGCCGAGATCAAGGTCGAGCAGGGCTACGTCCATGCCCGGGCAACCCGCCTGAAGGGCGCCCGCATCTGCACTGACATGGTCACCGTGACCGGCACCGAGAACCTGATGATGGCGGCCTGCCTGGCGGCGGGCGAGACGATCATCGAGAACGCTGCGCGCGAGCCGGAAGTTGTCGATCTGGCCAACTGCCTGGCCAGCATGGGCGCCCGCATCTCGGGTGCCGGCACCGACGTCATCCGCATCCAGGGAGTCGACAGGCTGCATGGCGGGACGCACGCGATCATGCCCGACCGCATCGAGACCGGCACCTACCTGTGCGCTGCGGCCGCCACTGGCGGCGATATCCGGCTGATCCGGACTTCGTCAGCCTACCTCGATACCGTCGTGGACAAGCTGATGGATGCCGGCTGCGAGATTGCCGTCGAACGCGACGCGATCCGCCTCCAGGCGCCGCCGCGGCTGAAGGCGGTCAGTCTGCGCACGGCGCCGTACCCCGCATTTCCGACCGACATGCAGGCCCAGTTCATGGCGATCAATACAGTGGCCGAAGGCGTTGCCACCATCCGCGAAACGATTTTCGAGAACCGCTTCATGCACGCCAATGAACTGGCGCGCCTCGGAGCCGACATCCAGATCGAAGGCAGCAACGCCATCGTGCGCGGTGTCGAGCGGCTCGAGGGGGCGACGGTGATGGCCACTGACCTGCGCGCGTCGGCGTCGTTGGTGATTGCCGGCCTGGTAGCACACGGGGAAACGCTGATCGACCGCATCTATCACCTCGATCGCGGTTACGAGCGAATCGAGGAGAAGCTCGCGAAGCTCGGCGCACTGGTCAAGCGGATACATTGACTCGCGTTGTTCCAGTGCCGAATTGGCGCGGTTTCCGCGATCGGCGCTGGTCAAAGCCGGGAATTCGCCAAAAAGTGCTTTGCATTATCGATCCCGTAGGCCATACTGGGCATTCGGGATTTCCAGGCAGTGTCTTGTTCCTGCGCCGTACCACGGTTTGTCAGCTCCTCGGTCTTGGTTCTCGTATTTCGTTTTGGGCGAAAGCCCGTCAATCTTTTCCAAGGAAGCTATCAATGGCAACTGGTACCGTAAAGTGGTTCAACGACTCCAAGGGTTTTGGTTTTATCTCCCCGTCTGAGGGCGGCGAAGACCTTTTCGCTCATTTCTCCGCCATCCAGGGCACGGGTTTCAAGACCCTCGCCGAGAACCAGAAGGTGACCTTCGATGTCGTCACCGGCCCGAAGGGCAAGCAGGCTGCCAACATCCGCCCGGCTGAATAAGTCTCGGCGCAGCCCGTATCGAGAAAGCCCGGTTCGCCGGGCTTTTGTTCGTTTACCCGGCCGGCTTGGCGCTATGCAGTAAAATCGCCTTTTTGGCACGAGAGCATTCCGTGACGACCATCACCATCGCCCTTTCCAAGGGCCGCATCTTCGACGAAACCCTGCCGCTGCTGGCGGCGGCCGGCATCGTCCCGGCCGAAAACCCGGAAACCTCGCGCAAGCTGATCATCGCGACCAACCAGCCAGAGGTGCGCGTCGTCATCGTCCGCGCCACCGACGTCCCGACCTACGTGCAGTACGGCGCCGCCGACATCGGCGTGGCCGGCAAGGACGTGCTGATCGAGCACGGCGGCGAAGGCCTCTACGCGCCGCTCGACCTGAAGATCGCCAAGTGCCGGATGATGGTCGCCGTGCCGGAAGGCTTCGACTACGCCAACGCCGTGCGCCAGGGCGCCCGCCTCAAGGTGGCGTCCAAGTACGTCAAGACGGCGCGCGAGCATTTCGCCAGCAAGGGCGTGCATGTGGACCTGATCAAGCTTTACGGTTCGATGGAACTGGCGCCGTTGGCCGGCCTGTCGGATGCCATCGTCGATCTGGTGTCGACGGGCGGCACGCTGAAGGCCAACAAGCTGGTCGCCGTCGAACAGATAATGGACATCTCGAGCCGGCTGGTCGTCAATCAGGCCTCGCTGAAGGTCAAGCGCGAAATCCTGCAACCGATCATCGACGCCTTTGCCGGGGCGGTGGAGAAATAACGTGACGATTGCCATCCAGCGTCTGTCCACGGTCGACGCCGATTTTCTGTCCAAACTGAAAACCCTGCTCGCCTTCGAGGCGGCGGCCGACGAGAACATCGAGCGCACGGTCGCCAACATCCTGGCCGACGTGAAGACGCGCGGCGACGCGGCGGTGATCGAATGCACGAACAAGTTCGACCGCCTGAGCGCCAAGGCGATGATCGACCTCGAACTGCGCCAGGACGAACTTCAGGCAGCCCTCGACAGCCTGCCGACGGAACGCCGCGCCGCGCTGGAAGCCGCCGCCAACCGCATTCGTGCCTACCACGAGCGCCAGAAGATGGAAGGCTGGTCGTACACCGAGGCCGACGGCACGATGCTCGGCCAGATGATCACCCCGCTCGACCGCGTCGGCCTCTATGTGCCGGGCGGCAGGGCCGCCTATCCGTCGTCGGTGCTGATGAATGCGATTCCGGCCAAAGTGGCGGGGGTCAAGGAACTGATCATGGTCGTCCCGACGCCGGGCGGCGAAAAGAACCCGCTGGTGCTGGCCGCCGCCTGCCTGGCTGGGGTCGACCGCGTGTTCACGATGGGCGGCGCCCAGGCTGTCGGCGCGCTGGCCTACGGCACGCAGACCGTGCCGCAGGTGGACAAGATCGTCGGTCCGGGCAACGCCTACGTCGCCACCGCCAAGCGCCGGGTCTTCGGCATCGTCGGCATCGACATGGTCGCCGGCCCGTCGGAAATCCTCGTGGTGTCGGACGGTTCCGGCAACCCGGACTGGGTGGCGATGGACCTCTTCTCGCAGGCCGAGCACGACGAGCTGGCGCAATCCATCCTGATCTGCATCGACGCCGCCTTCATCGAGCGCGTGCAGGCCAGCATCGACAAGCTGCTGCCGACCATGCCGCGTCGCGAAGTCATCGAGACCTCGCTGACCAATCGTGGTGCCTTCATCCTGGTGCGCGACATGGACGAAGCCGTCGCCATCGCCAACCGCGTCGCGCCGGAGCACCTGGAGCTGTCGCTGGCCGACCCCGACCCGTGGGTGAGCAAGATTCACCACGCCGGCGCCATTTTCATTGGCCACTACACCTCGGAATCGCTCGGGGACTACTGCGCCGGCCCGAATCACGTGTTGCCGACCTCCGGCTCGGCCCGTTTCTCGTCGCCGCTCGGCGTCTATGACTTCCAGAAGCGCACCAGCCTGATCAAGGTGTCGAAAGCCGGCGCGCAGACGCTGGGAAGGATTGCCTCGACGCTGGCGCAGGGCGAAGGCCTGCCGGCACACGCGCAGTCGGCCGAGCTCCGGCTGGAAAACTGATCCGAATCGACGGTCGACCTTGACAGAGCCCCACGAGCCGCCGCGCCCGGACCTCCGGGCGCTTCTTCTGGGCTTCTCCTCGGTCGGCCTCTCCGGCTTCGGCGGCGTCTTGCCCTTCGCGCGGCGCATGCTGGTCGAGGAGCGGCGCTGGATGACCGCCGAGGACTTCAATACCCAGCTCGGCCTCTGCCAGTTCCTGCCCGGGCCGAACGTCGTCAACCTCGCCGTCCTCGTCGGCAAGCGCTATCGCGGCCTGCCCGGGGCGATCGTCGCACCAGCGGGACTCATGGCGGGCCCCTTTCTCATCGTGCTGGTGCTGGCGCTCCTCTACGACCGCTGGGGCAGCCTGCCGCTGGCGCAGGACATGCTGCGCGGCATCGCCGCCGCCGGTTGTGGCCTGTTGTTCGCGATGGCCTGGCGCATGGGGGCCGCGCTCAGGGACAAGCCCTTTTTCCTGCCGTTCACGGTGTTGACCGTGGCGGCGATCGCCTGGCTGCGCTGGCCGATGCCCTGGGTCATGGTCGCCGGCCTGGTGCTGTCCGGTGGGATGGCGTATTGGCGCCTGGGCAGGTAGTACGTGCCCGTGATCGTGTTCGACCTGTTCCTCGAATTCGCGCTGCTTTCATTCGTCGCTTTCGGCGGCGCGACGGCGCTGTTGCCCGAGATGCACCGCGTCGTCGTCGAGCATCACCACTGGCTCGACGACACCACCTTCACCCATCTCTATGCCATCGCCCAGGCGGCGCCGGGCCCGAACGTGCTGGTCGTGACGCTGATCGGCTGGAAGGTCGCCGGGCTCGCCGGCGCGCTGGCGACGACGCTGGCGATGTGCCTGCCGATGAGCGTCGTCATCTACCTGCTCATCGACCGTTGGCACGGTTTCGCCGGCAAGCGCTGGCAGCAGGCGGTGAGCCTCGGCGTCGCGCCGCTGGCCGTGGGGCTGGTGTTCTCGGGGGCAACGCTGATTGCGCAGGCGGCCAGCCTCGGATGGACGGCCTGGCTGCTCGTCGCGGCAACCGTCGTCGCCAATTTGCGGACGAAACTGCACCCGTTGTGGTTCATCGGTGTCGGTGCAGCTTCGGGGTTGCTCGGTCTCGTCTGACTCTCAGGTGTTTCCCGGTGTCGACCTTACCCGTGTTCATTCCCTGATCGGGAAAGAGCCGACGCACAGTTCGCCTTCTTCGATGCCGTCCGCCCATTTCCGGAGCTGTTTCGTGCGTTCCCGGGTGATTGCCTCGATCTGGTTGCCCCGGCAAAAGGAAAAACTGCTGCCATAGCTCAGTTGTGGCTGGTCGCTATCGGGGTAGATAGCCTCCATTTCGGCGTCCCGCCACTTCAGCCATGCCCGTTGCGCCGCCTTGAATTTCTCGCTGAATACCCTGTCCGCCTTGTGTCTCTTGAGCACGGCCTGATACACGGCGTTCAATTCCTTGTCCGCCTGTTGGCTGGCAAGGCCGCTGCAATGGGTCAGTTCGGGCTGGGTTCTGGCCTTGTCGTAGCAGGCCTGAATCGGGTCGGCGGCGATGGCGGGCACGGAGAGGCACGCGAGGCAGGCAAGGAGAAAAGTCGTCTGCTGAACCATGCGGGTATTGTCCTTGTCGGGGATGGACGAGTATTGCCCGATAGAGGCGTGGGGCTGCGGAGCGGCCAGCCTCAGGGCGAAATCGGCGTGAGTTCGTCGTTGCAGCTAACCCATACCTTGATTCCGCCGGCCCTCAAATCGCCGATCAGCTTGAGAAATTCGGGATTGTTCCAGGCATCGCGCCGGTCCGGCGAAACATAGAGCACGACGTCCTCGCCCTCATTGGTGGTGCCGATCACGACGCGCGAGCGGTCGGGGCGCAGGGCCGGGGCGATCGGCTTGTCGAGCGACTGGGTGCGCAGCCAGACGCAGGCATACACGCGGCACGATTCCGGGCGCGTGTCGTAAATGCGGCAACCTTCGCCGATCGTGCAGTGCGCGCACCACGTGTTGGCTGGCTTGTCGAGCTCCCGCACCTTCATGATCTTGCAGCAGGCGGTGCAGGAATCGCAGCCGGCGGGCATGGGGTGGCTTCCGGGATCAGGCGAGGATGGCGCGCAGCGCCGCCGCCAGCGCCGCGCACTCGCCGTCGGTGCCGACCGTGATGCGCAGGAACTGGTCGATGCGCGCCAGCCGGAAGTGGCGGACGATGATGCTGCGTTCGCGCAGCGCCGCGGCGAGTTCGCCGGCATCGCGCTGCGGGTGGCGGGCGAAGACGAAGTTCGCGGCCGAAGGGAGGACGTCGAAGCCGAGCGCCGAAAGGTCAGCGGTCAGCGTGTCGCGCGTGGCGATGACCCTGCGGCAGCAGTCGGCGAAGTGGGCCTCGTCCGCGATCGCCGCGACGGCGCCGACGATGGCCAGGCGGTCGAGCGGGTAGGAGTTGAAGCTGTTCTTGACTCGCTCCAGCGCTTCGATCAGGTCGCGGTGGCCGACCGCGAAGCCGACGCGCAGGCCGGCCAGCGAGCGCGACTTGGACAGGGTGTGAACGACCAGCAGGTTGTCGTGGCGGGCGACCAGCGGGATGGCCGAGACTTGGCCAAACTCGCCGCCGAAGTCGACGTAGGCCTCGTCGACCACCACCACCGCATCCGGGTTGGCGGCAGCGATGCGCGCGACGGCGTCGAGGCCGAGCAGGCGGCCGGTCGGCGCGTTCGGATTGGGAAAAATGACACCGCCGCAGCGTCGACCGCAGTAGGGTTCCGGGTCGATCGAGAAGTCGGCGGCGAGCGGCACGGTCTCGTAGGCGACGCCGTAGAGCCCGCAGTAAACCGGATAGAAGCTGTAGGTGATGTCCGGGAAGAGGATCGGCGCGTCGTGCCGGAGCAGGGCCTGGAAGGCGTGCGCCAGGACTTCGTCCGAGCCGTTGCCGACGAAGACCTGGCGCGGTTCGACACCATGGCGGAGGGCGATCGCCGCCTTGAGCAGGTCGGCGTTGGGGTCCGGGTAGAGGCGCAGGCGCGCCGCGTCGTCGCCGAGCTCCGCGCGGATCGCCGCCAGCACCGCCGGCGACGGCGGAAAGGGGTTCTCGTTGGTGTTGAGCTTGATCAGGTTGGCAACCTTCGGCTGTTCGCCCGGCACGTAGGGGGTCAGGGTGGCGACAACCTTGCTCCAGAAGCGACTCATGGGAATTTCGCGGAAAGCTTAAACGAGGGCGAAATGGTATCATGCCCCCGTCTCATCGCCTTTTGCGGCCCACAGTCATGCGTCAAGCAGAAATCGTCCGTAACACCCTCGAGACGCAGATCAGCGTGCGTCTCGACCTCGATGGCAGCGGCCAGGGCAGGTTCGCTACCGGCGTCCCCTTCCTCGACCACATGCTCGACCAGATTGCACGCCATGGCCTGATCGACCTCGACGTGCAGGCCAAGGGCGATCTGCACATTGACGCCCATCACACCGTCGAGGACATCGGCATCGCCCTCGGTCAGGCGCTGGCCAAGGCGTGGGGCGACAAGAAGGGGCTGACCCGCTACGGTCATGCCTACGTGCCGCTGGACGAGGCCTTGTCGCGCGTCGTCATCGACCTTTCCGGGCGTCCGGGGCTGACCTTCAACGTGGAATTCACACGGGCGCTGGTCGGCCAGTTCGATGTCGACCTGGTCTGCGAGTTCTTCCAGGGGATGGTCAACCATGCCGGCATGACACTGCACATCGACAACCTGCGCGGCCACAACGCGCACCACCAGGCGGAAACCGTCTTCAAGGCCTTCGGCCGGGCCCTGCGCATGGCGGCATCGCCTGACGCGCGCATGGCCGGCACCATGCCGTCGACCAAAGGCGCACTGTGACCATTGCGGTTGTCGATTACGGCATGGGCAACCTGCGCTCGGTGTCGCAGGCGCTCGAACACGTCGCCAGCGGCCGCGATGTCGTCGTTACCGCCGATCCGGCAACAGTGGCGGTGGCGGAGCGCGTGGTGTTCCCGGGACAGGGGGCGATGCCCGACTGCATGCGCGAACTCGACGCGCGCGGGTTGCGCCCGGCGGTTCTCGCGGCGGCCCGCGACAAGCCCTTTCTCGGGATCTGCATCGGCCTGCAGATGCTGTTCGAACACAGTGATGAAGGCGATGTCGCCGGCCTCGGCATACTGGCCGGCGCGGTGCGGCGTTTTCCGGACGAAAGGATGGTCGATCGCGACGGGCAGCGCCTCAAGGTCCCGCACATGGGCTGGAACCGGGTGCGGCAGAATCCGCATGCGTTATGGGCCGGCATTGCCGATGACGCGCGCTTCTACTTCGTGCACAGCTACTGCGTCCAGCCTGCCGATCCCTCGGTGGTCACGGGCACGACCGAGTACGGCATCCCCTTTACCTGTGCAGTGGGGCGGGATAATATCTTTGCCGTCCAGTTCCACCCGGAGAAAAGCGCCCAGGACGGCCTGCAACTGCTGAAAAACTTTGTCGCGTGGCAGCCGTAAGACCGCGTCCGTCGAGTTTCCTCCAACCGAAATCCCATGCTGATTATTCCCGCCATCGATCTCAAGGACGGCCAGTGCGTCCGCCTGAAGCAGGGCCTGATGGAACAGGCCACCATCTTTTCCGACAGCCCGGCCGAAATGGCCCGGCACTGGCTGGATCAGGGGGCGCGCCGCCTGCATCTGGTCGACCTCAACGGCGCCTTTGCCGGCAAGCCGAAGAACGAGCCGGCGATCAAGGCGATCCTGAACGAAGTCGGCGACGATATCCCGGTGCAACTCGGCGGCGGCATTCGTGACCTCGACACCATCGAGCGCTGCCTCGACGACGGCTTGTCCTACGTGATCATCGGTACCGCGGCCGTCAAGAACCCCGGCTTCCTGCACGACGCGTGCACGGCCTTTCCCGGCCACATCATCGTCGGCCTCGACGCGCGCGACGGACGGGTGGCGACCGACGGCTGGTCGAAGCTGACCGGCCACGATGTCGTCGACCTCGGCAGGAAGTACGAGGATTACGGGGTCGAGGCGATCATCTACACCGACATCGGCCGCGACGGCATGCTGTCCGGGATCAACATCGACGCCACCCTGCGTCTGGCGCAGGCGCTGACGATACCGGTGATCGCCTCGGGCGGCCTCTCGGCCCTCGACGAGATCAGGGAGCTCTGTGCGCTCGAGCATGAAGGCATCGTCGCGACCATTGCCGGGCGCGCCATCTACGACGGGTCGCTCGACTTCAAGGCGGCGCAGGACCTCGCCGACGAGTTCGGCGCCTGATGCTCGCCAAGCGCATCATCCCCTGTCTGGATGTCACCGCCGGTCGCGTCGTCAAGGGAACCAACTTCGTCGATCTGCGCGATGCCGGCGACCCGGTCGAGATTGCCCGCCGCTACGACGAGCAGGGGGCCGACGAGGTCACGTTTCTCGACATCACCGCCTCCAGCGACCAGCGTGACATCATCCTGCACATCGTCGAAGCCTGTGCCGCGCAGGTCTTCATTCCGCTGACCGTCGGTGGCGGCGTGCGCAGGGTCGAGGATGTCCGCCGTCTGCTCAATGCCGGTGCCGACAAGGTGTCGATGAACACGGCCGCGGTGAACGATCCCGATCTTGTCTTCAATGCCGCGAGCAAGGTCGGCTCGCAGTGCATCGTCGTCGCCATCGATGCCAAGCAGGCCGCGCCCGGCAGGTGGAACGTGTTCACGCACGGCGGGCGCAACGATACCGGGCTTGATGCGGTCGACTGGGCAAAGCAGGTCGAAATGCTCGGCGCCGGTGAAATCCTGCTGACCAGCATGGATCGTGACGGCACCAGGAACGGCTTCGACCTCGCCCTGACGCGGACCGTTTCCGATGCCATCGGGATTCCGGTAATCGCCTCCGGCGGTGTCGGTACGCTGCAACATCTTGCCGACGGCGTCAGCGAGGGGCGGGCCGATGCCGTGCTCGCCGCATCGATCTTCCATTTCGGCGAATTCACCGTGCGCCAGGCCAAGGAATACATGGCCGCGCGTGGCATCGAAGTCCGCCTGTGAGCGATCTCGACCACGCCCTGCCGTGGCTGGACGCCCTAAAGTGGGACGCCGACGGCATGATCCCGGCCATCGCCCAGGACGGGCAGGGCCGGGTCGTCATGTTCGCTTACATGAATCGCGAGTCGTTGCAGGAGACAGTCCGCTCCGGCAACGCGGTATACTGGTCGCGTTCGCGCCGGCGTCTGTGGCGCAAGGGTGAGGAATCGGGCCACTTCCAGAAGGTGCAGTCGATCCGAACCGATTGCGACGGCGATGTGCTGTTGCTGGCGATCGAGCAGGTGGGCGGGATCGCCTGCCATACCGGCCGCGCAAGCTGTTTCTTCAACGAGTTGCAGGGGGAATGCTGGGTTCCCGTCGATCCGGTCCTGAAGGACCCAAAGGATATCTACGCAAAATGAGCAAACCACAAGAGACGGACAAGACGGAAACTGCCGACAAGGGGGAGCCGATCGACAAGAAGGACAAGCATGACTTGCTGCACCGGCTTTCCGAGACGCTCCTCTCCCGTCGCAATGCCGACCCGGAGACCTCCTATACGGCACAGTTGCTGGCGGGCGGCCCCGATTCGATCCTGAAGAAGATCGGCGAGGAATGTGCCGAGCTGATCATGGCCGGCAAGGAAGGCAAGCGCCTGAAGATCGTCTGGGAATCGACCGACGTGGTCTACCATGTACTGGTTCTGCTCGCCTTTTACGGCCTGGGCGTCGAGGACGTCCTTCAGGAATTGCGCCGCCGCGAAGGGATCTCCGGCATTGACGAGAAAAAGTCGCGGGGCGGCAAGGACGAGAAGAAGGCAAAGGAAGGGCACAAATGAGCGACTGCCTCTTCTGCAAGATCGTCGCCGGCAGCATTCCCTGCCAGAAGGTGTTCGAGGACGACGATATCCTCGCGTTCAAGGACCTTTATCCGCAGCGTCCGGTCCACGTGCTGGTGATACCGAAAAGGCACATCACGTCGCTGGCTACGGCGACGGCGGACGATGCGCCGGTGCTCGGCAGCATGCTGGCCAGGGCCAACGAAATCGCAACGGCCCAGGGCAGCCCGGACGGCTTCCGTGTCATCATCAACAACGGACGGGTGGGGAATCAGGAGGTCCCTCACCTGCACATGCATGTCGTGGGCGGACCGGATCCGGTCGGTCCCATGCTCAAACGCCTCTAGGAGACAGACATGGGCAGTTTTTCCATATGGCACTGGCTGATCGTTCTGGTCATCGTCATGCTGATCTTCGGCACCAAGAAGCTGCGCAATATCGGGCAGGATCTCGGCGGCGCGGTCAAGGGTTTCAAGGATGGCATGAAGGACGCCAATGCGCCGGAACCGCCGGCGGCCGACAGTGTGCCGGCGCAGCAGGTCGGCGGGCAGACGATCGATGTCGAAGTGAAGGAAAAGACGAAGTCCTGAGCGGCAGGGCGGGTCAGCGCATGACCCGGGCGGTTCCAGCCTGCCTGCCCCGTGGCGCATTCCTATGTTCGATATCGGCTTTTCCGAACTCCTGGTCATCGGTGTGGTCGCCCTGATCGTCATCGGGCCTGAGAAACTGCCCAAGGTGGCGCGCACGCTCGGGCATCTGCTTGGAAGGGCGCAGCGTTACGTCAATGACGTCAAGTCCGACATCAACCGTGAAATCCAGCTCGAAGAGCTGAAGAGGCTGCAGGCGGAAGTCACCGAGTCGGCGCGCTCGCTCGAGGATTCGGTGCGCAAGGAGTACGAGGCCGCCCGCACCTCGGTTGAAGTGCCGGCCCAGGCGGCGGTCGCCGAACTGAATGAGGCGGTGCAGCAGGTGACCCAGGCGGCAGTGGCTCCCCTCACCGAGGCACCAACTTCCCCGGTCGAGGCTGTCGTTCCCGCCACCGTGGCCCCGAACAAACCCGCCGCATGAGCGATCCGCAGGCAAACCCCGCTCAGGAAGAGTCGTTCATCTCGCATCTGGTCGAGTTGCGCGACCGCCTGCTGCGCAGCCTGATCGCGGTCGGCGTGGTGCTCGGCGCGCTGTGCCTCTATCCCGGACCGGGCGCCATCTACGACTTCCTGGCGGCGCCGCTCACCGCCGCCCTGCCGGAAGGCACCAAGATGGTCGCGATCGGCGTCATCACGCCGTTCATGGTACCGCTCAAGGTGACCGCCATGGTCGCCTTCGTCCTTGCCCTGCCCTTCGTCCTCTACCAGGCCTGGGCCTTTATCGCCCCCGGGCTCTACGCACACGAGAAGCGGCTCGGCATTCCGCTGATCATTTCGAGCACCTTGCTGTTCATTCTTGGCATCGCCTTCTGCTACTACTTCGTCTTCGGCCAGGTGTTCAGCTTCATAGCCGGCTTCGCGCCCAAGAGCATCACGCCGGCGCCGGACATCGAGGCCTACCTGTCGTTCGTGATGACCATGTTCCTCGCGTTCGGCATTGCCTTCGAGGTGCCGGTGGCGCTTGTCGTGCTGGTCAGGATGGGGGTCGTGACCGTGGACAAGCTGAAGGAGTGGCGCTCGTACTTCATCGTCGGCGCCTTCGTCGTCGCCGCCGTGGTGACGCCGCCCGATGTCGTGTCGCAACTCGCGCTGGCGATTCCGATGTGCCTGCTCTACGAACTCGGCATCCTGGCGGCACGTTTCGTCTCCAGACCGGCCCCTGAAGAGCCTGCCGCGGTCGACCCCGGTACCGAGGCAAAAATGGGTGCCGAGATGGACAGCGCGGAAGAGGAATTCCGCAAGCTCTCCGGCAAGTAGAGTCAGGCCGTCTGGCGCTCCGGTCCGGGTAAGGTGTCGAGCGTCTGCACCGGCGCCCCTTCCTCGAACCACCACAGCGTCCCGGCCGGCATGGTTTCCCAGACTTCGTCGTCGGTCAGCGGCAGCGTGGCGATTACCGCGACGCGATCGTCGGGTGACGTCACGTCGCTGAAATCGACGGTGACATCCTGATCCTTCAGGTGAGCCTGGGCGAACGGCGCCTGGCGCACGATGTACGCGAGCCTGGTCGAGGCATGGGCGAACAGCCAGTCGCCGTTGGACAGCAGGTAATTGAATTCGCCGTGGCGGGCAATTTCCAGTGTCAGGTCGTGGATGGCGGCAAACAGCCCGGCGGGACCGGGCGGTGCGCTGTCGAAGCGCTGGCGCAGACGCTGCAGCAGCCAGCAGAAGGCGCGCTCGCTGTCGGTCACCCCGACGGGCACGCAACTGCCGTCGAGTTCGGGCGCGAAATCGAGGAGGTTGCCGTTGTGGGCGAAGATCCAGTAGCGTCCCCACAGTTCGCGCATGAACGGGTGCGTGTTCTCGAGCCCGACGCAACCCTGCGTCGCCTTGCGGATATGGGCGATGACGCTCTTCGAGCGGATCGGGTACTGGCGGACCAGTTCGGCGACCGGCGACGTGCACGAGGGTTTGGGGTCGAGGAAGACGCGCGTTCCCTTGCCTTCGAAGAAGGCGATGCCCCACCCGTCGGAATGCACGTCAGTCGCGCCGCCGCGCGCCTGGAATCCGGTAAACGAAAAGCAGATGTCGGTCGGCACGTTGCAGTTCATGCCCAGCAATTGGCACATGGCTCACTCCCGGTCGGCGCGCATTGCCGGCCGCTTGCCGATCTTGACCTGGGCCTCGACGACGGTCTTGTCGCGGCGCAGGCGGAGGAGCGAACTTTCGTCGGGCTTGAGCGCGGCGATCAGTTCGAGCATTACCTGCGGATCCTTGACCGGCTTGCCGCCGACCGTCAGCAGCACGTCGCCGGGGCGGATGCCGGCGGCATCGGCCGGGCTGCCGCGGACGACGCCGGCGATCAGCGCGCCCTCGCTATCCGGCAGGCCAAAGGATTCGGCCAGTTCGGGAGTGATTTCCTGCGCCTCGACACCGATCCAGCCGCGCGTCACCGAGCCGTTCTGGATGATCTGCTCCATGATGTTCCTGGCGCTCGAAATGGGAATCGCGAAGCCGATGCCGAGCGAGCCGCCGGTGCGCGAGTAGATCGCCGTGTTGATGCCGACCAGATGGCCGTTGATGTCGACCAGCGCACCGCCGGAGTTGCCCGGGTTGATCGCGGCGTCGGTTTGGATGAAGTTCTCGAAGGTGTTGATCCCGAGATGCGAGCGCCCGAGGGCCGAGACGATCCCCATGGTCACCGTCTGGCCGACGCCGAAAGGGTTGCCGATGGCCAGCACGACATCGCCGACGCGCAGGGTTTCCATCTGGCCGAAGGTAATCGCCGGCAGCCTTTCGGCCCTTATCTGCAGCACCGCCAGGTCGGATTCCGGATCGCTGCCGATGACCGTCGCCTTGTAGGTGTGGCCGTCGTTCAGCGAAACCTGGATGTCCCTGGCGGCCTCGACGACGTGGAAGTTGGTCAGGATGTAGCCATTGGCGCTGACCACGACTCCCGAGCCGAGGCCCGAGTTGGGCTGCGGCGGAAGTTCCGGGCGCTCGCCGAAGAAGTGACGGAAGACCGGGTCGTCGAGCAGCGGGTGGC
>ERZ761603.1006-NODE-1006-length-22110-cov-76.427930_pt1 | contig 22110 bp, 17 predicted proteins | sample MGYA00511879_ERZ761603 | MGnify/ENA primary metagenome ERZ761603 (study PRJEB28899, sample SAMN02850040) | bioreactor sludge metagenome | biome: EBPR Sludge; feature: EBPR Bioreactor; material: flocular biomat | place: Australia: Thorneside Wastwater Treatment... | reverse complement strand
GGAATCTGGCGCTGCGCGAGGTTGAGCTTGGGCAGGTTGGCGTCGTAGTCGCCGGCGGTGGCGACGCGAATGACGCCGGCCATCGCGGCGGCGGTGACGCCCAGATCGGCGGCGCGGGCGAAGTCCGGCGTGATGTGGATCTCCGGGCGCTGCAGGCTGGCGCCCGAGGTGACGTTGCCGATTCCCTTGAGCGTGCGCAGCTCGCGCGTCACCGCCTGGCTGGCCAGGCGCAAGGCTTCGGGGTCCTCGCCGGCGAGCACCAGCTTGAGGTTTTCGCCGGTCTGGCCGGCGCCGACCGACACCCGCGCGCCGGGCAGCGCCGCCATGCGCCGGCGGATCTCGGCCTCGACGACGCTCTGCTTGGCGCGGTCGTGGCGCGAGACCAGACTGACGTTCAGCGTCGCCTTGCGCACGTCGCTGCTGCCGCTACCCGCGAAGGGGCCGTCGTTGCCACCCGAGCTGCGGCCGACGGCGCTGAAAACGCGCGTCACTTCGGGCATTTCTTCGAGCAGGCGGCGCGCCTGGCCGGCGACCGCCAGCGTCTCCTTGAGCGTGCTGCCGGGTTGCAGTTCAATGCTCACCCTGGTCTGCGCGCGGTCGGCGGCGGGGACGAAGCCGGTCGGCAGCAGCGGCAGCAGCGACAGCGAGCCGACGAAGAAGACGATCGCGGCCAGTGTCGTCGTCTTGCGGTGCTTCAGGCACCAGCTGGCCGAAGCGAGAAAGCGCGTCATCAGCCAACTGTCGGCCGGCTGCGCGCCGTGCGCCTTGAGGAAGTAGGCGGCCATCATCGGCGTCAGCAGCCGCGCGACGAGCAGCGAGGCGAGCACCGAGACTGCCGCGGTGATCCCGAACTGCTTGAAGAATTTGCCCGGAACGCCGCCCATGAAAGCGGTCGGCAGGAACACCGCGACCAGCGTGAAGGTGGTGGCGATCACCGCCAGACCGATCTCGTCGGCGGCTTCGGTGGCGGCTTCGATCGGCGTCTTGCCCATCCGCAGGTGGCGGACGATGTTCTCGATCTCGACGATCGCGTCGTCGACCAGGATCCCGACGACCAGCGCCAGCGCCAGCAGGGTCAGCGTGTTGAGGCTGAAGTCGAGGTAGTACATGGCGGCGAAGGTGGGGATGATCGACAGCGGCAGCGCCGCCGCCGAAACCAGCGTCGCGCGCCAGTCGCGCAGGAACCACCAGACGACCAGGATCGCCAGAATGGCGCCTTCGTAGAGCAGTTCCATCGAGCCATCGAAGTTGTCCTGCACCGGCGCGACGGTGTTGAACGCCTCCTCGATGTGCACCAGCGGGTTTTTCTCCTGCAGCTTGAGCACCGCCTTGCGCACCGCGTTGGCCACCGCGACTTCGCTGGCGCCCTTGATGCGGGTGACCTCGAAGCTGACCACCGGCTGGCCGTCGAGCAGGGTGATGCTGCTTCGTTCGGCGACGCCATCGCGGACCTGCGCGACGTCGCCGAGACGGACGCTGCGCCCGCCGGCGAGCGGAATCTCGAGTGCGGCGATGTCGGCGACGGTGCCGACCGCGGCCAGCGTGCGCACCGACTGGATGCCGCTGCCGATGTCGCCGCGGCCGCCAGACGCGTCCTGTTGCACCTGCCGCAACAGGGTCGAGACATCGCTGGCGGTGACCCCCAGCGCCGCCAGCCGGTCGGTATCCAGATCGACCTGGACCTCGCGGTCGACGCCGCCGATGCGCGCCACCTTGCCGACGCCCTTGACCGCGAGCATCGCCTTGGCGACGTCGTTGTCGACAAACCACGACAGCGCTTCTTCGTCCATCCGTTGGGAGCGCAGCGCATAGGTCAGGATCGCGCTGCCAGAGGTGGTGACCTTCGAGACCACCGGGTCGCGCATCGCGGAGGGCAGGTCGGCACGCACCGTGTCGATCGCATTGCGCACTTCGTTGAGCGCGACCTCGGCGTTCTTGTCGATGTTGAAAGCGACCTTGATCGACGCCGAACCGTCGGTGAGGGTGGTGGTGATGTGCTCGATGCCGCCGAGCGACGCGACCTGATCCTCGATCTTGCGCGCCACCTCGGTTTCCATCTGCGCCGGTGCGACGCCCTCGTAGGTCGCGGCGATGGTGATCGTCGGCAGTTCGATGTCGGGGAAGTTCTGGATGCCGAGCGAACGGAAGCTGCTGATCCCGAGAAAAGTCAGCAGGACGAACAGCAGCAGCGCCGGAACCGGGTTGCGGATCGACCAGGCGGAGAAGTTCATTTCGCCGCCTCGGCGGCTGGCGCGGCCTCGACGCGAACCACGTCGCCGTCGTTGAGGAATGCGCCGCCACTGGCGACTATGCGTGCGTCGGCAGGAAGCGGTGTGAGGATTTCGACCTGGCTTCCCTGCCGCCGGCCGATCTCGACCTTGACTTGCGTGACCGCGTCCTGCGCACCGAGCTGGAAGACGTAGCTGTGACCGTCGCGCAGAATGACCGCCGACGAGGGCAATACGGTCGCCGTGCTGTCGCCGGTGACGATCTCGCCGCTGGCGAACATGCCGGCGCGGGCAGCGCTGTCGGCGGGCAGGTCGATATAGATCAGCGCCTTGCGGGTGGCGGGGTCCAGCGTCGGCGCCAGCATGCGTACCCGGCCGCTGACCGTCGAGCCGTCAGCCAGCCGCAGGTGGGCGGTCTGGCCCGGCGACACGCGTGCCAGTTGCTCGGCCGAGACTTCGGCACGCCACTCCAGACGGTTGCCGCGGAGCAGGCGAAACAGCTCGTTGCCGGCTTGCACGACACTGCCCAGCGTGGCGCTGCGGCTGCTGATGACGCCGTCGTCGGGGGCGACGATGCGCGTCTGTTCGAGGCGGACGCGCTCGCTCTTGAGCGCCGCGCTCGCCGCCGCGACAGACGCACTGGCGCTCTGCTCGGCGGTCAGGTACTGGTTGATCAACTGCTCGGAGAAGACGCCGGTGCCCTTGACCCGGCGCGCCCGGTCGCCGTTGGCCGTGGCTTCGGCGAGCGCTGCCCTGGCCTTGGCCACGTTCGCCTGTTGCTGGGCCAGGCTGGCCTCGACGCTGTCGCGTGATAGTTCGGCGAGCAACTGGCCGCGGCGAACGACGCTGCCGACGTCCACGGCCACCTGGACGACGCGCAGGCCGCTGGTTTCGGCGGCGATCACCGCCTCCTGCCAGGGGAAGACGCCACCGCTGACGTTCACCTGCTGCGACCACGCAAGCTGTTGTGGCTCAACGGTGCTGACCGCCAGCGCGCTACGCTTGGACGGGATGGCGGCGCTGGCCTGGGCCTTGGTGCTGCCTTGGCGGGCGAGATGGAAGGCGCCGCCAAGCACCAGAACGGCGGTGACCAGCAAGGCGACAAGGCGGTGTGAGCGTTTCACGAGGCGTCTCCGGCGCCGGCTTGCCAGCCGCCGCCCAGGGCTTTGTAAAGGAAAATCCGGTCCGGCACGCGGTCGCGCTGCAAGGCAATGAACCGGCGTTCGGCGTTGTTGGCGCTGCGCCGCACGCGCCCGAAGAGGTCGATCTCCCCGGCAGCGTCGACGGCAACCGTGCCGGTTTTGCGCGCGGCCAGCTGCGCTAGCTGCAGGTCGCCGCGGGTCGCGCTGCGGATCACGCTACCGCTGCCATCGATGGTCGGCAGGGCCTTCGTCTCGTTGCCGGTCAGGCTGGCGCGGGCTTCGTCGATTCGCGCCGCCGCCGTGGCCAGCGTCGGGTAGAGTGTCGGGCGGATGGGTGGCGCAGGCATGAAGGGCCTTCTTCGATAGCAGGCCGACATTATCGGCTCTGGCCGGTTAAGCGCCGTCGGCGTTTGCAAAGACAGGTAAAGACGCGGCGGCGCGCGTTGGGTAAAGCTGGTGCCAGGTGTGCTCCAGGCGTGCGCCAGGCGTGCGCCAGGCGAACGGCAGTCGGGCGAGTTGGAGCGGGCGAGCGGTGAGCGTCAATGCCGTTGCGGGGCGACCCGGTAGCCGCCTTGGTCTCGTCCCGCCGATCAGCAGCCTGCCGCTCCGGTCGGTTGTCTCAGCCGCTGTTGCGCAGTCCCGCGGCGATGCCGTTGATGGTGATCAGGCTGCCGCGCTGCAGGCGGATGTCGTCGTCGCCGGCGCGCAGCCGGTGCAGCAGCTCGACCTGCAGATGGTTGAGCAGGTCGATGTACGGAAAACGGTTGCGCATCGAGCGTTGCAGCAGCGGATTGTCTGCCAGCAGTTCGTTCTGGCCGTTGATCGCCAGCAGCGCCGCGCGGGTCAGATGCCATTCCTCGCGAATCCGCGTAAAGATCGTCGTCCGCAGCTCGCCATCGCTGACCAGTTCGGCATAACGCGAGGCGATGGCCAGGTCCGACTTGGCGAGGACCATGTCCATATTCGACAGCAGCGTCCGGAAGAACGGCCAGCACCGGTGCATCTCCTGGAGCAGCGCCAGGCCGTCCGGCTGCTCGTCGCGCCAGCGCTTGATGGCGCTGCCGAAGCCGTACCAGCCGGGCAGCATCAGCCGGCACTGCGCCCAGGAAAACACCCAGGGAATCGCCCGCAGGTCCTCGATCCGCTCGGAAGCGGTGCGCGACGCCGGACGGCTGCCGATGTTCAGCGTGGCGATTTCCAGGATCGGCGTGGACTCGCGGAAGTAACGCGTGAACCCCGGCGTTTCGTAGACCAGTTGACGATAGGCGCGATACGCCAGCGTCGACAGTTCTTCCATCGCCTGATGGAATTCGGTCGTCGGGAGGCTGTCGCGGTCGGCGGCAAGGAGGGTCTCTTCGAGCGTCGCGGCAGCGAGAATTTCGAGGTTGCGGCGGCCGACTTCCGGGTTGGCGTACTTCGAGGCGATCACTTCGCCCTGTTCGGTAATCCGGATCTGGCCGGCGACGGCACCGGCCGGCTGTGCCAGGATGGCATCGTAGCTCGGTCCGCCGCCGCGGCCGACGCTGCCACCACGGCCGTGGAACAGGCGCAGGCGAATGCCGTGCTCGGCAAAGACCCGGGTCAGGCCGATTTCGGCCTTGTACAGTTCCCAGCCGGAGGTCAGGAAGCCGCCGTCCTTGTTGCTGTCGGAATAGCCGAGCATGACCTCGTGTTCGTCCTGGCGCGATGCGATCAGCGCCCGGTAGGCGGGCAGCGTGAACAGGCCTTGCATGACTGCCGGTGCGCGCTGCAGGTCATCGATGGTTTCAAACAGCGGGATGATGTTCAGCGCCAGTTGCGGCGTTGCGCCGGGAACCAGCAACCCGGCTTCCTTGAGCAGCAGCGCGACTTCGAGCAGATCGGAAACGCCGTCGGTCTTCGAAATGATGCAGTTCGGCAAGGCGGCGGCGCCATAGCGCTGGCGCAGTTCGCGAGCGGCGAAGAAGATCGCCAGTTCGCCGACCGTTTCGGCCGAATAGTCGATGTACGGCGAGTACAGCGGTCGCACACTGCCGACTTCCTCGGCCAGCAGCGCGATCCGCGCCACCTCGTCGAGGTCCGCGTAGTCGCCGCAGCGTCCGGCGCGGGCCAGCAGTTCGCCGACGGTACGCGCGTGCACCTCCGAGTTCTGGCGCAGGTCGATCGGTGCCAGGTGGAAACCGAAGACGTCGACGGCGCGCAGCAGGCGGCGCAGGCGGCCGCCGGCGACCAGTTCGGCGCCGTTGGCGGCCAGCGAATCGACCAGCACCTGCAGGTCGGCGACGATCTCGCCGGGAGCGGCGTAGGCTTCGGCGGGGCCGACCGCGTGCTCGGGCGATTCGTGCTGGTCGAGGCTGCTGGAGGTCGCGGCAAGTCGTGCATAGATCCCGGTCAGCGCCCGCCGGTAGGGTTCGTCGAGGCGCTGCGGGGCGTTGTCCGGCGACGCTTCGGCAAGTGCCGCGAGCTCTTCGGATACCGGCACCAGGGTGTGCGACAGCGGCAGCTCGCGCCCGAGCGCGTGGATCTCGCCCAGGTAGAAGTCGAAAGCGGCGATCGATTGCCGGCGCAGCGTTTCACGCAGGATCTCGGCGGTGACGAAGGGATTGCCGTCACGGTCACCGCCGATCCACGAACCGACCTTGAAGAAGCTGGGCAGCGACCACTGGCGATCGGGGAATGCCTCGCCGAGCTGGTCTTCGAGCTGGCAGTAGAGTCGTGGCAGTTCGACGAAGAACGTCTCGTCGAAGTAGCTGATGCCGTTCTTGACCTCGTCGATGACCGCCAGGCGGGTCGACCGCACCATCCGCGTTCGCCACAGGGTGAGCACCGCGCGACGCAGCGCGACCTCGTTCTCGGCCAGTTCGCCCGGCGTCAGGCGCAGCCGGTCGCGGTCGTCGAGCAGGCCCCTGACCTGGTGCTGGCAGTGCAGAATGCTCTTGCGACTGACCTCGGTCGGATGCGCCGTCAGGACCGGCGAGATCAGCGCGTGTTCGAGGCAGTTGCGCAAGGCTTCGCTGCTGACGCCGGCGTCCTGCAGCCGCGTCAGGGCAAGCGCCAGACTGCCATCGCGCGGCGGCGACGCGATCATCTCGTGCGCGCGACGCCGGCGGACGTGGTGCTCGTCCTCGGCGATATTCGCCAGGTGCAGGAAATAGGTGAACGAGCGAATGACGGCGAGCATGCTGTCGCGTGGCAGCTTGCTGAGGATTGACTCCAGCTCGGCTCGCGCGCCTTGATCCAGGTCGCGATCGGAACGCACCGAATTCTGGCGGATTCGCTCGACGACTTTGAAGACCTCGCTGCCTTCCTGCTGGTGTACGGTGTCGCCGAGAATCCGGCCAAGCAGCCGGATGTCCTCGCGCAGCGGGAAGTCCTTGTCGGGGTTGCTGGTAGTCGAACGCATGTGTCGATCTTTTCGGATGGGTTGGTGGTCAGGCAGGCGCCGACGGCGATGCCATCACGGGCCAACGGGACGATTATAAGCGTTCCTGACTTCTCGCTTGCACCAGGCGTCTCCCGGGCACGCACGGTGGCTAGTGCCCATGCGCACGCCGATCAGCTCGTCCGATCGCGGCGGTCATCCCTGCTGCGCCAACCAGTCGCGGATCTGATCGATGGTCGTCGTTGCGCCGCCACAAACAATGAACAACACCTTGGCAAAGCTTTCGAGGACCGGCGATGCTGCATACGCCAGGGCCAGGCTGGCACCACAGGCTGGCTCGACCAGCAGTCGGTGATCGCCGAGAAAGCGCTCGCAGGCGTCGAGGGCAGCCCGGTCGGAAACGACCAGGCTGTGAATCGCATGTTCCCTGGACCACTGAAAGGCGCGGTCGCAGATGCGCTTGGCGCCGAGTGAAGTGGCGATGCTGGTGATTCTGTCAAGTTCGACCAGCCGCCCTGCGCACATCGAGCGGTTGAACGATGCCGCGCCTGCGGTCTCGACGGCGATCACCGGGACGTCTCCGAGACCGTTGCGGTGCAGGCCTTCGAGCACGCCGCAGAGCAGTCCGCCGCCGCCGACCGACAAGACGATGGCGTCCGGCCGGAGACCCGAGCCGGCCACCTCGTCGATCATGGTGGCGTGACCGTGCCACAGCAAGGGATCGTCGAACGGGTGAAGGAAGGCGTCGGACTCCTCAAGTATCGACAAAGCCAGGAGGTTGGCCTCGTGCCAGGAGTCGCCATGGACGACGATTTCGGCCCGTTCCAGCCGCAACAGGTCTTGCGCCTTCCTGGACGTTGTTTGGGGTACGACGACGGTGACCGGCAGCCCCAGGCGGCGGCCCGCATAGGCCACCGCCAGCCCGGCGTTGCCGCCCGAAGACGAAACCAGACGGCGTGCGCCGCGCCGGCCGTACTCCTCGCAGGCGGCACCGATGCCCCTGATTTTGAAGGATCCCGGCGGCTGCAGCGCTTCCAGTTTCAGCCAGGCCGAACAACGCCCGGCAGCGCTCAGCGCCAGGGACTTGAGCAGTGGGGTTGCGATGTGCAGTGGCATTTTCGGCGTGATTTCCCGGGGGGATAGAGATCTTGCGTGCTGGCTTTCAGGCGGCGCGTCGGCGATTGGCTCGCTTCTTCGCCGTTCGCCTGGGGGGATCGTTGGTGCGTGCAGCGATCCGCACGAAAGAGAGGCTGATGGTATCGCACGGGTGTCATTCCCGGTCGGTCATGCGTACGCACCGCGCTGACGAAAAAAAACCCCGGCGAGCGGGGTTTTCTGGTTCGACGGTGCCTCGCCAGTGGACAGGCGCAGCACAATCCTGATCAAATCCGGTCCGCTCGAACCTCAATACACTTCGGGGATGAAGGTCTGGTCCGACATCGGCGGCCGCACGTAGCCGATTTCTGCCTGCCGCGGCGGCAGGACGATCGGCTCGGGTGTGAGGTCTTCGTAGTCGATCATGCTCAGCAGATGCGTGATCACGTTCAGGCGGGCACGTTTCTTGTCGTCGCCGTCGACCACATACCACGGCGCTTGCTTGATGTCGGTGTGAGCGAACATGTTGTCCTTCGCCCTCGAATACTCGACCCAGCGCGCGCGCGACTGCAGGTCCATCGGGCTGAGCTTCCAGTGCTTTTCCGGATGGAATATCCGTTTCTGGAACCGACGCTCCTGCTCCTCGTTGCTGACCGAGAACCAGTACTTGATCAGGATGATGCCGCTGCGTACGAGCATGCGCTCGAACTCCGGGCAGCTGCGCAGAAACTCGCGGTATTCCTCGTCGGTGCAAAAACCCATCACCCGTTCGACGCCGGCGCGGTTATACCAGCTGCGATCGAAGAGGACCATTTCGCCGCCAGCGGGCAGGTGCTGCACGTAGCGCTGGAAATACCACTGGGTCGTTTCCCGGTCGGTCGGCGCCGGCAGCGCGGCGACCCGGGTGACCCGCGGGCTGAGGCTCTCGGTAATCCGCTTGATCGTTCCGCCCTTGCCGGCGGCATCGCGTCCCTCGAACAGGACAACCACTTTCAGCTTCTTGAACTTGATCCATTCCTGCAGCTTGACGAGTTCGACCTGCAGCTTGGCCAGCGTCCTCTCATAATCCTTCGTCTTGAGTGGCCGCTTGCGCGTGCTGAGAACGCTTTCGGTCTCCTTGTTCTGGGTCTTGGGCGAGGCCGGCTCTGCCTTCGGCTCGCCACCTTTTTCTTTCGCCGCCTTTGGCTCCTTGGTCTTTTCGGGTTCCTTCTTGTCGGCCGATTTTGCTTCGTCGCTCTTGCTTGCCGCTTTGGCAGCCGGCTTGTTCGTGCCCTTGGCTGGTGGCGTAGCCTCCGAAGGCGCGGTTGTCCCGTCGGTCACGTTTGCAGCCTTGTCTTGCGCGTTCTCTGGCGCGACTTCCTCTTGCGCGGGTTTTGCTTCGCTCATTGATGCCTCCTTGGTGTGGCCAAAAAATTGGCTTTGGTAAAAACGCGTGCTGGCAATGGACTGCCGTCGATGCGATATGTTGGCTTGCTTGCCAGCGACACGAGAACAATTGCCGCGGAAGACGGCAACGGCGGCTGCCACCGCTCTCCACGCGGCTTGACCGCGCAGCTTACGGCTTGGTAAACGAGCGAGCGAGACGCGGGGACTTATTGAGACGCACTGACGGTCGATCCGGCAGGTAGCCGGAGGCGGTGGCACTGGTTGGCATGTTTCTCGTCCTCTCTGCGCCAGAATGGCCTGGGCCGGCAATTATCGTTCATTGTTCCGCAAAAATGAACAGCCGTGCGCACAAAACGTGCAGGAAATCGCGAGCGCCCCCGCAGTTGTCGATGAAGCAGCCGTCATTCGGCAGGCCGGGCCGGTGCAGGCGATCCGGGCAGCTGGGGGCTGGTGTGGTACGGAGGGGCATGCCGGCGCGGTTCGCCACTGGTGAGGGCGGGCGGCGGTGCCGTATTGCCCAGCGTCGTTCGGATTCTGGCGATGGCGGGTCGCGGTCGCATGATGGCTGGGGAAAAAAAGAGCGCCGGCCCCGGGGCTTGGCGCTCGTAGAAGCTTCGGTCTGCCGTTGTCGGCTGGTCTGAAACGCCGCTCGCTGAGGGTCGTCCTTCGTTCAGCCGACTTTGGCGAAGGCTTCGACGACTGCCGGTGGTGCCTGCACCAGTTCGATCAGCACGCCTTCGCCGGCGATCGGGAACTCGGCATTGGCTTTCGGATGCAGGAAGGTGATGTCAAAGCCCGCGGCGCCCTTGCGGATGCCTCCCGGCGCGAAGCGGACGCCGTTGGCCGTCAGCCATTCAACGGCGCTTGGCAGGTCGTCGATCCACAGGCCGATGTGATTGAGCGGCGTGGCATGCACCGCGGGCTTTTTCTCCGGGTCGACCGGTTGCATCAGGTCGACTTCGACCTTGAACGGGCCGGAGCCGATCGCGGCGATGTCTTCGTCGACGTTTTCGCGTTCGCTGACGAAGTTGCCGGTGATTTCGAGGCCGAGCATGTCGATCCACAGCTTGCGCATTTTCATCTTGTCGGGGCCGCCGATGGCGATTTGCTGGATACCGAGGACTTTGAAGGGGCGTTGGCTCATGAAGGGTTCTTTCTCTGTGGCAGGGAGGGGAAATGTTCTGGCTGCGCAAGCTCAGTCGCGAGCAGAACGACGTAGCGCGGTAGCGGCCGCAATCTCGCCACCGCGGGAAAAAGCTTCGACGTTTTCTTCGATGGTATCAGGGTCGTATACATAATTCACCATCAGTCCGTAGGATTGCCGGTCGCCGCGGGTCGAGGTGTCGGCCAGATAATTGAGACGTTCGATGCGCGCGCCGTTGCCCAGATGGAAGCGGGCGACGGGGTCGTAAGGCTGACTACCCTTGCTGGCGGTCAGCAGATAGCGTGCCGCCAGACGGGTCAATCCGTGCTGCAGGGCGCGCGCCAGGCGTTCGTCCTTGATCCAGTGGGCAACGGTGAGCAGTCTGGCGAGGTCGCCGGTGCTCGCAATCGGCGTCATCTCGGGCAGCAGGCGGCGTTTGATCCGCTCCAGGTCCGAATCGCTGAAAGCGTTTCGCCAGGCTTCGGGGTTCTTCTCTGCCCAGCGCCGGAAGGTCGGCAGCGGCGACAGCGTCGCGAAGCTGACCAGACGCGGGTAATCCCGCTTGAGGTCGTCGACCACCCGCTTGAGCAGGAAATTGCCGAATGAAACGCCGCGCAGTCCGGCTTGCGTGTTGGAAATCGAATAGAAGATCGCCGTGCTGGCGCGTTGCGCATCGAACACCGGCGCATGCTCGTCGAGCAGCGTCTGGACATTGTCGGCCAGATGATCGGTCAGCGCGACCTCGACGAAAATCAGCGGCTCCATCGGCATCCGTGGATGGAAGAAGGCGTAGCAACGACGATCGGAGTCAAGCCGGTTCTTCAGGTCGCTCCACGAGCGGATTTCATGCACGGCCTCGTACTGGATCAGCTTTTCCAGCAGCGCCGCCGGCGAGTTCCAGGTGATGCGCTGCAGTTCGAGGAAGCCGACGTCGAACCAGGCGCTCAGACGGGACTCGAGTTCCCGGTCCAGTGATCGCAGGGCCGGATCCTTGTCCAGGAAGCGCAGCAGGTCGGCACGCAGATCGACGAGGAATTTGACACCCTGCGGCAAGGCATTGAATTGCGTCAGGATGCGCAGTCGCGACGAGCGCATGGCGTTGCGTAGCGCCGACTCGGCCTGCCATTGCCCATCGCCGCCGATTGCCGCCTGGTAGTCGGCGTGCGCCTGGTTGACCTGTTGCGGGTCCGGCCCGAACTGCTGGGCAATGAGGGTCAGGAAAGTGGCGCGACCGTCGTCGTTGAGCTGGTGATAGGTTTCGGCCAGCAGGGCCGCGCGCTGCCTGACCGAGACTTCGCCGCCGACGCCGCTGGCGCATTCGTTGAGCAGATCACGAACGCGCCCCAGGTGCTTGCCTTCGAGTTCGCGTGGACCAGTACCTTCGGCGAGCAGTTTGCGCACCCGGCGCAGCCCGCGGACAACAAATCCTTCCGACATTTCTATCTCCTCCGTCCCGCGACAAGCGGCGCTCCCGATTCGGGATTCAGAAGCGTTGGCGATGGGCGAGAACGACAAAAGCGATGCCAGCGATGACCATCGGCAGCGACAGCCACTGCCCCATGCTGACGGTGTAAGAGAGGCCAAGGATACCATCATCGGGCGTACGGAAATACTCGGCGACCCAGCGCAGGCTGCCGTAGCCGATGAGGAAGGCACCAGAAACGGCACCACGCGGCCGCGAACGGCTGGAATACAGCCACAGGAGACCGAACAGGGCGACGCCTTCGAGCCCGGCCTGGTAGATCTGCGAGGGGTGGCGGGGCAAATCGTCCACCCAGGGGAAAACCATCGCCCACGGCAGCGCGGGGTCAGCGGTCCGACCCCACAGCTCGCCGTTGATGAAGTTGCCCAGGCGTCCGGTGGCCAGGCCGAGCGGCACCAGGGGAGCGATGAAGTCGGTGATTTCGAGCCAGGTCTTGCGGTTCTTGCGCGCGTACAGCCACATCGCCACCAGGACGCCGAGGAAGCCGCCGTGAAAAGACATGCCGCCCTGCCAGACGGCGAGAATCTGCAGCGGATGCGCCAGGTAGTAGCCTGGTTGGTAGAACAGCACTTCGCCCAGACGGCCGCCGGCGATCACGCCCAGGACGCCATAGAACAGCAGGTCGTCGAGCTGGCGCACGGTCCAGCCCGAGTTCGACAACTGCGGCTGCGTCAGGATGCGGTGCCGACCAAGCCACCAGAACTGGAGAAAGGCCGCCAGGTACATCAGGCCGTACCAGTGTACCTTCAGTGGGCCGAGCGAAAGGGCAACGGGGTCGAACTGCGGATGGGTCAACACGGCACGAACACCTGACGCTTTCGGATAGAATCCGGATTATATCGCGCCCCCCGGGCGTCTTCTGAACTGGAGATTGGCCATGCCCCACTATCGTTCCCGCACCTCGACCCACGGTCGCAACATGGCTGGAGCGCGCGCCCTGTGGCGCGCCACCGGCATGAAGGACGGCGATTTCGGCAAGCCGATCATCGCCGTCGTCAATTCGTTTACGCAGTTCGTTCCGGGACATGTGCACCTCAAGGACCTGGGCCAACTGGTGGCGCGTGAAATCGAGGCTGCTGGTGGCGTCGCCAAGGAGTTCAATACCATCGCCATCGACGACGGCATCGCCATGGGGCACGACGGCATGCTGTATTCGCTGCCCTCGCGCGACCTGATCGCCGATTCCGTCGAGTACATGGTCAACGGACACTGCGCAGACGCGATGGTCTGCATCTCGAACTGCGACAAGATCACCCCGGGAATGCTGATGGCGGCGATGCGGGTGAATATCCCGACGATCTTTGTTTCCGGCGGCCCGATGGAGGCCGGCAAGGTCGACTGGGGCGGCAAGGTGATCGCCATCGACCTCGTCGATGCGATGGTCAAGGGCGGCGACAGCAATTGCTCCGACGAGGAAGTCGACGCCTTCGAACGCTCGGCTTGCCCGACCTGCGGTTCGTGTTCGGGAATGTTTACCGCCAACTCGATGAACTGCCTGACCGAGGCGCTGGGTTTCTCGCTCCCCGGCAACGGTACCGTGCTCGCTACCCACGCCGACCGCAAGGCGCTCTTTCTCAGGGCCGGCCGCCAGATCGTCGATCTGTGCCGCCGTTATTACGAGCAGGACGATGCTTCGGTGCTGCCGCGTGCGATTGGCAGCTTCGAGTCCTTCGAGAATGCGATGACGCTCGACGTGTCGATGGGCGGGTCGACCAATACCGTTCTGCATCTCCTGGCCGCGGCGCAGGAGGGCGGGGTGAGCTTCACCATGGACGACATCGACCGCGTCTCGCGCAAGGTGCCCTGTCTGGCCAAGGTGGCGCCGGCGACGCCCGATTATCATATCGAGGACGTGCACCGTGCTGGCGGCATATTCGCCATTCTCGGCGAGCTCGACCGCGCCGGCCTGATTCATCGCGGCCAGCCGACGGTGCACGCCAGGACGCTCGGCGAGGCGATCGACAACTGGGACGTGATGCGCAGCGAGGCGCCGGAACTGGTCGACTTCTTCAGGGCGGCGCCAGGCGGCATCCCGACGCAGACGGCTTTTTCGCAGAACCGGCGTTACGCCGAACTCGATCTGGATCGGGCGCACGGCTGCATTCGCAGTCTGGCCAATGCCTATTCGCAGGATGGTGGCCTGGCCGTGCTGTATGGCAATCTGGCGACCGACGGCTGCATCGTGAAGACCGCTGGCGTCGATGAAAGCATCTGGGTGTTCACCGGCAAGGCGCGGGTGTTCGAGAGTCAGGATGACGCCGTGCAGGCGATTCTTGGCGATCAAGTGGTGGCTGGAGACGTGGTGGTCATCCGCTACGAAGGGCCTAAAGGCGGCCCCGGCATGCAGGAAATGCTCTACCCGACGTCCTACCTGAAGTCCAAGGAGCTGGGGAAAGTCTGCGCTTTGCTGACCGATGGCCGCTTTTCCGGCGGCACCTCAGGCTTGTCGATCGGGCACGCCTCGCCGGAGGCGGCCGAAGGCGGCGCGATCGGCCTGGTCGAGGAGGGTGACCTGATCGAGATCGACATTCCGGGTCGGCGGATCAATCTGGCGATCGCGGAGTCCGAGATGGCCAGGCGTCGGGCCGCGATGGACGCCCGCGGCGCGTCGGCCTGGCAGCCGGCAGTTGCGCGCCAGCGGGTCGTTTCGCGGGCCCTGCAGGCGTATGCGCTGATGGCTACCTCGGCGGCGACCGGCGCGGTGCGTGACCTGGCGCAACTGAGGAGGCGATGATCGGCGATGGCGATGCCTTTCGATCTCTGGCTTGGCTTCCTGCTGGCGGCGGTCCTGATCTCGGTCACTCCCGGCCCGGGAGCGGTGACCAGCATGAGTGCCGGCTTGCAGTACGGTTACTGGGTCGCGTTGCGGGCCATAATCGGTTTGCAGGCGGCTTTGCTGATCCAGTTGACGGTCGTCGCCGCCGGGCTCGGCGCACTGCTCGCCACTTCGGCGCTGGCCTTCGACCTGGTCAGGATCGCGGGGGCCGGCTATCTGATCTGGCTCGGCATCCAGAAATGGCGCGCGCCGGTTACGGCGATCGATCGGGCAGTTGCTCCGTCGGGGCCTTCGGGCGGCCTTTTTGTGCAGGGGCTGCTGGTGAATTTGAGCAATCCCAAAGCGATCCTCTTCATTGCTGCGCTGGTGCCGCAGTTTGTCGATCCCGCTGCTCCGCAGTGGTCGCAGTGGGTGCTGATCGGGACGACCATGTGTGCCGTGGACACCCTGATAATGTCCGGCTATGCGCTGCTGGTGTGGCGTTTGCGCCGCTGCTTGCAGGCGCCGCGCGCCTTGCGGATGCAAAATCGCCTGTTCGGCAGCTTTTTCATCGCTGCTGGTACCCTCCTCGTGTCATCGGGCCGTCGTTGATCGGGGCACGGGCTGGCAAGGGCGTCGTCAACGGTCGACGCGGTCTATGCGTTATGCCGGTTCCGCTTTCTCTACGGACACCGCGCATCAACAGGCTTTGCAAGCGGGACAAACTGAAATAATATCGCGACGTTCCAAACCATATTTCTGAACGGAGTAAGAACATGAAAGCAATCTACGCAAGCTTGCTGGCTGCTGCCGGCGTGATGTTTGCCGGCGCTGTCCAGGCGGCCGACGATGCCGAAGCCCTGGCCAAAGCCAAGGGGTGCCTGAACTGTCACAACGCCGACAAGAAGGTCGTTGGCCCGTCGTACAAAGATGTCGCCAAAAAGTACACGGCCAAGGACGAAGCCATGCTGGTCAAGCATGTCATGGAGGGCAGCAAGGGCGTTTGGGGTCCGGTGCCGATGCCGCCAAACAAAGTCACGCCCGATGAGGCCAGCAAGCTGGTCAAGTGGATCCTCAGCATGAAGTGACGTTGCTTGCAAGAACCGGCCCTTTGGCCGGTTTTTAGTTTCCGGGCGGTCGAGCAGGCTCACGTATGCATCTTGAAAGCAACTAAGCATGTTGACAATGCACGGATGTGCTCCGACAATCGGTCGTTCGCTAGCCCAATCCAAATAAGATATCGGAGATAAAACCATGAACGACCTACGTATTCCCGGTGTACTCCTCGCGCTGGCCGCGTCTGTGGCGGTGATTGGTTGTGGAAAGAAGGAAGAACCCAAGGCGGCGGCCCCGGCGCCGGTCGCCGCTGCGCCCGCTGCTCAGCCGACGATGGTCGTCAAGATTGGCCACGTGGCACCACTTACCGGCCCGATCGCCCACCTCGGCAAGGACAACGAGAATGGTGCTCGCTTGGCCGTCGACGACGCCAACGCGCAAAAAATCGTCATTGATGGCAAGCTTGTCACCTTCGAGTTGCTTGGCGAGGACGATCAGGCTGACCCGAAGACCGGCACTGTTGTGGCTCAGAAGCTGGTTGATGCTCATGTCGCCGGTGTCGTCGGCCACCTGAACTCGGGTACCACCATTCCCGCGTCGGCCATCTACAATCAGGCCGGTTTCCCGCAGATTTCGCCGTCGGCAACCAATCCGAAGTACACCCAGCAGGGTTTCAAGACCGCATTCCGGGTGATGGCTAACGACGTTCAGCAGGGGTCAGTGGTCGGCACCTACGCCGCCAAGGACATGGGCGCCAAGAAAATCGCCATCATCGACGACCGTACGGCGTATGGTCAGGGACTGGCGGACGAGGTCGAGAAGGCTGCAGTCGCCAACGGCGCGACGGTAGTCGCCCGCGAGTTCACCAATGACAAAGCGGTCGATTTCAAAGCCATCCTGACCAAGATCAAGGCCAAGAATCCCGATGTGATCTTCCTTGGCGGGATGGACGCGGTGGGCGGCCCGATGCTCAAGCAGATGAAGGAGCTGGGTATCAAGGCCAAGTTCACCACCGGTGACGGCGGTTGCTCGCCGGAGCTGATCAAGCTCGCCGGACCGGCGTCCGAAGGGGTGATCTGCACGCAAGCAGGACTGCCCGTCGACAAGCTCCCGAACGGGCAGAAGTTCGTTGCCGACTTCACCAGCAAGTACGGCCCGATCCAGATCTATTCGCCGTACAGCTATGACGCAGTGATGGTTTTGATCGACGCCATGAAACGCGCCAACTCGGTTGACCCGGCCAAGTATCTGCCAGAAGTCGCCAAGACCGCCTACAACGGGGTCACGGGCAAGATCGAGTTTGATGACAAAGGCGATATCAAGAACGGTGCCATCACTGTCTTCGAGATCAAGGATGGCAAGCTGGTCACGCTGAAGAGCGAAGGCGGTGCCACCGCAGCGGCGGCCCCGATGCCGGCGGCTGCACCCGCACCCGCGGCACCTGCCACGGAAGAAAAGAAGTAAGCGGGCATCTGCCTGAAGAGCGGCACCGTTTGGTGCCGCTCTCCTGCTTTTTCTGCATCCGCAGCCGCTCAGCACGAGCCGGGCGTGGCGCCCGCACAGCCGCTGCCAGGCGCCATCAGTCGGAACCGCTGGTTCGCCATAAGCACCTTGTTGCGGAAAGCTAGACCATGGACACTCTTCTCCAGCAGCTGATCAACGGCCTCACTCTGGGCGCCGTCTACGCGCTGGTCGCCCTGGGTTACACGATGGTCTACGGGATCATCGGCCTGATCAACTTTGCCCATGGCGAGGTGGTGATGATCGGTACGATGGTCGCCTTTACGGTCATCGTTTCTCTGGCCGGCTCCGGGATGCCACCGCTCCTGATCCTTGGCTTCGGCCTGCTGGTTTCGGTGCTGGTCTGCATGGCGCTCGGGTGGTCGCTCGAACGCGTCGCTTATCGCCCGCTGCGGGGTGCGCCGAGACTGACTCCATTGATCACCGCGATCGGCATGTCGATGGTCCTGCAGAATGTGGCGATGATCATCTGGGGCAGGAATTACATCACTTTCCCGCCGATGATCGAGAAGCACATTTATGCGTTCGGAGGAGCAACGTTCACCAACGTGCAGGTGGCCATCGTTTCACTTGCGGCGCTGGTGATGCTCGGCTTGATCTATCTGGTACACCGTACGCGCATCGGCATGGCCATGCGCGCGACGGCCCAGCAGCCGCAGGTGGCGATGCTGATGGGAGTCGATATCAATCGTGTCATCGCCATGGCCTTCGTCATCGGCTCCGCGCTGGGTGCGGTCGCTGGCTGCATGGTCGGCTCGTATTATGAAATTGCGCACTACCAGATGGGTTTCATGCTCGGTCTGAAAGCTTTCACGGCGGCTGTCCTGGGCGGCATCGGCAACCTCGCGGGGGCGATGGCCGGTGGTTTGTTGCTTGGCGTGATCGAGGCCCTCGGCGCGGGCTATATCGGCCAGCTGACTGGCGATTTCCTGGGCAGCCACTACCAGGACATCTTCGCGTTCATTGTTCTGATCGTCGTTCTGATGTTCCGTCCTTCGGGTCTGTTTGGCGAGCGTGAGGGAGATCGCGCATGAACGACCAGGTCAGAAAATCCGTTCCGTGGCAGCGGCATTGGCTCGGCGTGCTGTTGATTGCCGCGGTCCTGCTGGCGGTCCCGTTTGTTGCCGCCCTCGGTGGCCAGGCCTGGGTGCGTATTGCGAACTTCGCGATCCTGTACATCTTCCTGGCGCTTGGCCTGAATATCGTCGTCGGCTATGCGGGATTGCTCGACCTGGGTTACGTCGCCTTTTACGCGGTTGGAGCCTATGTCTATGCCTTGCTGGCCTCGCCGCACTTCGGTCTGCACCTTCCCTTCTGGGTGATCTTGCCACTCGGCGCTGCCATCGCGTGCATCTTCGGGATGCTGCTCGGAGCCCCGACACTCAAGTTGCGTGGCGACTATCTGGCGATCGTCACGCTGGGGTTTGGCGAGATCATCCGCATCTTCCTTAACAACCTGAACGCACCGATCAATGTCACCAACGGCGCGCAGGGGATTACCCTCATCGACCCGATCAGGATTGGCGGTTTTTCGTTCGCCGAGACCAGCACGATCCTCGGCGTGCAAGTCAGTGGGCCGCAGAAGTACTACTTCTTCCTGGTAGCGCTGGCGATCCTGGTGATTTTTGTCAATGTACGCTTGCAGGATTCGCGGATCGGCCGTGCCTGGCAGGCGATCCGCGAGGACGAGGTTGCCGCCAAGGCCTGCGGGATCAATACCCGGAACATCAAGCTGCTGGCCTTTGCCATGGGAGCTTCCTTCGGTGGTATCGCCGGCGGCGTCTTTTCCGCGATGCAGGGTTTCGTCAGCCCCGAGAGTTTCTCGCTGATGGAATCGATCACGATTCTGGCGATGGTCGTTCTCGGTGGCATGGGACATATTCCCGGGGTCATTCTCGGTGCCGTCCTGCTGACCGCTCTTCCCGAGGCCTTGCGCTATGGCATCGAGCCGCTGCAAGACGCGATCTTCGGGCGCAGCATTGTCGATCCGGAGAGCCTGCGGATGCTGATTTTCGGGCTGGCGCTGGTGCTGGTGATGCGTTTCCGGCCGGCGGGCTTGTGGCCGTCGTCGCAACGTCGCCGCGAACTCGCCGAGAGTGCGAACTGACGATGAGCGAACAACAGCAGATTCTCCTCGAAGCGCACGAGGTTGCCAAGCATTTCGGCGGTGTCAAGGCCTTGCACGACGTCTCCTTGACCATTCGCCGGGGTGAGATCTACGGCCTGATCGGGCCGAACGGTGCGGGCAAGACAACCTTCTTCAACTGTCTCACCGGCCTGTACAAGAACGAGAGCGGGCATTTCATCTTCGACGGCGTCAAACTGGCCGCCGACGCCCCGCACAAGGCGGCTGAGGTCGGAATCGCACGGACCTTCCAGAACATTCGTCTGTTCGGCAACATGACCGCAATCGAGAATGTGATGGTCGGCCGGCACTTGCGTACCCATGCAAATGTCGTTGGCGCCATTACCCGCAACCGGGCGACCCTGGCCGAGGAAGCGGCGATTACGCGCCGAGCCGACGAGTTGCTGCATTACGTCGGCATTCAGGATCGGGCGCATGACTATGCCAAGCACCTGTCGTACGGTGATCAGCGCCGCCTCGAGATTGCCCGTGCGCTGGCCACGGAACCGAAGCTGCTGGCGCTCGACGAGCCGGCCGCCGGCATGAATGGCACCGAGACCGAAGCATTGCGCTTGCTGGTCGAGGGGATCTGTCGGGATGGCGTGACGGTGTTGCTGATCGAGCACGATGTCAAGCTGGTGATGGGTCTGTGCGGACGGGTAGCGGTGCTCGACTACGGCGAGAAGATCTGCGAGGACGTGCCGTCGGTGGTCCAGAAGGATGCGCGGGTCATCGAGGCTTACCTCGGCGGCTCGGTCGCCTGAAGAGAACGGACAAGTCATGCTCGAAGTTACCGGTTTGCGCGTTTCCTACGGGGGTATCCAGGCCGTTCGCGGGATCACCTTTCATGTCAACGAGGGTGAGATGGTCGCTTTGATCGGCGCCAACGGCGCTGGCAAGAGCAGCACCCTGCGCGCGCTGGCGCGCTTGCTCGAGCCAGCGGGCGGCAGCATCCGCTATCGCGGCAATGAGCTGCTGTCCTTGCCGGCGCATCGACTGGTTGGCGAAGGGATTGCGCTGGTTCCGGAAGGCCGCGGCGTCTTCCCGCGCATGAGTTGCCTCGAGAACCTGCGCATGGGTGCCTACGCCCGCAATGACAACGCCGCGGTCAATCACGATCTGGAGCATGTGCTGGGCCATTTCCCTCGCCTCAAGGAGCGCGCGCAGCAAATGGCGGGCACCCTCTCAGGCGGCGAGCAGCAGATGCTGGCGATCGGCCGTGCGTTGATGAGCAAGCCAAGGATGATGCTGCTCGATGAGCCGTCGATGGGTCTCGCGCCGATCATGGTCCAGAAGATCTTCGAGGTGATTCGTACCGTGGCCAGCGAGGGGATGACCATTCTGCTCGTCGAGCAGAACGCCAAACTGGCACTAGAGGTCAGTCAGCGCGGCTATGTCATGGAAAGCGGCGAAATCACGGTGACCGACGAGTCGAAAAAGCTGCTTGCCGATCCCAAGGTGCGCGCCGCCTATCTCGGCGAGTAGGCGCAGCTTCCGCCTCACAGCTACAGCTACAGCTCCATCGCCTCGGCGAAGGACAGCGCCTGCAGCTGCGCCCGGTTGAACTGATCGGCGGTCAACCCGAGCATGCTCGCCTGCTCGGCGATGACCTCTCCCGCATCCCCCTCGCTGGACAGCGCCAGTTCGAGGAAGGGCTGATAGCGGCCGCCATTGCCAAGCAGGGCGTCGCAAATCGGGTCGGGCAAGCGCATCGCGTCGAGTGCCTGCTCCATGCCGACCCCCAGCAGTGTATCGAGCAAGGAGAACGCGCCGGTGATGAACAGGTTGTCGTACTCCGACTTGTCGACCAGGCCGACTGCCAGCAACTCCATCAGTCGCGCTCGCAGCAGCGCCGTGTAGATCAGTGCCGGCGCCATCGGATCCTTGCTGGCAGTGGCCAGCAGCAGTGACAGCCAGCGATTGAGCTTGTCGTAGCCGAGCATGCTTACCGCATGGCGAAAGGACTGGATCTCGCAGGAAAGGCCAAAACCGGCGGAATTGATGTAGCGCAGGAGCTTGTACGACATCGCGACGTCGTGCTTCAGGGCGGCTTCTATGTCCTGCACGTCGGCATTCTTGCGTACCAGGTTGAGCACCCGTACGATGTTGGTTTGGGCCGGATTGAGCGTTTTCGCCGGGACTTTGCTCGGCTTCGTGAAAAACCACCCCGCGGCGGCAGTGATTCCCGTGTCGACACACGCGCGGAAATCCTCGGCGGTCTCGATGTTGAAGGCGATTCCCATCCCGTAGGACTTGGTTCGCGTTGCCAGCAGCTTGAGTTGCCCGACGGTGAAGTGCCTGGCATCAAAGCCGATGAAGCGGAACGGCACGTCGACCGCCAACGCCTGCGCTGCCTTGGGATCAAAAACGAGGCACACGGTCGGCTGCCAGGTCTGCAAGGCACCGATCAGGTCAGGGCCATTCGGACCGAGCAGCGTCGCCGCTGCCAACTCGATCGCGGCGTTCTCGGGCGCCGACCAGTCGAGCAGGCCTGCGTCGCAGGCAGCGCGGCCGCAACTGATGAAGATCGGCTTTTGACTGCGCGGCCAGATGTCGTCCAGCGCACTGAGCGTATTGGCCGCATCGTGCATGCTCGCGCCCTGTTGCAGATGGAGCGTCAGGCGACTGGCGATGACCCTGCTTTGGCGATTGAGCAGAGGCTGGCGGGACATGACGATTCTATTCATGGTGGCTGACGGTTGCGTCCGAAGGTGTGAGCGTGTCGATTGCCGCTAGGGTGTCGGCCGCGAAGTCGAAAGAGTCGGCGAAGAATTCCTCGGCCGGCAAGCGGCAGCGTAGCAGGAAGTCCCGCCT
>ERZ761603.1004-NODE-1004-length-22123-cov-8.606398_pt1 | contig 22123 bp, 21 predicted proteins | sample MGYA00511879_ERZ761603 | MGnify/ENA primary metagenome ERZ761603 (study PRJEB28899, sample SAMN02850040) | bioreactor sludge metagenome | biome: EBPR Sludge; feature: EBPR Bioreactor; material: flocular biomat | place: Australia: Thorneside Wastwater Treatment... | reverse complement strand
CTGATGGTGACCTCCCCGCCACAAACGATCAAAGGGCGCGTGGATGACGCTTACGCACCACCCTCAGGATGCAAAATCCCGTCTCCTCCGTGTGAAACAGCACACGCTCCACCACCCCGCGCAGGCTCTCGGCGGGCGGGCGTGAGTCGGCGGGCTTCATGGGTCTGAGGGATTCATTCTCCCGTTGTGTCTGCTTGTCATCACGCTTCAAAGCACCAGCACCAGCTGACCAAATCACCACGCTCAACAGGCTTGAAACTTGCGCTTTTGACGGGTCACTTCATCTCGGTGTTGGCGGAAGGTTCCACCATAGTCTTGTCCGCCTCAATTGACTGCGACCGGCCAATGTTTTTTAGAGTCAGCGATATGGCCAGGACCAAAGCGGCAGCCGCAAGAGCAAGAAAAATGGCTGAAAATGCCAGTGCCAAACTGGAAATTTTAAACGCTGTATTTCTTTTTTGCCTGCGCTTTTCGATCTTATCGGTGCCCTCCATTTTCCCCAATGCCTCAAGGCGCAGCAATTGGATGTGATCTGACATGCCATCACTCGACACATATCTGTGCAGCAATGCCAGGGATGCCGAAAGCGCGAAGCAACAGAGCGAGGCAATCGTACTGATCAAAATGCCTGAATGGGCAAAAATTCCCTCAGGAATCTTGTCTTCTGTTGCCATATAGCCAACAACCGGAATCCCCAAGAGTGAAATGCGAAGCAACTCTGACGAGACCTTCTGGTAATGTTCCAATACTGCAAAATCGACAGCTAGATGGTCCTCAGGTATGTCAACTGATCCGATGGATTGGCTTTGGCTCATAAGTGGAAGACGAGTGGTATTGAAGCCGGAGAACCTGTTTGATTCGGTTTAATTCTGTCAAACATGTCATCAGTACTGCAAGTGTGGGTTTAACTTTTCTTCCACGCCCTGACTCTCATATCGCGATGGATGGCTTCAGCGCTCTGCCAGAGCTTTGGCTGGACACGCCGCTGGCACGAATAGGCATCAAGTGCATCAAGACTTTCCAGTCGTGGGCAGGCCCTCGCGAAATGCGCGCCAGTTTTGCGCGTTTCCACGGGCATGAGCTTTCCCCGCCTTGCCGCCGCCGCTTGCCTCGTCCTCGCGCTTTTCCACTCGCCCGCTTTGGGCGCGGAGAGGCTGAATTTCCTGCTCGTCACCACGGATGACATGAGCTGTGATTCGGTGGGGGCCTACGGCTGCAGGCTGGCGGGGACGACGCCGCACATGGACCGTCTGGCGGCGCGGGCGCTGCGCTTCAACCACGCTTTTGTGCAGGTGGGCAATTGCTTCCCCTCCCGCAATGTGATGTGGTCGGGCCGCTACCCGCACACGACGCGGGTGGAGGGCTTTTACCAGGTGAAGGATCCGGATTATCCGCATTTGAGTGATCTGATGCGGGCGGGGGGCTGGTTCACGGGCATCCGGGGCAAGGTCTCCCACTCCACGCCTTACAGCCCGTATCCGGGCTGGGATGCGGATCTGGACACGCTGCCGGACGGGACGCGCGCCCATGCCAAGGACGCGCGCTCCTATTTCCTGTGCGCGCAGGACGGCATCGCCAGGGCGAAGGCGGCGGGGAAGCCGTTCTGCCTGAACATCAACATCTCCGATCCGCACAAGCCCTTTTATGCCGAGGGCGGCAGGGCGGACCCGCATGTGCCGAGCCGGGTCTTCACGGCGGAGGAGGCGCCGGTGCCGGGTTTCCTTTTTGATGATCCGCAGGTGCGCGCGGAGCTGGCGGAGTATTACTCCTCGGTGCGGCGCGCGGATGACTGCCTGGGGGAGGTCCTGCGCGCGCTGGAGGAGTCGGGGGAGGCGGGGCGCACGCTCATCCTTTTCCTCTCGGACCACGGGATGCCGCTGCCCTTCGCCAAGACGCAGGTGTACTTCCACAGCACGCGCACGCCGCTGATGGTGCTGTGGCCGGGGGTGACTAGGCCGGGCGCGGTGGATGACGAGCATCTGGTCTCGGCGGTGGACCTGACGCCGACGCTGCTGGAGGCGGCGGGGCTGCCTGTGCCGGCGGGCACGCAGGGGCGCAGCTTCGCGCCGGTGCTGCGCGGGGAGAGGCAGGCGGGGCGGGACCATGTGGTGGCGGAGTACAATGAGAACTCGCGCGGGGACCGGCACCCGATGCGCGCCATCATGACGCGCGAGCACGGCTACATTTTCAATCCGTGGTCGGACGGCCGGCGCGTGATGACCACGGCCACGCAGGGCACGGTGACCTACCGGCGGATGAAGGCGCTGGCGGCCTCGGACGCGGGCATCGCGGCCAGGCTGAACATGATAGACCACCGCGCGCCGGAGGAGCTTTACCATTACGCCTATGACCCGGACGCGCTGACGAACCTGGCCGGCCGCGCGGACCATGCGGAGACGCAGGCAAGGCTGGCGCGGATGCTGGAGGAGTGGATGGTGCGCACGGGGGATCCGATGCTGGAGGTCTTCCGCCAGCGCGGCGACCCCGCGGTGCTCGACGCCTATGTCACGCGCCAGCAGGCGGAGGCGGAGGCGCGCCGGGCGGACAAGAAAGGCGGGGGCCGGGGTGCAAAAAAAGCAGCCGCCAAGGGCAAGTCCGCCATGCCGCCGGAGAATGCCGGAACGAAAAAGGGCGCGCGCGGCAGGGGCGAGACGGGCCTCATTGAGATGAGGCTGCCGGAGTCGGCGCGGCGCGGCGGGGAAATGACGGCGGTCATCCCGCACTCGCTGCCCGCCGGGCTGGGGGTGCGGAAGCTGCATGTGACGCTGAAGGACGCCGCCGGGAAAAGGCTGGAGCGCAAGGTCGTCGAGATCACCGGAAAGGGGGAGGCGGAGGTGGGCTTCACACTGCCGCCCGGTTACGCCGGGGAGAGCGTGAGCGTGGCGGCCTTTGTCGGCGAGGAGTATGAGAAGAGCCTCCAGCACCTCCAGTCAGACGCGGTGCCGGTGGTCCCTTAGGGGTGTCAGGCCGCGATCCAGCCGGCGATGAGGCGGGCGACTTCGGGATGGTCGAGGTAGCCGTAGAATTTGTGCGGGTTGGCGCCGTCACTGCCGGTCCAGAAGTTGTAAATGCGCCGGTCTTTGATGGACTCGAGGTAGCCCAGCCTGCGCATTTCCTTGAAGTCATCGGCCACGCCCTCGTCATGGGAGACGAAGTCGTCATGGGCGGCCACGTTTTCCCAGCGGCGGATGATGTGGCGGGGATGTTTGCCGTCGGCGGGCTCGTGGGCGTCATAGAGGTTTTTGATGACGCCGGGCTCGCCGAGCGGGCAGCCGAGGGTGAGCCAGAGGGAGACGCGGTTGCCGGTGTCCTGGACGGCCTTGTACTCGCTCATCTGGGAGTATTTCCAGAGGGTGTCGTAGGCGACGATGCAGCCCATGCTGTGGGAGACGAGGCAGACGTCGTCACCGGCAAGGAGGGCGGGCTGGAGGTGGATGGCGAGGCGCTGGCGCACCTCGGAGCCGGCTTTCCGGGAGAGCAGGTAGGCGCCCATGTCCGGGGTGGCTTTGGCGACGAGCTGGTCGTTCATGCCGAAGATGCCGGCCACGGCGCTGATGACCCTGGCGGCGTCGTCCTTCCAGCGGCGGTCCTTGTGCTCGCCGAGCAGTTTTTGGTAGTCGGCTTTTTTGAAGGCGGTGGTTTTGCGCGCCAGCAGTTTTTCGAGATCGTCGTCATAACTGCCGGGAAGCTCGCAGGGGCCGGAGCCGTATCCGGGGTCGTTGACGCCGGGCAGGTCGCTCTTTTTCTTTTCGCCGGCGGCGATCATGAGGCGGTTGTTGATGTCGCCGTAGTAGGCGAAGGAGCACTTGACCCCGCCGTTTTCGATCTTGTCCGCCGAACTGGCGTCCACGCGGTTGAGGCCGTGGAGGAGGGCTTTTTTGACGAGCCGCTCTTTCTCGCTGCCGGAGGGTTTGGTGGAGCGCCCGTGGATGATGATGAGGTGTTTCATGGGGAGGGGCGGGCTTTGCCGCGCGGGGCAAGAAAAGACGCCGGAGCCCGCGCCGGCAAGCGCGAAGCGCCGCTTTCCGGGCGGCACAAATTTCGAATCCCGGTTTTTGTTTTTCGAACTTTGAGGTTCCCACTGGCACTCCAGCGGCTATGGGTGCCCCCGTCGCCCAGTGGCGATCCTTTCAAACAAACTCTATGTGCGGCATTGTAGGCTACATCGGCAGGCGGCAGGCCAGCCCCATCCTTCTGGACGGGCTGCGCCGGCTGGAATATCGCGGTTATGACTCGGCGGGCATCGCCCTCCAGAACGGCGGCGGCGGCTTGAACTTCATCAAGCGCGCGGGCCGCATTGACAATCTGAGCAAGGCGGTGGCGGAGGCGGCTCCGCAGGGCAGCACGGGCATCTCCCACACCCGCTGGGCCACCCACGGCGCGCCCACGGATGAAAACGCCCACCCCCACCGCGACCAGGGCGGCAGGCTGGCGCTCGTCCACAACGGCGTCATCGAAAACTACCAGACGCTGCGCGACCAGCTCATCGCCCAGGGGCATGTGTTTGAATCCCAGACAGACACGGAGGTGCTGGCCCATCTCGTCGGGCGCTATTTTGACGCCTCGGATGAAAAAGACGGCCCCGCCCGCCTGCGCAAGGCGCTCCAGTCCGCGCTGGCCAAAGTCAAGGGCACCTACGGCATCGCCGCCATGCACGCGGACGTGCCCGGCGTGCTCGTCGGCGCGCGGCTGGGCAGCCCGCTCGTGGTCGGCCTCGGCGATGAGGAGCATTTTCTCGCGAGTGATGTCTCCGCCATCGTCGCCCACACGCGGGATGTGGTTTACCTCAACGACCACGATATCGTCTCCCTCACCGAGGGCCGCTACGATGTCACCTCCATGGCCGGGGGCGAGGCGCAGGTGAAGGTCAGCCGTGTGGAGTTCACGGCGGATGACGCCGAGAAGGGCGACTTTCCGCATTTCATGCTCAAGGAGATCTACGAGCAGCCCAAGTCCCTGCAAAACGCCATGCGCGGCCGCCTTTCCCGCGACGAGGCCACCGCCATCCTCGGCGGGCTGAACATGACCCCGCAGGAGCTGCGCGGCGTGGACCGCATCATCCTCAGCGGCTGCGGCACCGCCTTTCACGCGGCCATGGTCGGCGAGTATCTCATCGAGACCCTCGCGCGCGTGCCCACCGAGGTGGAGATCGCCTCCGAGTTCCGCTACCGCAACGTGCCCGCGGACAGGAACACCCTCCAGTTCGTGCTCAGCCAGAGCGGCGAGACCATTGACACCCTGGCCGCCCTGCGCGAGGCGCGGCGCAAGGGCATCCGCTGCCTCGGCATCGTCAACAGCGTCGGCAGCACCATCGCCCGCGAGAGCGACGGCGGCTGCTACATCCACGCCGGCCCGGAGATCGGCGTCGCCGCCACCAAGACCTTCACCTCCCAGGTGATGATCATGAACCTGCTCGGCCTGCTCTTCGGCCGCATCCACCATCTCTCCAGCGCCGACGGCATCGAGATGATAGACGAGCTGGAGGCCATCCCGGACAAGATCACCGCCATCCTCAAGCAGACGGACAAGATCAAGGCCATCGCCGAAAAGCACGCCAGCGCCGAGGGCATGCTCTTCATGGGCCGGCTGCAAAACTACCCCGTGGCCATGGAGGGCGCGCTGAAGATGAAGGAGATCAGCTACATCTACGCCAGCGGCCACCCCAGCGCCGAGCTCAAGCACGGCATCATCGCCCTGGTGAAGCCCGACATGCCCTCCATCTTCATCGCGCCGGACGACGCCGTCTTCGACAAAAACGTCAGCAACATCGAGGAGGTGCTCGCGCGCAAAGGCCCCGTCATCGCCGTCACCACCGAGGGCCGCACCGAGCTGGAGCGCCTCACCGAGGACGTCATCTATGTGCCCGAATGCCCCGGTTACCTCAGCCCGCTGCTCACCGTCATCCCCATGCAGCTCCTGGCCTACCACACCGCCGTCGCCCGCGGGTGCGATGTGGACAAGCCGCGCAACCTGGCGAAAAGCGTGACCGTGGAGTGATGCCGGGGATCGCGCTTGAAAGTTGAACATTCCGGCTTTCCAAAGCATCCTCCCCTCGCTCATCCCTCTCCCCTCGTGACACCTCTCCAGACCCTGCCCGTGCTGGGCGCGGCGCTCCTTGCCGCGCTGCAAGGCCACGCGCAGACCCCGCCCGCGATGCCGGCGGAGCGTTCACCCGACACCATCGCCGCCGGCGCCGGGGAGTTTGTGGCGCGGGCGGTTTTCTGGACGGAGGACCAGACCCCGGCGGATTTCCTCGATCTCGCCGGCCAGCACACCAAGGCGCGCTGGCGCACCCTTTACCGCCCGCCCCCGCCCGGCCCCATGGCCGACCGCGTGAAGGCCGCGTTCACCCTCGGCAGCCTCGTGGGGGAGACCTTCCTCATCTGGCAGGCGGGTGACGCGCAGCAGTTCCGCAACAACAACCAGGAGCTCGCCACCTTCTGCCGCATCCTCGGTCTCGGTGAAAAAATGCGCCCGCGCCTCATGGCCCAGGCGAAGATGGCCGAGATGGACGAGTGGAAGGACATGCGCCAGGAGATCGTGGACGGGCACCAGGAAATCATGCGCCTCCTGCGCGAGCAGATGGATGACGACCTGGCCCTGCTCGTGGACATCGGCGCCTGGATGCGCGCGCTGGAGATCGTCTCCAAGCTCGTGCAGGAGACCCCGGAAGTGGACAAGCGCCCCCTCTGCATCGGCTCCCCCGCCCTGCTCGCCGACATGCGCCAGGACTTCGCCAAGCTCACCCCCGAAAACCGCCGCTCTCCGCTTCTCCAGCCCGTCATCGCCGTCATCAGCGAGCTCGAGCGCGTCTGGGGCGACCCGAAAATGGGCGCCCCCACCCAAAACATGGTCATCCGCACCCACGAGCAGCTTCGCGCCGTGATGGAGGAGCTGACTTTGAAGTGAGTTTTGCAGGCGGTTCGCGGCCGCGGGCGCATCCGACTTTAGTCGGATAAAAAAAGCGCCGCGCATCCGACCAAAGTCCCATACCCGGTCCGGCGCGGCGGGTGCAGGCTGCGGTTGTCATGAAGACCCAAACACACACCCGCCACCGCATGAAACACACCACCACACTCCTCGCCGCCGTCCTGCTCGGCCTTGGCCTCCACCACACCGCCATGGCCGGCTCCAACAACTTCGCCACCGCCACCGACCTGACCACCCACAACTGGCCCCCCGCAGTCTCGCTTGCCACCTTCACCAGCGAGAGCGGCGAGCCCGGGCACCGCCCGAACGGCAGCAATGGAGCGCAGAAAAGCGCCTGGTGGAAATGGACCGCCCCGCACAACGGCTTCTGCACCGTGGACACGATGGGCCACTCCGACGACCAGTTCATTTATGACACCCTGATCGCGGTTTACACCGGCACGGACGTCAACGCGCTGACCCGCGTGGCTGGCAACGACGACCATGACAGCCATCTGGGCTACGGCTCGGCGAACTCTTCCAGCGTCACCTTTTACGCCACCGAGGGCGCCACCTACCACTTCGCCGTGGACGGCCGCAGCGCCGCCGCCATCAATGCCAGCAACCACAAGGCACAGCTGCGGCTGCGCCTGTTGCGCGCCCGGGCCGAGCACCGCGTCGGCGTCATCAGCATCCCATTGGAGGAGTTCATGCACGGCATGATCCAGTTCAGCAAGACGGCGGGTCACACCTTCAGCGGCAAGATCCTGATCAACGGCAAGTCCCACCCCTTCAAAGGCGTCTTCGGCCTCGACGGCTACTGCTCCATCTCCATCGAGCGGATCGTTCCCAGAGGAGCCGCGCCCCAGCCTCCCTTGACGATCCTCCTGGACGGCACGCAGAGCATTGCCAACGGCTCGCCCTTCACGGAGTTCGCCCTGATCTCGCATTTGATCAACGGCGCGTGGTGGGGTTCGATGGCGACGCGGCAGACTTTCGCCAAAGGCACCGAGAGCGGCCTCAAGGGGCGCTACTCGGCGGCCATCAGCGCCCCGGACAACGTCTGGAAAAGCGGAGTCATGTCCTTCACCGCCACCGGCGCTGGAGTCGTCAAAGGCGCCTGCGTGCTGCCGGACGGCACCAAGACCACCTTCGGCAGCTTCCTCTGTGAGAATGACGCCACCAGCTCCTGGGTGCCCGTTTACAACGGACTCTACAAAAACACGGGCTACTTCGCCTCCAGGCTGAAGCTCACCGAGGCGGGAGCCACCGACCAGGTGACCTCGGTGAATGTCTACGGGCAGCATCACCGCCCCGAGGCGCCCGGCAGCCTCTTCATGCCGGACGGGAGGACATTTTTTACCAGCGTGGTGGTCAAAGGCTCCACCTACACCCCGCCGGCGGCCAAGGCGCGCGCGCTCGGCTTCCTCGACGGCTCCATGGGCGCCGGCAAGCTCAGCATCCCCATGTCCTCCGGCGAGATCAACCCCGCCATCATGGAAAACCTCACCCTCGACACCGGCAACAAAATCATCTTCGCCTCCAAAGCCCGCAAACCCGCCCTCACCCTCAACAAGTCCACCGGCCTCGTCACCGGCTACCTCCTCGATGACGCCGGCAAAAAACGCAGCCTCACCGGCGTGATCTTCATGGACGGCATGACGCCCAAGCTGGAGGGCCACGTCAGCGGCGCCACCAAGAACTCCTTCTTCGAAGTCATCCCCTGAGTCTCGCACCCCCCTCCCCCTCAAGGCTCCCGCGGCACCGCCTGCGGGAGCCTTTTCCTTGGGTGGGGATCGAAGCTCGAAACCCGGAGCTCACGAAACCCCTCTCCATCCGCCCCGCGCGCGGCACCGCCCTGTGATGGAAGCACTCGCATGAAGAAACCCCCGGCGGCGCGTGACTGCCCGGCCCCGCTCCGGCCATGACAGGCGGCTTGACATGTTTCCTCATCACCGCCTTGAATGACAGGCGGCGTGAAAAAAACACCCGCCATGCCTTATGAAACGGACCCCGCTCACGCATCGCCTGGCCATGATGATTCTGGCAGCCTCCTCCTCGTCTGCTTCCGCGCAATCCACCGCCGGCCCCGAGCGTCAAAACCTCCTCGGCTGGGCCGAAGGCGCCTTCACCATCCGCACCCCGAGCCCTCCGCGCACGGAGGCCCATGTCGTGGCCCTCGACGGCCAGCCGGCCACCACCACCATCGGCGTGCCAAAAAACGCGCCCCTGCCGCACGAATTCGTGATCGAACTGCCCGCCTCCACCACCTTCACCAGCTTCGCCGTGCCCGAGATTGGCGAGTTCGGCCCCGCCAAGGGCAGGCATGTCAAGACCGTCGAGATCGCAGGCTCGTCAGAAAGCGCCGAAAGCGGATTCTCACCCCTGGCCGGCTTCGAGATCCAGATCGAAAAAAAAGCCCCGCAGGAATTCCCCGTTCGCTCGCCGCGCCCCGTGCGCTGGCTCAAAGTCCGCTTTCTGGACCGCTTCACGCCCCAGACCAGCCCGGCGGACCCGGTGCTCTTTTCCGAACTCATGGGCTACGGCGCCCAGGAGCAGAAGCAGCCCCCCGAAAAAGGCTTCAACGGTGTCTGGACCCTGCGCAGGGGCTACGAAGTCTCGCGCAACCTGATCGAGCTGCGCCAGGACGAAAGCGGCCAGGTCACCGGCTGCCAGGTGCTCGGCGGCCAGCTCAGCAAAATCAGCGGATCGGTGGAAGACGGCATCGTCCGCTGGATCAGCACCAGCGTGCAGGGCGGCAGAAATGTCAGCGTCCCCTCCATCGCCAGGATCACCAGCGAAGGCGAGCTGCACGGCGTCTCCTCCTTTCATGGCGGCCTTCAGACATTCTCCGGCATCCCCGCCCCGCAAGGCGCCACCACCCCCTGCTCCGAGGCGCCCGAATCTGAAAACGCCGTCAGCGCCGCCCTCCAGGCCGGACTCGCCGCCGTGCTTTACGGCATTCATTTCGATGTGGACTCCGATGTCCTGCGCCCGGACGCCGCGCCCGCCCTGGAGCAGATCCTCGAAGCCCTGGAAATGAACCCCTCCATCGCCGTCATCATCGAAGGCCACACCGACTCCGACGGCTCGGACACCCACAACCTCGACCTCTCCAGGCGCCGCGCCGCGGCGGTCGTCCGCTGGCTCGCCGGCAGAAAGGTGGACGCCGCCCGCCTCGAAGCCTCCGGCAAAGGCGAAAGCACACCCATTGCCGACAACGCCTCCGCCGTCGGGCGCGCCATGAACCGGCGTGTCGAAGTGCGCCCGCGCTGAATCCCCCAGCCTCCATCCAGCTTCTCCGCATCACCGGCAATCCCGCCGTCGCAGACGCGCAGCGGGGGATTTTTGGACAGAACCCTGACCGGTCGAAGCATAAGCTGACGCCCCGGAATGCTCCGCCGTCCGATGCAGGCGGATGCCCCGGCATGTGGAAGCGGCGTCCCGCCGCTCGGCGGGTGGAGTGGACGGGGTGTGCGTTTTTTATCCCAAGCACGGAGTGGGAAGTCAGACGTTTTTCCCACTTCTGGGCTGGAGAAAACGGGTTTTTTCAGGTGCGCGGGGAGGTGGCGAACTGGCACGGAGACGACGGGCTTGTGTCAGGCATGGTTACCTCCCGCACTTGGCACTCTGGGAGCCGGTAGCCAGCTTGTCCGCGAACCCGCCCCCCCCCCATGGCTAAGCCTCCGCTACTGCCGCTGGACCCCTTGGGTCTCGGGGCGGGGGTTGGAAAAGTGTAACTCCTGTTATGACCTCAAAACAAAAACATCATCGTCTCAAACTGGTGTTGGAGAAAACGCCTCCAATTCTCGAAGCTTCCAAACCTGCCTCTGATGGCTTAGCCAAGCTCGTTTGGGCCATCGGTCTGACCACTGGCTTTATGATTCTTGCTTGGAGGCTGCCCGAAACTGCTCTTGATGCAGGCATCGTTACCCGCGCCATGAAATATGCGCTTCACAAGCTCACCCGCGAATGACGTCCGCAGAGCCGCATTCTCTTAGACATGCTCCCTCCTCATCAGCTCATCCACCTATGGGACGTGAACAACGAGGGCCGCATCGCCTGATTCTCACTCTCCCTGAACATGACTCCCGAATGCATCCTTCTCATCGGCATCCAGGCGGCGGGGAAGTCCACGTTCGCGGCGGAGCGCTTTGCGCGGACCCACGTCATCCTGAACCTGGACACGCTGCGCACGCGCAGGCGGGAGGAGCGGCTGCTGCTGGAGTGCCTGGAGCAGCGGCGCTCGTTCGTGGTGGACAACACGAATGTCTCCCGCGCCGAGCGGGCGCGCTATCTGCCGCTGGCCGGGGCGGCGGGCTACCGCCGCGTCGGTTATGCCTTCGAGGCCGCCATCGGCCCCGCCCTGGAACGCAACGCGCGACGGGAGCGCGTGGTGCCGCCTTATGCCGTGCAAGCCACCCGCAACCGGCTGCAATGGCCCGCTCTCGATGAGGGTTTTGACGAGCTGCATTTTGTCCGCCTTGCCGGAAATGGCTTTCGCATCGAACCCTGGGAACCTCATGAAATTTGACGATCTGGACCGCGAGATGCGGCGCTTTGAGACAGAGCGGGACTGGCAGGTGCCGGAGGGTGTCTTCATCATCGCCCGCATGGACGGGCGCGGCTTCACCCGGCTGACCAAGGAGGTGATGCGTTTTGAGGCGCCGTATGACGAGCGTTTCCGCGACGCCATCGCGGCCACCGCGCGGCATTTGATGAACTGCGGCTTCCGCGCCCTGCACGCCTTCTGCCAGAGCGATGAGATCAGCCTGCTGCTGCACCCGCGCGATGGCACGTTTCAACGCAAGGAGCGCAAACTGCTCTCCGTGCTGGCCGGCGAAGCCAGCGCCGCCATAACTCATGCGCTGGGCCGGCCCGCCTGCATGGACAGCCGGCTCTGCCTGCTGCCGGACTCGGCGCGGGTGGCGGACTATTTCCGCTGGCGCATGGAGGACGCGCGGCGCAACTGCCTGAACTCGCACGCCTGCTGGCTGCTGCGCCGCCTGGGACGGGACGCCACTGCCGCTCATAATGAGATTGAAGGCCTCGGTGTCGAAGAGAAAACGACACTGCTTGCCGGGCATGGCATCGTGTTCAATGAGCTGCCCGCCTGGCAGCGGCGCGGTTTTGCGGTCGAGTGGCGGGAGGAGGAAAAAGCGGGCATGGACCCCCGCACAGGCACTGCGACCGTGACCACCCGCCGGAGGCTGCAGACGATTCTGGATCTGCCGGATGGTGCGGAATATGGGCAGTTGATCCTGACTCTTTTGCGGAGCGTGCCCGATGACGAAAGCCGGATGCATCATCTGGCAGGCACGCTGACGCACTTTCAGGTGCCCGCACCGATTGAAGACTTCTATGATGACGGAATGCTGCGGGTGCATATCGAGCGCAAGCCAGGCACGCGTTTGGCGCACGGCTTTTGCTTTCTCCAGCATCCCTCGGGGCGCCGGTCATGGCAGGGTTGGTTCAAAGAGGGCGTACGCTCCGGTCAGTGGGTGTATTGGAAGGATACAGATAAAGCACATGTGGGCGAGGTGACCGAATTCGGAGATGCTGAATACACGCCTATGCATAGCCGTCCGCTTGACGGAGCGGCTCTGTCTCCTGAAAGAGTCATCCTGATCAGCGAGGAGTATGGATATCGCTCCTGGTGGTGGTGGCCGGACCGGCCCATGGCAGAGATCATTTGCTGGTGGAAGGATCTGCCAACTGTGGAGCAATGGTCTTTGAGCGGCCCTGTTTTGCCAGGCAGCACAATTGAGGTTGCCGAAGATGAATCAGCCGCCTTCCATCAGAAATGGATGGATCATCTGCATATACGGCTTCATCTCCACGAGGATGACGACAGTGTGCTGCACCTGCCCGGCGGAGAGACAGTATTGCACCAAGGACACCCCGAAGCCGCGCTCCAACTGTAAAGCAAAGACCGCCGCGCATTATTGCCGCGGACACCTCGTTCCCGCGGACACCTCGTTCCCGCTGTAAGGGGCGCATTTTCCGCTATCCACTCCCGCCTCATGATGCACTTTCCGGCCATGCGTGTTTCCCTGGCAGCCGCCCTTGTTTTTCTCCAGAGCCTTTGCCTCCGGGCGCAGGAACCCGCGCCGGACGCGGAGCCTGAAACCGCGCCCGCTGCCAAAAACCCGTCCAAGGCCGCTCCGCCCGCCGCAACTGCGAAACCACCGCCAGAGGATGCCTACCGGCAGATGGAACTGCTCACACGCGCCATGGAGATGATCCGCCAGAACTATGTGGACGAGGACAAAGTCACCTTCGCCGAACTCGTCGAGGGCGCGCTGGAGGGCATGCTGCGCCGCCTGGACCCACATTGCGAATACATGGGCCGCACGCTGTTCGAGGACATGCAGCGCGAGCACAGCGACACCTCCGAAGGCATCGGCATCACCGTGGCCTTGCGCGAGGGCGCGCTCACCATCATCACCGTGCGCGAGGACGGCCCCGCCGGGCGCGCCGGTGTGCTGGCCGGAGATCAAATGGTGCGCATCAATGACGTGCTCACCGACAGCGTCGGCGTGGCCGAGGCCATCCAGCTCCTCCAGGGCAAATCCGGCGAGGCATTGAAGCTCACCATCCGCCGCCCCGGCACCCGGCAGTTCCTCGAGTTCAGCATGGAGCGCGAAGTGCTGGCCGAGACCTCCGTGCATGACGCCATGCTGCTCACGCCAAAGCTGGCCGGCGGCGCCAAAGTCGGTTACGCGCGCATCTCCCAGTTCACCCAGTCCACCGCGCGCGACCTCTCCGCCGCGCTTGATGAACTGGAGTCCGCCGGCATGCAGGCCTTCGTGCTCGACCTGCGCAACAACCCCGGCGGCCTGCTTGACAGCGCCGTCGCCGTCTGCGGCGAGTTCCTGCCAGCGGGCACCGTCGTCGTCACCACCGAGGGCCGCATCGCCTCCCAAAATCCCCCGCCCTACCGCACCCCCGCGCGCGACGGCAAAAAACCCCGCCGCTACCCCGTGGCCGTGCTCGTCAATCACGCCAGCGCCTCCGCCTCCGAGATCGTCGCCGGCGCCCTCCAGGACCTGAAGCGCGCCATCGTCGTCGGCACCACCAGCTTTGGCAAAGGCTCCGTGCAAAGCATCCTGCCCATGAAAAACGGCGCCGCCATGCGCCTCACCACCGCCAAATACTACACCCCCAGCCACCGCACCATTCACGAGCACGGCGTCACCCCGGACATCCTCTCCAACCTCACCCCCGCCGAGGAGCAGCGCGTGGCCAAGTGGCGCACCCAGCACGGCACCGGCGAGGCCGCCGCCATCGAGATCGCCAACCTCGGCGACAAGCAGCTCGAGCGCGCCGTGGACGCCCTCAAAGGCGTGCTCGTCTTCGATGCCTTCGGCTCCGGCGAGGCCGCGCTCGCCCCCCGCGCCCTGCCCGCCGGACAGTGAAAAAGGCCGCACCCATGAGGCCGCAGCGCATCCTCATCCTCGTCGAAAACCTGCCCGTGCCGCTCGACCGCCGCGTCTGGCAGGAGGCCTGCGCACTGCGGGATGCCGGGCACGAAGTCACCGTCATCTGCCCCCGGATGCGTGGCCACACCCAGCCCGAGGAAAAGCTCGACGGCATCCAGATCTACCGTCACTGGATCACCGGCGAGGCCGGCGGCCTCACCGGCTTCCTCGGCGAATACGCCAGCGCCCTCTGCGGCGAGTTCCTCTGCGCCCTCAAAGCCTGGCGCCGCGCGGGCTTCGATGTCATCCACCTCTGCAACCCGCCCGACCTCCTCTTCCTCGTCGCCCTGCCCTTCAAGCTGCTCGCCGGCGTCCGAGTCGTCTATGACGTGCATGACCTCTGGCCCGAGATGTTCGAGGCCAAATTCGCCCGCCGAGGCCTCCTCTACCGCGCCGTCCGCACCGCCGAGCGCCTCACCCTGGCCCTGGCGGACGCCGTCATCGCCACCAACGAAAGCGTGCGCGCCGTGGTGAAAAAGCGCGGGCGCAAAAGCGATGACGAAGTCTTCACCGTCCGCACCGCTCCCGACAAAATGGACACCTCCGCGCCCGAGGACCCCGCATTGAAAAAAGGCCGCCCCCACCTCGTCGGCTACATCGGCGTCATGGGCAGCGCCGATGGTGTGGACTACCTGCTGCGCGCCGCGCATCACATCCTCCACACCCGCCAGCGGCAGGACGTGCAATTCCTCCTCATGGGCGGCGGCCCCGAGCATGAGCGCCTGCTCGCCCTGCGTGAAGAGCTCGGCCTCGCCGCCCATGTGGACATGCCGGGCCGCGTCAGCCAGACCTTCCTCTGCACCGCCCTGCGCACCATGGACCTCGGCGCCGCCTGCGACCCCATCAACGCCTACAACGACCACTGCACCATGAACAAAACCCTCGAATACATGGCCTTCGGCAAAGCCCAGGTCATGTTCGGCATCCGCGAGGGCCGCGAATCCGCCGGCGAGGCCGCGCTCTACGTCATGGAAAACTCCCCCGAACAGCTCGGCGACGCCATCCTCGAGCTCCTCGACGATCCCCCCCGCCGCCACCGCATGGGCCAGCTCGGCCGCGAGCGCCTGCACGGCCCGCTCAGTTGGCCCCACAGCGTCCGCCAGCTCCACCGCGCCTATGCAAGGGCGCTGGCTGGCATAGCTCCTTAGTTTGTGCAACGTCAGGGATGAGCGACACGCCGCCCCAGACTCCGCAACCAGACAAGACGTTTACGGCGTGTTCGCTCCATCCGTTTGATCTGCCTCGTGTGGTCGCTGTCAGAGCCTCTCACGCCAGTAGTCCGGCCGTCTTTTGTGGTGCATGACAGCGACGATGCGGACGTGCTGTCCTCGCTCGTTGTAGCGGTAGAAGATGTAATACGGAAAGCGTTTGAGCCGGAAGATGCGAACGCCTCCGCCCACCTGCTGGCAGCGGTCGGGAGTTTCGAGGATGGCTGCCACGCCAGCCTCAACAGCCTCGGTGAATTCCACACCCAGGCGCTGGCGTCTCTCCTCATACCAGGCACCTGCATTATCATTCTTCGAGTGCGTCGGGATGAAACTCGAACGTCATGACTGTGAACGCCTGAGAACGGACTCACGGACACGACGGAGCGCCTCCTCGCCTGGGACGCCCTAAACTGCGCCAGACTCCATCTCGTCAGCCCTGCGAATGGCAACGGCGAGTTGTGCCTCAAAGACGGACGGGTCGTGCGGCACACTCTCAAGCAGCCGCTCAGCGAGCACAATCCGGCTCTCTCCGGTCAGGCAAAGGGCGTCCTCAAACACACGGTCAACGGTAATTGTCATGGCGGGAGGGTAGTGCCAGTCGAAAGGAAGGCAAACAGCCAGTCTGGCTCAAAAGCCCGCAACAGGTGCTTGTTGGAAGTTGGGATTGAAGATCTGCCCGCTGCTCACGGGAGTGTTGTTGAGCAGGCAGAACGTCTAAGCTGTGGCGACGGCGAGCGCAAGACTTCGCTGACACGACAGACTGCTGCGAGCCGTTGCCACCAGCGTTTTGTTCTCCCTCGCTGGTTCGTGGTTCATTTCTTTGGTGCCTTCTTCGGTTTATGAGCTTCCTCAAACCGCTTTCGTTCACTTTCCGGAATAGGCATCAACGCCTCCATCACGGTGTCAAAGTCCTTGGCACTGAGTCCAACCCAACCCGCACCACCTAGCGGGTAGGCTACATAGAAGTTGGCGCAGCCGTAGCAGATGCTCGTCTCAAATATCATCTCGTCACCATCGAATACGCGAAGTCCATGAATGGGCATATGACATAGTGCTCCACCACTGTTCTCGGCAACACTCACCGTCTCGACAAGTGACGGCTTCAATCGCTGAAACTCATCGGCTGTCAAAACGCGGCGTTTCAAAATCTTCGTCTCGGCTGAGTATGGCCGGATCGGGAAATGGTCGTCATCAGATGGATAGTCAAAGAAGGTGTCCTTCTTCTTGTCGTGGGGGATGTCAAAGTCCAAAAGAAAGACCTCGCAGCGAGTCGCCTTCAGGATAGCTTCACCGAGCGCCTTGCGATAAGCCGTCTCCTGCTTGCTCGCCGCTTCATAGAAAGCTCTCCTGGCCTCATCGAGCTTCTGCGATGCGTCACCTGCAAACGCTAGAACAGGCAACAGGACTCCAATGCAAATGGTATGGGCAAGGCGCATGGTTCTGTGGGCTAACGTTTCGGATCAGGCGACGGCGAGCGCAAGACGTTGCTGACACGACAGATCGCCTTCGAGCCGTTGCCTGCATCCGTTTTGTTCGGCCCTTCTGTTGCTGTGTTCATTGCTTCTTCTGTCCAAGAACAGTTTCCGGGCTGACCATCTTGCCATGCTCATCATATAGCACGATGCGAAGTCCTTCATTCAGGATCGCCTTTGCCAGAAGCTTTCGACCTTCTGCCGCCCGGGGTTTCAGCACGTTCAGAGTCATTCCGGCGCTGCCTACTGCGACATTCTCGATCTTGTGCTCGGTTAGGATGGTGTGGACTCTTCGGCCTTCCTTTGCGTTCAATTCCGGTGTGTTCACCCACCCAGCGAGGGCAACAAACTCAGGATCTCTTGCTTTGCTGAATGGACTGAAGGCGAGGACAACGACAGCAACCAACGGGATAAATCGCAGTGTGGTTTTCATGATTCGTAGATTCTTGGAGAGCATGACGATGTGGCACGCTGTTTCTTGGCCGAACGACTCGGATCAGGCGACGGCGAGCGGGAGGCGTTGCTGACACGACAGATAGCCTTCGAGCCGTTGCCTGCATCCGTTTTGTTCGGCTTTGGTGTTGTGTGGTGTCAGGTCATGATTGGCGTGTTCTGGCTATGACCGAGGAAAGGGCTTCGGCCTCAGAACGAACGCATGGCTCAATGTGAGTCAAGAATCGGTGGCAAATGGACTCGCATGTGGAAGTGACCTGCTCAATCGTGGGTGCGACAGGATGCGGTGTCCCGTGGATGCCAACCTGGCCTCTCTCTGCACAAATCCTGATGAAATGCAGAAGTTCGAATGCCATCGGTCGATCTCGCATGCCGGAACTCAGGTCGGGAACATCAGGTAAATCGAGTATGCGGAGCACACTCAACATGGCGAATGGTGTGGCCGGGTAGATGGTATATTGGTGAAACGCCGAACTGTAGAGAAACCCACAGATGGCATCCATCCGCTCGTCCTCGTCATCAGAGATCAAGCGCCGCAACTCGCTACGGGCATCTATAGCTTGGCCGTATGCGTGATGAACCTGATCCCAGGGAAGATAATCAATAAAGGTGAATGCATCTCTCCGTGCTGCGGAATGTAGCAACAGGGAATCGGGTGGCGGGTCTGGCCTTTTCGGAGCCTTAAACGCTGGAGGCGCAGGAGAGGTGAAGGCATCTCTGTAGGCTTTCCTGATCGCTGAGGCCCATTCCTTCAGAGTTGCCATTGCGGGTGAGATTGCTAGTTAGCCGAACGTTGTTTAGCCACACGAATGCATCGGCGAAAAGGATTCGGGGAAGATTTTGCGTGGAAGAGGGAGGGGATTCGTCCACGGCGGAGGGGGCGGGGAGAAATCTTTTTCATGATGAACGGGATCCAAGCGAAAACCGGGCCGGAGGTCAAGACGTTGCAGGGAATTTTGCCGGAGAGGGACTCCGGCGTGGATGAGGACTGGCGGAGGGTGGCGGAGTGGCGGGGAGTTGCAGTGAACTTTTTTCTTCTGGCAAAGCCGGGGCCGTTGCTGCTGTATTGGCCGGGTGATTTCACGTCTCATCCCTTTTCTGCCGGTGCTGTGTGCCGGCGCGGCGCTTCAGGCTGCCGCTCCGCCGGATGACCAGGCGCGTTTCCTGGCCGGGCTGTCATCGGGCGGCGCCGGCGAGCTGGCGCCGCTGGAGGGCGAGGCCGCATGGCAGGAGCACGCCGCGGCTTTTCACAGGGCCTGGGTGGATGTGGAGGACCGGCAACTGGCGCACATCCACACCTGGATGCCGACGCACTTCCCCTACATCCAGGCGGATCCAAGCCCGCTGTTCTATTTTTTCAGCGGCCCCGATTTCCTTTACGCCAGCGCGTTTTTCCCCAACGCCTCCGAGTACATTCTGTGCGGGCGCGAGCCTGTGGGCACGCTGCCGGATGTCGCGGCGCTCTCCGCCGCCGCGCGCGCCGGCGCCTTGAGGAACCTGCGCCACTCCTTGAATGCCATCCTCAGCTACAGCTTCTTCATCACCGCCGACATGAAGAGCGATCTGGCGAACACCCAGCTCAGCGGCACGCTGCCGGTGCTGTATCTTTTCCTGGCGCGCGCCGGCTGCCGCATCACCGCGGCCGAACTGGTGTGGCTCGACGCCGCCGGTGATCCCACGCAGGAGAAATCCAAAACACCGGGCGTCAGGATCCGCTTCAACAATCATCGCGGCGTGGCGCAGACGCTTTGGTATTTCACGACCGATCTTTCGAACTGGGGCATCAAGGACAACCCCGCTTTCATCGAATTCTGCCGCCGGCGCGGGCAGGGCACGGCGCTGGTCAAGGCCGCCTCCTACCTCATGCATCTGGACAGCTTCAGCAGCGCGCGCGGCTTTTTGCTGGAGCACTCCCGCCACATCCTCCAGGATGACAGCGGCATCCCTTACCGATTTTTCAACGCGGAGAACTGGATGACGAGCCTGCACGGCCACTACCCCGGACCGATCAACCTCTTCAAGCAGCACTTCCAGCGCGATCTGGACACGGCCTTCAAAACGCAAAGCGCGGGTCCGCTGCCTTTCGGAGCAGGCTACCAATGGCGGCCGAACGTCTCATCCCTCATCATCGCCACCGCGCGCCGCACCGTCCTGCGCGCCATCCCGGTGAACGAGGAATGATCCCGCTCCCGCCGCCGGGCGTAGAAAGCCCTGGCCGGCAGCTTTCGTTTGACTGCCCCTGCCTCCCAACTCTCATAGCCGCCCCATGACACCCGAAGAAGCCCAGAATCAACTCGATCAGCACGTCCGCGAAACCCTTGAATGGCACTTTTCCCCCGAGACGGGCTGCCCGTTCTGGCTCGACTGGGCGAAGAAAAACTTCGACCCGCGCGGCAAGGTGGGCGGCTACGCTGACATCATCACCCATTTCCCGCATTTCGAGGACGAGTGGCTGCGCGATCTCCAGCCGGAAGTCTGGGTGCCCGCAGCCTTCAAAGGCAAGCCCTACAATATCTTCGAGACCGGAGGCACCACCGGCATGCCCAAGCAGCGCATCGGCTGGAATGACTTCCGCGTGGATTACGAGGAGTTCAGCCACAAGCTGGACGACGCGCATTTCCCGCCCGGCCAGGCATGGATCATGGTCGGCCCCACCGGCCCGCGACGGCTGCGCCTCGCCGTGGAGCATCTGGCGAACTACCGCGGCAGCTCCTGCTACTTCGTGGACCTCGACCCGCGCTTTGTGAAGAAGCTCATCTCCAACAAGCAGTTCGACGTGGCGCGCCAGTACATGGACCATGTGGTGGACCAGGCCACTCTCCTGCTCAAGCACCGCAAAATCTCCGCCATCTTCACCACGCCGAAACTGCTCGAAGCCCTGGCGGAAAAGCTGGATCTTTATGACGCCGGCATCCGCGGCTGCTTCGTGGGCGGCACCACCATGACCCCGCAGTATGTGCGCTTCATCATCGAGGAGGTGCTGGAAAACCGCATCGGCTTCTACCCCACCTATGGCAACACGCTCATGGGCCTGGCCGCGAGCGTGCCGCTGCAGCCGGAGGACCAGTTTTCCATCACCTACTACGCCCCGCAGCCGCGCGCTGTGCTGCGCGTGGTCAACCCGAACGAGACCTCCCAGACCGTGGACTACGACACCTGGGGCCGGGTGGAGCTGACCACGCTGACGAAGGAGTTCTTCATGCCCCGCTTCCTGGAGCGCGACGAGGCCATGCGCCGCAAACCGCGCGCGCCCTACGCCTGGGACGGCGTCGCCGACGTGCGCCCCTTCGGCGCGATGGAGAAGACGATTGTCGAAGGTGTGTATTGAGCGAAGCGCCAGTGACACCAGCCCGCGCCTCATGAGGCGCGGGCTTTTCATGCCCCCAGCCAGCCGGCCAGGCGGAAGCGGAATCCGGGAAACACGGTGCTCACCGCCTCGTCGCCGGCGGCAAAGTCATCCCGCCGTCCATAACCCTCCGCCGAAGGCTCCGTGAAGCGCGCGGATGCTCCCGCCTCCGGCTCGATGAGCCAGTATTCTTTCCACCCGCCCCGGCGCAGACCGCCGCTTTGTCCAGATCACGCTGGCGTGTGTTGATGGCGATCTCGATGACCAGCTCCGCCGTGGCCGGATGCGCGTGGCGGAAGTCCTCCGGCGCGCCGGCGAACACGGCGAGGTCCGGCTCCGGCTCGGAGCGGACGCAGGTGACGGGGCTTTCGCGATCCACGAAGCAGGCGGCGGGAATCACAGATTCCAGCAGTCTTTGCAACAGGCGGACCAGGGATTGGTGCAGCGGTGATTCTGGCATTTTTTTGAAAAGCACGCCCTCCAGCAGCTCCACATCCTCCCCGATGAGTCCGAGCCTGCCGGCCTCGTGGTAAAACTCCACGCTCAGGGGATGGACGGTTTGGCGTGCTTCCGGGCTTTCTAAAACCGTAATCATGGGCACAGCTTAAGCTCGCGCTTTCGATCCCGCAATCCAGGAATCCATGCCCGCCTACATCCACCACATCGCCACCCGGACGCCCTGCCATGCCTACGGCCAGGCTTGCACGCGCGACCGCCTGAAAGGCTGGGCTGGAAACCCCAGGACCCGGCGGCTCATCCACGCCATTTACAACCGCAGCGGCATCGAGACGCGCCACAGCGTCAGCGGAGACTTCATCACGGATGCCGAGGCGACGCTTTACCGCACGGCGGAGGACGGCGCGCTGATCCCGCCGGGAACGGGCGCGCGCAACGCCTGCTACGCGCGCGAGTCGCGCAAGCTGGCGGTCGCCGTGGCGCGGCAGGCGCTGAATGACGCGCCGGGGTTCACCGCGCGGGATGTCACGCACATCGTGTTCGCCTCATGCACGGGCTTTGCGAATCCGGGGCCGGACTACCACATCATCCGCGAGCTGGGCCTGCGGGAGAGCGTGCAGCGCTACACGCTCGGCTTCATGGGCTGCTACGCGGCCTTCCCCGCGCTGCGCATGGCGGCGCAGTTTTGCGGGGCGGATGCCGGCGCCGTGGTGCTCGTGGTGTGCCTGGAGCTCTGCACGCTGCACATGCAGGTGAATGACGAGCCGGACTCCATCCTCGCGAACTCGCTCTTTGCCG
>ERZ761603.1003-NODE-1003-length-22140-cov-41.263708_pt1 | contig 22140 bp, 15 predicted proteins | sample MGYA00511879_ERZ761603 | MGnify/ENA primary metagenome ERZ761603 (study PRJEB28899, sample SAMN02850040) | bioreactor sludge metagenome | biome: EBPR Sludge; feature: EBPR Bioreactor; material: flocular biomat | place: Australia: Thorneside Wastwater Treatment... | reverse complement strand
CCACCGAGATCTACACTCTTTCCCTACACGACGCTCTTCCGATCTGTCTTCGAGCGGGCTGGGCGATCGGTCGCGGCCGGGCCCCATGACCCCGCGGGCCGAGGGCTCGTGGGGCGCGAAGAGGTGCGGCTTGCGGGACTTGACGTCGGCGATGGCCTCGGTGACGGGCGTCGCGGGCGACTTGCTCAGGGCCGTCTCGACCAGGAGCAAGGCCGACTCGATGTCGGAGGCTCGGGCGTCGATGAGCGCCTGCTCGACCTCGCGGCGACGCTGGAAGGCGGCGAGCGTTTCCTGGGCGGTCTCGAGCTCGGATCGCAGTGCGGTGAGCGCGTCTTCGGCGGCCTTGAGCTTGTCCTCGGCCTCGAGCGCGCGGCCGCGCCAGGTGGTTTCGTCTGTTTCGCCCTTGGGCGCTGTCACGTTGGTGGCACCCTGGCTCGGGCCGGTGGTGCCGAGGTTCATTCCTTCATCGGGCATGTGAAACTCCTTGTGGTTGTGGGTTCAGACAGAGGTGTTTTGGGCCTCGTACCCAAGTTCGGCCAGGACGCGGTCGCGCGGGACGCCGAGCCGTGCCTTGCCCTCGGCCGCGAGGACGCGGTCGCGTTCTTCGACAGGCAGCGGCTCGGGCCACTCGATGCGGACGCCGCGGTCGGCGGGTGTGGTGTGGAGGATGCCGGCCCAATCGAGGGCGGCGAGCACGAGCGAGCTGGCGTCGGCGATGCCGCGGCCGTAGGTGACGCGCTTGCGGGCGGTCTTGGCGAGGAGGCTCATGAGGGTGATGCGGAGGGCGTTGGCGCTGGAGAGGTTGCCGACCTTGCCCTGGACGACCCCGCCGGCGAGCGGCGGAAGGCCGGAGATTTTGTCCATGGCCTCGCGGAGCTGGGCGATGTGGGCGTCTTCGCTGGGGCAGGCGGCGTCGCCGCCGAAGGATTCGACGGAGGCGTCGGGGTTGTCGGTGGACCAGATCTGGCCGGGGGCGACGGGCGTGGCGTCGAAGCCTTCGAGCCCGCGGGCGATGAACATTTTGAAGCTCTGCATCGTGACGCGGAAGGCGCGGTCGCTGAGACGGGTGTTGAGTTCGTCCTGGATGGGGATGAGCGGCTCGACCTCGCCCAGACCGGCGTAGTCGAGGGGTTGGGCGATGTTCTGGATGTGCACGACGGGGATGTGTCCGGCGTTCCAGCGGAGGTCGCCCTGGGCGACGAGGCGCTGGTTCTCGTACTCGTGCCAGGTGGAGGCGGAGTAGATCTGGAGGAGTGATTCGTCGCGTCCTCGGGCTTGGCGGATGACATAAGCGCGGATGCGGCGGTAGTCGGTGGGGTCGAGGACGGGGATGCCGCGGCGTGGGTCGATGGCCTCGATGCGGATGGCGTCGGCGGCGCTGTCGAGACCTCGGGGCCCGCGTCGGCCGGCATCGCGGAGCAGGTCGGCGTTGACGCGGACGAGGAGATCGACGTGTCCGAAGATGTGTCCGAGGAGGGCCGCGTCCTGAAGGAGAGCGATGCCGCCGGAAGACTCCCAGATGAGTTCAAGGGCGTGTTCGGCGGCGGCGCGGAGTGCGTCGTCGTTGGCCGTGCTGACGATGCGGATGGGCTTGCCGAAGATGAAGTCGACCATGGACTGGACGCGCCAGGCGATGTCGTTCTCGATGACGATCTCGCGGCGTGGGCCGCCGGCGGCGCCGGTGAGGCGTGGGGGGAGGCCGACTTCCTGGCCTTGGGAGTACCAGGTGCCCGCGGAGTCGCGGGCCGGAGGGCGGGAGGTGGGGGCTGTGCTGAGCGGGTTCCTGTAGTACGTCCAGAATTGATCCAGTCGGGGCATTGCCTTCCTGGTGTGCTCGTCGAGGACGAGCGAGAGATTGGCCTCGTCGAGGCCGACGTCAGAGAACGCGCTGAGTCGATAGGCCATGGCACCTTTCCCCGCGACTCCGGCCCGCGGCGTGCGGGCGGCATACCCCGGGGGAGGTGGGGCGGTGTGGGTGCGCGCGCCGGGGGCGCAGCGCGACGCAGATTTGCGTTTGCGTGTTGCAAGTCGCGGGGTGTGCGGGGCTTGTCACTTGCGGAAAATCGCAACGAATCCGCGTGGGGCGCGGATGGGGCGTTCACGCCGTGCGCACAAAGAAGGTGTCGTCGGAATTCGGGAGGGGCCGGGAGGGGCTTAGCCCACGAATTCGACGCTGGTGTACTGGTCGAGGTTGACCACGACGAGTTCGCCGTCGGGCTTGCGGATCTCGAGGCGGTCGAGCCAGAGCTTGTGGTCCTTGCTGTGGGCGAACCAGGAGCCGGTTTTGGCCTGCTTGTAGGCGACGATCTGCCCTTCGATGGGACGGGTGGTGAGAGTGGGATCGCCGTTGCCCAGGTGGGGAACCTGCTGCGTCACGCGAACGCGCTGACCGGGGGTGTAGATGGGTTCGGTGGCCATGGGGCGGAGTATATGCCCGGGCGCGGGCGGTCCGGGGCGAGGGGGAGGGATGACGGCCGGATCAGCACCCGAGTTCGAAGGCGGTGACGAAGGCGTCGAAGTCGAAGAGGTCGGCGAAGCCGTCGGCGTCGAAGTCGGCGGATCGTCCCTGGGGGCAGGCGAGGCCTTCGAAGCAATCAACGAAGGCGTCGAAGTCGAAGAAGTCGACGAAGCCGTCGCCGGTGAAGTCGGCCGGGCAGCACCAGGTCTGCATTTGGACGTGAGCTTGTGCGGTCAGGCCGAGGGGGTCCTGCACGGTGAGCACGAACTCGTACCAGAACTCATCCTGGGCGTTGCAGGGCTCGGGGACGATGGTGGTGTTGCCGCTGCAGTCGTTGATGGGGGGGTTGGGGTGGGTGTGGTCGTTGTGGTGTGGGAGGATGTCCCAGCGGCACTTGAGGAGCGAGGTGTCGTGCTCGTTGTCGGAGAGAGAGGCGAGGAGTTAGACGGTGGATGGCTCGTGACTTGGGTAGAAAGAGCCATCGACGGGGCTGAGGATCTCGATCTTGGGGGGGGTGTTGTTGACGGTGACGAAGGAATCGGCGGAGTCGGTGAGGCCTGAAGGATCGGTGACGGTGAGGCGCACGTCGAAACGGCGCGGACCGTCGTTGGGTTCGACGAGGTAGAGGTGAGTGGGCGCTGGGAGCGTGCTGGTGGAGCCGTCTCCAAACTCCCAGAGGTACTCAAGGGGCTGCTGTTCCGGATCGAAGCTGGCGGAGGCATCAAACTGGACGGAAAGGGGACCGGGCCCGAACTGCGTGGAGAGGGAGAAGGCTGCCTTGGGGGGCTGGGTACCCGCGTAGGAGATTCGCCTGAGCTGCGAGAAGCCCTGGTAGTTGTAGGAGATGTAGTAGAGGGCGCCGTCCTTGGGGTGCTGGGTGATGCAGACGACGCGGCCGGCGTCGGGCTGGAAGAAGCGGATTTCCTGGGGGTGGTCGTCATGGTCGAAGATGAACTGGTGGATCCATCGCCCGACGAAGTCGCCGTGGAAGTAGGTGTTGCGATACTCGGGAGGGAAGTTGGTGCCGGTGTACCCGACGCCGCCGACGGGGCAACCGCCGGCGAGCGGTCCGCCGGAGACGGGGCATCCGGGTGTGCCGAGCCTGCTCTCGGCGGCGTTTGGGCCGTTGAAGACGCCTGTGCGGGAGTAGCCGTCGTCGTACCAATCGAAGACGGGCCTGGTGTGCATGAAGGTGGGAGTGAGCTCGGAGATGGGTTGAGGCGGGGGGCAGGGGTTCCACCATTGCGGCGTGGCGAGGGTTTCCTGGACGAGGAGATTCTGGAAGCGGAAGAAGGGGATGCCGCAGGTGTCGGCGGGGTTTGGCGTGTCGCGATTGGGCGTGAGGACGGCGGAGTAGGAGGCCTTGGGTGTGAGCCCTTCGAAGAGAGGCCAGCCGAAGTTCTGGCCGGCGTGTGTGACAACGTTCATCTCGTCGAAGGCGCCTTCCATGACGTCGCCGAGATAGAGGACGCCGGGATTGGCGCCGTCGGGTTGGTGATGGGAAGAATCGGGCCTGACGCAGAAGCGGAAGGGGTTTCGGAAGCCAAGCGCCCAGACGCGAGAGGCCGGGGAGCGTGGGTTCTGAGGATCGAACCAGGGGTTTCCGGGGAGCCCTTCGCCGGACTTGGGATCGAGTCGGAGGACTTTGCCGGAGAGGGAGTTGATCATCTGGGCGCGGAAGACGCCGACATCTTCCTGCGGTCGGAGGATCCCGTCGGCGTAGGCGGTGTAGCTGCTGTTGGGCATGGGGCCGCCGGTGTCGAAGCCGTCCCAACTGGCGCCGTCACCGACGGAGACGAGGAGCGAGCCGTCTTCACCGAAGGCGAGGCAGTCCATGTGGTGCCCGAGGTGTGTGGCGACGGGCCCGTCGGAGGGGGTTTGTCCGACGAGGACGAATCGGCTGTTGGGAACGGCGGAGCGGAATTGAGCGGCGTGATCGAGCGTGTAGCGCGTGACGCGGCCGATTGTGTCGTGGTAGTACTCGTTGGTGTTGGGGTTGTAGAGGTCGGTGCCGAAGTAACGAAGATGGTGGTAGTCGACGGTGTAGGCGAGGTAGATAGAGCCGTTGTGCTCGAAATCGGGATCGATCGCCAGGCCGACGAGTCCCATGTCGTACCAGGTGCCGACTTCGTCGCGGATGTCAACGAGAGGAGCAGGTTGGACATTGCCGTTTTCGAAGAGCCTGACGCGGCCAGCTTTTTCCCAGATGATCCCGCGGCCGTCGGGGAGCCAGGCGATGCCGGTGGCCTGGTTGAGATTGTCGACGAGCGTGTGCTCGACAAAGCCCGGAGGGAGCGCCGCGTGCGAGGGTCGGGTGATGCACGTGGCGAACATGAGCGCAAGGGCGGCTGCAAAGGTGGGGGCCGGATTGTGCAAGGTCATGGCATGTCTCGTGGCAACGCCACGACGGCCCCGCGAGAGCGAGGTCCGGCCGAGACGCGGGAGCACCGTACCGGCGACGTTCACCCGATTCAAGGTTAATTGGAGGGAGAGCCCTCGGCGATGACCTGTCTGGCGTGTGCGAGCAGGGCGCGTGCCTCGTTCTCGGACGGAGCTTCGGCGATGAGGCGCATGATGGGTTCGGTGTTGCTGGCGCGGACGTGGAGCCAGGCGCGTTTGGCGTCGAGCCCGACCCATACGCCGTCTTGTCGGTCGACGCGTTCCTTGGCGAAGGCGCGGGCGATGGCGTCGATGGCCGGGGCGGCGTCGTCCTTGCGGGCGAGGTCGACCTTCTCCTTCACGATCGCGTAGGAGGGGATTCCCGCGACGATGGAGCTGAGGGGCGTGCGGGTGTGCCGGAGCAGCGACATCACCATGGCCATGGCGGAGAGAGAGTCACGGACGTAGGTGACGGCGGGCCAGATGACGCCGCCGTTGCCCTCGCCGCCGAGAATGGCGTTCTCGCGCTTCATGGTCTCGACGACGTTGGCCTCACCGACGGCGGTGCGGAGGACGCGGGCGCCGTAGCGTGCGGCGATGTCCTCGATCATGCGGCTGGTGGAGAGGTTGACGACCAGGGCGGCGTCCTTGGTGGGCTTGCCCGCCTGCTTCATCGATTCGAGGAGGGCGATGGCGCCGAGGACGAGGGTGTACTCCTCGCCGATGTAGGCGCCCTTCTCGTCGACGATGGCGAGGCGGTCGGCGTCGGGATCTTGTGCGAAGCCGACGGCGGCGCCCGACTCTCGGACGCTGTCGCGGAGGGAATCGAGGTGTGCGGCGACGGGCTCGGGCGGATGGGGGAAGATGCCGGTGGGTTCGCAGCCCAGGTGGAGGAGTTCGTCGACGCCGAGGCGTTCGGCGAGGTCGCGGGCGCCGACGATGCCCGAGGCGTTGACGGAATCGACGACGATCCGGAGGTCGTTGCCGACGGACCAGGAGTCGGGCGCGAGCCCGTGATCTTCGAGTGCGTCGGCGACACGGGCGATGTGAACGGCTGCGGAGGCGACGTCGGCGGAGAGCGAACCGATCGCGGACCAGGGGGCGAGCGCGGGGCGCGACTCGTGGAAGCGGGCGGCGACCTGGGCGGCGATGGGAGCGGAGGGTGCGCAGGCGGAGCTGCCGTGGAGACCCCGGCCGTCGGCGAAGAGACACTTGAGCCCGTTCCACTGCTGCGGGTTGTGGCTGGCGGTGAGGACCATGCCGGCGACGAGGTGGTCTGGGTGGTCGGCGGCGTGGCGATCGACGAGGACGGCGGTGGTGGGGGTCATGGCGACGCCGAGATCGAGAACCCGGACGCCCGCGGCGAGTAGCCCGGCGCACGCGGCGTGATGGACGAAGGCGTTGCCGGCGCGGCCGTCGCGGGCGAGGATGATGGTGACGGGACGCCCGGCGGCATGGTCGATCAGCCAACCGGCGAAGGATCCCGCGAAGCGGGTGCAGACATCGGGAGAGAGGCTGGACCCGATAACGCCGCGCAGCCCGCTGACACCAACCATCAATGCCGAACTCATTGGGGGTCTCCAGAAAGAACGATCCAACAAGAGGGAAAGACGGTAGGTCGGCAGGGGGAGACTTGATTCTGAGTTTGGTCTTTGCACGGGACGGGAAGAAGTGGTCGGCGGCTAGAGTGGCTTATGTACGAGATCGTGGTGGAATCTGAGTTTTCGGCGGCGCACGCGCTGGTGATCGGTGGGGTGCGGGAGTCGCTGCACGGGCACAACTGGCACACCGAGGCGGTGGTGAGCGGGGAGACGCTGGACGGCGACGGGCTGCTGTGCGACTTTCACACGGTCGAGGCGGAGCTGAGGGCGATCACGGGGCGGTTTCATAACAGGAACTTGAACGAGGTCGAGCCGTTCACAACGGTGAATCCGTCGGCGGAGCAGGTGGCACGGGTGATCGCGGAGGAGTTGTCGTCGAGGCTTGACGGGTCGTTGTCGCCGCACGCGTGGGTGTCGCGTGTGACGGTGACGGAGGCGGCGCGTTGCCGGGCGACGTATCGGCGGGCGGGGCGGGCATGAGCGCGACGCCGAATCCGAGAGCGTTGAGGCTTCACAAGTCGGTGGAGCCGCGTACGGCGGGGCAGGTGCCGGCGGCGGAGACGACGCGGTTTTTCAATCGTGACGTGTCGTGGCTGGAGTTCAACCGTCGCGTGCTGGCGCAGGCGTCGGATCCGCGGACGCCGCTGCTTGAGCGGGTGAAGTTCCTGGCGATCTTCACGACGAACCTGGACGAGTTTTTCATGAAGCGTGTGGGGCTCGTGAAGCGGCAGGTGCACAGCGGGCTGACGACGGTCGGGCCGGACGGGCTGACGCCGAGACAGCAGTTGGCGGCGATCCGCGGGTTGGTGTGCGAGCTGCAGCAGCAGCAGACGGCGATCTTCCGCAACGAGGTGGTTCCCGCGTTGGCGTCGGAGGGGATCGAGCTGCTGAGGGCGAACGAGTTGCCCGAGCGTGAGCGAGAGGCGCTGCGTGAGTGGTATCGGGTGAACGTGTTCCCGGCGTTGACGCCTCTGGCGGTGGATCCGGGGCACCGATTCCCGTTCATCTCGAATCTGTCGGACAACCTGGGGATTCTGATCGAGCCGCCGGCGCCGGTGCGTGGTCGCCCGGTCTCGGCGGAGGATCTGATCTTCGCGCGCGTGAAGATCCCGCCTTCGATGAAGCGGTTTGTCGAGCTGCCGGCGACGACGAAGCAGGGACGTCGGGTGCGGCGATTCGTTTATCTGCACGACATCGTCCGCGAGAATCTGGGCGATCTGTTCCCGGGGGTCACGATCCGCGAGCAGGCGGTGTTCCGTGTGACGCGGTCGGCGGGGATTCAGCGGGACGAGCTGGAAGGGCAGACGCTGCTGCAGTCGGTGGAGGCGGACCTGCGTCAGCGGCGGTTCGCGCGGGTGGTTCGGATGGAGATCGAGCCGGACGCTTCGCCCGATCTGACGCACGAGCTGCTGGACAAGCTGAGCCTGGACGCGCAGGACCTGTACGAGAACCCGGCGGACGAGTACGACAGTCTGTTTGAGATCTACGACGTGGATCGGCCCGACCTGAAGGACCCCAAGTGGCGACCGGTGACGCCGCGACGGCTGTCTGATCCGAAGGCGAACATCTTCGCGCAGATCCGCAAGCAGGACATTCTGGTGCATCACCCGTACGAGAGCTTCACGGACAGCGTGGAGCGGTTTATCGCTGCGGCGGCGTCGGACCCGGACGTGGTGACGATCAAGCAGACGCTGTACCGCACGAGCCCGGACTCGCCCTTTATTCAGTCGCTGATCCGTGCGGCCGAGTCGGGCAAGCAGGTGGCGTGCCTGGTCGAACTTCGGGCGAGGTTCGACGAGGACAAGAACGTTCGCTTCGCGCGGATGCTCGAGAAGGCGGGCGTCCACGTGGCGTACGGCGTGCTCGGGCTCAAGACGCACACCAAGACCTCGCTTGTCGTGCGAAAGGAACGCCACGGCCTGCGGTGCTACGCGCACATCGGCACGGGGAACTACAACCCGCGGACGGCGACGCTCTATACCGACCTTGGTTTGCTCACGTGCGACCCCGAGATCACGGCGGACGCGGTGACGCTGTTCAATTACCTGACGGGAGTTGCGGTGCCGCAGGCCTACCACAACCTGCTGGTGGCGCCCTTCAACATGCGGGAGCAGTTCAACCGCATGATCGACGAAGAGATCGCGTTCGCCAAGGCGGGCCGGCCGGCGCGGATCATCGCGAAGATCAACTCGATGGAAGACCGGGAGATTACGGAGCGTCTGTACGCGGCGTCGCAGGCGGGCGTGCAGATCGACCTGATCGTGCGCGGGTTCTGCTGCCTGCGGCCGGGCGTGCGGGGGTTGTCCGACAACATCAGGGTGGTGTCGGTGGTGGGGCGGTTCCTCGAGCACTCGCGCATCTTCCATTTCGGGCGCGGGCAGGAAGATCCGCTCGACGGGGATTGGTACATCGGGTCCGCGGACTGGATGTATCGCAACCTGTCGAACCGGGTGGAGTGTGCGACGCCCGTGCGTGACGCGGACGCGAGGCGGCGGCTGCTGCGCGTGGTCGAGGTGATGCTTGCCGATCATCGGCACGCGTGGGATCTGGACTCGATGGGCGGGTACCACGCGAGACTCATGCTCGACGATGCGCCGGAGAATTCGCCGGAGCGTCGCGGCACGTTCGCCGCGCTCATGGCCGACGCGATCGAGTCGGCGAAGTAGAACCGCTGGATCCTCTCGACGAGTGAGCCACGTTGAAGCTTGGAGAAAAAGAAACACGGGCCCGGAGGCGGGCCCGTGATCGTTGGATGCGGGATTGTTGGGTCGATCAGTGGTGCTTCTTGGCGGCGCCGCTGATCTGCATGCCGTAGAACGAGCGGTAGACGAAGACGGTGGAGAGGATGAAGAAGACGGCGAAGAGGGCGGCGGTCAGGCCTGTGTGGGAGTAGGACCCGTCGGCGTTCCGGGTCTTGAGGTGGATCGCGAGCTCGACGGCGAGGAGCCCGAAGAGCGTGGTGAACTTGATGACGGGGTTCATCGCGACGGAGGAGGTGTCCTTGAAGGGGTCGCCGACGGTATCGCCGACGACGGTGGCGGCGTGGAGGTCGGTGCCCTTGGCCTTGAGCTCGGTCTCGACGACCTTCTTGGCGTTGTCCCAGGCGCCGCCGGCGTTGGCCATGAACATGGCCTGGTAGAGACCGAAGAGCGCGATGGAGATGAGGTAGCCGATGAAGAAGAAGGGTTCGGCGAAGGCGAAGGCGAGTGTGCCGAAGAAGACGCCGAGGAAGATGTTGAACATGCCCTTCTGGGCGTACTCGGTGCAGATGGTGACGACCTTGCGGGAGTCTTCGACGGAGGCCTTCTCGACGCCGTCAAGACGGATGTTGGCCTTGATGAACTCGACGGCGCGGTAGGCGCCGGTGGTGACGGCCTGGGTGCTTGCGCCGGTGAACCAGTAGATGACGGCGCCGCCGGTGATCAGCCCGAGGAGGAAGGGAGCGTGCAGGAGGGAGAGGTTCTCCTTCCCGACGGTGAGACCCTGGGTGAGGATGACGATGATGGAGAAGATCATCGTGGTGGCGCCGACGACGGCGGTGCCGATGAGCACGGGCTTGGCGGTCGCCTTGAAGGTGTTGCCGGCGCCGTCGTTCTCTTCGAGGTAGGCCTTGGCCTTGTCGAAATCGGGGGTGAAGCCGAAGTCACGCTTGATCTCTTCCTTGATGTCCTTCTGGCTTTCGATGGTGGAGAGTTCGTAGACGGACTGGGCGTTGTCGGTGACCGGGCCGTAGGAATCGACGGCGATGGTGACGGGGCCCATGCTGAGGAACCCGAAGGCGACGAGGCCGAAGGCGAAGACGGCGGGGGCCATCATGATCGCGTCGAAGCCGGGCTGCTTGGAGATGAGGTAGGAGGCGGCCATGAGGACGACCATGACGATGCCGAGCCAGTAGGCGGAGAAGTTGCCTGCGACGAAGCCGGAAAGGATGTTGAGAGAGGCGCCGCCCTGTTCGGAGCTGGTGACGACCTCGCGGACGTGGCGGCTTTCGGTGGAGGTGAAGATCTTGACGAGCTCAGGGATGATGGCTCCGGCGGCGGTGCCGCAGGAGATGATGGTGGCGAGCTGCCACCAGAGGTCGGTGTTGCCCTTGACGTCTGGGATGAGGAGGTAGCTGGCGACGTAGGTGAGGATGACGGAGACGACGCTGGTCAGGATGACCAGGTTGGTGAGGGGCTTCTCGAAGTTCATCTTGTCGGCGTTGAGGTACTTGGCCTTGGCCATGGCCTCATTGACGAAGTAGGAGAAGGCGCTGGCGGCGACCATGACGATGCGCATGACGAAGAGCCAGACGAGCATTTTGACCTGGATCATGCTGGCGGCGGTCTCGGCGGCCTTGATCATGTCGGGGGTGGCGGAGGCGATGGTCTGGCCTTCGGGGAGGAACTTGGCGGGGGTGATGGCGATCATCGTGAAGACGATGAGCGCGACGCCCGTCACGCCGTAGGTCTCGAAGCCGTCGGCGGAGGGGCCGACGGAGTCGCCGGCGTTGTCGCCCACGCAGTCGGCGATGACGCCTGGGTTGCGGGCGTCGTCTTCCTTGATCTTGAAAACGATCTTCATGAGGTCCGAGCCGATGTCGGCGATCTTGGTGAAGATGCCGCCGGCGATGCGGAGGGCGGCGGCGCCGAGCGACTCGCCGATGGCAAAGCCGATGAGGCAGGGGCCGGCGAGATAGCCCGGGAGGACGAGCAGGATGAAGAGCATGATGAGCAGCTCGACGGAGATGAGCATCATGCCGATGGACATGCCGGCCTTGAGGGGGATGGCGTAGGTGGGGAAGGGCTTGCCGCGGAGGCTGGCGAAGGCTGCGCGGGAGTTGGCGAAGGTGTTGACGCGGATCCCGAACCAGGCGACGAGGTAGGACCCGGCCATGCCGATGAGGGCGAAGAGGATGATGAGGGCGACGCGGTCGATGCCAAACCCGGTGACGACTTCGCCGGTCTTGGGATCGGTGGTGACGGCGAGGAACTTGAAGTAGATGAAGACGGTGGCGCCGATGAAGGCGAAGAGGATCATCAGGAACTTGCCCTGCTGGACCATGTAGGCCTTGCAGGTTTCGTAGATGAGCTCGGAAACTTCGAGCATGCTGCGGTGGACGGGCATGCGCTTGAGCTGGGCGTAGATCCAGAGCCCGAAGAGCATCCCGAGGAGGGAGACGGCGAACCCGCCGAGGAGGAGGGTGTGCCCGCCGATGGAGTCGCCGAAGAACCTGACGGTGTTGAGGTCCGGGAGGGCGAGGTTCGCTTCGCCGCCGGGCTTGCCCCCGCCGGCGAGTGCCGCCGGAGCCGCCAAGAACGCCGACGCCAGAGCGGCGAGGGCCCGAAGGTTCCAACCCGAGAGGTTCATGTTCATATGAGACGGTCTCCCTGTGCGCGTCGGCCGCGCCAAAAGGCACCGGAATGCTGGACAACACCGATCAGTCCGACCCCGCGATACCGAGAAACGCCGCATCCGCGAGTGTGATCTCGCGCGCGACGGAATTGTGCTGGCAAGTGTGCCGTTGGGGATGCCCGCGCGTCAAGCGCTGGCGTGGTCAACGGTTCAGAAGCGCTCGGGGCCGGTGCGGACGGGCAGATCGTCCTTCACGCGGCGGGCAACGCTCTTCCGCGCGGCGCGGCGGCGACGCTCGGAGGGCTTCTCGTAGAACTCCTTGCGCTTCACGTCCTTCGTGAGCCCTTCCTTCTCGCAGAGCTTCTTGAACCGACGCATCAACTGCTCGGTCGACTCGCCGCTGCGGCTCTTCACTCGGATCGCCATGAACACCTCGCACTGGTCGGCTCGATCGCGACGCCTCTCGCCCGGATATGCCGATCATATTCCGAACGCAAGGACGCCCGCGATGAGGGAGGGAATCAAAGGCCACCCCCCCCGTCCGATCAAGCCCGGGCAACGCTTGCCGGCCGAGCATCGCCATGATGTTGCCATGATTCCACCAAAAAAGGGTAATGTTCGTGGCGGGGGATCCCTCCTACCGTCATGGCACTGAACGATCGGAGGACTTTTCGATGCGACGGACCGCGAACGCCCGGACATTGCTTGTGGCCCTGACCGCCTCGCTCGCGGCGACCCTGACCGGTTGCCAGGTCGTGGAACGGACGCACGGGTCGACGGGGATCGTTGCTCGCTACAACGGGTTTGACTTCAACGCGGACCTGCCCGCCGAGACCACGGTGCCCGCGATCGTGGCGGCGGCGGAGGCTTCGTTCCGTGACATGGGGTACACCGTGGTCTCCTCGACCTCGACGGAGCAGAGCGGGACGGTGGTCGGCCGGCCGCCGAGGCTCAACGACTACCCGATCGTTCGCGTGAGGGCGGTGCAGCGTGACGGGGCGATCCGGGTGTACATCAACAAGGAGCCGATCAACGAGGAAGCGCTGGTACGCGGCGTGCTCTCGCGGATCCTTGAGAAGCTCGGTCTGTAAGCCCGCGGCTCTCCGCGTGAAAAAGAGAATCGGGCCGCGTCGGTTTCCCGGTCGCGGCCCGTGGAGCGTGGTGGGGGGGTCGTTCAGCAGCCGACTTCGAAGGCGCTGACGTAGGCGTCAAAGTCGAAGAAGTCGATGAAGCCGTCCTCGTCGAAGTCCGCGTTCGGCTCGCCGTTTTCGAAGGCGCTGACGAAGGCGTCAAAGTCGAAGAAGTCCACGAAGCCGTCGCCGTCGAAGTCGACCGGGCAGGGGTTGCCCATGTCCGCATCGAGGGAGAGCGTGAAGGCGCCGGCGGGGATGTTGCGGGCGCGGATATCGACGCTGACGGGTTCGCTCGGCGTTGGGTTGACCGGCTGGATCACGATGCGCTCGGTGGAGGTGTTGCCCCCGCCGCCCGGCGTGCCGAGGCTGCCGCAGCCGATCACGACCCAGTCAGTGCGCCAGTGACCAGTGGTCGGCCAGGAGGTCCAGTACCAGTAGGTGTACCAGCCCCAGATGAGCTGCTGGTTGGGTGGGCAGATGACGTGGTCGAGGGTCAGAGGGGTGCCGTTGGGGAAGACGGCGTCGATGACGACGGTGCCGGAGGCGTCGTAGCCGGTGACGGAGTACTGCGTCGAGCCGACGTTGGAGAAATCGGGCACGATGGTGGAGGCGCCGTTGCTTCCGGTGACGGAGATGGAATCGAGCTGCTGGAGGACGCCCGTGGCGTCGATCCCGGTACGGGAGAGGACCGCCTCGCCGTTGCTGAACTGGATGTCGTCGAAGGAGACCGAACCGCCCGAGCCGTCGCGGTTGGAGGGCTTCCAGTCGACGCCGACGCCGTCTTCGCCTGAGGATCCGATACCCACAGCACGCAGGCGGCGGCGTTCCTGATCCGGGCATTGCGTGCCGTCGTCGCACGAAGAGGAGACGAGGACATTGCCCAGGCCGCGGACCAGCGCGTCCTTCCGCGGGACGTGGGGGAGGCCTCCGCCCTTGGGGGCGGCGCTGGCGAGCGGCATGTCGGCACAATCGACGAGGGTGAGGGAGGACATGGGGCCCGCGGCTTCGAGCTCGAGGGTGCCCGTGCCGACGAGGGGCAGGTTGCCGTCATCGAAGAGCGGGGTGGTGGTGATGGTGCGCTCGGTGCCGGAGGAGCCGCCGCAGCCGAAGGTCCAGACCCATTCAAAGTAGACGTACTGCGAGTTGACGAGCTTGGGCGGGTCGTAGAAGACGATGGTGTGCTTCCAGTAGGGGAAGGAGCCGTCGGGGCAGGGCCCCCAGGGGTTGACGACGCCGCCGAGGTTCTTAAAGCGGGCCTGGCCGGGGGTGGTCTCGTCGGTGAGGATGGTGCCGTCGGCCTCGCGAACAACGACGTTCAGCGCCGCGGCTCCGGGGAAATCGAGGTCCATCGCGACGGTTCGGTCGGCCTCGGAGATGATCTTGGGATTGCCGTAGATCACGCCGTCCCAACCCTTGTGCTTGTGGCGGACGGAGGAGCCGGGCGGGAAGTCGCCGGGGCTGATGCCGACAACGGCGCCGACGGATTCCATCTCGATGTCCACGCCGAAAGGTCCGACAGTGCCAGGGTTGGAGCGGACATATCCCTGCTGCGAGAGCCCCCAGCTGAAGCACTCGAGGCATGGCTTGGAATCGGGCTTGGGCTTGACCTTCTTGCCCTTGTAGGCGGAGCCCTGCTCGACCGGGGCGACCTCGGCGAAGGAAGAGCCGATGCGCAGCTCGTCGACAGCACCGACCTGCGAGCCGACGGAGGCGCCGGTCTCGATGATGAGCTTGGTGATGTTCTGGAAGTCGCCGTATGCGGGCAGGGTGAGCGTGGCGGTGGAATCGGCGGGATCGGCGTCGAGGTTCGGGTTGATCCAGACGCGCACGTCGTCGGCACCGGCCCTGAAGTCGATGCGGCAGACGATGTGGGCGACATCGGCGGGGGACGATGACTCAGCGATGCCTCCGGCGAGCCCATTGTCCGCTCCCCAGTGCGAGCGGCCGAAGGGCTGCCCGAGGAAGAGGAACGGGGCGGGTCCGGTGGAGGGGAGCTTCACGCCGAGCCAGGACGTGCCCGATGTGCCGCTCACCCGGCGGGCGACGAAGGAGATCCAGGCGGATGTGCCGGTGGTCCCGGCGATCGGCGTGGCGAGGGTGCGCTGAGCACCGCCCAGGGCCGACTGAGACCGGCCGCCCGCGGTGGAGAGGAGCAGGCCGTTGCGGATCACAACCTCGTCATTGGCGTTGACGCTCCAACTGCCGTAGCCGGCCGTTTGCCACGGAGAAGCAAAGCCCAGGCCGCCGCTCTGCCCGAGCAGCGAGTTGCCGGCGGGATACTCGAATCGCTCGGTCGCAAGGGGTTGCGCCTGAGCCGCCCCGGCGAGGCAGGCCAGCATCACGGGCATCATCACACGGTTCGTCGCGGTCTTCATGATTCACTCCTTCGCGTCTGGGTCCGGGGTTGTCCCGGGCTGGGTTCTTGCTGGCCCGCGGCAACCCGCCGGCCTCACCCAGACTTGCTGAAGGCATGCGTTTCCTTGCACCTGCGATCAAAAAAAGATCGATCGGGCCCGCGAAGAGCCCGATCGGAGCGTGAAATCCAAACAAAGACCAATCAAGCTATCGTGCGGGCGTACCCTCTCGTGTCACCGCGCACGACTTGCCCTTGAAGGGCAGGTAGAGGGGGCAGAACCCGATCAGCCCTGTCATGGTCATGATGCCCCCGGCGATGGCGACGATGACCCCTGCGGTCTGCCCCTCGGCCGCACCGAGGGCGGCGAATCCCGCGGCCAGTGTGCCCAGGCCGATGATCAGTCGGGCGGCTCGTTCGGTGGGACCAACGTTCGTGCATGCGCAAGCCATGGTGAATCTCCAGAAGCCGGCCTGATGCGCGGCTCATCCTGTGAGAGTCGGGCCGAACCACCGGGTTTCATTTCGGAGCGATGAATCTTCTTTTGGGGGTTGGTGTGACGACGATGGCGGTGTGCCGGTCGGGTGGTTGGTTATGCTCCGCCCCGAACGGAGGCGACACGATGGCCGAGGAGTTGCGAGCAGGCGGTGGCAAGGCGGGCGTCGGTGGTTTCTTGGGGCTTATCGAGTGGCTCGGCAACAAGCTGCCGGACCCGGTCTTCCTGTTCCTGGGTGCGACGGCGTTGGTGTTTGTGGTGTCGGCGGTGGGGACGGGGCTTGGGTGGTCGGTGCAGCCGGTGAAGCCGAGGGTGGTGACGGAGGTTCGAGTTGAGGGCGGCGCCGAGGTTCGAGTGCCGAAGCTTGACGAGAGCGGTCGGCCTCAGATCGAGCTTGTGGAAGATGGGAAGCCCGTGGCCCCTCGGAACATGCTCAGCGGTGACGGGGTGTATTGGCTTGCGGCGAACATGGTGAGGAACTTCATCAACTTCCCGCCGCTGGGCGTGGTGCTGGTTGGGATGTTTGGGATCGGGGTGGCGGAGCGAGTGGGGCTTTTCTCGGCGTTGCTGAGGTGGCTGGCGCGGCTCGTGCCGGGCACGATGCTGACTCCCACGGTGGTGTTTCTGGGGATCGTCTCGAACGTGGCGAGCGACGCGGGGTACCTGATTCTGCCTCCACTGGCTGCGGGGTTGTACGTGCTGTTCAAGAGGCCGCCGCTGGCGGGGATCGCGGCGGCGTTCGCGGGGGTTTCTGCGGGGTTCAGCGCGAACCTCATGGTGGGCTCGACGGACGCGCTGGTCGGCGGGATCACCGAGGCGGGCGCCAAGGTGCTCGACCCGAACTACACAGTGCTGCCCACGGCGAACTGGTACTTCATGGCGGGGTCGACGTTCCTGCTGACGCTGGTGGGTTGGGCGGTGACGGCGTGGATCGTCGAGCCGAGGCTCGTGGCGACGAGCGGGCCGACCGCGACGGACCTTGCCGCCGACGGGCAGGGGCCTTTGTCCGACACGGAACGTCGGGCGCTCGGTTGGGCGATGGCGGCGTGCGGGGTGACGCTGGGCGTGGTGGCGTGGATGATCCTTGCGCCGGGCGCGCCGCTGAACGGGCCGATGCCCGCGCCGGCACCCACGTTTGGGCCGATCCCGGTGACGGCTCCGGCGACACCCTCGGCCGCGCTCCCCCAACCGCGGTGGAGCACGGCGGTGGTTCCGCTGATTCTCGTGTGCTTCCTGGTGCCCGGCGTGGTCTATGGGTGGCTCACGGGCGCGATCCGTTCGCAGGCGGACCTGTCCAAGGCCTTTATCGGGGCGATGGTGTCGATGGCGCCGGTGATCGCGCTGGCGTTCTTCGCGGCGCAGTTCATCGCGTCGTTCCAGTTCTCGCAGCTTGATCGGATGCTGGCGTTCGCGGGCGGCGGGGTGCTGGTGAGGTCGGGGCTGCCGATCCCGCTGCTGCTGGTCGGGCTGATCGTGCTGACGATGATCGTGAACCTGCTGATGTCGTCCATGAGCGCGAAGTGGACGATGCTGGCGCCGATCATGGTGCCGATGCTGATGATGGTGGGGATCAGCCCGGAACTGACGCAGGGCGCGTACCGCGTGGGGGATAGCGTGACGAACATCGTGACGCCGCTGAACAGCTACGCGATCGTGATCCTGGCGGCGATCCAGCGATACCGCAAGGACGCGGGGATGGGGAACCTGATCGCTCTCATGGTGCCCTACTCGCTTGTCTTCGCGGTGGTCTGGACGCTTTTCCTGCTCGCCTGGGTGGCGGCGGGGATTCCGATGGGCCCGGACGCGCCGATGTGGTACGCGCCGGGGCACTAAGCCCTGTTCACAACCCGGCGGGGTAGTACGTGACGCGGATGGCGGTGGTGCCGATCCGTGTTGATTCCAGGCCGGAGGCGCCGTCGGTCACGACCAGGCGGAAGGACCGCACGCCCGCCGACGTGGGCACCACGATGGAGGGCTTGGCGACACGTTCCAGGATCGAGTCTCCGCCGGTCTGAAAGAAATTGAAGAAGCTGATCGACTCTTCGATGAGCTGTGTGATGACGCTGGTGGTTTCCTCGATCTTGATCCAGGCGTAGTGGCTCGATGTGCCGGGAACACCCGCTCGCTGGCTGACCAGAGCCTCCCCCTCGATCACGAGGAAGCCTGTCCCGGGCACGTTCACGGTGATGCTGTCGAAGTTGGTGAATGTGCCGTCGACAGCGACCCAGCTCGCGGTGGATCGTGCGTCGCGGATCGTGCGAGATTCCTTGACCGCCGGCATATTCCGTGCGGCGAGGTTGCCCTGGATGTTGGCGTTGCCGCTGCCGTCGTCGAGGATGTTGCGGAAGGTCGGGGCGTTGCCGGTGTTGGTCAGGCTGCCCACGCGGCCGGTGCTGTCGACGCCCAGCACGGCTCGCTGGCCGTTGGCGGGGACCGCGTTCCACGCGCTCGCCGTGGGGTTGTAGAGCCCCAGCTGCAGCGTCCCGAAGGTGTTCTGCACGTACCCGCCGCCGGGGTCGTTCGCGTTGCGGATCGCGACGCGCGGGTCGGCGCCGGTCACGTCGAGCCGGCCCGCGGGGTTGCTCGTCCCGATGCCCACGCTCCCCGCGGTGTCGAGCGTCATCCGCACCGCGTTGGCCGTCGCGTCGCGGAAGACCAGCTTGCCCGCGCCCTCGGCGTTGTTCGTGCTGCTGGCGATGATGTTCCACGAGCGGGCCAGCGAGTTGTTGATCGTCAGCCACGTTCCCTGGTTGTTCGACCCCACCAGCGACAGCGGCGTCTGCGTCGAGCCGGGGTTGATCGACTGTGCCGCCGTGAAGGTGTTGGCCGAGGCGAGGCGCGCAACGGTCGCAGGCAGGCGGCTGTCGGGGACCTGCCCGCTGACGAGCTGGCCCGCGTTGAGGTTCGTCAGCCCCGCGCCGTCGCCGCTGAAGCTGTTGCTCCCGCTGAAGACGTTGGAGCCGGTCCAGTTCTGGTTGCCGCCGAGGCGTCCGACGGTGGTCGGAATCCGCGCGTCGGCGAGGGTGCCGCTGACGATCGCGCCCGCGTCGTGCGTGTGGGTCGTAAGCGCGAAGGAGCCGCTGTCGAGCCCGTCGAGCAGGTCGGCGTTGAGGTTGGTGACCTTGAAGGTCGAATCGACGCTGAAGGGCGCGCTGCTGCCCGTGGTCCCGCCGTTGAAGGCCGGGATCGCGGTGAAGGTGCTCGTGAAGTTGAGACGCGGAATGTTGGACGAGATGCGAGCGTCGTCGATGGTGCCCGTGAGGTTGGCGGCGTTGCGGTAGAAGACCGGCGATTGCCCGCCGAAGAGCGTTGCGTCGCCCGCCGCCGGCGCATACGTCGCGGCGGGCGCAGGGGTCAGCGGCTGGCGTCCGGCGAGGAGCGTGAATCCCGCGGCGTTGTCGCAGGCCTGCCCGGCGTCGGCGCGGACCTCGATCGCGAGAAAGCGGGCGTCGGTGTAGACGGCCCCGAAGTCGAGCGAGACGACGAATCGCCCGTCGACGACCGAGACGTTGTCGGCGCAGAGGGTGATGCCGACCTGGTTGCCGCCCGACGCGGCGTCGAAGAGTCGGAATCGCAGATCAAACGCCCCGACCGCCGGCACCCCGCCCGAGCGCAGCTCGCCCTGGTACGTGATCGCCGACCCTTGGCCGAGAGCTGGAATCGAGCAGAGACCCATGGCCGAAACGATCAGCAGCCGCTTCATCGGTTCTTCCTCCGTCGCCACAGCCTACCGGGGGAGGTGGCGTGAACTCAAGGAGAGTTGGAGGAAGAGAGTGGGCGTCGGTTCTCGGAACCGGCCCCCATCGCGTCGGGCTTGCGTCTCAATAGGATGGCCCGCCCGCGGTTGCTGGCGGGCGGCGGCTTGAGCGACTGTGCGTGCTCAGCATCCCGCTTCGAAAGCCCCGATGAACTCGTCGAAGTCAAAGAAGTCGACAAAGCCGTCGCGATTGAAGTCGGCGCCGCAGTCGGCGGGATCGGTGGGAATCGTGACGCCGGCGAAGTAGATCGAGGCGTTGGACGTGAGCGGCCGCACGATCCCGACGAGAAGATCGCCGGTCTGGCTGGACCCGATCACCGAGGCGTTCTGGGCGGTATCGAGCGTGACACCGGAGGCCGCGAGCAGGTTGAAGAGATCGTGACGCGTGGTCCCTCGCCAGACAGCGGCGCGTGTTGCTCCCGATCCGATGGTCGCGCTGCCTCCCGCGATGGTGCCGTCATTGGTGATGCTGCTCACGGTATTGGAGATGTCGTCGGGCCCCAGGTGTGGGAAGACGAAGGTGGAGCCGCCGTTGTCGACGACTCCGAAGTTCGAAGAGACGATGACACCGGGTTGGATGTCGTAGGCGTAGTTGTGCGCGAGCCTGGTGAAGTCCTTGCTGGCGATGGTGGACTCGATGCCCTTGGAGAGCTGCGTCGGCACAACCTCGGCCGTGTTGATCGGGGGCGCGAATGTCCAGCGGATGACACCGGTCGACTGGTCGGCGAAGCGTGCCCGGCCGGTGAGCGTGAAGCCGCCGGGCGTGATGAACCCGGCCGAGGCGACCGAGGTGATGATCTGTCGTCCGTTGGTGGTGAGATCGAGGAGGTGCCCGCCGATGCCGCCGCGTCCGAAGACGGCGGCCTTGGAGTTGGTTCCGTTGGGGCCCCAGCTGCCGAAGAGCATCAGCCCGTCTTCGCTGATCCCGACGACGCGTGCCGAGGAGAACTGCGTGACGACCTCCCACCCGGACTCGGGCGAGAAGAAAGCCGCCGTTCGCGTGACGGACTGGGATTCGACCCAGCCGCCAAAGAGTGTGCCGGCCTGGTTGGTGCAGGTGAGCCCGGCCGAGGTGTATCCGGGGGGCGGGGCGTAGGCCGTGGTCTGCACGACGCCCGGGGCGATCAGCCGGCTGATCACACCGACCAGGGAGTTGTTGCCGAGCACCCCGACGCCGACGGCGACGGTTGCGTCGGCGTTGCACCCGCTGACGGTCATCGAAGTGACGCCCGAGGGGCGCTGGGCCTCGACGTACCAGGGCTGGGCGACGGCGAGAGGCGCGCCAACGAGAGCCCCGATCCAGAAGCACGCACCGGCAACCGCCCGGCGCACCGCACGACATCCGACGTTGAGCATGAAAGTCCTTCCGATTGAGATGAGTGCGCCCCGAAGTGAAGGGGCACTGGAAACGAACACAAACGCCTCAGTACGAGAAGTTCGCGTTGGGGTCGGTCGAGCCCGGGGCGGTGCCGCCGGAGACGCCGTTGAAGGCGGCGGCGTTGTTGGCGACGACGACGAGGATCACGTTGTTGGCGGCGATGAGCCAGTTGTTCGCGCCGCTCCCGGTCACGATGTTGCGGGCGATGAAGTTGCCCGACGCGGAGACCTCGATCCCCTTGTTGTTGTTTGTGACGCTGTTTTCTTCGATGCGGTTGTCGAATCCCGTCGCGCGGATGCCCGCGCTGTTCGCCCCAATGCCGTTGAACGAGACGACGTTCCGGGTGACCGCCACGCCGCTGGCCACGCGGATGCCGTCGAGGGTGTTCTCCGCCACGGTGCACTCGGTGATGAGCGAGTATCCGCTCGACGTGCTGCGGATGCCGTACCCGTTGTTCGCGTAGGACTCGCAGCGGACGACGTTTCCGAGCGCTCCGGCGACGATCCCGTCTCCCGTGTTGTTGCGTGCGACGCAGGATTCGATGAGCGTGCTCTGAAAGGACGTGATGCCGTTGAGCCCGTTGTTCGAGACGACGCAGCGGCGTGCGATCGCGTACGTGCCGAGGCGGATGCCGTCGACGCTGTTGCCCGAGGCCAAGATCCCCTCGACCCGCGCGTTGCGTGTTGAATCGAGCTGCAGCCCGTTGCGCCAGTTGGTCACGATGCCGTTGAGCACCGCGACGTTGGTCGATCCGGACACGAGCACGCCGTCCAGCGCGCCGGCGACGCCCGTGAGCGCAAAGCCGTTGAGGTCGATGGTGACGTTGCCCGCGACGACCTCGATCCCGTGCTTGCCCGAGACGCCGGCGATGTTCCCCGCGAGGTAGTACGACCCGGGCTGGGTGATCTTGAAGGTCGAATCCGCGTCGCCGGGGGTGTTGATCGCGTTGATGGCGATCCGGGGCTCGACGTCGCTCAGGGTCTTGTACGTCCCCGTGACGGGCCCCGCGGGCGGATCGAGCGGCCCGGCCGAGAGCACCCCGACCGCCACGCCCAGGCTGACCAACCCCGCCGCCGCCAGCACCCACGCCGAACCCGTACGCATCGAACGCATCGCTCTGTCTCCTCATGAATCCCCGCCGGGACCCGAAGCAGCCAGTATACCGGAGAGCCCCGCCGCGACCATGACCCGTCGGACCGTGCGGGGCATGGTGCGCGGGGGCCGAGAGATCGGAAGAGCACACGTCTGAAC
>ERZ761603.1000-NODE-1000-length-22165-cov-47.883492_pt1 | contig 22165 bp, 23 predicted proteins | sample MGYA00511879_ERZ761603 | MGnify/ENA primary metagenome ERZ761603 (study PRJEB28899, sample SAMN02850040) | bioreactor sludge metagenome | biome: EBPR Sludge; feature: EBPR Bioreactor; material: flocular biomat | place: Australia: Thorneside Wastwater Treatment... | reverse complement strand
GGCGTCTGCCGTCCGAGTCTGAGGACATCACTACTTAACGCGAACTGAGCCATTAATTTCCCCCAGATACAGCACGTGCCGCTGCAGCACGCGGCCACCCGGCAGGCGTCGATTCTCGACGATGCTCCAATACTGGTGCACCTTGCCACCTTTCCGTCGTCGGGTCACGCGCAGGAACATGGCTCCCCATTATCCGCATGCGCACACCGAAAGAAACAGGCAAGGTCTTCACTACAGCCAGTTTTCGGCAGTTACCCACAGACCGACCGCTGATTTTTAAGCGAAAATTTCCGTCCCCACCCCTGAATCAAGGGCGAATCCGCTAAGTTGGGCTAAACCGGATAGATGAGCGGGGGGGGACTGGCGCCTGCTCCAGTTCCCCAGTGCAGTTCCGTCTTCGCCTCAAGATGGCGCAAGTGCGAAGCGTTGCCGGAGGAACTTTCCTGTTTCCCGCGCTAGGTTCCGACTGCGGATTGCGCGACGATCCTGTACGCCTGCAGAAACTCGACCGCACCGTTGAAAATCAGGCCCATGCCCATTGCGGCGACGAAGAACCCGACAATCCGCGTCGCCGCGTCGATGCCCTGTTTGCCAATCTTGCGCAGAATCGGCTTGGCGTTGACCAGAAAAATGTAGGTCACCGCCATGCAGGAGACAATGGCGGCGCTGGCCGCAAGAAAGTGCAGCAATTCTCCCGGCGACTGCTTGATCGTCGATGCCATGCTGATCAATGTGGCGATTGCCCCGGGACCGAACATGATCGGCATCGCGAGGGGAACGAACGCGACATTGGCGTTGCCGTCATCCGCCCTTGGCACGATCCCGCCCGATGGCGGCGGGTTGAACAGGTCGAACCCAACCCGGGTAAGGATCACGCCGCCGACGACCCGGACCATGCTCAATGGCACATCGAAGAGGCGTAGCAGCAGCGTGCCGAACAGCAGGAAGAAGAAACATAGCAGCAGGGCATAGAGGCATGCCTGCCGGGCTATCCGTCGCTGCTCGGTGTCGGCCTTGCCGTCGATCAGGCCAAGGTAGACCGGCAGCGCCTCCAACGGATTGATGATCGCCAGAAGCGTTGTAAACAGGCTGATAAAGAGGGTGAGGACGGGACTCAAGTTTCCGGCACTCCTGCTATGAAGGGAGGGACCCGCGATCTAGCGCCGCCCGCCAAAGCGTCCCCCGAATCCGCCGCCGCCAAAGCGCCCGCCGAAGCCACCGCCGCCGAAGCGGTCCCCACTTTCGAAGCCTCCCCCGCCGAAGCGGTCGCCGCCGCCGCCCCAACCCCCGGCCCGGCTTTCGAAACTGCTGCGCGCCTCCTGCTCGCGATCAGCCCACGACGTATCACCACCGGCCGAACCCCAGCCCCCAGCGCCATGTTGCTGCCAGCCGCTCTCGGTACTACGGTAGACATTGCCGTCCGAACCGGCGTAATGATTGCCGAACAGGCCGCTCGATGTATAACTCCTGGTCTGGCCGGTTCGCGCATCATAGGCGGTCACCGTGTGCTGGGCACCCACACCTTCCGGGCCAGCGGTGGCTCCGGCGGTCCTGGAGACCGAACTGCCCTCCGGCCCGGTCGCCGAGGCGCTCGATGCGTAGGAACGCTGCCCGGTATAGGCGTTGTACGAATCGCCCCGCGCCACATTGCCGCTGGTTCCGCCGGCCGTGGTGAAGGTCCGGTCGTATCCGCGCTGCGCCTGGCCGGTCTCCGGATTATAGCTGCGCCCGCCGGCGTAGGCTCCGGTCGTTCCCGTACGCAGGTTGCTGTAGGTTCCTGCCGCAGAAGTGCCGATCCTGCCATCGGCGTTGGCGTACCAGTTGCGCGTTCCCGAGTAGACCGTATTGCCCCAGTGGCCATAGACGCTGGCACTGGTCGAGCCGCAGCACGGATAGCCCCAGTAGCCCGGATGGTAATAGGCGCCACCCCAGTACGGGACAGCCCAGGCAGCGGTGGCGAGCCCAAGGCCGAAGCCGAAGGCATAGCCGACATAGGGATTGTAGATCGGCGCGGCGGCCAGCCCCCACGTGTAGGGCGCAGCATACCAAACCGAGCCGAGCCAGGGGGTGTAGTTGTAACCGGTACCGTAAACGACGACCCCTTCAGGCGCAACGACAGTGCCCAGATAGCCGGGCGTGTAACCGACATAGACGACTTCGCTGCTCGCGCCATACACCTGCACGTAGGTCACATAATGCAGGGGCGAACTCGCCGGGATGCTGTAGATCACGGGCGGCACGACCTTGGCGACGACCCACGGCCCGGTCAGGTTCTGTGCGGTGAACCAGACCCCTGCTTCGAGGCCGTAGTAGCTGGTCGGGCTGACCTGAATGACAGGTTGCTGCGCGTTGGCGACGTAACGCAAGGGCGTGCCGTCGATCGCCCGGTAAACCGGCGCACCATCGAATACAGGGGTGAATTTCGGCCCATTCGCGAGCGGCACGGCCGCCGTTTGCGGGATCGAATTGGCGATCAGTGCCTCCTGCGCCTGCGGCGTTCCGGCAACCGAGGAGAGGATCACCCCGGCCGGTGACGCCTTGGGGATGCGCGCAAAGTCCGCCGGCAGGCTGTTCGCCGGGACAAAGTTCCAGGGGCCACTCAAGGAGGCAGCGCGGTACCAGCGCCCGGAGAGGAGCGTGTAGTAATCGTTGTTCGCGGTATTGACCAGGACATCGCCCGTCGTGTTGTCGGCCCAGAGCAGTCCGGTTCCGGTCACCGGGATGAAGTTCGGCTGGCCCTTGAAGACGATCAGTTCGGCCGGTACCAGCCTCACGTACAGAGTTGGCGCCCCGGAGGCCAGCGATGGCTTCGGAGTCGCCTGAGGCCCGCCGTCAAGAAGGTCGATCCCTCCTTTCCTGGCCAGGCTGGCCGCGAGATCGTCGAGCCCGACGGGCACATCCGATGCAACTACCCAGGGTCCATCAAGCGACGGCGCCGACATCCATCCATCGAACACATGAATGTACCAGGTGCTGTCGAGCCTTGGTCGGGCGATCAGGGCCTGGGTATTGATGACGCGCTCGAAGCGCGAGTCGGGAACGCGCCTGATGCTTGGAGCACCGTCGATGGGAACCAGAATCGCCGGCGAGTAGCTGACGATGACCTTGGGCGGCTGGTTATTGACGGTGACGGCCTTGGGTTTCACGGTCTGCGATGCCGCAAGCTGGCCGGCGAGGAGATCGAGGGACATGGTCGCCATCGCTGCCGGGAGTTGTTCGCGCAACTGGCGCAGATACTCGAGCCCGTTGTCAGGCACGGTCGGGAACCTGGCCTGCGTCAGGACGATGTCATTGAGGGCGACGGTGCGCGTTACGGCGTCGACGTGGGTGCGCGCGCTACCCGTGATCACGCCAAAGGTCTCGTCCTTTGCCCCGGTTGCCCGGACCGAGACTGCGGCGCGAAAACTGAGCATGTTTCCCGTCCAGCCATTTACCTGGGGCAGGTAGATTTCGGCCGAGGCGTTGGTCATCGCGACCTGCCGTGGCCAGGGATCCATCTGCATCTGGGTCGGGACGCCTTGCGGTCCGGATCCGCCCGAACCACCGAGTTGCGGGTCGACGGCAAAAGGTTGCATCGAGACGTCCATGCCGAGACTGACAGGCCCGGATGCGTTCTGGCTGGCGCAGCCCAGCGGACCAAGAATCGCCATGCCGACCATACAGGCGACAAGGACGCGGCGTTCACCGTGTTTCACAGTCTTCATCTCCCCGAGAGCAGTCATCGCGGACAGTTTACCGATGTCGACCAGATGTGCAAGCTGTCAGGCAAGACCCCGAATGTCGTCGCTAGTCAGCGCGTTCGGCCCGGTCGCGGAAAACTCAAGCGCCTCGGGATTGGCCGGCGCCTCGACGTTCTTGACCGGTCGGTCGTGGACGACGTTGCGCACCGCCAGTTCGACGATCTTGCCGAACTTGGTGCGCTGGATGTCCGGCACCTGGACGACGCGCACGAAGAACTGCGTCTCGCGCAGCACTTTCCTGGGCTTGGCCCTCAAGCTCGTCCACAAAGCCGAGAAGTCCTGGCGCCGCATTCCCGGTGTCGAGCGCATCGACGAATCACTCGCCGATACGGTCTTCAAGGACGGTGTTCCGGCGCTCGGAGATGACGATAGGCAGCAGCGGCTCGACGCCTGATTCAAACAATGCCTGCAGCATTACATGCACCAGATTTGACTTTGGCCCCAGGGCCCAGCGGCGTCAGGAACTCTTCCTCCAGCAGATTTCGCCAGGAGAAACGGGGGCGACGGTACGCATGCTCAAACTCTTCAGTGACAGTCCACGATCGCGACTTCGCCCGGCCCGTCCTCGGTCCATACGAAACACACCGGCCTCTGGTCTTGCCCTGCTTTCTCCTCGCCGCCTCTTGCCATCAAATATGATAAGTATAGACTTATGAACCGCATTCCGAGTTTGAGTATCAACATGGAGATATGACATGAAAGATATTGTCTGGGACTGGGTTCTGAGCGTTGATTACCCGGAGATCGATGAAGATCACAAGAAGCTGACAAACATTTTCAATGTCCTCAATCATGCCGTTAGCGATGGTGAGTCACACGAGTATCTCGCAGCAGTCATGGAGGAGTTGATCAACTGCACAGCCTGGCACTTTAGCCATGAAGAACGCTTGATGTTGAAGCATCACTACCCGGATACAGACGCACATAAGGAAGAGCATCGCGATTTGATCCAGAGTGCAAGAGAGCTCCAGCAGGAACTACTTCAGACAGACAAGCCATTTGAGGACGAGCATCTTGAATTTCTGGAACGGTGGCTGACGGAGCATATTCTCACCACGGATAAAAAGCTTGGGGGCTACCTCTCGCTGGAATCGTAGTTGACATGCAGTTATTCAGCGTAACTGTTTGACCAACTACCCGTTATTGAGGCGGGGCGGGCGCGAAGTGCCTGGATTGGGTCGTACCCTATCCAAGCGCTTGCGTTGGCCGAAGGGCAGCAACGAGGCGGTTGCAGTCATCGGCCTTGAGAAGATCAACTTCCGCAACCAGTCTTCTGTTGCCGTAGCCCGTGAAAACCTGACAGGCAGGTCATGGGCCGGTTGACGACCTGACCTTGCTCCGGACACGGCAAACTGGTGCTCAGGCAAGGCGGTCTCTGACAGTCACCCGAAGCCAAACTTCGCAACAACATGCTGTGTCTGAACACCGGCGCGCCTCAATCCGCCAGTTCTGCCCGATTGCGGAAGAACTCCAGTGCTTCCGGATTGGCCAGCGCCTCGACGTTCTTCACCGGCCGCTCGTGTACGACGTTGCGCACCGCGAGTTCGACGATCTTGCCCGACTTGGTGCGCGGGATGTCCTGCACCTGCACGACCTTGGCCGGCACGTGGCGCGGGGTGGTGTTGTCGCGGATCTGCTTCTTCACGCGCTCGACCAGTGCCGCGTCGAGCACGTGTCCCTCGGCCAGCTTGACGAAGAGGACGACACGCACGTCGTCGTTCCGCCCCGGCGGCCAGTCCTGGCCGATGACCAGCGATTCGAGGATTTCCGGCAACTGCTCGACCTGGCGGTAGATTTCGGCGGTGCCGATGCGCACCCCGCCGGGGTTGAGCGTCGCATCCGAGCGGCCGTAGATGATCATGCCGTCGTGCGCGGTCAGCTCGGAAAAGTCGCCGTGGCACCAGATATCGGCGAAGCGCTCGAAGTAGGCAGCGTGGTACTTGGCGCCGTCGGGGTCGTTCCAGAAGCCGACCGGCATTACCGGGAAGGAGCGGGTGCACACAAGCTCGCCCTTCTGCGAGCGCACCGGCCGGCCGTCGTCGTCGAACACGTCGACCGCCATGCCCAGCCCGCGGCACTGGATCTCACCGCGATACACGGGCAGGACCGGGTTGCCGAGGACGAAGCAGGAAATGATGTCGGTGCCGCCGGAAATCGACGCGAGCAGGATGTCGGACTTGACCTCGCGGTAGACCCAGTCGAAGCCTTCCGGGCTCAGCGGGCTGCCGGTCGAGAACATGGCGCGCAGAGCAGTCAGGTCGTGCGTCTTGCCGGGAGTGAGCACTAACTTGGAAGCCGCGTCGATGAACTTGGCCGAGGTGCCGAAGTGGGTCATCTTCTCGGCCTCGGCGAGATCGAAGAGCACCTTGCCGCGAGCGGCGAACGGCGAGCCGTCGTAGAGCAGCAGCGTGGCCCCGGCGGCGAGGCCGGAGACCAGCCAGTTCCACATCATCCAGCCGCAGGTGGTGAAGTAGAACAACCGGTCGCCGGGGCGCACGTCGCTGTGCAGCTGGTGCTCCTTGAGGTGCTGCAGCAGCACGCCGCCGTGGCAATGGACGATGCACTTGGGCACGCCGGTGGTGCCCGACGAGAACATGATGAACAGCGGGTGGTCGAAGGCGACGCGCTTGAAAACCACCCCTTTTCCAGCGTCGACCGCGCCGGCGTCGGCCCACTGCACGGCATGGGCGATGGCGCCGATCTCCGGCCTTTCGGCGAGGTAAGGCACCACCACCGTCTTCACCAGCGACGGCATTCTGGCGACGACTTCGGCGTTCTTCTCCAGGCAATCGACCTGTTTGCCGTTGTACCAGTAGCCGTCGACGCAGACCAACACCTTGGGCTCGATCTGGCCGAAGCGGTCGAGCACACCCTGCACGCCGAAATCCGGCGAAGCCGACGACCAGATGGCGCCGAGGGCGGTCGTCGCCAGCATGGCGATCAGGGCTTCCGGCAGGTTGGGCAGGTAGCCGGCGACGCGGTCGCCCGCGCCGACGCCGGCGGCAAGCAGGAATTGCTGGAAGCTGGCAATCTCGACGTACAGTTCGGCCCGGCTCATTCGCCGCCTGACCTTGTCTTCGCCCCAAAAGACCAGCGCCGCGCCGTCGTCGCGCCGCTGCAGCAAGTTCTCCGCGTAGTTCAGGCGGGCTTCGGGAAACCAGCGGGCGCCGGGCATCCGGTCGCGGTCGACGAGGATTTTGCTGCCTTTTTCACCGACGGCACCGCAGAAGTCCCACAGCAGCGTCCAGAACGCCTCGGGCTGGTCGATCGACCACTGCCAGAGGTCGCCATAGTTGTCATGACCGGTCGCCTGCATGAGTTGCGCCATGCGCGTGGCGCCGGCGGCTTGCGGATCGGGGCGCCACAGCGGCGCGGCGGCGATGGCATAGGTCATATCGTCTCCTGGGTTCTCATTCGGCATCAGGCTGCAGGGCCGGAGCGGCGTTGCGGAAAGCGGGCAGCGCCTCGCAGGCGGCGACGATGCGCCGGATGGTCGGCATCGCTTCGAGCGGGCAGTCGAAGCGGCGGGCATTGAAGATCTGCGGTACCAGGCAGCAATCGGCCAGCGTCGGCGCATCGCCATGGCAGAAGACGCCGGTGCCCGGATGAGCGGCGAGCAGTTGCTCGACGGCGAGCAGGCCCGCCTCGACCCAGTGGCGATACCAGGCATCCTTCTGTTCCTGCGTCGCGCCGAATTCGCGGCCGAGGTATTGCAGGATGCGCAGGTTGTTGACCGGGTGGATGTCGCAGGCGATGGTCTGCGCGAGCGCCCGGACCCGCGCCCGGTTCTCGGCCGAGGCCGGCAGCAGCGGTGGCTGCGGATGGGTCTCTTCGAGGTATTCGATGATCGCCAGCGACTGGGTCAATGTCGCGCCCCCCGTCTGCAGCGCCGGCACGGTGCCGAGCGGGCTCAGCGCGCGGTAGGCGGGCAGGTTCTGCTCGCCGCCGTCGCGCAGCAGATGGACCGGTACCGCTTCATACGCGAGGCCTTTCAGGTTGAGCGCGATGCGCACCCGGTAGGCGGCGGAACTGCGGAAATAGGTGTATAGCCTGAGCACGGCGACTCCGGATCATCAGCCCGGATACTTCGCGACGCGCTGCTCGATGGCCCCGAAGATGCTGGCGCCGTCGCGGCCGAACATCTCGATGCGCACCGTGTCCCCGAACTTGAGGAACGGTGTCTGCGGCTTGCCGGTCTCGATCGTCTCGTACATGCGCACCTCGGCGAGGCAGCAGTAGCCGACGCCGCCGCTGGCGATCGACGAGCCGTGCAGTCCGCCCTGCTTGTTCGAGACGGTGCCCGAGCCGATGATCGATCCCGCTTCGACCTCCCGCGTCTTCGCCAGGTGCGCGACCAGTTGCGGGAAGTTGAAGACCATGTCGGTCCCGGCATCCGGGCTGCCGAACAGGGCGCCATTGACATGCACGGTCAGCGGCCGGTGCACCTTGCCGTCGCGCCAGTCGTCGCCGAGCTCGTCGGGCGTCACCGCGACCGGGCTGAAGGCCGAGGCCGGCTTCGACTGGAGGAAGCCGAAGCCCTTCGCCAGCTCGCCCGGGATCAGGTTGCGCAGCGACACGTCGTTGACCAGCATGAGCAGGCGGATCGCCTGCGCGGCCGCGGCCGGCGTCGCGCCCATCCTGACGTCGCCGGTGACGACGGCGACCTCGGCCTCGAGATCGATGCCCCAGGCTTCGTCGAGTGCCCACACCGGGTCGCGCGGGCCGACGAACGAATCCGAGCCGCCCTGGTACATCAGCGGGTCGGTCCAGAACTCCGGCGGCAACTCGGCGCCGCGGGCGCGGCGCACCAGCTCGACGTGGTTCACGTAGGCCGAGCCGTCGGCCCACTGGTAGGCGCGCGGCAGCGGCGAATGGCAGTCGGCCGGATCGAAGGCATCGGAATCCTTGAAGGCGCCGCTGTTAAGCGCCGCGTAGACGTGGCGCAACGGCGACACGACGGCTTCCCAGTCGTCGAGCGCCGCCTGCAGCGTGCGGGCGATGTGCGGGACGGCACGGCAATGCGTGAGGCCGCGGTTGACGACGACCAGCGTGCCGTCGCGGCCGCCGTGCTTGAGGGTGGCGAGCTTCATCGGGGCTTATTCTCCTGCGTAGCTGCCGTCGTGCATCCAGCGCGCGTGCTGCGGCGCCTTCTTCGTCCGTGCCCACTCGTTCAGCATTTCCCACTTCACCTCGTCGAGCATCTTCGCCATTTTCGGCGTGCCGGTATTGGCCGCCAGTTCGAGGCGATGACCGCTCGGGTCGAAGAAGTAGATCGACTTGAAAATGGTATGGTCGGTCGGTCCGATGACGTCAATGCCGTCGGCTTCGAGCCTCGCCTTCGTCTCGAGCAGGGCCTCCACCGATTCAACCTCGAAGGCGATGTGCTGGGTCCACGCCGGCGTGTTGGGATCGCGCCCCATAGGCGGCTTCGTCGGCAGCTCGAAGAAGGCGAGGATGTTGCCCTGACCGGCGTCGAGGAAGATGTGCATGTAGGGGTCCGGCTCCCTGGTCGACGGCACCTCGTTCTCGGCGATCGCCAGCACGAAATCCATGTGCAGGTACTTCCCGTACCACTCGACGGTTTCCCTGGCATCCCTGCAACGGTAGGCGACGTGGTGGATTCTCTGGATCTTCATCGCGTTCCTCTCCTCAGACGCCTTCGCGGGCGATCTTCATCGCCTCGCGCAGGACGCCGATGTCGCCGATGTGATTCGCCAGCAGGAGCACCAGTTTGGCGTTGAGCAGCGCGCTCTGCGTGTCGCTGAGGTCGCGATGGGTTTCGATCAGCGCTTCGTAAAAGTCGTCGCCGGGCGAGAAGGCGCGGAAGTAGCGTTTGCCGGGTTCGTTGAAATTGGGGGTCAGGATCAGGGACATGGCCGGCTCCTCAAATGGTGTTGCAGGTGGCGCGGGCCAGCGCCGCCCTGACGCGGCTGGCGTCGAAGGCCCGCCAGCGGGCCGCGACATGCTGGTCGGGACGGATCAGGTAGACGGTGCCGGGCGCGCTGTCGTAGCGTTCGGCGAAACGCCCCCCGCTGTCCGCGAAGACGCGCAGCCCCTCCGGCGCCCGCCCCGGTTTCCCCGAGACGAGGACGACCTCGACCGGAATCGCATCGACGGACAGCGCCTTGAATTCCCTGGCCAGATCGGCGTCGACCGCGCCAGGGTCGTCAACCTGGACCAGCGCCATGAAGCGGTTGCCGACGCGGTCGAGCAGCCAGAACCCGGCGCCGTCTTCGTGCATCGGCGCATCGTCCATCGGCGCGCCCGGCACCATGTCGCCGGCGAAGGCGGCAGCGTCGGGCGTATTGAGGCGCGACCCGGTCAGGAAGGACGGCACCGAGAGGCGGCCCGAATTGACCAGCGCGCGGGCGAACGGATGGTCGCCGGCCAGCGTCAGCACCGCGTTGCGGAAGTTCAGCGAGGTCCGGGATTTCGGGGTGATGAAATCGGTGGACCGCGTCGAGTTCATGATGTTTTCATCGGCGGCGAAGACGCGCTCGTCGGAATAGCTGTCGAGCAGGCTGTCGGGCGCCTTGCCGGCGAGCACCAGCCCGAGCTTCCAGCACAGGTTGTCGCTGTCCTGGATGCCGGAATTGGCACCGCGCGCGCCGAACGGCGAGACCTGGTGCGCGGCATCGCCGACGAAGAGGACGCGGCCGTGACGAAACTTCTGCATGCGCCGGCACTGGAAGGTGTAGACGCTGACCCACTCGAGTTCGAATTCACGGTCCGGGCCGAGCATGGCCCTGATCCGCGGAATGACCTTTTCCGGCTTCTTCTCTTCCTCCGGGTCGGCCTGCCAGCCGAGCTGGAAGTCGATGCGGTAAACGTGGTCGGCCTGGCGGTGCAGCAGCACCGACTGCCCCGGATGGAAGGGCGGATCGAACCAGAACCAGCGCTCGGCAGGAAAGTCGGCCTTCATCACGACGTCGGCGATCAGGAAGCGGTCGAGAAACACCCTGCCCTCGCTGTCCAGATTCATCATGCGGCGGATGGCGCTGCGCGCGCCGTCGGCGACGATCAGCCAGTCGGCCGCGAGCGTGTACGCGCCGTCCGGCGTTTCGACCTCGAGCGTCGCCCCGTCGCCGGCGGGCGCCAGCGCAACCACCCTGTTCCTGAAGCGCAGGTCGAGATTGGGCAACTGCCGCGCGCGCTCGACCAGGTATTGTTCGAGGTAGTACTGCTGCAGGTTGATCATCCCCGGACGCTTGTGGTCAGGCTGCGGCAGCAGGTTGAAGTTGTAGACCTCCTCTTCGCGGAAGAAGGTGCGCCCGACGTTCCAGCTCACTCCCTTCGCCATGCAGGCATCGCCGACGCCGATGCGGTCGAGTATCTCGAGCGTGCGCTTGGCATAGCAGACGCCGCGCGAGCCGACCGAAACGGTATCGTCATCGTCGAGGACAACGACCGGCACTCCCGATTGCGCCAGGTCGATCGCCGCCGCCAGCCCGACCGGGCCGGCGCCGACCACGACCACCGGATAGCGCCCCGGCTCGCCGCTGCGCATCTCGGGCGGCGGGACGTACTCGTACTTCGGGTACCGGTAGGTGCTCAGCATCGTCTGTCTCCTCGTTCGGTGTTCAGGCGCCGCACGGCTCCAGTGTTCACTACAACTGACTGCGCCCGGTCAGCGGCGGAACCCGTCGGCCGAAATGAATCCCGGAAAGTCATCCCGACCTCAATCCGCCTGCAGCCCGTGCCACATTTCCTTGTCGCGCTCGGCGGTCCAGATGCGCGGGTGCTTGATGCCGCTCGCCTCGTCCACCGCGCGGGTGACGTCGAAGGGCAGGCAGTGCTCGTAGATGAAGACCTGGCCGAACTTCGGGTCCATCGCCTTGCGCGTGTGGGCCATCGCCTGCCTGAGGTTCATGCCCTGCGCCACGGCCTCCTTCGCCGAAGTCAGCAGGGTCGTCACGAAATCGCGGGTGTAGGCGAGGCCGGCGGCGACCTTTTCCGGCGTGTCGAGCGCCGGGCCGCGGCCGGGGACGACCTTCTCGGGGCCGAGTGCTGCCAGCGCGTCGAGCGTCGCCGGCCATTCCTCGAGTTGGGCGTCGCCGGTGTAGCAGGCGGCATCGGCCTCGACCAGGTCGCCGGAGAACAGCACCTTTTCGGAAGGAATCCAGACGATGGTGTCGCCCCTGGTGTGGCCCGGGCCGACGTGCATGATTTTCACTTCGAGGTCCTTGCCCATCCACAGGGTCATCTCGTCCTTGAAGACGAGGGTCGGCCAGGTCAGGCCGGGGATCGACTCGAAATTCTGGAACAGGCGCGGGAAGCGCTCGTACTCGGACATCATGTCCTGCGCCCCGCGCTCGACGATCATCTCCCAGGTGCCCTGGCTGGCGATGATCTCCTGCATCCCCTCGGCCTGGTAGCCGGAGGCGCCGAGCACGCGCACCGCGTGGTAGTGCGAGAGCACCACGTACTTGATTGGCTTGTCGGTCACCTTGCGGATCTCGGCGATCAGGTTCTGCGCCATCACCGGCGTCGCCAGCGCGTCGCAGATCAGCACCGAGTCGTCGCCGATGATCACGCCAGTGTTGGGGTCGCCTTCCGCGGTGTACGCCCAGCAGTGGGCGGAAAGCCGGGCGAAGGTCGTCTTCTTGACCTCGAGGTCGGCGACGGAAGCGAACTGCTTGCTCATGGGTGAATCTCCTGTAGATGCCAGGGTAATCCAGGCGGACCGGCGGGCGCCCTGCTACCGACCGCTCGTTTCGGCGCGTTCCCTGGTCGGTGCCCTGTCATTCCGAAGCGAAACCGGCTGCCATTTTATAGAATCCGCTGATTACCTGTCAGGAGCTGCGAATGAATACCCTGCGCGTCTTTGCAATTGACGGCATCGTCCCCGTGGTCGACCCGACGGCCTTCGTCCACCCGACCGCCGTGCTGATCGGCGACGTCATCGTCGGCCCCGGCTGCTATGTCGGGCCGTGCGCCAGCCTGCGCGGCGACTTCGGCCGCCTGATCCTCGAGCGCGGCGCCAACCTGCAGGACACCTGCGTCATGCACGGCTTTCCCGGTACCGACACCATCGTCGCCGAGGACGGGCACATCGGCCACGGCGCCGTGCTGCACGGCTGCCAGGTCCGCAGGAACGCGCTGATCGGCATGAATGCGGTGATCATGGACAACGCCGTGATCGGCGAATCAGCCGTCGTCGCCGCCTGCGCCTTCGTCAAGGCCGGCGTCGAGATTCCCCCGCGCAGCCTCGCCGCCGGGATGCCGGCCAGGGTCATCCGCCCCCTCTCGGACGACGAAATTGCCTGGAAGATCGACGGCACCCACACCTACCAGGACCTCACCCGCCGCTGCCTGGCGACGATGGTCGAGTGCGACCCGCTCGCCGCGGTCGAGCCCGACCGCCCGCGCATCCACATGCCGGACGTGATCCCGCTGATGGAACTGAAGCAGCGCGGCTATTGAGCGACAGGCCATGATTGACCGGCGTCGCGGAGGGCGGCACACTCCGTCCGTCCGCCACGCAGGCGATGCCCGCCGCATGGCGGGACACGAGCCCGGTTAACCATGTCCAGCGCCTTCCTCTTCAAGAACCTGCTCGGCACCCTTCTTTTGCCGCCGGCCAATGGCCTGCTGCTGCTCCTGATCGCGGCGCTTTTCCGCAGGCGGCGCTGGGCATTCGGCGTGGCGCTGTTCGGCGGCACCCTGCTTTTTCTGCAAAGCCTGCCGATCGTCGCCAACCATCTCGTCGCCACGCTGGAAGCGCGGGCCGGCGGCGTGTTCGTCACCGCCCAGGGCGCCCGGGCGATCGTCGTGCTCGGCAGCGGCCTCAGGCGCGACGCGCCCGAGTACGGCGGCGATACGGTCAATGAACGCAGCCTCGTCCGCCTGCGCTACGGCGCCACCCTGGCGCGCCGGCTGCAACTTCCGGTCCTGATCGCCGGCGGCGTTCCGCTGCAGGCCAGCGGCTCGGAAGCCGACGTGATGGCGGCGATTGCGGAAAGGGAATTTGGCGTCGCGGTCCGCTGGAAAGAGACCGAGTCCAGGGATACGGCGGAGAACGCCCGCATGTCCGCGCAGATCCTCAAGCCGGCGGGCATCCGGCGCGTCGTGCTGGTCACCCAGGCTTTCCACATGTCCCGCGCCCGGCAGCTTTTCGAAGCTGCCGGCCTTGAAGTCGTCCCGGCTCCCACCGATTTCAAGGGCCCGGGCGACGGGCCGCCGGCAGTGTCCGACTTCCTGCCACAAGCGCGGGCAATCCAGACTTCGTACTACGCGCTGCACGAATGGCTGGGGCTGGCGTGGATGTCGCTGGCAGCGGCAGCAAACCCCGGCTGAGGCGGAAGGCGCGGTTGCCCCCTCCCCCGCTTCGGAGAACCGTCCACGCGAAAAAAGGGCGATCCGCCCGGGATCGCCCTTGCACCGCGTCAGCTGTCGCCGTCGTTCAGGTGGCCTTCGCCTTGACGTAGGCGCCCGGCGCCGGTTCGATCTCCTTGTAGGTCGCGTTGCCCGGCTTCTTCGGCGCGGCGACCTTCCTGCCGCTGCGCTGGCCCAGCCATTCGGCCCAGTGCGGCCACCAGCTACCCTTCTGATCGACTGCCCCGGCCAGCCACTCTTCGGCGGTGAGCGCTTCGTCAGCGCCGTCGTTTACCCAGTAGTTGCGGCGGTTCTTGGACGCCGGGTTGATCGAGCCGGCAATGTGGCCGCTGGCCGCCAAAGCGAAGGTGGTGGGCCCACCCAGGATCTTGCGCGACAAATACGCGGCAGGCCACAGCACCAGATGATCCTCGCGCGCCGCCATGATGTACGACGGGACGTCGATCTTGCCGAGATCGATCTTCTCGCCCAGCATCTCCAGCTTTCCCGGAACGCGCAGGTTGTTGGACAGATACATGTTGCGCAGATACCAGGTGAAGCACGGCCCCGGCAGGTTGGTGCTGTCGGAGTTCCAGTACAACAGGTCGAAAGGCTGCGGCGTGTTGCCCTTCAGATAGTTGCCGACGACGTACTGCCAGATCAGGTCGTTCGAACGCAGCGCCGAGAACACCGCCGCCAGGTCGCGCCCATGCATGACGCCACCCTTGCCGATCTTGGTCTCGTAGGCGTGAACTCCTTCCTCGGTAACCAGGGTGCCAATTTCACCGGGCTCGGAATAGTCGAGCAGGGACGTCATCAGCGTCAGGCTTTCCACCGGATCTTCGCCACGAGCCCTGAGCAACGCCAGCGCCGAGCAGATCATCGGACCGCCGATGCAGAAGCCGAGCACGTTGGGCTTGGCCACGCCGCTGATCTCGCGCACGACGCGCAGCGCCGTCAGCGGACCCATCTCCAGGTAATCCTCCCAGGTGAGCCTTGCCTGCTCCTCGGTAGCGCTGCGCCACGAAACGAGAAACACCGTGAAGCCCTGTTCGACGGCATAGCCGACAAACGAATTCTCCGGTTGCAGGTCCATCAGGTAAAACTTGTTGATGAACGGCGGGAAGATCAGCAGCGGCCGCTCCGCCACCTTGTCGGTGGTCGGGGTGTACTGGATGATCTGGATCAGTTCGTTTTCATAAATCACCGCGCCGGGCGTCGTCGCGATGTTCCTGCCGATCTCGAACGCCGCCTCGTCGGTCATCGAGATGCGACCCTTCTGCAGATCCTCCAGCATGTTCCTGAGGCCGTTGGTAATGCTCTCGCCCTTGGTCTCGACCGCAGTCTTCATGAATTCCGGGTTCGTCGCGGCAAAGTTGGACGGCGCCATGGCCTCAACCAGCAACCGGGTCACGAACTGCATGCGCGTCTTGTTGGGCCCGTCCTCCATCGGCGCCGCCGCGGCAGTCTTCGTCAGGAACGCGGAGTTGAGCAGGTAAGCCTGGCGCAGATAATCGAAGAAGGGGTTTTCCGCCCATTCCGGGGCGCTGAAGCGGCGATCGCCCGGCTCCGGCCGGACCAGTGGCTCGACGGCCTCGCCCGGCTTGCGCTGCAGCATCGACTGCCACAACTGGGCGTGCTGCGCGGCGAACTCCTGCTGCATCTTGGCGAACGGTTCGAGATCGGGCATCGGCATCGTCGGCATCGCAGCGGGGCTGCCCGATGAAGACGGCGCCGACTGCTGCTTGGCAAGAAAATCCATATAGGCCTTGGTCATCGACTGGCCGGCCTCCATCATCTGCTGAAAGACATTCTTCGGTTCATCTGGCGGAACGGACATGGGAATTGCCTCCTCATTGTGGTTATCGCGAAACGCGGGCGCATCATGATCCCGACCAGCGCTATTCTGCGGCAAGTCGGGCTCCGCGCATAGGGGCTGGCCAAGCCCTTCACTGCTTCGGCCACAGGATCATCTGCGTACACCGGAACAGCGCGAGCGTGCGGCCACTGGCCTCGTCAGTGACGACCGCATCCCAGACCTGCGTCGTCCGTCCGAGATGCTGCGCCGTGGCGACGCAGGCGCAACTGCCCTCGCGTATCGTGCCGAGGTGGTTGCTCTTGAGTTCGAGGGTGGTGAAGGACTGCGCGCCTTCGGGCAGGTGAGCGATCGTCGCGTAGCCGCAGGTGGTGTCGGCCAGCGCCACGATACTGGCGGCATGGAGAAAGTCGTTGGGGGCGATATGCAGCTTTTTGACCGGCATCCGGCTGCTCAGCGAACTGGGCGCGAGTGCGGTGATCTCGATCCCGAGATAGCCGGGCAGGTATTCGTCGCCCTGTGTGTTGAGTGCGGCGATGGTGATTTCCGGGCGAAGTTTGCTCATGGTGTGTCGTCCTCGTTGAAAGCGCAGTTGTGAATCATGCGGGCGCCAGCGCCTTCGCGAGCGGCGCCTCGCGGATCGGCAGGTTCAGGAGCGCGGCGGCGGCGGCGAGCGCCATGTCGGCGTACCACATCCAGCCGAAATCGCCGAAGCGGGTAATCGCCAGCCCGCCCAGCCAGGCGCCGAGGAAGCCGCCGATCTGGTGGCTGAGCAGCGTCAGCCCGAACAGGGTGGCGAGGTAGCGGATGCCGAACAGCTTGCCGACGATGGCGGCGGTCGGCGGCACGGTCGCCAGCCAGGTGAAGCCGAGACCGGCGGCGAACAGGTAGAAATTCAGCTCGGTGCGCGGCAGGAGCAGGTAGAGGGCGATCAGCACGGCGCGCGAGCCGTACATGGCGGCCAGCACGTACTTGCTGCGGTAGCGCGAAATGCACGAGCCGGCGTAGAGGCTGCCGAAAATGTTGGCCAGGCCGATGATGGCCAGCGACCAGCTCGCCACCGACGGCGGCAGGCCGCACAGGTTGACCTCGCCCGGCAGGTGGGTGACGAGGAAGGCGATATGGAAGCCGCAGGTGAAGAAGCCGGCGTGCAGCAGCAGGTAGCTCTTGTCCTTCATCGCCCCCCCGACCGCGTTGCGCAAGCCGGTGTCATGCTCGGCATGGCGGACCGGCGCCTCCATCGGTCTGGTCAGCCGGCCGACCAGCGGCAGCGCAGCCAGCGTCATGACCGCCATCGCCCACATCGCGCCCATCCAGCCGACCGACTGGATCAGTTTCTGCAGGATCGGCGCGAAGACGAACTGGCCGAACGAGCCGCCGGCGTTGATCACGCCCGACGCCGCGCCACGCGCCTCCAGAGGCAGGCGCTGCGCCGCCGCGCCGATCAGCACGGAAAAGCTGCCGGCTCCCGAGCCAATGGCCGACAGCAGGCCGAGCGAGACGATAAGGCCGAAACCCGACCCCATGAACGGCGTCATCGCGCTGCCCAGCGCCATGACCACCAAGCCGCCGACGAGCACGGCGCGCGGTCCGTAGCGGTCGGCGATGGCTCCGGCCACCGGCTGGATCGCGCCCCAGGTGAATTGTCCGATCGCCAGCGCCAGGCTGATGGTGGCGATGCCCAGCCCGGTCGTCGCGTCGAGCGGCGCGACGAACAGCCCGAGCGACTGGCGCGCGCCCATGGTCACCATCAGGATGCCGGCGGCGGCGAGGGTCGTGACCATGATGTCGGGCCGGCTTAATGTGCGCAACATGTTGAGTTTTCCCGATCGATGTATTGCTGCCGAAGATGGCGGCCAACTATAGTTGTCAAAATCGTTGGCAAACAGCCCATAATTCGCACCATAACGTCAACGGATCATTGACAAATGGCATGGCTCGGCAGTTGGGACAGTTTCGTCAAGGTCGTCGACAGCGGCAGCATGGCCGCCGCCGCCCGGCGGCTGGACTGCACGCGTGCGCAGGTCAGCAAGCAGATTGCCGAACTCGAGCGGGCGTTCGGGGTGCGCCTCTTCGAGCGCTCGACGCGCAAGCTCAGCCTGACACCGTCCGGCGAGGTCTTCCATCAACACGCGCTGCGCGCACTGGAAGCGGTTCAGGGCGCCGAGGTCGCCGTCCGGAATCTCGGCGATGCGCCGCGCGGCGTGCTGCGCATCAGCGCCTCGATTACCTTCGGGCGCATGTACATCGCCCCGCTGCTGCCGCAGGTCGTCGCCAAGTATCCCGAGCTGGGCTGCGAACTGGTGCTGACCGACGACCTGGTCGATCTCGTCGAAGACAACATCGATCTCGCCCTGCGCCTGACCAAAGCGCCGCCCGAGGACGCCGTGGCCAGGAAGCTGGTCCATATGAAACGGGTGATCTGCGGAACGCCGGCCTATTTCGCCGCGCACGGTGAACCGCGAACACCGCGTGACCTTGCTCACCACAACTGCTTCAGCTTCATGCTGCCCGACGACAGCCGGGTCTGGCGGCTGGTCGACGACGCTGGCGAGGAATTCAGCATACCCGTCGGCAGCAGGGTCAACTTCAACAATCTTGATTGCATTTTCGAGGCCGTCCTCGCCGGGCGCGGGCTCGCCATATTGCCGACCTACCTGTGCGGCCCGGCACTGGCGCGCGGCAGCCTGAAGACCATCTTCGACGAAGTCGAGCCGGTCAGCAGCATCGGCCGCTATCTCTACGCCTGCTACACGCCCAGCCGGGTGCGCGTGCCGAAGGTGCGGGTCTTCCTTGCCGAACTGGAGGAAACCTTCAACCCAGTGCCACCCTGGAACAAGGCGTGACGCGAACAGCCTGCCTCCCACCTGCCGAGGCCCAGGGCGAGGTGGCAGACGGGCGGCAGGATCCCGGCCCCCGATGCGTTCCCCCTCGCCAAACGCGCCTGGCGCGCCGGCCAACCATCTTCAGAACGGCGCCGGACTCTCCACCCTGAGCATTGTCGCGGTCGACGGGTGGCGGAAGGCCAGAACCGCGGCATGCAGCAGCAGGCGCAGGGCACGGGCGAAAACCTCCGGCGGCGTATAACAGTTCGTCGCCGAGGATGGGTGGCCGATGGCCTGCAGGTGAACACGCAACTGGTGCGACCGCCCGGTTTCCGGGAAGAGGTCGACCCGCGTCGCAGCCAGCGCCGGCTCGTAGCCGGCCACGCGCAGCCGCGTGCGCGAGGGCTTGCCGATGGCGTGGTCCACCCTCTGGCGCGGGCGGTTGGGCCAGTCGCAGATCAGCGGCAGGTCGATCACGCGCTCGCCCGCCCGCACGCGCCAGGCCAGAGCGAGCGGAATCTCGCGCACCAAGGGACGACATTGTCGTCGAACGTCACCTCCCTCCCGACCCAGGAACCCCGCTCAAACCGACACCCATCGAGCCGGCGCTCCTCAAGCCGGCGCTTGCCAGTGCCCTTCGGCATTGCTATGATTAAACATGATTAATTCTGATTTGAGCCGACCATGCCCCCTGTCGCAACCAAGGTTCTCACCGCCCATATTCCGCTGCCGCTCGCTGAAAAGGTCGACCAGATGGCCGCGCGCCTGGAGCGCCCGCGAGGCTGGATCGTCAAGCAGGCGCTATCTGCCTGGATCGATCAGGAAGAGGAACGCAGCCGCCTGACTCGGGAGGCGATGGACGATGTCGAGGCGGGCCGCGTCATCGATCATCAGACGGTCCAGGCCTGGGCCGACAGCTTGAACACGCTCGAGCCGCTGCCGGCGCCGCGTTGATGGAATTGAAGTGGACCAACAAGGGTCTGTCCGACCTCGCCCGGCTGCATGATTTTCTGGCACCGGTCAATCCGGCCGCCGCCGCGCGTGTGGTTCGGTCGCTGGCGGCTGCGCCGTCTGGCCTGCCGGCCAAGCCGCGTATCGGCGAGCGCCTTGAGGAGTTCGATCCACGGGAAGTGCGGCGAATCCTCGTTGGCCATTACGAACTACGCTACGAAATCCAGGACCAAGTCATTTACATCCTTCGCATCTGGCATACGCGCGAGGATCGGTAGTTCCTGACTGCTCAAGTGTGGCGGTTCATGCCGGGCGGCATCACAGACTTCTGGGGTTGGGCGTGACAGCGCCGAGTTCAGAACGGCGCCGCGCTCTCCACCCGCAGCACTGTCGCGGTCGACGGGTGAAAAAAGGCCAAAACCGTGGCGTGCAGCAGCAGGCGCGGGGCGCGCGCGAAAACCTCCGGCGGCGCGTAGAGCTCGTCGCCGAGGATGGGGTGGCCGATGGCCTGAAGGTGCACCCGCAACTGGTGCGAGCGCCCGGTTTCCGGGAAGAGGTCGACCCGCGTCGCATCCAGCCCTGGCTCGTAGCCCGCCACGCGCAGCCGCGTGCGCGACGGCTTGCCGATGGCGTGGTCCACCCGCTGGCGCGGGCGGTTGGGCCAGTCGCAGATCAGCGGCAGGTTGATCACGCGCTCGCCCGCTTCCATGCGCCCGGCGACAAGCGCCACGTAGCGCTTGTCCACCCGGCGCGTCGCGAACAGCCGGCTGAGGGCGCGGTGCATGTCCGGGCAGCGCGCCAGCACCAGCAGGCCCGAGGTGCCGAGGTCCAGTCGGTGCACCGGCAAGGCCTCCGGGTAGCGCGCCTGGACGCGCGCGCTCAGGCAATCCTGCTTGCCCGGCCCGCGCCCCGGCACCGACAGCAACCCGGCCGGCTTGTCGACGACGAGCAGGTGGTCGTCGATGTAGCGGATGTCGAGGCCTGTGTCGGGTGGGGGTTGGTAGGTTGAGGTGTTCTCGCTCATCAGGCCGCCCGGCACGCTGCCTGCAAAGATCTAAACTGATCGACCATTTCCTGTGTTGCCTCTTCCGAAACACACGACATCAACAAACGTATCCGCGCGATCAGCAGGTGCCGCAGTGAGGTGAAAGCGACAGATTCCATCTCCTCACAGCAGCGAACCTTTTAACAAGCTCGTCCAAGTTTCCCCAGACTTGCTCGTTAAGATCACTCTCTTTCGCCGCCCGAAGACCAACGAAGGTGTGCCAAACGTGATCGTCCTCCGTTGGCCCATTACTGTATTTCCAGAGTTCTTCGTAGAGTGCCGGAACGCCAACTTGCTCTGCAATGAAAAACTCGCCGCCGTCGAGAACTTCGATAATTCTGGCCAAGTCGGATTTGGAGGCTGTGCCATTCAGTAGCAGAACCACAAAGGCCTTATAGTTTGATGCATCTCGATAAAGGTATTCAAAGACACAGTTTTTCATTTTATCTATGAAGATCAACGATCTAAGAAAACCGATGATCGGTGTTGAGAAATAAACGTCTGGTCCGGCCAAAAACGCTCGGGGAGCTCGATCTTCCGGCCTTCAATAGGAATGAATACCTGCTCGACAAACGCCTCCTTTCGCTCACGCAGTTCTCGGGCAAGGATCACGCGATAGTCGTCGGTCAGCGTTATCAGACCCTTGTCAAACGCGCGGTCGTGAATCGCAGAGAGGCAAAGTCCGTTGCTAGGATTGAGACGATTCGCCTTATCGAAACTCCACGGAACAATATGGCTCGCAACCAAGAGACGCGGGTCCGCTAGACCAGACATGCAGCACCGCTCTCGGTAACCGCTTAGCACCGCCCGACGAAAGAAGCTTTGCTTGATTCGCTGCTGAGCAAGCACTTGACGCGTTTCCCCGGAAAAATCCGACAGGCCTTCAAAATCATCTATCGCCGAATCCGGGCGCTGCTCAACCATGCTTTCATCGCCAAGGCATGTTTTCAGGCGTTGGGCCTCTAACGCCAAGCCTTCCCAGTCCGCATGAAAATCAGCCCAGACCTTGCGATCCCTCGTGGAAGCATTTCCGAGACCTGTCCTGCCGGTTTCAGTAACAGCAGGGTCAAGGCTCGCGAAATTGCAGAGCTTCATAGCGACCGCGGATGGGGTCCGCCCTATCAATTCCGCAAGCTTAATGATCTCCTGATTTCTATGGTGCAACTTGCCAAACGGCAGTTGGCAGTAGAGATAGAACGCGAGCTTCAGTTGATCGTCGGTCCAAGGCATAAATGTGATGGGCATAGAACGCGGACAGTCAGGTTAACGAGGTCTCAACACCCACGTCAGGCCCCGATGAATTTCAAGTTTAGTCTGAACACCCGACACTCTGGCGACCGTGCTTTCGGATGCGAAATGTACCAAGCTCAAACTGCGGTCAACCCCGAAAAACCCCCAAATTTCGCGCTGCCCCTACAGCCAGGGCCTCCGCACTCGAACGGAATAAATTATTCATCATAGCGACCCTGAAGAA
>ERZ761603.997-NODE-997-length-22206-cov-9.461243_pt1 | contig 22206 bp, 12 predicted proteins | sample MGYA00511879_ERZ761603 | MGnify/ENA primary metagenome ERZ761603 (study PRJEB28899, sample SAMN02850040) | bioreactor sludge metagenome | biome: EBPR Sludge; feature: EBPR Bioreactor; material: flocular biomat | place: Australia: Thorneside Wastwater Treatment... | reverse complement strand
GGGTTTTCAGACCGTTCAATTCCACTCCCCCGCCCATTTACTGGCAGATTTACGCACACTCAAAATCAAAGGAATAAAGTAATGAGTATCAACCTGCAACAATCCATGCTTGAAGAGATCGAGGTCGAACTCAAGAGGCAGGTCGCCCGCCTCGATCAAGCTCGCACGAAACCATTCCACGAAATGCTGACCTATCATATGGGGTGGACGGGTGAAGGCGCGGGTTCGCAGGCGACGGGCAAGAGGATTCGTCCGTTGATTACGTTGTTGTCGGTTTATTCTGTTGATGGCAAAGATAAAGGAAAGAGTATTGAGGTTAATTGGCTACACGCAGTATCAGCGGCAGCAGCTATCGAATTGGTTCACAACTTCTCCCTTGTTCATGATGATATTCAGGATAATTCCGAATACAGGCGCGGGAGAAAAACCGCCTGGGTCAAATGGGGCGCTCCCATGGCGATCAATGCCGGAGATGCATTGTTTGTGATCGCCAACCAGTCCGTATTGGATCTGAAGACACATTACCCGGCAGAAATGGTTGTCCGCGCAGCTGGGATATTGAATGATATTTGCCTCCAGCTTACACAGGGTCAATACATGGATATGTCGTACGAAGAACGCACCGACCTTTCGATGGAAGATTACTGGCCCATGATCGGCGGTAAAACCTCTGCCCTACTATCAGCATGTACACAGATCGGCGCACTACTTGGCTACGCGAATGAAGAAAAGGTAGAGTTGTACCGTCAATTTGGGTACACGTTGGGCTTGGCGTTTCAAGTTCAAGATGACATCCTCGGTATTTGGGGAGACGAATCTGTGACAGGCAAGTCCGCCGCCAGTGATTTGGTGGAAGGAAAGAATTCCCTGCCAGTGCTGTATGCGCTTGAGAAGAATGGAGATTTTGCAAAACGCTGGCGGCAGGGACCGATACCACAAGCGGAAGTCGGTGCGGCAGCGGTGATGCTTGAAAACGAAGGGGGTAAATCCTACGCTGAGAAAATGTCTGCAGAGTTGACGCAGAAGGCACTCGGGTATCTAAATCAGGCTGACCCGCAGGGAGAGGCTGGAGAGGCGATCCGCGGGCTGGCAAACATGCTCCTGAAACGCAAACAATAACGGGTCCGGGCTGAACCGGGGTTTTACCATCAGGCTTGACATGCCTTTTCAGCGTGCCGTATAATGTTCCTTCGTACAAGCGGGTGTAGTTCAGTGGTAGAACATGTGCTTCCCAAGCACAATACGCGGGTTCGATTCCCGCCACCCGCTCAGCCGAGGGATATCATCCCCCGGCTTTTTGTTATGCTATACTATTTGCAAGTTGTAAGGTAGCTGTCATGGATATGACCCTGCGGTAAAGTAAAATTTCGCATGGAGGCATAACACATGACTTTAGGCAAAGCCACCATACTATATGTGGAAGACAACCCCGATAACCGCAATCTTATCCGCCGGGTCCTGAACGCGGAAGGTTATGCGGTCGTAGAGGCTTCACATGCCGACACTGCGATTCAAAAACTTGCGCAGGAAAAGATCGACCTCATCTTGATGGACATCAATATGCCCGGCATGGACGGTTATACGCTGACTGCCAAGATCCGAAAAATGGAAAAGCACGCAAATATCCCAATCGTGGCAGTTACAGCCAATGTGATGCGTGGAGACCGGGAAAAATCGCTCGAAGCGGGCTGTGATGGGTATATTCAAAAACCCATCGACATCGATATGCTCGCCCATCAGATCGAACGCTTCCTTACAAGGAGAACCAATGCCTGACCAAGAGCACACCCCAGCAGTTTCCGATACCCAACCCATCCGCAAGGCGACCATCCCCAAAGACGCGGCAGTGCTGGTTGTGGAAGACAATGTTTCGAATTTCGTCCTGATCGCCCGTATGCTGGGTTACCTTGGAATCCATTGTGAATGGAAAACCTCGGGGTACGAAGTTGTCGAATACGCGGATACACTGCCCCGGTTGGACTTGATCCTGATGGACATCCGCCTGCCATATGAAGATGGCTACGGCGCATTGAAAAAGATCCGTGCATCGGAGCGGTTCAAATCTGTGCCGATCGTGGCGGTCACGGCGGAAGCAAGCCAGGAACAGATGAACAAGGCAAAAGATTCCGGCTTCGACGGCTTTTTGGGCAAACCTCTCGACCCAGACCGATTCCCCGATCAGATCCGGCGAATCCTTAATGGAGAACCCGTCTGGGAATTCAGTTAGCTTTACCGTAGAATCAAAGAATGTCACCCTATGCGGCGTCGACCCCTCATGAAACACCTAAAGGAAGGTTCAAGGGCAGCCTTACCAGTACCCTTGTCAGGACGCTCCTGATCTTTACGCTTGTTCCGCTTGTCTTAATGGCAGGGGCAGCGTATTTGAGAGCGCGGACACTTTTGCGCGATCAGGCAAATACACAGCTGGAAAGCCTGCTTGCCAACCAGGTTGGGGTCGTCAGGAAAAATGTAACTGCCAGGGAGGATGACCTCCGGGCGCAAATTGCAGGTCAGGATGCGGCAGTACTTATCGAGACTGCCCTGCATGCAAACCCTCAAAGCAATCAGTTCAAAACGATCCGTGAATCTTTCCTGAGCCTCCTTCCCGAAAACTCGGAAGGGGCGCATCAAAGGTTCGACGAATATTTATTACTCAATCCGGATGGGGTAATCATCTTTGCCACGAATGAAGGATGGCAGGGAACCGCATTGGATACGGCTTTAATCGATTTTGAAGACAAAAAGACGATGCTGCTCCATGGACTTCCCATATATGAGGAAGACGAGGTTGTTCTCTTAACGGCAGTAAATTACGAAACAGCCCGCGGCGGGTCGGTCCTCGGTGTGATCATTGGGATAACAACTGAGGCAGGGGTTAGAGAATTACTGAATCCGTTGAACAGCCTTGCCCCGTATGCCAACTCGTATTTTGCACAGGCGGATGGACACCTGTTTGTTTTCGACGAACAAAAAGGCGCATTCTCTCACACTGCCCTTGATCCAGAATCAGAGGAGGTCCTGCGCTTGCGGATCGAAAACGCAAGGCAACTAGGAGACGCCTCACCCGTCGACTTGGAGTTGAAATTCACAACCGGTTCGGGTGTGATAGCACAAGTGGCGTGGCTTCCTTTCCTTGACAGCGGAGTTGTACTGGCAGTCGATTCTCAAACCGTGTTCGAGCGCGTGGACAGTCTGGCTCCGTTCACACTTCTCCTGGTCGCAGGCACTGTTGCCGCCATGGGGTTGGTCCTGTATTACGGGACAAGACGCATCATCAAACCGCTGCAAACGTTATCCTTGATTACCCGTAAATTTGCCGAAGGAGATACCAGCCAGCGTGCAGAGGAAACCGGCTCGGATGACGAGATCGCTCAACTCTCCCTTTCTTTCAACTATCTCGCCAACCAGATCGAGGATAATTACAAAACGCTCGAGAACAAAGTCAACGAACGCACACTCCAGATTCAAACCGCTGCGGAAGTGGCTCAAAACGTGACCGCCATCCCCGATCTTGACCTGATGTTGAAGAAGACAGCTGAATTGCTCGTCCAGCAATTTGGGTTTTATCAGGCAAGCATATTCTTGAAAGACCGGAGCGGGAGAAATATCGAATTTAAGAGCGGATACGGTTCCGCTACACGAGAACTTGCCGAACGGAATTACAGCCTGCCTGTCGGTTCACAATCGATCATTGGCTGGGTAGCTGAAAACAACCAGGCACGGGTGGCTTCGGATGTGACAGAAGATCCGCTGCATCTCAAGAACGAACTTCTACCAGAAACACGGTCGGAGGCGTGCGTGCCCATCCCGCTTGGCGACCAGGTTTTAGGGGTACTCGATGTGCAAAGCACCCTGCCCGGCGCATTCAGCGCGGACTCCATTCTGATGCTAAAGACCCTTGCCAGTCAGGTCGCGGCGGCAGTACAGACCACCAGCCTGATCGAAGCCAGCAATGTCAACTTCCAGGAGCTGGACCGCCTTTACCGGTCCAGCCGATTGATCGCGGAAGCCAATGACGAAGCAGAAGTCATTCAAGTTGGCGGACTGATTCTAAAAAACTCCCCCTACCCCGTCATTCTTTTCCGAGTTGACGAAAAGACATTAAAAGTGCTCACGGCGTCTGAAATGATTCGGGAGGAAATTCCCCTTATATGGTTAAGTGAAGGTTTTTCAGCAGAAAGACAGCGCCTGGAAAACTATCTTTCACGCGGTTCCATGACCGCATCCAGCGCCAATGCTGAACTACCCTCTGCCCTCAAAGATGTGTTGCGTTCGCTCAGCATGCTTACCGGGGTCTTTTTACCGATCAAGGGCAGGGATTCACTAAAGGCGTTGATCTTTATTGGTTCGAAACAGCAAGTCCCTCCATCAGTATCCATCCAGCCATATGAGAACCTCGCCGATCTGATGTCAGTATCCATCCAACGCGCGAATGCAATTGCAGACACAGAGAGACATTTGAACGAGGTCGAATCGCTGGCATCCATCAATGAGATCAGCGCATCGCTCTCCGATATTCAGGGCTTTTTCCATGCCCTGCTCGCAAAAATCCAGCAGATCATCGGCGATTTCAATTTGATCGTTGCCATCTACGATAAGACCACCAACTCCATCCGCATCCCGTTTTCATACGAAAATAAAAAAGTCGTATCGATCCCGCCCTTCCCTCTTGGTGAAGGATTGACATCCATTTTGATCCGGACCCGCCAGCCTTTGCTGCTGGCAAAAGATGCAGAAAGAAAGGCGGCAGAACTCGGCGCAAAAACCGTGGGAAAACCCGCAAAATCATGGATGGGCGCGCCGATGATCGTTCAAGGCGAACCGGTTGGGGCGCTCATCATCCAGGACTTGGAGCGCGAAGAAGCTTTTGACGATTCTGACTTGAAATTCTTTGCAACGGTCGCAAATCAGGTGGCGGGCGTTATCAAAAATGTGGATCTGCTCGAAGAAAGCAAACGCAAAGCGCTTCAACTCGAAACCGCGGCGGAGATCGCGCGCGACATCAGCGGGTCACTTGAACTTGATGAATTGTTGTCCAAAGCGGTGCAATTGATCCGCGAGCGCTTCGATTTTCATCATGCCGCGGTCTTTCTACTTGACCAGCCTGGCGAATTCGCCATTGTTCGAGAAGCGACAGGTGAAGCCGGGGCACAAATGAAAAGGCAGGGGCATAAGATCGGCGTGGGGTCGAAATCCATCGTGGGATATGTGACCGGCAAAGGAGAAACCCTGGTTGTAAATGATACTGCCAAGGACGTGACCTATTACCCCAACCCGCTTCTCCCCGATACCAGGGCAGAAGCTGCCATCCCACTGCGGATCGGTGACCGTATCCTGGGTGCATTGGATGTGCAGAGTGCGCTACCCTATGCTTTCCATGAAGATAATCTTCGGAGTTTGCAAATCCTGGCGGATCAGCTGGCAGTTGCAGTGGAGAACACAGAGCTCTTTGCCGAAACCCAGGAGCATTTATCCCAGCACCGATTGCTTCATCACATCACCTCATCAGCCGCATCAGGCACCACGCTCGAGGAAGCACTCGATAGTGCGGTCAACGGTCTTCAGGTAACATTGGGCGGTGACCGTGTAATGATCCTGCTCGTGGACAAGGATAGGCAACAACTGGAAGTCAAAGCCTCGATCGGGTACGCCGAAGATATTAGCAGGATGAAATTCGAGGTAGGCGCAGGTGTGACGGGTTGGGTGGCGGCGCATCGGCGCGCTTTGCGGCTTAGCGATGTACAGGAGGACCCGAGATATATTCAGATAAGCGCCAATACGCGTTCCGAGATGGCGATCCCACTGATATATAGAAGCGAACTACTCGGTGTGATCAATGTCGAAAGCGAGCAGACTGATGCTTATTCAGAAAATGATGAGGAAATGCTGGGAACGCTTGGGGGCAGCCTTGCGGCAGTGATCGCCAATGCCCGGTTGGTGGAGCAGATCCGGGCGCAGTCGGAGCGCGAGCGGTTAATCAACGAGATCACGGATAAAATCCGCCGGTCAACCGATATTCAATCGATCCTGCATACCACAGCGAGCGAGATCAGCAGGGTTACGGGAGCCCGGCATACGCGCATCAATGTCATTCCAAAAAGCGACGACGCAGGAGAGGAGAAATTCTAATGGACCAATTTGTCCCTGACCCCGCCTCTCCCGTTGAGTCGACCGAAAGGTTATACAAGTCCTGGCGTGAGAGATTCGTATTACCACTGCTGGTGGGAAGTTTGATCCTTGGCGCGGTTGCCCTGCTCCCAACGATCATCGCTTCGGAAAACCAGGTGATCGATGCGATCTTTATTGCAACCTATGTATTGGTCGCCATCAGCGCTGTGTTCAATTTCCCATACGTGATCCGGATTTCGACCTTTCTGCTGGTTGCTTATGTCCTAGGCATGGCGGAGCTGATCAGCCTCGGCATTCTGGGTGATAGCCTTTTCTTCTTTCTTGCACTTGTCGTCTTTTCGACCATGCTTCACTCCCCACGAGCTGGAATTTTTTCCATCGCCACCGTTGTGATCACCTTTTTCGTCATGGGCACACTCATCCAGAGCGGGCGCTTCGAAACCATAAATCCAAATGCGGTTCCATCCCGCATCGAGGATTGGATCAGCGGCGGTGTTGCTTTCGTCATGCTTGGGGTTGTGATCATCTTTGGGTTCCGTCAGTTGGAGAGCGAATTTTCGCAGGCGCAATCGCGTATTTCGCAAACCCTGACCACCCTGCGTAATGAAAGAAACACGCTTGAATCCCGGGTTGAGGAACGCACCCAGCAACTACGCCGTATCAATGAAGTCGAACGCGCCGTTGCGGCTGTGCTCGACTTGAATGAAATCCTGCCGCTGGCGGCAAAATATATTCAGAACGAGTTTGGTTTTTATTGCACAGCAGTATATATCCTTGATTCGTCCAGCCAATGGGTGGAACTCACTGAAGCGGTCGGCGAGGCGGGGCGGCTGATGAAGGATAAAAAACACCGGGTCAGCGTGAACGGAAAAGGGCTGATCTCACAGGTGATTCGCTCGAAGAATGGCTTGATCGTACAGGACAGCAACAGGATCGTCCAGGAATACCCATTATTCCCTTACACCCGCTCGTTGATCATTGTTCCACTCGTTGCCGGTGACACCATCCTAGGCGCACTTGAAATGCATAGTTCCAGGGAAGCCGAGTTCCATCCACAGGATCTGGATGCCTTTCAGAACATGGCGAACGGTATATCCGTCTCCATCGAAAATGCGCGTCTGTTCCAGGAAGCCCGCCAGAGCATTATGGAAATGCGCGCAACACAAAGGCAATATCTCGAGACTGCATGGAGTTCGCTTGCCTCAGAAAGAAACTTGCAATATGCTCTCGGCGATACGGAACAAGCGGGAGTCAACTCGTTCAAGGCGCCTCTCGCACTGAGGAATCAGGTACTTGGCGAAATCGTTGCATCGGGAACGAAAGAGTGGACAGCAGAACAAAAAAACCTGGTCGAGTCCATTGCATCGCAAGCTGCGCTTGCTCTGGAAAACGCCCGCCTTGTCGAGGATAGCCGCTTCACGGCATCGCAGGAAAAACTTACGAACGAGATCATCGCAAAGATCTGGGCTGCGCCGAACATGGATGCGATTCTGCAAACGGTAGTCCGTGAACTGGGGCGTAACCTGGAAGCCTCTGAAGTGGAAATCGAGGTATCGGTGGAAGGCGCTGGCAATGAGTAACATGACTCCAAACGCAGAGTTCAACCTGATGGAGTGGAGGGAACGCTTCATTCGTACCGTCCTGAGGCTTGCCGCCGTGTTTGGCATCGTGGTCCTTTCGGTCGCCTTTCCCACCGCAAGCCCCAGAGACCGCATCCTCTTCCTGGTGTTATACCTGGTCCTGGCTGGTATCACGATCTTCCCAGCCCCGTATTCGCTGCGGGCCTCGCTACTCCTGCTAATGACGGGCTTGGTTGGGTTGAACGCGATCCTTTCCTGGGGTCCCTGGGCAGATGGTAATTTATTCCTGCTCGCGGCGGTCGTCCTGGCTGCCCTTCTGCTCGATTCTCGGGTTGACCTTTTCGTGTTGACCATTGAGTCCCTGTTGATTGCCATTGTTGGAATTTCAGTTCAGACTGGTAATACCGCCCTGTCCGCCGCCAATGTACCAGCTACAACCCTTACCGATTGGGGTGTTTATCTAATTGACTTTACTATAATCGGCTCCATTCTTGTCGCTGCAGCGAATATGCTAAAGAGAGCTTTTATCAAGACCGCCACCCAGATGCAATCGTCCTACCGCTCGCTGGCAGACGAGAGGCAAACTCTTGAAGAAAAAATCAAAGAACGCACCCGCGAACTTGAATTGAACACCATGCAATTGAGGGCTGCAACCAGTGCGGCCCGCTCCATTGCCGAAACACAGGATATATCAAGTCTCTTAGCCAAAGCCGCCGACATGATCGCGGAAAATTTCGAATTCCAACATGTGGGCTTGTTTCTGCTTGATGAACATCGGCACACCGCCTATCTGCAAGCCTCTTCCTCCGAAAATGGGAAGAGAATGATAGGGCAGGCAATGCGGGTCGACCCGGACCGCAACAATCCGCTCGCCCGTGCGGTCGAAACGAGGCAGGCTGTGTTCCTGTCTGATTCTGAAAAAACCAATTACGTGCAAGACCCTTATTTCCCCTCCGCCCGTTCCCGCCTGGTGTTGCCACTCACAGTGCGGGGTGTGTTGATCGGCATGCTGGATATTCACTCAGACCAGCCGGACTCAATCACTGCGGATGACCGCGAAGTTTTGCAAACTCTGGCAGACCTCATCGCCATTTCATTCGATAACGTTCGTCTTATCGAAGAGACGCGCACACTCTTATCTCAACTGAACGCTGGAGCCGCAGTCCAGGCACAGAATATTTGGTCGAAATTCACAAGCCGACACAAAAATGCTTATCTTTATACCCCTGCCGGAGTTCGGCCAGTTTTTGCTAATAGCGCACACGAACAGGAAGTCGAAGGAATTCGGATCCCAATCGTACTGCAGGGGCAGGAGATCGGCAGAATCAAGCTAAAAAGGAAAGGATTGACTTCCCCCTGGTCAGACCGTGAACGTGACCTTGTTGAAAAGATCGCAAACCAGGCAGCCCTTGCCCTTGAAAACAGCCGTCTGGTCGATGAAGCCCAGAAAAATGCCCTCAGAAACCAGATGATCGCGAATTTTTCGACGTATGTTCGCGAGACACTGGATGTCGAGTCGGTGGTCCGCAGCGCGGCTGCCGAACTAAGAAAGGTTTTTGAACTGAAAGAGGCTGAGGTTTTGATTGGCGTCGCTCAAAACGACTCCCCCACCCCATCAACCAGCAATCGCTCCTCTGCTTCCTAACTAAAAGGCACACCTCATGGACCAGGCAGGCTCCCCTTCCATCACGTACACTCAATGGCGTTCGGCATTCATACGAACAACGCTGGTCGTTGCATGTGTATTTGGGTTGGCCGCATTGCTTCCGTCTTTGTTTGCCAATGACCTTGTGTATCAGGGCGTTTACACAGTCCTTTATTTGATCATCCTGATCGTCACATTCCTGAAAGTCAACGATGATATAAAAGCCGGTGTTCTAATTGCCATTTTATACGCAGTTGCACTTACGGGCATTACTAATACTGGTATCCGGGGTGACGGACGGCTGTTCATGCTTGGCGCCATTGCCATGGCATCCCTCCTGTTTTCCTGGCGGGCCGGATGGGTGATATTGATTATTGGATTTGTTACATATATAGTGATGGGCTGGCTGATCCTGGCCGGCTTCCTCAGCCTATCCAACACTACGGTCGGTCCTGGAAATCTGGAAGACTGGATATCAAATATCGTCTCCATGGTTGGGCTTAGCGTACTTGTCATCCAGGCAATCCATCTAACCCAGGGCGAATTCGAAAATTCCAAAACACGTTCCCTCACCACTTTTCAGGAACTGTTGACCGAACGCGCCGTACTGGAAGAGCGCGTTATCGAACGCACCCGCGCATTGGATAAACGCACAGCCCAGCTACAGGCAGTTGCCGAGGTCGGCAAGTCGATCGCATCGTATCGAAATCTTTCCGAACTCCTGCAGCGAGCCGCCCAGTTGATCCATGAGAATTTCGGGTATTACCATGTGGGAGTATTTCTGCTCGATGACCGCAAGGAATTCGCCGTGCTGGCCGCCTCGAACAGCGAAGGCGGAAAACGAATGCTTGAAAAGAAACATGCGTTAAAAGTCGGTGAAACGGGCATTGTGGGGTATGTCGCCGAAAGTCTTCGTGCGCGTATCGCTCTCGATGTAGGCGCCGATGCCGTTTACTTTAACAACCCCGACTTGCCTGATACCAGATCCGAGATGGCACTGCCATTGGTTGCCAGCGGCCGCATCCTGGGTATTCTCGATGTGCAAAGCACCGAAGCTCGGGCGTTCATCGAAGAAGATATCGCCACCATTCAGATCCTTGCAGACCAGCTTGCAATTGCCATTCAAAACGCCAATTTGTTCACCGAAACGGAGCATGCTCTCGAAGGCGCTCGTGCATCGTACGGTCAATTGAGCCGTGAGGCTTGGGGACGCATATTGAGAAGCCAGACGCGTATCAATTACCTGTCCACCCCCCCTGCGACTGTCAAAATCGAGGATGACATCATCGAACCGGCGATTTCGAAGGCGATCGAATCCGGTGACTTGATCCTCGGCGGAGACGGATTGACCATCAGTGTGCCTGTCAAGATCCGCGGGCAGGTGATCGGCGCATTACGCTTGAAGAAGCCAGACATCGCCGATGCCTGGACACAGGATGAAACGACCCTTGCCATATCCCTGGCAGACCAATTGAGCGGAGCGCTGGAAAGCGCCCGCCTCTACCGCGAATCACAGCAGCGTGCCGCACGCGAGTCATTGGCTTCGGATATCTCCGCGCGAATCAGCGCTTCTGCTACGCGGGATTCGATCATCCGTGAGACCGTACAGGAATTGGGACAAGCGCTTCGCGACACTTCGGTCACATTTCAGTTAATCGACCGGTCTAACAGCAGGGAACGTTCCAGTGATCCCAGCCGCAGCACAGATCTTTTGAGAAATGAGTAACGGAAAACCGGTCATGCAAAACCCGAAACTCTCCGACCTGATTTTCAAAGACCGTCCCGGCGATGTCCCGGGTACACGCGCCGAACTGGTTGTTACTCTTGCGCTAGGCTTTGTAGTAACAGGATTTTGGTCGTTCCTCTATCAGCATCCGGTCACGGTAGCGATTTCGGCTCTGGCAAGCCTAACCGCACTCCTCAGTCTGGTGCAGGATTTTCGCGGGAAACCCCGGTTTCCGTTCGTTTTTCCTTCAATTGTCATGGTGGATGTCATTGCGATATCGATCATTAATGGACACGGAATCCACGACTTGATCTGGATGAGCGGGCTGGGTGTATTCCTGCTTGTCAACATTTACAGCCCCCAGACCACGAGTTTCATCCCGCCGATTTTTGCATTCGCCACCATGTTCTCTTTCGTAGGCATTGGCATACTTGAAATGTCGGCGGTCATACCCAACCCTCATGAAACAGATATGCGGTATTTATTATCAAGTGCCTCCCTGATGCTGGGAGTGATGGGTGCGATAACAGCCGTCTTTCACAGACACCGCACACTGATGCGAACAGAAAGCCAAACCCGCCAGGAACAGGAACACTCCCGCCTCGAACTGGAAACGGCAAACCGCACTCTGGAGGAGCAGGTCCGTCAAAGGACGAACGAACTGCAAGCACTAAACGAACAACTGCTGACAAAGAGCGCCAAGCTGCAGGCCGCCGCCGAAATATCCCAGGCAATTCTGATCAACCCGCATGATAAGGTCGACGATCTTCTTGCGCGAGCCGCACGCCTGATCAGTGAAAAACTTGGGTATTATCATGTTGGCATTTTTCTAATTGACTCCAGCCGGGATTTTGCCGTCCTGAAGGCATCGAACAGCAGGGGCGGACAGGAAATGCTGACCCAAGGCCACCAGCTCCGTGTGGGTGGAACCGGGATCGTAGGCTATGTATCGCAGAGCGGCATTCCGCGTATCGCGCTGGATACCGGTGCGGATGCAATCTTTTTCAATAATCCCCGCCTGCCCGGAACCCGCTCCGAACTATCCGTCCCAATAAAATATGGCAGCGATACCATCGGCGTTCTCGACGTCCAAAGCACCCAATCATCAGCTTTCAACGAAGAGGATGCCGGCACATTATCCACCATTGCCAATCAGCTTGCATTGATCCTTCACCAGAAGGAAGAGATCGAGGCTGTCGCGCGAAACAGGGGCGTACGGTCACTGCGCTCCTTCGACACCATGCAGAAGCAGCTTGGTTACTCTTACAATGCCGATGGGAGCATCGTGGAAAATACCGCAGCGTTCAATCCCTTCTTTGAACGCGCTGTGATCTCCGGGGAAACGATCGCGGCGGTCAAGACTCCTTACGGAAACAACCCCATTTTGATTGTTCCCGTCCGGGTACGTGAACAAGTAATCGGCATCATCCAGATCGAATCAAGCGAAGAAAACCGGAATTGGACAGAAGACGAGATCCTGTTAGTGCAGACGGTATCAGACCGCGCCGGTCTCGCCCTCGACAATGCAGGCCTGCTGGAAAACGCCACCCAACGCGCAATGCAGGAGGAGACGATTTCGCGCCTGACGAATCAAATCGGATCCTCCACCGACTTCGAACGGATCATGCGGACAACTGTACAGGAACTTGGGCTGGCATTGGGGGCATCCCGCTCATTCATTCAAATCGGGATGAACACATCGACCAACGAGGAAGGGGTGCCATGAACGAGACAAATCGCCTCTCCCCCACCCCGGGCTTGGATCCAGCAAAAAAGAGATTTCTCAGTCTGAGAATCAAGCTTCCGGCAACAATTATCGGGTTAACCTTTCTCGGTTTCACCATTTACACGTACTTAAGCATTCGCTTTTCCCAACAAGCATTGGTGGATACGCTTCGAGAAACGCTCTCGAGGGAAACTGTAACCAAAGTCGAGATCATTGAATCCAAATTGTTGGTAGCGCGCGCCGTAGCCCTCGAACTGGCGGCATATGCTGAATCCGGGACGCTCGAAGATGCGGAATTGCTCAGAATGCTTCGAAGCACCCTGCACCGCAACGAAAATGTCTTCGGTTCGACGATCGCTTTTGAGCCAAACCAGTTCGACCCCGGCGCTTTCTATTATGCTCCGTATTTCAACCGGGAACCGGACAATACTCTGGTATTTTCGGACCTGGGCACGCCCGAATACAATTATTTCAACCTAAAATGGTACACCCTTCCAAAGGAACGTCTCTCAACTGTCATCTCGCCGCCGTACTTCGATGCAGGAGGCGGAGATATCTGGATGGTGACCTGGAGCGCGCCAGTCTTCGATAACAAGGGCGGCTTCAAAGGCGTTGCCACGGCAGATATCGCGTTCTCTCAAACCCAGGAGATCGTAAACTCAATTAAAGTAGGAGAAAATGGGTACGCCTTCCTGATCGACGCAAACGGCATCATCCTCGGGATCGGTTCGAATGGCGGCGAATATGAGACCATGTCCGATTCGATGGTACTTGCAGCGTTCGCGGAACCGACCCAGGGCTGGATCGAACTCGTTGCAGAAATGCGCGCCGGGAAGAGCGGATTCATCGAAGCAACCGACCCACGCGGCAAACCGATGCTTGTGGCTTATTCACCAATCGGGCTTGAAACCGGCTGGTCGCTCGCGCTCGCATACCCCAGAGCCGAACTTGCCTCCAGCACTGCCGGGCTTAGAAATACCCTGCTTGGGTACACGTTTTTCATCACACTCTTCTCCATTGTGATCCTTTTCGTATTTACCCAGTCCATAACGGAACCTCTGCGAAAGCTTAGCCGGTTCGCAAACCGTGTGGCAGGCGGCGAGTTGGCAATCGAGGAGAGGTTGGACATCCGTACCCGGGATGAACTGGAAGATTTGGGCAGTGCTTTCAATCTGATGCTCGCCAACCTAAAACAGGCATTTGGAACGCTCGAAGAAAATGTGGAAATCCGCACTAGCGACCTTTCGCGCCTGGCCAATGAACTGCGGACGATTGCAGAAGTCACGCGGGAGTTATCGGTCATCCGCGACCAGAAGACGCTTTTGAACGTTTCTGCAACCCTCATTCGGGAAAGACTCGGCTATTATCATGTCGGCGTCTTCCTTGTGGATGAAAAGGGAGAATACGCCGTCTTGCGCGGCGCAAGCAGCGTAGCTGCCGAGAAATTGCTCGAGCAAAATTACAAACTCAAAATCGGCGAAACAGGACTGGTCGGCAGCGCGACGCGCAGCGGTCAGGCGTATATCGCCCAGGATGTCGATCTGGATTCCGTCCATTATCAAAACCCATATCTGCCAGAAACCCGCTCCGAGATCGTTCTTCCCCTCCGCAGTTACAATGTGACGATTGGGGCGCTGGATATTCAGGCAGAGACCAGAAAAGCCTTTGAAGAAAACGACATTCGGACCCTGCAAGTCCTTGCCGACCAATTGGCTGCCGCCATCGAAAATACACAATTAGTCCAACGCCTGGAAAATGCACTGGCAGAGTTATCCAGAGCCACCCGAAGTCATACGCGCGAGAACTGGGATTCGGTGAGCGCCATTGGAGGAGCAGCCGGCTATGAATATGACGGTTTGCAAATCCATCCGATCCCGGCGGACCTTCCCCCGGAGATTTCAGGGGTGCTCGCAAAGGGCAGCCCTGTTGCAATCCATCCCACGGACCCATTTGGAAAAAACACTCTTCTGGTACCCCTGACGGTTTTTGGACAAACAGTTGGTGTCATCGGATTGGAACAAGAGAACACTTCCAAAGTTTGGACACAGGAAGAAATCGCCGTCGCCCAAGCGGCGGCAAATCGGGCTGCGCTTGCTTTGGAAAATGCGCGCCTGCTTGCAGATAGCAATCGCCGAGCTGAAAAGGAAAGGGCAATTTTCGAAGCAACAAATCGGATCGGCTCCGCCTACAGTATCGAGAACATCCTCGAAACCGCCGCCGAAGAGATCGAAAAAACTTTGAAAGGCTCCGAAGTCACCATCCAGTTTTCCGAGGCAAAGCCTGCACCCAGCCAGGACGAGCAAAGCGATGATTAATTCCATTCGGCAATTCCTTGCCCCGCCCATTTTCGACGATGAGGAAGAAACACGCCTCGCAACCCTGTTGAACAGGATCCTTTGGGCGATCATTATCATCGGGTCGATCTATACGATCATCGCACCATTCATCCTCGGTCAACTTTTCTCGCCCGGGCTGACGGCAGCGGTCGTGGCCGTTGGAGTATGGGCGCGTTCCTTGATGCGGCGCGGAAGGATTCGCCTCGCGTCCACGATCCTGCTCGTCGTCTTCAACCTTATCCTGTTTCTTTCTATTCTGCTTTCAGACGGAGTGATCGGCGCCAGCTATCCCTCACTTGTTCTAACAACTGTCCTTGCGGGAGTATTGCTCGGCGGCAGAGGCGCATTTTCCTTTGCGGTGATAAATTCCCTGATTGGACTTGGGTTCATGCTGTTCCAGGATGCGATCCCAGTCCCGCTCATCCCGCAAAGCCCTCTCACGTATTTTACATCCCTGGTCGTGTATGTCTTTTTCATCGCAGCCCTGCTCCAAGCTTCGGCAGATGGTGTGACTAAAATTCTGGCAAGCCTGCGGTCAGCAAGGGCGGAATTGACTGCCAAAAACCAGGAATTGAAAAAATTCACCGAGGCGCTCGAGAGCACCATCGCCGCGCGAACTTCCGAACTGGATGCAGCCAACTTGCGAAGTGAGAGGCGGGCACGCCAATTCGAGGCGATAGCAAGAATATCCCGCGCCATTACCCAAACCCAGGATTTCAACATCCTGCTCGACCAGGTCACGGAGTTGATCAGCGAGCAGTTCAACTTTTACCACACAGGTGTTTTTCTACTGGATGCTAATAATGAATTCGCTGTCCTGATCGCGGCCAATAGTCTTGGTGGGAAAAGGATGCTGCAGCGAAACCACAGGCTGCGGATCGGTCAGACCGGTATCGTGGGGTATGTTGCAGGGACTGGCTTTCCCCGCATTGCGCTCGATACAGGCATCGATGCGGTCTATTTCAACAATCCAGACCTTCCTGATACCCGGTCCGAGATGGCGCTGCCCCTACTCCGCAAGGGCAATGAAGTTATCGGTGTGCTTGACGTGCAAAGCCGGGATGCAAACGCATTCTCGCAGGAAGATGTCCGCGCCCTGACGACTCTCGCAGACCAGGTGGCGATTGCGATTGAAAATTCGCACTTGTTCGAAACTCAGAAAAGGGTTTTGAGTGAGGCGCAGGCGATCTACAACCGCGAATTCCGCGAGAGCTGGTTGCGTTTTACCAAATCAAAGGGTGTCACCGGCATCCAACGACGCAATCTCAAGAACAGTCTGCTTTCCGAGCCGTTGGATTTGCCAGGTGCAGACGAAGCCCTCCGTTCGGGCGATGTTTTCCAAACAAGGGAGTCAGACGGAACGACAGTGCTTACGCTCCCGATCAAATTACGAGAACAAACTGTGGGCGTGGTAAATATTAAAGGGATGACTGACCGCGCCTGGACAGACGACGAACTGGACATTGTACAGGCCATTATGGAACGAGCGGCATTGTCCATCGAAAATGCCCGCCTTTTGGATGAAAGCATGGTGACCGCAGACAGGGAGCGTGTCATCGGTGAGATATCCGCGAAAATCAGTTCTGGAACACAGGTCGAAGAAATTTTGAAGACAGCCGTCCGCGAATTGGGAACCCGTATTCCGGGCACCCAGGTCACAATTGAGGTTGGAGGCGGCGGGTGATACCCGCTTGGAGTTCTGATGAATACTCCTGATAATTACAAGGGCGATGCACTGCGAACCCGAAACGCATACATCATTACCGGCGTTTTGATGGTCTCTGCCCTGTTAAGTGCGCTCCCACTCATTTATTTTGGGATGACCAAAAACCTCCCCCAACTTTATATTGTGCCAGGGGTCCTGCTAGTCTGCCTATTGCTGAATATCATTCCGATTGTCCTTATCGGTCGTGGTCGTAGAGACATGGCAATGATGGTCAATATAACACTGGCATTGATTTCAACGTCCAGTTTTATATTTGTCATCCAGGGGCGCGGACTCCTTACCGCCCTCTTGCTACTCCTTGCCATGTCTGCCATATCCGGGTTCGCCATGTCTCCGAAGTATACGACCTCGGTGGCAATTACATCCATTCTGTTTAGTGCAGGGGTTATTGCCCTGGACATGGCATTAGGAACAACCCGCATTACCCTGCCTGAGATGGATAGGCTCTCTCCCCTATTGGCTGGGGTCCTGGGCCTACCCATTTTGTTGATATTCTTCCAACAATACAGGCGCTTCAGCCTGCAAACCAAGATCTCTCTCGGCATTCTCGCAACAGGCGGGGTTGCCGTTTCCATCGTATCGTATTTCGCTCTCTCACAGATCAGCAATATAACAGACTTGTTTGGAAAGCGGCTAGAAACAAATGTCCGCCGCTCTGCTGAAGAGCAATTGATCAGTAGGGTAGAAAACGAAGCCGCGACCGCAAATGATTTCTTTAAGGAGATCGCATCACATGTTGAGGATATTTCCAGTTATCATGCCTCACTGCTTAACCGCTCGGAAATACTCGGGTTGGGGACATACTGGAACTCTTCTGAAAAATTAATCCAACTGTCAGGTGGACAATACGGAAATCCCGCCGAAGACACTTCATCTGTCTTCATTCCGTCCGATGTTCCTCCAGACGAGTCGATATTTAACAGTTTGAATACTTCTGCCTACCTCGATTTTACGGTGCCAAATCACCTTGATCAGGATGAGAGCATTCTGGCCATTTACGCGATAGATACACGAGGAGTCGTTCGATATTACCCAAATATCGAGCTGGCATCCCTGCTGCCACCCGATTTCGATGCGACCGAACGCAATTACTATAAGATCACGGCCCCCTTATTCAATCCGGATGGACTCACACGATGGGCGATCCCGTATATAGATGCAACCGGCGGCGGATTGGTAGTTACAGTCGCCTCGCCTGTTTATCGTGGGGACGATTTCGAAGGAATCATCGCCGCTGACATCCAACTGAAGGCGATCACGGAGCAGATATCAGCAATAAGTATCGGTCAAAGCGGATATGCTTTTTTGGTTGACGACGCCGGTCGGTTGATCTACATGCCTCCTGCTGGATATCAACTATTTGGCATCGACCCAAGCCAAATCACCCCTGAGGATTTTTTCAAACACACAATCCTTGGTAAGGGGTCCGGAGAACTTCAAAGCTTTACCAACCGGATGGTAGTTGGCGGCAAAGGCATGGGAACAATTCCCTTTAACGGTGTTGATACCTATATCTCCTTTGCACCTCTTCCATCGACAGGCTATAGTCTTGCATTGGTCGTCCCCGTTTCTGAAATGCAGACAGCAATAGCGGCAACCCGTCAGGAATCTGTCAACCAGTTTCGAGCATCCATTCAGATAGCATTGATTACCCTTACTGCCACATTCATAGGCGCATTACTTGTGAGTATTGTGCTTGGGCAATTGATCTCCTCGCCGGTGAAGAGTTTGACACAAACAGCCGATCGGATCGCCAGCGGCGACTTGACCGCACGCACAAATGTCTCTACAGAAGACGAAACTGGCGCCTTGGCGAGGTCCTTCAACACCATGGCAGACCGGCTTAAGCAGACGCTTCAAGGGTTGGAAGAGCGTGTGGCAAATCGCACCCAGGAATTGGAAGTGGTGAGTCGAACCAATGAGTACCGCGCTTCATTGTTCGAAGCGATCGCACGCATTTCCCGAACCATCAGTGCTACAAGGCAGCTCGATCAGCTCCTCCCTCAGATTACTGAAACGATCTCCAGCCAACTTGGGTATTACCATGTCGGTATTTTCCTTTTGGACGGGCTGAAGGAATATGCCGTTCTGGTTGCAGCGAACAGCGAAGGCGGTAAAGCCATGCTGGCACGCAGCCACCGCTTGCGTGTTGGCGAAACAGGCATTGTTGGGTACGTAACCTATTCCGGCGAAGCGCGGGTCGCACTGGATGTAGGAAAGGATGCAGTTTTTTTCAACAACCCAGACTTACCCGAAACACATTCCGAGATCGCGCTTCCGCTGAGGAGCGGCTCCGAGATCATCGGCGCACTGGATGTCCAGAGTAAAGGGGTCAATGCATTCAAGGAGGAGGATATCAACATCCTCTCGGTTCTTGCGGACCAGGTGAGTACGGCTATCCAAAATGCGCGCTCATTTCAGGAAAGCCAGGAGGCACGCGAACAAGCTGAACGCGCCGCAGCACAATTGGGCGAACAGCAATGGAAGCAGTTTCTCAAACAGCAGACAACCCCTGGCTATCATTTCGATGGCGTGTTGACCCGCCAACTCTCCGCTTCAATGAAGCCGCAGCCTGCAGAACTTGCAATTCCAATCGTTCTGCGCGGCGTTCAGATCGGGACACTTAAACTAAGCGCATCAGACCCCGATCATCAATGGGATTCACACGAGATCGCCATGGCGCAAGCCACAGCCGAGCACACAGCACTTGCTGTCGAAAACGCGCGTCTGCTTGACGAAGCCCAAAAACGCGCGGTAAAGGAACGTACCATCGGACAAATCTCTTCCAAACTTGGGAATCTCGTCAACCTGGATAATATCGTCCAGACGACGATCCAGGAACTGGGCGGAACCCTGCCTGGCACCGAGGTCGTCATTCAATTCAGTTCAGGGCAATCCGAGTAACCGCCAGGAGAAGGCATGTTTGAAAGATTTATCAATTTCCTAAAAAGCGATGACGATCTCGACCCATCCTTCATCAGGTTGACGAGAAACATTCTTATCATCGTCTTTCTGACAAACCTGGCAGTCCTCCCGCTGGTAACCGGAATTGCGGGTGAAGAGACACGGAACCCACCGGCATTCGCGGCGCTGCTTGCCTCCCTGATCGTCGAAGTGATCGCCTTGATCCTTGTCCTGCAAGGGAACCTGGCACTTGCAAAGATAAGCGTACCCACTGCGTTATTACTTGCCATTGTCACCATCGCCATCAACACCAACGGACTCAGGGATGTTGCCTTCTATACGGTACCGATCGTACTGGTCTTGTCCGCCGTTTTGATGGGCAGGCGTTCGTTATTCATCATCACCCCCCTGGCGATCCTTGCCGCGATCGTTGTCGCTGTTCGCGATCTATCATTGGCGCCCCCCATCACTCCGGTCGGAGTTGATGATGCAATCATTGTCCCATTACTCTTTCTCGCAACCGCGGGCATCACACACATTCTGATTTCACGCCTGAATGAAGCTGCAGAGCGAGCGCGTCAAAGTGAGATGGAGCAGCGGCGTGAAAACGAGGAGTTACTGGCGCTGCGAGCCAGCCTGGAAGACAGGGTCCATGAACGCACGCTTGAACTCGCAAAATCAAATCAGATTTCTGAAAAAAAGGCGCGGCAATTCAAAGCCGTGGCGCAGGTGATGAACGCCGTTTCCTCTGTCCAGTCGCTTGACGAGCTTCTGCCGCTCATTACACGCGTGATCAGCCAACAATTCGACGTTTATCACGTTGGGATTTTCCTATTAGATCAATCTGGTGAATCTGCGGTGCTTCGGGCTGCAAACAGCGAGGGCGGCCAGCGGATGCTTGCCCGCAAACACGCCCTACCCGTCGGGCAGACGGGTATTGTAGGATTTGTTACTGCGACCGGACAACCGCGAATCGCCCTGGACGTTGGCGCGGATTCTGTATATTTCGATAACCCCGACCTCCCGGAAACACATTCCGAAATCGCCCTGCCGCTGCGATACGGCCGGCAGATCATCGGTGCATTGGACGCGCAAAGTACAGAACCGAACGCTTTTTTGCCCGAGGATGTTGAGGTTTTAAGTACTCTTGCAGACCAGGTTTCGGTAGCAATCAACAATGCCAAGACTTTTGCTTCGGCACAAAAGGCACTGGCTGAAGCGCAAAGCGCTGTCGGGCAAGCTGCCCAGGAAGCCTGGCAGGTTCTTCGACCGTCGCAACTTGGGCTCGGTTTTTCTTATTCAGATGCAGGTACCAAACCGCTTCAATACGCTGTTGACAACCCGCAGGTCAACGAAGCAGTTGAAAAAGGAAAAACGGTGCTCGCATCCGGACCCGGCAATTGGTCCCGTCTGGCAATCCCCGTTCGATTAAGGGAGAGAGTAATCGGCGTCATGCAGCTCAGTTCACGCGGAGAAACAAAACTCACCAGCGACGATGCCGATATCGCAGAAGCTGTGGCGGAACGCCTCTCGCTTGCCATTGAAACCGCCACCCTGCTTCAATCCAGCCAACGGCGCGCCGATCTGGAAAAAGTGACTGCAAACATTTCCAGTAAAGTAAGTGCATCGACCCGGTTCGATACCATCCTACAGACCGCAGCCCAGGAATTGAGCCGCGCCCTCGGAGGGTCGGATGTGATCATTCAGATCGAACCCGCCGCTTTGAAGATGGATGTTTAGTATAGTGATTTTGAGAGTATTCATGGAATCAAACCAAACGCCCACCCCCAGCATAACAGAAGACCGCCCTGTCAACGCGAGTCTCGGTCTCAAGTTGACACTCGCCGCAGTCGGGCTGATGCTATTTGGTTTCCTGGTCTACTCCATCATCACTATTCGAATCAGCCAGGGCAACCTGGAAAAGAATCTTGAGGAGGAACTTAACAAAGAAACCGCAGATACGATCCTCCATATCCAAACGTCGCTGGAGCAGGTTCGTGTGACAACAGTCAACCTTGCAATTGCTGTAGAGACGGGTGATTATGATGAAAAAGAATTGGCAGACCTTCTCGAAAACTCACTGCTCCGGAACACATATATCGACGGAGTTGCCATTGGCTTTGAGCCAAATCAACTCGAACCAAACACGCTGGCATGGGCGCAGCGCTATCGGCGCACCTCTGAAAATGAGGTTAGGTCGGAGCGCCTGACGGATTACTTCAACCAGGAATGGTACCTCCGCCCAAAAAGCACTCTGTCGCCCGCCATTTCAAACCCCTATCAGGATACAGAAATCAATAATGAGTGGATCGTAACTATCAGTGCTCCCTTCTACGATGAGAGTGGCGCTTTCAAAGGCGTCGTTTCGACAGACATAACGATGGCTGTGATTCAGAGTTTCTTCATCGACCAACGCATCGAAAATACAGGCTAC
>ERZ761603.996-NODE-996-length-22213-cov-13.955908_pt1 | contig 22213 bp, 14 predicted proteins | sample MGYA00511879_ERZ761603 | MGnify/ENA primary metagenome ERZ761603 (study PRJEB28899, sample SAMN02850040) | bioreactor sludge metagenome | biome: EBPR Sludge; feature: EBPR Bioreactor; material: flocular biomat | place: Australia: Thorneside Wastwater Treatment... | reverse complement strand
GATTACAAGGTGACTGGAGTTCAGACGTGTGCTCTTCCGATCTGTATCGGTCTGCCTTGTGTCTGTCGGCTTGAGGTCGGCTGGGCGCGCCGGCGCGGGGCGTACATCTGGCATGGGTCGGCTCCTGTCCTTGTCTGGTGATCGCCGCCGGAACGGAGATCGGGACCAGACCTAACTCGATCGCTGTGTCGGCGAACCCCGCGACCGTGCGGAGATCAATCCGAGCCGGGGGCGGCGATGATCGCGGGCCCGGCGGATGAAATTACTTGAACCCGAACGGGCGAGTCAAGCGGTCAAAGTAAAAAATTTCGACGCGGCGTCGGCGCTCAGACCGGTTCGGGCGAGGGGGGAGCGCTCAAGGGTGGTCAACTTCGCCGAAGCCCTCATCGGTGGGCATCACCGGCTGGCCGTGCATGTTCTTCATGACGACCTTGAACTGATCGCTCAGGAAGAGAGGCTTGGCGGCCTCGCCCGCGAGGGCGTTGAGCCGGGCCTGCATCGCGGCCACGGTCTGGGGGTGGTCGGCGGCGAGGTTGTGTTGTTCGCCGGGGTCGGCCTCGATGTCGTACAACTCGACGGCGGAGGGGAGGGTGGCGCGCCAGATGAGTTTCCACCTCTGGTCCCGCGCGGCGGCGCGGAAGGGCTCGATGTTGTAGATCACTTCGGTGCGGGGCGAGGGGGCGTTCTCGGCGATGGTCGGCCAGACGTTCAGCCCGTCGAGGGCCTTGCACCCCGAGGTGGGCGCCCCGGCGAGCGCGGCGATGGTGGGAAAGAGGTCTACGGCGTGGATGAGGCCCGTCACCGTCTCGGCGCGGACCCTGCCGGGCCAGTTGGCGAGCGCACAAACGCGCGTGCCGCCCTCGTAAAGGGATCCCTTCCCATCGCGGTAGGGGCCGTTGTCGCAGGGGATCCTGACCTTCGACATGTCCGCCATCACCCCGGCGAAGAGCGCGTTGTGGGTGCCGCCGTTGTCGCTGTGGAAGAGGATGAGCGTGCGGGAGCGCATGCCGGACTTGTCCAGAGCGGCCACCACCCGCCCGATCTCGTCGTCGAGGCACGAAACCATCGCGGCGTAGGTGCGCCGGGTGGGGTCCTCGATGGCGGCGTAGCGGGCGATGTACTCCGGCGGGGCCTGGTACGGGGTGTGCGGCGCGTTGAACGCGAGGTAGAGGTAGAGGGGCACGGCGGGGTCGTGCCGTTCGATGAGGCGGGCGGCGTCCTGCCCCAGGAGCGTGGTGGTGTACCCCTCCTCGTGCACGGGCTGGTTGTCGCGGAACCAGTCGAGCACGCCGCTCTCGCTGTGGGTGAAGTAGTCGAGTTCGCCGATCATCGCGCCGTACTGGTACTCGAACCCGCGCTGCCTGGGCCAGTACTTCGTGTCCGCGTGGCCGAGGTGCCACTTGCCGATGATGGCGGTGAAGTACCCCGCGTCCTTCAGGCACTGGGGCAGGAGCCGCTCATCGGTGTCCAGCCCGTACGTCGAGACCGAGGGAATGACCGCGGTCTGCAGGCCGTAGCGGAAGGGGTAGCGGCCCGTCATCAGGCAGGCCCGCGTGGGCGTGCACATGGGCTGTGCGTAGAAGCGGGAGAGGACCGCGCCGCCCTTCGCCAGCGCGTCGAGGTTGGGAGTCTTGATGTCGGTGCAGCCGTTGAACCCGACGTCCTTCCAGCCAAGGTCGTCGGCCACGATGTGCACGATGTGGGGGCGAAGAGGCGTCTGGGCGCGAGCGGGCGAAGCGAAGAAACAGGCCAGCACCAACGACAGGAGGAGCGAACGCATGGATGAAGCAAGCATGTGAAGATGATTTCCGAGAGAACAATGCAATAGTATGGGGGCTGCTTCCGGGCATGACGTTCAACGGGTTCGCTCGTTCGGTGGGAGTGCCAATCGCGGTGCGGCGCGTGGTGTCGTGCAGGCGCTGACCGACCGCTCAACGCCGCCAGCGCTTGAACGCGGCTGACGACCGATCGTCGGGATGGGGAGCGGTTTATCGTCCCGACGGTCGCGGCGGCCCGGGATCGGCTAGCATCGTCCGCGCACTCGCGCGAGCAACATGAAGGGCCGCAGCCATGACCTACCAGAGCACCGTCCGCTACGACTCCAGCCGCATCCACGCCGCGGCCATGTATTGCTCCGACGGCCGCCTGGGCGAGCATTTCGATGATTTCCTTCAGAACAGCCTGAACCTGCCGCGGTACGACCGGCTCTGCCTGCCCGGCGGCCCGGCGTGCGTCGCGGGGCACCCGCAGGCGCACCTGGAGGAAGAGGGCGTGGTGGACGAACTCAAGTTCCTGGTGGATGTGCACAAACTCAGGCGGATCGTGTTGCTGGCCCACCAGGGGTGCGCGTTCTATTCATCCCGCCTTGAACTGAAGGAGCCGAGGCTGGAACTGGTGCAGCGGGCGGACCTGGTGCGTGCCGCGGCGTTCGTGCACCGCGTGACGGGGCTGGGAGCGATCGAGGCCTACTTCGCGCGTCTGGAGGGGGACCGGGTACGGTTCGAGCGGGTGGAGGTCTGACGCTACAGGCCGGTGAGCGGGCCGGTGCTGTCGCCGAAGGCGCCGACGGGGCAGCCGGCGCGCTCGAGCATCGACACATAGAGGTTGCACAGCGGCGTGCCCGTGGTGTGGCGGACGATCCGGCCCGGCTCGACGGTCCCGCCCGCGCGCCCGGCGAGGAGGATGGGCAGGTCCTCGTGGTTGTGCTTGTTGCCGTCGCTGATGCCGCCGCCGAAGAGGATCATGCAGTTGTCCAGCAGGGTTCCCTCGCCCTCCGGGGTCGCGGCGAGGCGCTCGATGAACTTCGCGTAGCGCTCCACGAAGAACCGGTCGATGCGGCGGATTTTCTCGATCATCTCCTGGTTGTTCTGGTGGTGGCTGAGGTGGTGGTGGCCGTCCTTGACGCCGATCTCGGGGTAGGTGCGGTTGCTGCCGTCCACGCCGAGCATCAGCGTGCTGATGCGCGTCGAATCGGTCTGGAAGGCGACCAGGAGCAGGTCGTACATGAGGTCGATGTACGTCCCCGCCGAGCGCGGGATGCCCTCGGGCGGTGCCATCGCGGGCGCGGGTGTTTTCCCGGCTTCATCGCGGGCGCGGGTGATGCGCTGTTCCACCTCGCGCACGGCGGTCTGGAACTGGTCGAGTTTGCGGCGGTCGCTCGTCCCCAGCCGGGATTCCAGACGCGCGGCATCGACGCGTACGAAGTCGAGGATGCTCTGACGGCGGCTGAGTCGTGCCTGCGCCGCGGCGGCGTTGGCGGCATCGCCGAAGAGGCGCTCGAAAACCGCGCCGGGGTCCGTGAGTTTGGGCGCGGGGGCGTCCTCACCCCGCCAGGAGATGTTGGAGGTGTAAGCGCAGGAATAGCCCGAGTCGCAGTTGCCCGCCGCGGGGCTGCTCTCGCAGCCGAGTTCGAGCGAGGGAAAGCGAGTGGCGTTGCCGATTCGCGCGGCGGCGACCTGATCGGCGCTGATGCCGATGCGGATGTCGTTGCCCGCGGTCTTGCGGGCCTGCTGCCCGGTGAGGAACGTGGCGGAGGATCGCGCGTGGTCGCCGGGGCCGTCGCCGTTGGCGCGGGCCTTGGCCTGCGTCAGGCCGGTGATGATGTTGACGCGGTCACGCACCGGGGCGAGGGGCGAGAGCGTGGGGGAAAGGTCGTCCCCGTTGGGCCGCCAGTGGTCGTAGTTCACGCCGTTGGGCATGAAGATGAAAGCCATGCGCACCGGCGGCGCGGCGATGGCGGCGGTGGAGGGGAGCGTCGCCGCCCGGGCAACGCGGCCGCCAAAGATTTCGAGATGCGGGAGGGCGATCGACACACCCAGACCGCGAAGGACGGTTCGGCGGGACAGCACGCTACTCATGTCTCACTCCTCTGCCGCGGCAGGAACGGAAGGTGTCGGAGAGTACCACGGCCTCGATGAGGGCGGGGAAGCGGTCGCCGCCTTCACGAGTACGGGCGGCGATGCGGCGCACGGCGGGTCGGTCGAAGGGTTCGGGGCCGCGACCGACGGCGTACGTGAGCACCTTGGCGGCGAGCGTCTCGATGAACTGATCGGCCCTGTTCACGAGCAGGCGCTTGAGGTCGCCGCTGCCCGAGATGGGGATGCCGCCGGGCAGCACGCCCGAGGAATCGATGGGCCGTCCGTTCTCGCGATCGCGCCATAGTCCGACGGCGTCGAAGTGCTCGAAGGCGAGACCGATGGGGTCGAGGCGGTTGTGGCAGACCGCGCAGTTGGGGTTGGCGACGTGGGCCGCGAGTGCTTCGCGGAGCGTGGCATCGGGGCCGACGGCCTGGGCCTGCTCGAGGCGGGGGATGTCGGCGGGCGGGGGCGGTGGGGGCGTGCCGAGAAACTCCTCGAGCACGAAGAGGCCGCGTTTCACCGGGCTGGTGCGCGTCGGGTTGCTCGTGACGGTCAGGACCGCGCCCATGGTCAGCACCCCGCCGCGGGGCGAGGTGTCGGGCAGGTTCACGCGGCGGAACTGCGTGCCCCGAACGCCGGGGACACCGTACAGGCGCGCGAGAGGTTCGTTGAGCATGGCGTAGCGAGCATCGAGCAGGTCCAGGAGCGTGCCCTCGCCGCGGACGACCGCGCCGACGAAGAGACGGGCCTCTGTCTCCATCGCCTCTCGCAGGGCGGGGGAGTAGTCGGGGAAGAGGGCGGTGTCGATAGCCAGGTCGTTGAGTGTCCGCAGCTGCAGCCATTGGCCGGTGAAGTTGGTGATGAACGCATCGGCCCTGGTATCGGCGAGCATCCGGCGCGTCTGGGCCGTGAGGACTTCATCGGTCAGGAGGGAGCGATCCGCCGCGGTGGCGAGGAGGGTGTCGTCGGGGCCGCTGCTCCAGAGGAAGAAGGACAGGCGCGAGGCGAGTTCGTAGCCGTTCAATCGGTAGACGGCGGAAGGATCATCGGGGTGCGGATTGTCCAGCGTGCGGTAGAGAAAGTTGGGCGAGACCAGCACGGCGGTGAGGCCGTTGCGCACGGCTTCCTCGAAGGGTGCCCCGGCGGCGATGCCCGCTCTGTAGACCGTCATCAGACGCTCGGGTTCGCCTTCTCGCAGGGGTCTTCGGTACGCGTGCTCGGCGAAACGGGAGAGAACGGCCAGCGCGCGTGCTTCGTCATGCTCGATGGTGCGTGCGAAGCCGAAGAGGCGGTTCCACGCGGCGGGGCGCTGGGTGGTCTCTTCGTTCAGCGGGCCGGCGAGCGTGATCGCTTCGATGCCCAGGTTGCGGTCGGCGACGTTGGGCCGCCAGTAATCGTTCGTGAAGTGCGCGGCGAGGCCGTGGCGGCCCCCGTTGAGTCGGATGCGGGTATCGACGGTCTGCGGCTCATCACGCGTGCCGGAGATGAAGAACGCCTTGTGCTCCTTGCCGTCGATGCGGAGGCTGATGCGGGCGTGCTCATCACCGGCCCGGGTTTCCCACGCTTCGATGCGGACGAGATACTCGCCGGTCGCGGGGGCGTCGATCGTCGCGGAGACCGCGCCGTTGGAATACAGGTAGTGACCCCCGCCGGGCAGGCCGTGCCCGTTGGCGCCGCCGGTCAGACGCAGCGGTTTGGGCGCCGCGCTGATCTGCACCGCCGGGCCGAGCGCGAGGGCCACGGCCTTCTCCGCGGCGTCGAGGTACGCTTCGACGGCGAGGGGCGAGACGGAAAGCACATCGGCGATGTTGTCGAATCCATAGCCGGTGTCATCGGCGGGCAGCCGCGCGGCCACATCGGTCGCGGCCGGGTCGATGCCCAGGAGGTCACGCAGCGCGTTGCGGTACTCGGTGCGGTTCAGGCGGTGGATGGTGAACCAGCCGGGGTCGATCGTGGCATCGGGGGGCACGTACGCCGATGCGGACTCGAACCATTGCGTGAGAATGAGGCGCTCGAGGTCGCTGGGCTGCGGCGACTTGGCCGGCGGCATCTCTCCGGTGGCGACCATTTCCTTCAGGAGCGCGAGATCGCCGCCGAGCGCGAGCGCGGCACGAAGGTCGGAGAGACGTTCGAGGTCGATGTCTCCCTTTGCCTCCTCGCCCGCGTGGCAGGAGAAGCAGTGCGCGGCAAGCAAGGGACGGACATCATCCCTGAATCGTCGTTCCAGTTCCTCTGCCTGGGCATCGGCGGGGGGTTGTGTGCTCGGTATCTTCGCGGCGAACGCGCCCGCCGTGAGGACGAGAGTCGCGCCGAAGCCCCTCGCGAGGTTGTGAGTCGTTGGTCCCAAAGATGGTGTCCGGGATGCCTTTCCGTGTTATCGTGTGGTTGTACGCCGTGTCCCGCTCTTTGTTAGCGGACCATTTCGATCACTCTGGCGCGGTGCTGCGCGGAACATCGAGGGCAGGGAATGGAAACTCCTTTGAGTCGGTGTGTTGTGAACGCATGATGCCCTCGAGACGGGCAAGGTCCTCCGGACGAAGGTCCGAAAGATCTGTGGATTCGTCTGGGTCGATGGAGAGGTCGTACAACTCGGTTCTGATCGGACCTTTGTGCATCCCGGTGCGAACCGCTTTGAGATTGCCGTCGAGCACAGCCTGCTGGCCTCCGTAACCGGGGAACTCCCAATAGAAGAATTCGCGTTGGGTCGCTTCGCCGCGGCCTGTGAGGAGCGGGGCGAGGCTCACGCCGTCGGTGTCGTTCATGGACGGCAGGCCCGCGAGGTCCAGGAACGTGGCGGGCAGGTCGTAGCCGATGCACGGTTCATCACGCACAACACCCTGGGAGATCATCCCCGGCCAGCGGGCGATGAAGGGGACGCGGATGCCGCCTTCGTAGACGCTTCCTTTGCGGCCGCGCAGCCCGGCGGTGCTGCAGAAGAACTCGGAATCCGCCCCGCCGACGCGGCCGTGCGTCGGGCCGTTGTCGCTGGTGAAGATGACCAGCGTGCGCTGGTCGATGCCCAGATCGGCGAGAAGATCGAGCAGGCGGCCCACATCGCGGTCGAGGCGAGAGACCATCGCGGCGTACGCGGCGTGGGGCCTGGGGTGGGGCAGGTAGCCGTGCTTTCCGTCGTAGGGGGCATCGTCGATCCCGGGGTAGGCGTCGAGGTTTTCCTCGGGCACCTGCAACGCCACGTGCGGGATGGTGACGGCGAGGAAGAGGAAAAAGGGTTGATCCGCGCTGCGCCGGATGAAGTCGAGCGCCTCATCCATGATGAGAGCGTGGGCGTAGTGAGGGCCGGTGAGGTTGCCCGGCGTGTTGCCATCGAGCATCACTTTCTCGGAGTTTCGCCAGAGGTGCGTGGGGTAATAGTTGTGGGCCTGCCGCTGGCAGTTGTACCCGAAGAAGAACTCGAAGCCCTGGTTCAATGGATCGCCCGAAGAGCCGGGAGGCCCAAGCCCCCACTTGCCCGCGCAGCCGGTGGCGTACCCCGCGCTTCGCAGCCGCCGGGCGATGGTGTCCGTTGATTCCGGTAGGGGCAGTTGCCCCTCGGGCTTGACTTCCCGGTTGTCTCGGATGAAGGCGTGGCCGGCGTGCCGACCCGTCAGCAACTGGCAACGCGATGGAGCGCACACCGGCGCGGCGGCGTAGGCCCGGGTGAACCGTGCGCCCTCCGCGGCCATGCGGTCCAGCCGCGGCGTGCGGATGATGCGCTGGCCGTAACAGCCCGGTTCTCCGTAGCCGAGGTCATCAGCGAGGATGAGGATGAAGTTCGGCGGCGCGGCCGGTGCGGGGCCGCACAGGAGCGAGGCGAGCATCCACAGACACACTGCGCGAAGTGCCATGCGTGGATCGTACCGGGCGGCGCGTGATGGAAAAAGGGCCGCCGGTGTGTGCAGCAGCGGCGGCCCCGAGGTGTGCCTGAGTCGATGGGAGTGTCTGAATGGCCCCGGGCGGGGTGCGCCCGTTTGGATCGACTCAGTACAAAGAACAGGACAAAGCGGGGGCGGCCGCTGTCGCGGTCGCCGCCCGGATCATGCCAAACTCAGCAGCCGCCGGCCTCCCATTGGGAGAAGAAGAACTCGACATCGCCGCCATCGACACCGCCGTCCTGGTTGGTGTCGCCGCAGCCCTCGCCGGTCTCCCAGGTGACGTAGAACGCCTCGACGTCGCCGCCGTCCACGCCGCCGTCCTGGTTGAAGTCCGCCGCGCACGGGGGGCAGGCGCTTCCGCACTCGGTGATGCCGGTGTAGAAGTCCACCGCGATGGCGAGGTTGTCGCCCCCGAGCGGGCGTACGTGCCAGCGGCCGTCGGTGGCCGCGTTGGCGAGGGGGCGCACGTCGAAGAAGCCCACGCCGAGGTAGTAGGTGCCCGCGGCCAGGGGCCCGCTCTCACCGGCGAAGGTCTGGCCGGCGGGCCGGTAGGGGCCGCGGATGTTGGTGTCGCCGAAGGAGAACTGCGGGAAGAAGTTGGGGCCTTCATCATCGCTCGCGGCGACGACGTTGCCCGCGGTGTTGAAGAGGAAGGCCTCGTGGTCGGCATCGCCCGATGGGTCGCTGTTGGCGAAGTCGATGTCGAGGTAGTTCTCGGCGCTCGAGCCGTTCACATCGGCGCAGAGGGTGAAGGAGTACCAGAGAATGTTCGCGTTGCCCGGGAGTGTCGGCGCGTTGGCCGCGCCGGGTGCCAGGAGCGTGCCCTGGTCGGCGCCGACGGGCGCGACGGAGGGCGGAAGGACGCCGCCGTTGGTGTTGGATCGGAAGTTGACGCGGATGCTCCCCGCGTCGGTGCCGGTGGATGCCGCGGTGAAGGCATCGTCGAAGGTCGTGGGGCCCGCGGCGACGGCGAGGTAGTAGGTGTTGGTGGCGAGCAACTCGCCGCCGTAGCCGTCGAACTGCTCGCCGTCACCGTTGCCGGGGCGACGGCCGACGCCGAAAGAGAGTTGCGCCGCCTCGCCGGGGCCGCTGTTGAGGTCGGAGGCGATGAGGTCGCCGTTCGAGTCGTAGAGGCCCAGGGCCGTGTCGGTGATGCCCGAGCCGGCGGTGTCGATGTCGAGGAACGTGAGCAGGGCGTCGGTTACATCGTCGTTGAGGTTGATGCTGTACCACGTCACCTGCCCGGCGGAGAGAGCGTCGGTGCGGCTCTGCGTGTCACCCAGCGTGCCCAGCGCGGTGTGCGCGGGCGGTGTGGCTGGCACATCGCCGGTGATGAAGAGCGCCAGGTTCATGAACTGATTGGCGCAGGTCCCGGTGGCGAAGGTGGTCTGGTTGTGCTCGGCGGGAGGCGCGCCGACGGCCCCGCCTTCGAGGATGCCGTCGTTGTCACGGTCGCGTCCCCAACTCGGGCCGGATGATCCGGGGCCGCCGGTGACGAGGTTGAGGCCCCACAGGAGGCTGGGCGCGGTGGCGGAGGCGAGCGGCTTGAGCGTGGTCGTGCCCACCTCGAAACACTCCAGCTCGACCCAGACGGTGCTGTCGGGCAGGGTCGGTGGCGTCGTGGGAGTGACTTCAAGGTCAAAGATGCCGTTGGCCACATTGTTGAGCCGGAGCGTGGCCTGCCAGAGCGGGGTGGCGCCGGGCGCGACCATGGGGTTGTTGGCGAAGTTCGCATCGTCCCAGATGCGGATGCGGAGGTCGAAACTCACCGGCGAGGTCAGGCTGTTGGCCACGGGGATGCTGATGGTGCGGAGCACGTTGTTGGTGGTGCCCGCCCACGGGCCGACAGGCCCGAAGTTCACATCGTCGATGATGTGCGGCGTGCCGAGGTAGGTTGCGCACGCCGCGCCGGCCTGCGCGTCGTACGTCTTGGGCGCGCGATCGGAATATCCCGCCGGGACCAGTTCACCGTTCACAAGGCGGACCTTCTTCACCGCCGTGCCCGCGGGGACGGGCCCGTCGGCAAGGCCGGGCGTGCTGAGCGCGGCCGCGGCGCCCGCGGCGAGAACCATCCATGTCGTCAACTTCATCTTCGAACACTCCTCTTCATATTCGCGGCGGGCGATACCTGACTTCCCCGCACGAGCACGCCCGCGGCGATGTCTGGCCCGCCGGGCAGCGCGCGAAACACTCGCGGCCCCTCGGCGGGCATGGCCATGTGGTGTCCGCCGGCGGGGTCGCCGCGACGGACCTTTGAACTACACCCCTGAACACTCTCCCCCGGTTTCAGCGCACGTCGATCAGCGACGTTCAACGCCGAGTGCGCGGGAACATGCCCGCGCCTGGCCGGACGCAGAGAGCATCATGGAGGATGCTCTCCGGCCAAAGTGCCGTCAGAAAACACGATTGCGGTCGATGATTCTTCATAAAACTCACTCGCGCGGTGATAGCGCGTGAACGGACCTCGGGCCGCCCGGCCTCCCGGGTTGTTGACACAAACCACCCCTGTCGAGAGCACCGAGACGGGTCAACCCGCCGCGGCCGTACTCATACGGCGGGCACGATCAGCGGTTGCACCACACGAACGTAAATGATTGATGAAGGTCTGCAACGACCGATACCGTGGCGTTCAGGCCGAGCGTCCGTACCACGAATAGTCCGTGCCGTCGGACAGGTCGGGCAGTGCCTCGGGAGCGTCGAACGAAGCGGCGTGTGCTTCCTGGCGCATCATGTACAGAGCGCCGGAACTGAGGCATGCGAAGGTGAGAAAGAGGACCACCTGGGGTGACATGCGGGCGATGCCGTACCCCTCGGCCATGTTGCCGAGCCAATAGGTGCAGAAGAAACCGATGCAGAGATCGGCCAGGCGCTTCTGGAACTCGCCCGCGCCGACGCGGGCACGGATCAGCATGAGGCACAGATACCCCGAGATGCAGAGTTGAGCGAAGAGCAGGATGGGGATCAGGAAGCCGTAACTGGCGAAGCCGTAGAGGAATCCGTTCTCGCTGGCGCCGGCCTCCATCGCGCCCACGCCGATGACGGGGTTGCGCAGTCCGGTCTGGATGAGCGTGGCCCAGGCGACGGAACGCGTGTCATCGGTGGAGGTGAGGCGGTCGAAGCCGAACTTGACGCCCTGGTCCGAGGCGAACATGACCAGCCCGGCGATGACCGCGACGGCGACGGGCATGAGGAGGATCGTGCGGCCAAGGCGGGCGTACAGAATGGCGGCGTAGCCGACCAGAGCGCAGAGTGCTCCGGTGCGGCTGCCGGACCACATGATGAAAAGGATGTGCGTTCCGACGACGAAGAGCCAGAGGGGCTTGAGCCGCTTCTTCGGGTCGTTCATCGTCAGCCAGATGGCGACCATCGAGATCACGGCGGAGAGTCCGGCGGCGTGCTGAGGATTGGCCGAGAGACCGGTGAAGCGGCCCGCCGCGCCGGTGGTGAGGATCTTGTGGTTGATGAAGAACTGCACCGTGCAGCCCAGCGTCCAGAGGAGACCTCCAAAGGCGATGGTGCGCACCACGGAGAGGTAGTCGTCCCAGTCTTTGAGAATGACGGAGTAGTAGAGGATGAGCGATCCGGAGATGGTGATCGCGAAGGCGATGGCCATCATGCCGCCCACGAGTCCGCCGCCCGAGATCTCGCCGTGGAGGATGTTGATGGTGCCCATCGTGATGCCCTGGAGCAGATAGACCCACCCGAGGAATGGGGTCTGCCTCAGGTTCACGCGGTACGAGTGGGCAAAGACGGCGAGCGCGGCGAGCAGGGCACACCCGGCGCACAGGATGTTGCGGCGTTCCTGGAGCGGAAGGAGCCAGGTTCGAAAGTCGGTGCTTTTGCCCGCTTCCTTCGCAAGGCCGAGGCTGGCCAGAAAGATCATCCCTCCGATGGCGATGAGCGCCGCCTTTGGGTTGCGCAGGATCGCGAAGATCAGGCCGAGAAGGAAGGTGCCCGCCAGGGCAACTTTCCAGAGGTTATCGGCGGAGAATAGGTCCATCGAGGAGTCTGAATCAGTCGGTTGTTTTGATCGAACAGGAACAATCTGAGGCGAGGCGGCGCGTGCCGATCACTCAAACCGCGAACACCCCGATGGGCGGATGTAGCCCTCACCGGGTGAGCATGGAGAAGGGTAGCGCAGACCCGGGGTGATGGGAGCGGTACGCCGGATGCACGACGCGGTTCATGGTTCTTGTCCACCCGATGTCCGGGTGGGCGCGCGTGGTGTTCACCGCTGTCCAACAAGCAGGAAGTTCTTTCGAACGTGGCTGTCACGGGGTGGTTCCGGTCGGGGTCGAGTCACCCGATCGAGCGGTGCCGGATCGATGAGAAGTGTTGACTGATCCGGGCGGTCCGCAACTCTCAACGGCCATCCGCGGCCCAGAGAGCCAGCACGAGGAGCGTGTAGAGCCGCTGGGAGTGGTCGCGGCGGCGGCGGTCGTGTTCATCCATGAGTGTGCGTGCCGCTGCGGGGTTGATAGGCAGGCCGAGGAGATGTTCAGGGAACGGGTCCGTGCCGTGGAGCGCATCGCCCAGGAGTGTGCGCATCTGGCCGAAGTCGGTGCGAAACCACTCGCCGATGGGGACCGCGAAGCCGCGTTTGGGGCGTCGCGCCACCGCGACGGGCAGACGCCGCATCGCCAGGTCGCGCAGAAGCCCTTTGCGCCTCCCGCCGGGCATCAACGAATCGATGGTGGCCCGTTGCGATATGTCGGCAACCACGCCGTCGAGAAACGGGGACCGAACCTCCAAAGCCGTCGCCATGGAAGCCCCATCGCTCTTGATGAGCAGATCATCGGGCAGGTAACGGGCCTGATCGTGCGAGAGTGCCTCGGCCACCGTCCAGGGGACCGGAGATTCCTTCGGAACTTCGACACCGAGCGTGCGCAGCATGGATCGAGGGAAGACCGAGACCAGGTCGAGATAGCCGTCGTGCCGACAGGCATCGGCGAGTCTCGCCGCGCGGGAGCGGCGAGATGAGGGGCGAGACCCCGGCCCGATCGGCCAGAGCGCGAGCAGCCGGTTCCAGGGGCCGACCCGCGCCGCGGCGGCGTGGCGGTCGTATCCCGCGAAGAGATCATCCCCGCCGTCGCCGGAGAGCGCCGTCGTGGCGGTGCGTCGAACTTCGCGTGCCAGCCAGTGCGCGGGCAGGAGCGAACTGTCACCCAGCGGCAGGCCGAGCAGTGAGATGAGCCGAACAAGATCCTCGGCGGGGCGGGGAGAACAGCCGAGGGTGTGATGGCGGGTGCCCAGCGCCGCCGCCGTCGCGGAAGCCTCCGCCGATTCGTCCAGAAGCGGGTCGGGCATCCGAACGGTGAAGGTCTCGAGGTTGGGGATTCGTTCCTTGGCGTACGACGCGATCAGCGCGGAATCGACACCGCCGCTCAGGAAACACCCGAGCGGTACATCGGCTTCGAGGCGCGCGTGGACCGCGCTGCGCAGGGCGTGATCGAGGGCATCGAGCGTGAGGGGGCGGTCACGCGCCGGTGCGGGGGGTAGATAGCGTTCCGCGCTCGGCTTCGGAGCGGTCAAGTTCAGCGTGCTTCCCGGGGGCAGGGAGTGCAGGCCTCGAGTCGGTGGATCACCCCAGGCACCGAAACGCAACCACCTCGCCGTGATGGTGGGGTCGGGCGGGGCGCTCACTCCCGCGGCGCGGAGCAGGTTCCGCAGCGCCGCGGCACAACTCGCGAAGGCCCGCCCGTCCGGGAGGTCGCACCAGTACAGCGGCTTTTGCCCGAAACGGTCGCGGGCCAGCGTGAGGGAGCGGCCGTCCCAGTAGGCGAACGCGAACATGTCGCTCGCGCGTTCGCACGCGCGGCGGACGCCCCAGCGGCGGCACGCGTGAAGGAGCGCTTCGGTGTCGCTGTGATCGCTGGAGAAGACAACCCCTTCGGCCCGGAGAGCGGTCCTCAGGTCGAAGTGGTTGTAGATCAGGCCGTTGAACAGGATGGCGGCGTGCTCCCGCGAGTTCGATCCTCGCCACGCCATCGGCTGGTGCCCGCCTGTCGGGTCGAGGATCGTGAGGCGGCGGTGGATCAGGGCGACCTCGGCGGCACGCCCGTCGGCGAGGATGGCACGATCGCGGAGCCTGCCGGCTCCATCCGGGCCGCGGTGAGCGATCGCCCGGTCCAGCACGTCGAGCCAGGCATCGGGGATCGCTTCCGGCTCTCCGCCGTCGCTGGTGAAGCGCAGGATGCCCGCGATGCCGCACATGCGCAACCGTACGGCGGGTGGTGCGCCCGTACCCTTCCTTCTGCACATGCGTGAAAACGGCGTCATCGTGGGCATCGACCTCGGCACGACCAACAGCCTCGTCGCCGTGTGCGATGAACGCGGGCCCCGGGTGCTGACCGATGAGGCCGGAGAGGCGCTCATCCCCAGCACGGTGCGGTACGAGATCGATCGTGGTCGATGCGTCCGGACGCTCGTCGGCAAAGACGCGAAGGAGGCTTCGCCGGATCATCCGTTGACGACGGTGACGAGCGTGAAGCGCCTGATGGGGCGTTCGGTCCAGGACGCCGCGGCGGACCTGCCGTTCCTGTCGTACCGGGTGGTTCCGGGGGAGCGGGGCACGGCCCGGGTCTCAATCCCCGCGGGGGACGGGACTGAAGTGCTTCTCTCTCCCGAGGAGGTTTCGGCCCGGGTGCTGCGGCGTCTCAAGGAGATCGCCGAGCAGAGCCTCGGCTGCGAGGTCACGAAGGCCGTGATCACGGTGCCCGCGTACTTCGATGATGCGCAGCGTCAGGCCACCCGGGCGGCGGGGCGGCTGGCGGGGCTTGAGGTGGTGCGGATCGTGCCCGAGCCGACCGCGGCGGCGCTGGCGTACGGCATCGGGCTGGACCGCGCCGCCGACCGAAACCGTGAAGAGTCGACGGTGGTTGTCTTCGACCTCGGCGGGGGCACCTTCGATGTCAGTGTGTTGAGGTTGACACCCGCCGAGGGCGATGAGCCGTTCTTCTTCCGTGTGCTGGCCACGCGGGGCGACACACGCCTGGGTGGGGACGATTTCGATCACCTGCTGGTGGAGGCGATGCGCCGCGAGATCGCGGCACAACTCGGGCTGGATGCGGATCGCACGCTCACGCTTCCACCCTCGGTTCGGCGCGGGATGGTGGCCCTGGCGGAGGGTGTCAAGGTGCGCCTGAGCGAAGCGCAGACCGCGGCGGTCCGCATCGACCTCGGGGATGGGCGGTCGTACGAGCGCACCTTCGGCCGGGCTGAGTTTGAAGCGCTCCTTGCGCCGCTGGTGGAGCGGACGATCGGCCAGTGCGACAGAGCGATGCGTGATGCGGGTGTGACATCGTCGGACATCACCCGCGTGGTGCTCGTGGGCGGTTCGACTCGCATCCCGCTGGTGCGTCGGCGCGTCGCGGAGTTCTTCGGCACCGAGCCATACACGGCCCTTGACCCCGATCGCGTGGTGGCCCTGGGCGCTTCGGTGCAGGCGGCGGTGCTGTCCGGCGCACGGCGGGGCACGCTCCTACTGGATGTCATCCCTTTGTCGCTGGGGATCGAAACGGTGGGGGGGGCGGTGGCCAAACTCATCGCCCGCAACACGCTTGTGCCGGCGCGAGCCACGGAGATGTTCTCGACCAGCGTGGACGGGCAGACGTCCATCCGGCTCTCCGTGTTCCAGGGAGAGAGAGAAATGGCGGCGGATTGCCGCAAACTCGGCGAGTTTCACCTCGGCGGACTGCCGCCGATGCCCGCCGGCGTGCCGCAGGTGCGTGTGGAGTTCGCGGTCGATGCCAACGGCGTGCTGAGCGTGTCCGCGGTGGAGCGGCGCAGCGGCAAGCGGGCGGCGCTGCAGGTGATCCCCAACCACGGCCTGTCCGCCGAAGAAATAGAAACCATCGAACGGGAGAGCGTGGCGCACGCGCGAGAGGACATGACCCGGCACCGCATCGTGGACCTGATCGCCAACGGCTCACTGGACCTCAAGTGGATCGGAGAAGCGCTGGGGCGAGTTCGGGATCAACTCCCGGAGGCGGTACTGGCCCGTGTGGAATCCGCTTCGGCCGCGTTGCGACTGCTTCTTGAGCAGGCGCGGGAGGATTGGCGGTCGTGCGACCCCGATGCCTTGTACCGCGCCAAGGAAGAACTCGACCGCGCGAGCGTGCCGGTGCACGAGGCGGCCATCGCGCAGTCGCTGCGGGGTGGCGCGGCCGGATGAAAGACCCGTCAGAGCGGAGCGCCCGCCCCGCGGAGCACGGCACGATCGACGGAACTGCTGGGGGCGGAGCCTCCGGCTACTTCCGCCGCGCCTTTGCTGCTCATCCCCATCGTCTGGAGTGTGTGGGCCGCGGGGATGGAACTGGGGCTGGATCCCTGCTGAACAACATGGGCGAGTTCGTGACCAAGCAGGTGTTGGCCGGGAGGGGTGGTGCCGCCCGCGGGGAAATGAACCTGATTTCCGGTGGCGTATGCCTGGGCCCCGATCGATGAAGCGCCGGCGGGGCTGGTATGAACCCTGACGTTGCTAAATGAAGGCGCGCCGGCTGAGGAGGACGGGGTGGATGGTGTCGAGCCTGCTGCCATGGTGGGGTTCCTGAACAGGGTGGGTGGTGCGATGAGAACGCTGATTGATGATATCAGTCAGGGGGCGCAAGCGGTCAGCGAACATATCTCGAACAGGTCGGCTCATGCTGACACGATCAAGTATCGTTTCCGCGTATGACTCGTTGCGGGTTGGTCGCCCGCCTATCCTCTCCGCCCCTCGTGTTTCCCGGAGACTCTTCGGCATGGAATTCCTCGTTTCGCGATACCGCTCTCTCTTTGCCTCGCTCTGCCTGACCGGCGGGTTTGCCGCGAGCATGATCGCGGGCTTGACCGGCTGCGCGGCGTCAACCCAGAAGACCGAGTCGATCACGCCCGCGGTGTCGAGCGCCGGCCCCTTCCCGGCGGACTTCGAGGCTTGGTCGAAGGTGAAGTACCGCCTTGATTGGTCGGGATTTCCTTTCCCGTTGCTGGGCCAGCACAGGACGCAGGAGGTGGTGCCGTTCCCCGACATGCTGGCCGTCCTCGACGCGTCGAGCAACGTGGCTGTGCTCGAGACGTCGACAGGCGAGCGTCGGTGGGGGGATGAACTGGCCAACCCGCTCACGAAGTTCGTTGCGGTGTCGCGCGATCCGATGGATGCGGGCCGGATCATCGTGTCGAGCCAGTCCGAGGCGTTTGTCATGTCGGCCACGACGGGGACGCTGCTGGCGAGAGAGACGTTCGCACGCGTGGTGAACACCCGCCCTGTCATCGCCGGGAACATCATGATCTTCGGCACATCCACGGGCGAGGTCTTGGGCCACCTGCTGGGCCGGAACCTCAAGGCGTGGGGCTTCCAGGGAAAGGGGCCGATCACCACGGACCCGGTGCGTCTGGCGGACGGCACCATCGGCATCGTCTCGCAGGCGGGGGACGTGATGTTCCTGACGCCGCGCGGGAATATGGTGGGGCGGGGCACGATCCTGGGCGGATTGATGACCAACCCGGTGACGGACGGCAACCTGATGTACATGGCCGGGCTGGATCAGTCTGTCTGGTGCTTTGCGCCCAGCGGCGCGATGATCTGGCGGCACAGAACGGCCTCGCCGCTGCGCACGCAGCCGACGATGCAGAACGGCGTCCTGTACTGCGACATCCCGCGTGAAGGCCTGACGGCGCTCGAAGGATTGTCGGGCAAGGTGCTGTGGAGCAACCCGAAAGTGACGGGCACGGTCATCGGCTCGCGCGGCGGGCGGGCGCTGGTCTTTGACAGCACCGGCAAGACGCTGGCGCTGGTTGATCCGGTTGATGGGGCGCTGGTGGACTCGATCCTGCTGCCGGGGATCGTGCGGATCGTGGCCGATGCGCAGGAAAACCCGAACCTGTACGCGGTGAGCGACAAGGGCGTGGTGGGCAAGTTCATCCCGCGGGATTAGCCGCCCGGATGAAAATCGGGTGGGTTTATCTTTCTCGATGCGAGTGCGGCTGCTCGACGTACGGGTTGGGCGAGACGGCGACCCAGGCGAGTTGCACCAGAGCGACAAAGACGGGCACCATCGCCATCGCCACCACGCCGTTCACGAGCGTCCGGCCCAGCGCGGGGCGGCGACGGCCCACGAACTCGATGATCGTGATGACCACTCCGATGCTCGCGCATTTGAGGCCGATGGCCCCCCACAGCCCCGCCTGGCGGATCACGAAGTCCGCGAAGGTGTTGAGCTCGCGCCCACCCATGTGGGCGAAGTCGTTGAGGATGCGGTGCGTGAGCATGATGTCGAGTGCGCCCAGGAGCACGAACCAGCAGTAGTGGTTCGGGAAGAGCACCGCGCGGGATGGCTTTGTGGGCGGGGCGTCGCTCATGCGGCTTTCGACGGTGGCGTGGTGTGGCTTGGTCCTACTTGCCCTTGCGGTACCGCTCGAGGGCCCGGGTGATGTCGTTCTTCACCTGCGGCGGCAGGTCGGGGACTTTCTCCGCGAGGGCCGCGGCCTGCTCAGCGAGTTCGAGCGCTTTGGCGGCGTCGCCCTTCTCCCAATAGGCCCGGGCCAGCGTATCGACGATGGCGGGGTCCTTGAACTCGCTGAGCTCCGCGGCCTTCTGGGCCAGTCTCATGGCCAGGTCGAGGTCACGGTTCTTGACACCGGGATCGTCGAGCGTCACCCAGGCCATGGTGTTGAGGTCCAGGGCCATGCCGTGCCTGGTGCCGGGGCCTTCGAGAAACTCCTTCGCGTAGGCGTAGGCGAGGTCCGGCTCCTTCATGTTGACGAGCACGCGGCGGAAGCACTCACCGGGGATGGATTGGAAGGCCTTGGGGTCCACCGCGACGGCCTCGCGGGCCACATCGAGGAGTTCCTTGGCACGCCCACCCTGCGAGGCGTTGATGGCGTGATCCTGCAACTCTTTGAGTTTCTTCAGGCGCTCTTCCTGTTTCTTGGCCTCGGCACGCTGGGCCTCGGGGTCGAGGTTGCCGGCGAGGAGTTTGGCCAGCGGCTCGTTCACCTGCAACGGCGGGCCGATCCAGGCGATCCGCCCCTCCTTGTCGATGAGAAACGTCGTGGGCACGCCCGGCCTCTCCGCCGCACGCATCCACGTGACCTCCATCTCACCCTGCGGCCCGCCGTAGGCGATTCGGTAGCCCGCGCCCTCGCCCAGATCCTTGATGAATGTCTCGATGCCGGGCACGGGGTCGATGGGGCCGTCCTTGCCCTTGGTTTCCTCCCAGATCGCCACGCCGACCACGGTCAGACTGTCCTTGTGCTTCTTGGCGATCTCCGTCAAGTGCGGGATCGTGATCTTGCACGTCCCCGCGTACGTGGCCCAGAAGTCGATGAGGTAGACCTTGCCCTTGTCGAGCGTCTTGATCTCTTCGCCCTTGATCCAGTTCGCCACCTTGAAGGCCGGCGCGGGATCGCCGGGGCGCAGGACCTTTCGCGCTGTGGCTGCCGGCGCGGCGGGCTGTGTGGCCGGTTTCGCTGGTTGGGCCGGTGCGGGGGCGGCGCACAGAAATGCGGCCAGGAATGCGATGGATCGCGTGATAAGCATGAGAAAGAGTATCGGGATACCGGGGAATGGGAATGGAGGGATTGTGCGATTGACCAGGGGTGTTTCGAGCCGATCCGGGCATGTGCCGCCCGCTTGCGTGGCGGGTCAGAAAGATGCTCACGGACGGTGCGACACTCACGGGAAAGGAAAGGCCTGCGAATCCCGCACAAGCCTGGATTCTGTCCAATAACGAGGAAGCGCGAGCGCATTAATGCTCAAAAAAAAAACGACATCCTGTTAGAATTCGTTACGTGTTGCCGCAGAGTAGTCGCGAGTGTACCTGTATTCGTTCAGGGGCAAGGGCTGCACTTGTCGTACTGCATTCCAAACGAGGGCCGGCATTCATCCCGCAATCTACTCGGAGATTCCATGAACAATTGTTGCTCAAAGACACTTTGGGAGTGTGACATCACACGGCGGGCGGCCGCGTCGTTGTTGCTGTGCGCGGGCAGCGCTGCGGGGCAGTGCTTCACGGGGTTCGGGCCTGTCGTCACGTTCCCTTCGGTGTCGTTGCCGCGGTGCGTCACGGCCGGGGACTTTGACGGCGATGGAATCCTTGATCTTGCGGTCGGCGCCTTCGGGAACTCGAATGTGCAGGCGTACCGCGGTGTAGGTAACGGCACTTTCTTGCCGGCGACCGCCCATGCCAACGCGGGAGGGGGATCGTGGATCGCGTCGGGTGACTTCAATCGCGATGGAAAACTGGACCTGGTCACGGCGACTCAGACGAACATGGTGACCGTTCTGGTGGGGAACGGCAATCTGACATTCCAGCCTCCTTCGAGCCGGGGCGTGGCGACCGCGGTGTTCGCCGGGTGTGTGGGTGACTTCAACCGGGACGGGAAGTTGGATGTTGCCTGCTCACTCTTTCAGGTAGGGCAGCCGGCTCTGGCTGTTCTGCTGGGGAACGGCGATGGGACTTTACAAGCACCATTGCACACGATGACCGGCTGGGTATCTGCGGGACTGGCGACGGCGGATATGAACCGGGACGGCAAACCTGATCTGGTGATGCACCATCAGGGTCCGGCGCGGGTATCGGTCCTGCTCGGCAACGGATCGGGAGGGTTCTCGATCTCGTCCAGCGCGACACCGGTCAGCGCGCAGGACATCTGCGTCGGGGATTGGAATGGGGATGGCTCGCCGGATGTCGCGTTCTGCAACCCCTCGCAGGGGGCGTTGACGGTGATGCCCGGTGATGGAGCGGGCGGGCTGGGCTCCCCGCAGAACTACGCGCTGGCGGGCAGCGGGCCGTTGATCGCGGCCGACTTTGATCGCGATGGGGCGCTCGACATCGTGGGGACGAATCTCTACGGGCGCCAAGCGACCATCTTCATGGGGCAAGGCACGGGGGCGTTCGACCCGGGCATTATCTACAACGTCGCGGCGAATGCGTCCGTTTCGGGCGTTGCGGTCGGCGACTTCAACGGCGATGGTCGGCTCGATATCGCCACCGCCAACTACAACTCGGCGAACATCGGCGTCATGCTTCAGCAATCGGCGTTCGCCCCCCCGGTGGTGACAACGCACCCGCCGTCCCGAGGAGTGGCGAGCGGGAATGGGACCGTGTTCAACGTCGCGGCGACCGGCGCGGGCACGCTGACGTATTCGTGGAGACGAAACGGCGTTGTGATGGTCAACGGGGGCGCTGTCTCTGGGCAGGGAAGCCCATCGCTGACCATCTCACCCGTGGATGAGACCTTCGACCTCAGCGCGATCGATTGCGTGGTCTCAAACGCCTGCGGAGCGGCCGCGTCCCACCCCGCCGCGCTTTGCGTGGTACCTGCCTGCATCGCCGACATCAACGGAGACGGCGGCATCGACGGGGCCGATGTGGAGTTCTTCTTCTCGCATTGGGAAGACGGGTGTTGAACCAGTACCTCCACGTGAGACGCAGAAACTTATCACTTTATACCTTCGTGCAGGGAAGCGAGCAATGACCGGCATTCTCGCTCATCTCACCGGAACTTGATGTGAAAGCAGTGTTCACGGAGGACTGAGACACGAAGATTGATAATTTACTAGGGTGTACTCCAGAGACATTGCTTATTGCGTACGAGTACTGCTATAGTGCGTTCAGGTTGGCAAAACGTACAGGACATCTTGGTTTACTGACCTTCCTTATTCCTCTTACAGGGTGCATGGTTGGCCCGGATTACCGCACGCCCGATGCTCCCACCGCCGATCGTTGGCTCGATGATGCTCGCCCGGACGAACCTTCAGCGGGGCACGTCGCGCAACCCCCTCCGGACTGGTGGGGGGCTTTCAAGGACCCGTTGCTCGACGCGATCGTCACCGAGGCGGTATCGCAGAATCTGACTTTGCGGACGGCGGGCCTGCGAGTGATTCAAGCCCGGGCGGCGCGTGGGATCGCTGTAGGACAGTTCTTCCCGCAAACCCAGACCGTCGGGGCCGGGCTGAGCAACAACCAGTTCAGCAACAACACCCCCGAAGGAATCCAGGACAATGCCTTTGCAAGGAGTTCGGTCGCCCTTGAGGCCGTGTGGGAACTCGACTTCTGGGGCAAGTACAGGCGGGGGATCGAATCGGCGGATGCGGCTCTCCAGGCGAGTGTCGCGGCGTACGACGCTGTGCTAGTCAGCATCGCGGCGGAAGCGGCGACCAACTACATCCTGATCCGCACCGCGCAGGAGCGGCTCCGTTATGCTCGAGAAAACGTGAAACTTCAGCAGGACACGCTGGCACTAACCCAGGTGCGGTTCACGGCCGGCGCGGTCTCCGAACTCGATGTGGCGACGGCGCGGGCCACACTGGCCCAGACCCGAGCTCTGATTCCACAGTTCGAGGAAGCGCTCCGCTCGGCGACGGTGGCGTTGTGCCTCGTGCTGGGGCGGCCCCCCTCCGACCTGGCGGGCATGTTGGGTGATGGGGCCACCATCCCCGCCCCGCCCGTATCGATCGCGCTGGGCGTTCCGGCCGACCTGCTCCGCCGCCGGCCCGATGTG
>ERZ761603.992-NODE-992-length-22273-cov-45.426186_pt1 | contig 22273 bp, 12 predicted proteins | sample MGYA00511879_ERZ761603 | MGnify/ENA primary metagenome ERZ761603 (study PRJEB28899, sample SAMN02850040) | bioreactor sludge metagenome | biome: EBPR Sludge; feature: EBPR Bioreactor; material: flocular biomat | place: Australia: Thorneside Wastwater Treatment... | reverse complement strand
CGCTCCGAAGCCCACCCAGAGCCATCCTCATGCCCAGGGTTTTTGAGAAGTTACGATTCTGCTATGCAGGTCACAAGGTGGCCAGTGGAAAGTCTCCCGTTATGGGCAGGAAATTTTCCCGCCCATAACGGGCGAACCGCTGCCGCGGCAGACGAGCGAGTGACTCCATGTCTCGAAGGAAGGTACCCCGTGTTGATGTCCTGCCGCGGTCAAAACCGCCGAATCGTGGTAGGACAGGCGTTCGTGCCGCGCGGTCCAGGCCGCTGCCGGCTGCCATGAGCCGACCCAGCGGGGCAGCTCCGCGGCCGGCATCGGACAGGCAATGCCGTAGCCCTGCGCCAGCTCGCAGCCGAGCCGAAGCAACAATTCACCGTGGGCGACGGTTTCGACGCCTTCGGCGATCACCTGACGGCCAAAGGCCCTGGCCAGGCGTACTCCCGCTTCGACGATGGCCAGTCCATCCGGGTCGTTGAGGATGTCGCGCACAAGGCTCCGGTCGAGCTTCAGCAAGTCCACTGGCAGGCCCCGGAGCGAGGTGAACGAGTAGAAGCCGCTGCCGAAGCCGTCCAGAGCCCAGCGTACGCGCATCGCGTGGCAGGCATGCATGAGCCGGGAGATGTGTGCCAAGGTGCCGAGCGTGCTCGTCTCGGGGACCTCCAGCTCCAGGCAGCAGGGGTCAACATCGGGGTGGACTGCGAGCAACGCGAACAGGCGCTGCGCGAAGTCGTCCTGCTGCAGCTGACAGGCGCCAACGTTCACACTGACCGGTACGCTCAGCCCCGCACTACGCCATTCGGCCATCTGCGTCAGCGCCGTGTCGATTACCCATTCGCCCAGTTCGATGCTGAGCGCCTGGTCCTCGATGATGGGCAGGAAGGCGGCGGGCAGCAGCAGGCCTCGTGCAGGGTTCTGCCAGCGGATCAGCGCTTCGGCGCCAATGACCTGGCCGGTTTTCATGTTCACCTTGGGCTGGTAGTACAGGACGAACTCTCGCCGGTCGAGGGCACGGCGAACCGCTTCCAGTTTTTCCCGCCGGGTCTCGCGCCGGGATGTCACCACCGCCTCCTGTCTGGCCTCGAACAGGCAGCAACGGTTCTTGCCCGCCTGTTTGGCCCGATACATGGCCTGGTCGGCATGGCGCAGCAGCAGCTCGACCTCGTTCCCGTCCTGCGGATAGATCGCCACGCCGATGCTGGAGGAAACCTGCAAGATCTGGTGCTCCGCCGTTACTGGTTCCGCAGCGGCCTGCAACAAGCGTTCGAGTACCGGCTCCCCGTCGTCGGGCCATTCCAGATCGACCAGCACGGCAACGAACTCGTCGCCGCCGATGCGGGCCAGGGTGTCACCCTCCCGCAGGGCTTTTTTCATGCGTTGCGCAACGGCGACCAGCAGTGCGTCGCCGACATCATGCCCGTGGAGGTCGTTGACCACCTTGAAGCCGTCGAGGTCAATATAGACCACCGCCAGGGAGCGGGCGCGCCGCTGGTTCTGGGCCAGGGCCTGACGCAGACGGTCGGTCAGAAGCAGGCGGTTGGGCAGGCTGGTCAATCCATCGTAGTAGGCTGCGCGTTCAAGCTGTTGCTCACGTACCTTCATGGGCGTGATGTCGCTCAACAGGGCAACATGGTTCCGCACCGTTCCGTCAGCATTGCGCAGATCCGTGACGGTCAGCATTTCCGCGTACACCTCGCCGTTCTTGCGCTGCTTCCACACTTCGCCGGACCAGTGCCCGGAGGCGACGAGTGCCAGTGACATCTCGCTGAGGCAATCCGGATGCCAACCGGACTGCAGCATGAGCGGCTGCCGGCCGACGGCTTCTTCGCAGCTGTAGCCGGTAATGCGGGTAAACGCTTCGTTCACGGCGACGATGGTGTTGGCAGCATCGGTGATCATGATGCCCTCGCGGGCATGCGTGAACACGCTGGCGGCAAATTGCCGGTGATTTGCTGCCATCCAGTGGTGGGGCTCCTGCCCCTGCTCGCCCGTTTCGGGCACTCCCTGCGCGTCGCCAACCTCCCCCTGTTTCGGCCGTGTGAGCGGTTGGTCCAGCCATTCCAGAAGCAGTTGCCGTGCTTCGTTCTCGTCTGGCAGGGCACGCCGAGGAGGCTGCTGGCGCTCTGCTGCGGACCAGCACAGCCGGCTGATCGATCTCGATGCGTCAGCTTTCATATCTTTCTCCATGGCTTCCCGATTCAAGCACTCGGGTGGCTGTAGGCGATCGGATTTCCTGTTGAGCCGCGCATGGCGCCCGCCAATGTGCCGTCGTCGACGCTATCTGCGCAATCAGTACCTGGTTATGGAACGGGAATGCCTGCCTGCCGAGGATTTCGATCCGCACTGTACAGCGGAACCCGCTACGTCGATTCTGTCGCGCCGCGAACGCGGTGGATAGCGGAAAACCTCCCGCCGTCGGCGGGAAAGTTTCCCGGCCGAGGTCACCTTGAAGCACTCTCCGTTTGTCAGGCGGCCTGAACTTTCCGCGCCATTCAGTGGCTGGCTGCCGATGTTTGCGCAATAATGCGCCTGTGACGCTGCCGCCCACCAGACACCTTGGACACCTGCTGTTCGCCCTCACTCTGGTGGGTCTTGGCGAGGACAGCGACAGCGGCCCCAGCGGGGGCGCCGGGAGGTTCGCAAACGGAATGACCAGATGAACGCAGTAATGGAATCGTCCTGTGATTCGATCGCCGTGCTCGACGATCATGGTGTCATCGTCAGCGTCAATCAGGTTTGGCGGGCCTTTGCTGAAAGCAACGGCGGCAGCGCTGCGCTGGCGACCGGCATCGGCATCGACTACCTGGCGGCGGTGCGACGTGCAGCGGCGAGCGATTCCCTTGCAGCTGCGGCCCTGCAAGGCTGCGAAGAGATCCTCGCCGGACGGCAGACGCTGTTCTCGCTTGAGTATCCCTGCAACTCTCCGGACTGCGAGCGCTGGTTCGAGCTGCACGCCACGCCGTTGGCAGGATCTGTCAAAGGGATGGTCGTCGGTCATCGGGACGTCACCGCGCGCAAGTTGGTCGAGCGTGCGCTCGATCAGTGCGCCGTCGAACTGCGCGAGCACGACCATCAGCTGACGGCGGTGCTGAACAGCGTTTCGTCGATGATTGGCTACTGGGATCGCAATCAACGGAACCGCTTCGCCAACCATGCCTATCGCGACTGGTTCGGCATCGATCCGGCAACGATCCCGGGCAAGCATATTCGCGAGGTCATCGGCGAGGAACGTTACCGGCTCAACCTTCCCTACATCGAGGCTGTGTTGCGGGGTGCGCCACAGCAGTTCGAGCGTGCGATTCCGTCACCGGATGGGCATTCGGTGCGCCATGCGCTGGCCCGTTACACTCCTGATGTCTTCGACGGAGAGGTGCAGGGTTTCTTTGTCGAGATCATGGACGTCACCTCGATCAAGCGCAGCGAGCAGGCCTTGCAGCGTGCGCAGGAGGTCGGCAGGCTCGGCAGCTACATCACCGACCTGCCGTCAGGGAACTGGGTTGGCAGCCCCATGCTGGATCGGATCATGGGCATCAGCGCTGCGTATGAACACACCACCGAGGGCTGGGGGCGCTTGCTGCATCCCGCTGATCGTCAGGCAGCGCTGGCTTACGCCAGGCAGGTACTCGCCGAACGTGCTCCCTTCGACCGGCAATACCGGATCGTGCGGCCGAGCGATGGCGCAGTTCGCTGGATGCACGGCCGCGGTGAGATCGAGTATGGCGAGCATGGAGTCCCCGTGCGCATGGTCGGCACGGTACAGGACATCACCGAGCGCAAGCTGGCCGAGGAGAGGACGCAGGCACTGCTGGCCGAGAACACCCGCCTGGTACGACAGCTGATTGCCGTACAGGAGCGCGAACGGGCCGATCTGGCACGCGAGCTGCACGACGAACTGTCGCAGCATCTGACGGCCATCCGCGTCTTCGCCGGGGCCATGCAACGTGATGGCGCGCCAGATCGCGAACGCGTCAGGGCGAGCGCCGAGGCCATTGACGATTCCGCGCGCGCGATCTACGAGGTGTCGCACCGCCTGATGGAGGGCTTGCATCCGAACATCCTAGACGCCGCCGGTATCGTCGAGGCCGTGGGCAGCCTGCTTGAGGTCTGGGGGCAACAGCATCCGGAAATCGAGTGGCGAGCCTCACTGGATCGGGAGCTGGTGTGCAACGAGGAGCAGGTACGGGTGGCCGTCTATCGCATCGTGCAGGAGTGCCTGAGCAATGTCGCTCGTCATGCGAGCGCTCAACGGCTCCGGTTGATCCTCACCAGATGGCAGTGGCCGGACACCGAAACGCTGCGCCTGGTCGTCCGGGACGACGGCATCGGCATCGACGTCGACAAGCAGCACGCGGGCTTCGGCCTGCTCGGGATGCGCGAACGCGTCCTCAGCCTGGGTGGCTCGCTGCAAATCAGCCGCCCACGCGGCGGTGGCACCCGTGTGCGGGTGATTCTCCCGAACGACGGAGCCGCGCCCCGAACAGGCGTCGACGGACCGGTCAGGGCTCGATGAGACCCTGCCGAATAGCTATCCTTGCCATTTCTGCAGGACTGGAGACACCCAGCTTGGCCCTGATCTGAGTGAAGTGATTGCTGACGGTCTTGGGACTCAAGTTGAGGATGGTCGCGCATTCTGGCAGGGCGTGGCCCTCGCTGAGCAGCTTGAAGACCTGAAACTCGCGCTGGGTCAGCTGGTTGAACTGGGATATGCCTGACGGACGGTGGCGGTCCAGCAGCGCCGGCACCATGTCGGAGCTGACGAAGGACTCACCACGCGCCACCTTTTTCAGTCCCAGCAACAGGGCATCGACGTCGCTGCCCTTGGTGACAAAGCCAAGGGCACCAGCCTCGAGCGCCCGCTCGAGCAGTACCTGGGAATTGTGCACGCTATAGACCAGAATGGCTGCCCGCGGGTCGATCTCACGGATACGCCGGATGGCTTCGATGCCGCCGAAGCCTTCCATGCTGAGATCCATGACCACGACGTCCGGACGGCGGCTACGATACGCGGCGTAGGCCTCCTCGCCACTGGCCGCTTGCTGCAACACGCGCAGGGCGGGATCCGAGCCGATCAGGCTGCACAGACCGGCACGCAGGGCAGGGTGGTCGTCCACCACCATCACCGTGACTGGCTGCAGCTGGCCATGGAACGTGCGGTCCGGCATTCGGAGATACCCCCTTGTTTCTGCGATGGGCGCTGAAGGATTGCCCTGGCTGCCATTGCCGAACCTCTGGACTCCGGTACGCGCAGCGTCAGCCGCACCTTCCGCGGATACGGCATTATATCGGTTGCCGCAGACTCATGACAGATCAATCGATCGCGCTCACTTCAAAATTCCCAGGAGATTCGAAAAGCCGTCGGTCCATACCGCGAATCCGGGGCGCGGAGCGAGCGTTTCGGCCTTCTTGATCTGCTTGAGCAGCCGGGTCGCAGGCTCCGGTTGGGCAATGAGTGCCCAGACTGAATGACGGCAGAAGGCATCACCGTCGTCGGGATCGAGGTCGACGATCAGCGCGGTCATGCCAAGCTGCTGCGCGGCTGCCGCCACGACCGGTCGTAAATCGAGATAGCGGTTGGTAATGTGGACGGCGAGAACGCCGTCGCTCTTGAGGTGACGCAGGTAGGCCCGCATGGCTTCGATGGTCAGCAGATGTGTCGGGATCGAGTCACCGGAGAAGGCGTCGATTGCCAGCAGGTCAAAGTTCTGGACCGCTTCGCTTTCGAGCATCAGGCGGCCATCGCCGAGTACCGGCACGATGCGCGCTGCGCTGTCCCCCAGGTAGCTGAAGTCGTTGCGCGCCAGGTCGAGGACCTGTTCATTGATTTCATACATCCGCATCTCGTCCCCGGCCTGGCCATAGGTGGCCAGCGTGCCGGCACCAAGACCCAGCACGCCGATCTTTCGCGGCGGGTTGCTGGCGAGGCCGAGCAGGGCCTGGCCAATGCCTGACTGCTCGCAATAGTAGGCCGTTGGTCGCCGGCGATAATCTGGCGAGACGAACTGCTCGCCGTGATTGATGCGACCGTGCAGTATCGTGCGCTTGATACCCAGCTTTTCGTTGGCGACATCGTGGACCCGCAGTTGCCCGTAGAAATTCCTCAACACCCGCCGGTAATCCTCGACGTAGCCGATCGAGATGCCCGTCAGGCGGTAGCCGTAGGCGAGCAGGGCGACAACCAGCAGCCAGCGCCAGACCGGCTTGACTTCGCGCCAAAGAACGATGACCACCAGCAGGGCGCAGAGGAAGAGACCGATCGGCAGTTCGAAGTAGGCGTTGAACACCGCCGGGGCGAGCAGGCCGACGAAGCTGCTGCCGAGAGCACCGCCGATCGAGAGCATCAGGTAGAACAGGGTCAGATGGCGAACCGGCGGTCGCCGCCTGACCAGCTCACCGTGACAGACCATGCAGAAAACGAACAGGGACACCGACAGCAGGGTGACGAGTACCGGCACAGGCATGCCAACCCCGTCGACCACCCGGTCGAGGGCGAGAAAGGCGACCGGCAGCGCGACGAGGAATCCGGGCCGGTAGTAGTAGCGCGGTGCATCGAAGCAGAGGATAAAGCTCAGCAGGTAGATGCTCAGCGGCAACACCCACAGGAAGGGGACCGGCGCGACGTCCTGCGTCAGATGCCGCGTCAGCGCCAGCAGCAGGGTCGAGGCGGTCATCGCCAGCCCAACCCACAACAGACACTCGCTCAATGGCGGCCGTGGCGTCGCCTCGGCGCTGCTGGTCGTCCGCTCAAGCTCGCTCGATACCCCTTGCCACGACTGCCGGGCGCTGGCGAAACAGGCCAGCACGAACAGCGCATAGGCCGCTGACCAGGCCCAGGCTTGCTCGCGTACCGGAAAAAAGGGTTCGACGAGCACCGGATAACTCAGCAGCGCGAGCATGGATGCGAGGTTCGAGAGGGCGTAAAGCCGATAGGGCACCATGCTATTGAACGAGCGCGCATACCACGCCTGCATCAGCGGCCCGGTGGTCGACAGCAGCAGGTAGGGCATGCCGACAGCCAGGGCCAGCACGACGAGCACGTTCCAGGTCGGGTGCTCGAATGCCACTTCTTTCCATGCCGGATCGGCAACCACCGGCAGGGTCGCCAGGCTCAACGCCAGCAGCACGCAATGGACCACGTTCTGGCGGCGGGGAGGGAGCCACTCGTGCAGCAGGTGGACATAGAGATAGCCGAGCAGGAGGGTGGCCTGGAAGAACACCAGGCAGGTACTCCACACCGAAGAAGAACCGCCGAACCACGGCAGGATCATCTTGGCAATGATCGGCTGGATCTGAAACAACAGAAACGCCGAAAGGAAGACGGTCACGGCAAAGCTGATCATCGAGACTTTCTACGAAGACATGAAAAGGTGTCCGTGCTCGTGCCGACTATCCGGAATTTCCGGTTGGTCGGGCGATCAAACCAGGCGCTCAGCACTGGGGAGGCAGGCGGACCATCCCCCGGGGGGTCAGGCCTGTGGCGGAGGTACGTCCGCAGCTGCCGGTGGCGCGTGCCAGTGCTCGGGAGGTACAACCACGTTGTTGCCAGGTTGCATGACGAAATGCGGCGACATGATCTGTACCCCGTAGGTGTTGAACTGGTCCTGAATGTTGGCGTGCAGTGCCGACAATACCGGCACCCGCTCGAGTGGCTTGTCCATGTGCGCGAAGAGTTCGTACTCGACGTACCAGTCGCCCAGGCTGCGCTGGTAGACGAAGGGCTTCGGGGTGGTCCGCAGGCCGGGCGTCTGCTCGGCGGCCGCGATCAGCATGGCATGCACCTGGCGCCACGGCGTGTCGTAACCGATGGTGACCTTGGTGGATACCAGGGTGCCACGCGCACCAGCCAGACGCGAGTAGTTCTTGATCGGGCTGCCGACGAGAACCGCGTTGGGAATCGTCACTTCCTCGTTGCGCATGTTGATGATCTTGGTCGACAAGGCGCCGACCTCACTGACCACGCCGACGGTCTCGCCGAGATCGACGAAGTCGCCGACCGAAAGTGCCCGTGAATAGACCAGCACCAGACCGCTCATCAACTGGTTGACGATTCCGGCCGAGCCGAGCGTCAGCATGAAGCCGAACATCACCGACAGGCCCCTGAAGGCGTCGCTGTCGGACATCGGAATGAACGGGTAGGCGACGGCTATACCGAGTCCCCAGACGATGATGGTGACGATCCGGTGGGTGGCGTTTACCGTCTCCGGATGAAGGCCGGGCACCTGTACCCGCCCGGCGCGGGCGGCCTTGAAGAAATTGCCGATCGCGTCGTTGAAGGCCTTGGTCAGGAACAGGATGACGACGGCCGTGGTCAGCGCCGGGATGGCGCCGAGGATCCCCGAGCCAAGGGTGTCGAGCAAGCCGAACAGGAAGTCGCTGAGGCGGTCGCCCAGCGGTTCGGTGAGCGGAAAACGCGCCAGCACGAAGGTCAGCCAGAGGTAGGCGACGCTCAGCCAGAGGAAACCCATCAGCAGTTGCGCGACACGTTGCACCAGCAACCAGGCGTGACGCGCCCAGCGGAAAGCGCTCGATTCGGGATGGGTGTCAATGGCCTGCTGAAAGTGACCGACCATCCATGCGGTTGCCCGACGAATAAGCCAGAGAAGGACCAGCGCGATCGCGGTCGCCAGCAGCGAGAGTCCGACACCCCTTAACAACACCATCGGACGCCGCTGCGCGCTGGCTGCCTGCAGGGCTGTGCCCAATTCGTCGGCAGTACGCCGGCCCAACTCCTCGAGTGAGCCCTTTTCCTCCGGGTCGAGATCGCCTTCAAGGATGTTGAAGAGAGCCCACTCGCCAATGTGCAGATTGATCCCGCGGCGGTTCTCGACAGTGAACGGCGTTTGCTCGATCGCCAGATCCATCGCGCCGGGCGGCAGGGAATCGATCCGGCTCAGCGCCCGCCGCACGCGGGTTTCGGGTGTTGCACCGGCCAAGGTCGTGCGGAAGGTGACAATCGGCCGGAAGTGGTAATGCAGGGTCGCCTCCGGCGGCCGCGCTTCGTCTGCCGCCAGGACGGGCGCGCCCTTGCCGGCAAGGAACAGACAGACGGTAAGCAACAGCCACGCGAGTGGCGCGGAGAATTTCGGGAAACGACGGGTCAGGATCATGGCAAGTGTGGACTGAGTATCAACCAACGCCCGATTATAGTCTTCGCAAGGCTTGGCATCCCCTGCCGGCGAGCGCTTCGCCAGCCATCGGGTTCCCGAGAATCCAGATGATCGATCAACGACCCGTCTACCCGGCCGGATCAGGCTGACGGCCTGCTAGGCGGTACCGCCGACCGTCAGTCCGTCAATCCGCAAGGTCGGCTGGCCGACGCCCACCGGTACGCTCTGGCCATCCTTGCCGCAGGTGCCGACGCCCGGGTCCAGACGCATGTCGTTGCCGATCATCGAAACCTGGTTCATTGCCTCCGGCCCGCTGCCGATCAGCGTCGCGCCCTTGACCGGCGTCGTCACCTTGCCGTCCTCGATCAGGTAGGCTTCGGACATCGAGAAGACGAACTTGCCGTTGGTGATATCGACCTGGCCGCCACCGAAATTGACCGCGTAAATCCCTTTCCTGACCGACTTGATGATCTCTTCGACGCTCTTGTCGCCGTTCAGCATCGTCGTATTGGTCATGCGCGGCAGCGGCAGATGCGCGAAGGATTCGCGGCGGCCATTGCCGGTCGGGGCGACACCCATCAGACGAGCATTGAGACTGTCCTGCATGTAGCCCTTCAGGATGCCGTCCTCGATCAGGACCGTACGCTGCGTCGGATTACCCTCGTCGTCGATGTTCAGCGAACCACGTCGCTCGGCGAGGGTGCCGTCATCGATGACCGTGACGCCTCTCGCCGCGACGCGGCTGCCGACTCGACCGGCAAAGGTCGAACTTCCCTTGCGGTTGAAATCGCCCTCGAGGCCATGACCCACCGCCTCGTGCAACAGGATGCCAGGCCAGCCGGCACCGAGGACGACGGTCATCGTACCCGCCGGCGCTGGCCGGGCAACCAGATTGGTCACCGCCTGATGGACCGCCTCGCGGGCGTAGCCGTGCAGAACATCGTCGGTGAAAAAATCGTAATCGGTGCGCCCCCCGCCCCCCGCTGACCCCTGTTCGCGCCGCCCATCCGCCTCGACGATGACGGTCAGCGAGACGCGCACCAGCGGGCGAATGTCGGCCGCCAGCCGACCGTCGCTGCCGGCGACCAGGACCACCTCGTACTCGCCGGCGAGGTGTGCCATCACCTGCGTCACCCGCGAGTCCTCGGCACGTGCCAGCGTTTCCAGCCGCTCGAGCAGTCTGACCTTGCTGGCCGCGTCGAGTGAAGCAAGCGGATCGTGCGGCACGTAGAGGCGATGTCCCCTCGTTGCTTTCTTCAACGCCGGCACGCGCCGCTCCTGCCCGGCCGCGGCAATCGCCCGCACCGCTGCCGCTGCGTCGCCCAGTGCCTGGGCGCTGATATCGTCGGAGTAGGCAAAAGCGGTTTTCTCACCCGACAGCGCGCGTACGCCGACCCCCTCGTCGATGCTGAAACTGCCGGCCTTGACGATGCCCTCTTCGAGGCTCCAGGCCTCGGAACGGCTGTACTGGAAATAGAGATCGGCATAGTCGACCTGATGCGCCATGATCTTGCCAAACACCGGCGTCAGGTCGGCAACATCGAGGCCATAGGGTGTGAGCAGGGTCTTGCGGGCCTGTGCGAGAAGGGTTTGAGCTCTTGCGTTCATTGACTTTCCATGGTTGATGCGGTGTGGGCTGTGGCTCACATGACGCGGTGTCTGAGTGCCGGCAGGCTGGCCCGGGTTTCGGCCAGGCGACCTTGATCGAGGTCGCCGATGACGACGCCTCGTCCCTTCAGCTTGCGGTCGACGATGGTCCCCCAGGGATCGATGAGCATGCTGTTGCCATGCGTTTCACGGCCGTTTTCGTGCCGGCCACCCTGGGCGACGGCCAGCACGTAACATTGATTCTCGATCGCCCGCGCACGCAGCAGGATCTCCCAGTGTGCCCGCCCGGTGGTCTCGGTAAAGGCGGCCGGAATCACCAGCAACTCTGTGACACCGAGCGCACGATAAAGCTCCGGAAACCGGAGGTCGTAGCAGATCGACAGGCCGACGCGACCAAAAGGCATGCTGAAGGCGACCGGCTGCCGGCCGGCCTCGATGGTCGCACTCTCGTCGTAGGCCTCGGCCCCCTGGCGGAAGCCGAACAGGTGAATCTTGTCGTAGCGCGCCACGCACTGACCGTGGGGATCGTATACCAGGCTTGAATTGAGAACCTTGTCGGGACTGTCCGCCCACAGGGGAAGCGAGCCGCCGATCAGCCACACGCCGTGTTCGCGGGCGCTCGCTGCCAGGAAATCCTGGATCGGGCCGTGGCCGGCGTGCTCGCGCACGCGGACCTTGTCCCGGTCACTCATGCCCATGATCGCGAAGTATTCCGGCAGCGCAAGCAACTCTGCACCCTGCGCCACGGCTTCGCTCATCAGGGCTGCGGCGGTCTGCAGGTTCTCTTCGACGCGCGGCGTTGAAACCATCTGCAGGGCAGCTACCCGCAACGTGCGGACAGGCGGCGACGGGGCTGTCAGCTCACTGGTGGACGGGGGCATGGCTTGCTCCGGTGGGGTTGGTGGCGTTGATCTCGGGCGCAGATCCCGGGATGGCCGAGCGAGCGATCCTCTCGACCTTGGGGTCGTCCCACTTGCCGGTGACCAGATACTCGAAACTGAAAACCTTGTTGAGCGGGCCCTGAAGGATCTTGTCCGCCAGCAGGGTGGCGATGCCGGCCAGCGGATTGATGATGGCGACACCCAAAGCGGCACTGGCCCCCAGATCGGGCTGCACGGTTACATTGAGATGCTGGGTTTCATTCTTCAGGTCGGCTTCGCCACGCATCACCACACGCGCCGAGGGGCCGTCAATCTGCAGGCGATCGGTACGCATGACGCCGCTCTTCACCGTCATGCTGCCGCTGATGCTGTCGAAAGCAAAACCCTGGCTGAAGACATCGCCGAAATCAAGCGTGAAGCGACGTGGCAGGCTCTGCAGGCTGATCAGGCCGAGCAGCTTGCCCGCCCCGGGGTCAATCTTCAGAAATTGCCCCTTGCTCGCTTCGAGCTTCATGTCGCCACTCAGCGTCGCGTAGTCCAGTCGACTCGGCGGCCCGTTCCAGCCGATCTTTCCCTGCAGGGTCGCGCGGCCGGCACGCACGGCACCGACGTAGCCTAGCCGCTCCAGCAGCTTGCCGACATCGCTGCTGTCAAGCGTGAAATCAAGTTGCGTGCGGTTGGCCGCGCTGATCTGCCACTGACCACTGCCGGACAGGTTGCCATAGGGGTTGCGCAGGTCGACCCGGTCGATGCGCCAGATACCGCCATCGTTGTGGGCCTGCACGTCCAGACGCCCGAAGCGATGATCGCCGACCGAAAAATCGTCGACCACGATGTCGAGCGCCGGCAGCTCCTTGAGCGCTTCGGCGGGCCCCACTTCCTCGCCCACCGCCTCCGGACGGCGCCATTTCCTGAACTGCGCCTTCAGCTTGCCGGCCCCCGAGCCATCCCAGAGAAAGCTGCCCACCGCCTGATCCGACTGCACGGTGCCCCGCCACAGCGAAGTCGCGCCCGAAGCGCCGACGCTGACGCCGGTGTAGGAGCCGCCGAGCAGGACGACTTCGTCGGCCTTGAGATCGACCGAGACCGGAACGTCGGAGGCGGATCCAGCGCTGCCTTCCTTGCCACGGCTGCCGAGTATTTTCTGCCAGTAGTCAGCATTCAGCTTCCTGGCGGTGACCCCGACTGTAATGCCACGTTCCGGCAATGGCGCCAGCGGCCGACCAATCATGATCGCACCACGTTCGGGATAAGCGTCCTTTCCCTGCTTTCGCCGGATCACTTGCATGCTCAATACATTGCCGAGAGTGGCGCGCAACTGGTCGCGAACGATCGCCTGGCTGCCACGCGGCGCGGGCGTTGGCAGCAGTGAGCTCTCGAAACGCAGCGGCATCGCTTCGCCGGCATTCTTGCCCAGCGGCTCCGGCATGGTTGAAGCGACGCCAACCAGATTCGAGTCCAGCAACAGTTCAACGTCGCGCTTCTGTACCCGCACCTCGGCACGATAGGGCGTCGTCCCCGAGAGATTGTCGAGCAGCGGCATTTCCAGGCGTCGCCGCAAGTCGTCGATGGCGAGCGTACCGTTGGCGGTGATCAGCACCTTGCCGCCCTGCGTTGCCCCCTTGATCCTGACCGGGCCGCCAAACAGCAGCGCGTTGATCTCCGGTACGCGCAGATCCTTCTCGGAGAACTGCAGACTGCCCTTGACCTGCCGCAGCGGCGGCAGCGCCGGATCGACGGTCACCTCGTTGGCCAGAAAGGTATAGGTGCCATCAATCCTGGAATCGCCCAGCCGTGCCTCCTCGAGCGGAATCACCAGCGCAATATCGAGGTGACCCTTGCCGCTGGCGCGCATGTTTTCGGTGAAGTGGTCAATCTGGGCCGCGACCGGGCTCTGTTCAATGAACTTGAGGAACTCCGAAGTCTCACCCTCGGCGCGGCCCTTGACCTTCAGAGTGGATACCGGGGCATCGAAGTCGGGAATCTCGGCGCTGGTCTGTGACAGCGTGGCGCCCAGAATCGATCCGCGCCTCGCCTGCACCACCATGCCCACCCCCTCGAAACGCAGATCGGCGTCGAGGTCGCTGATCACCGGCCAGCCGGTGCCGTAGTCCAGGGTGACGCCCTGTGCCTTGACGGTGACGAGGAACTGGCCCTGTTTTCGGTCGAGAAAGGGAAAGTTCGCCAGATCCCCCTTCAGGATCAGTCTGGCCTCGCTGGCTGTTCCTCCCTTGAGTGCGTCACGAACCCAATGCCGGGCATCGGTGTTGATTGCCGCTGGCAGGTAGCGCCAGACGCCACGCGCGTCGGCGCGGGTGAGCGACGCCGTCAGGTCGATGCGGCCTGGTCCTTCGCCGTCGTTGCGGTAGGTGCCCTGTGCCGAGCCGGCCGCGTCGGGGCCGGCGAAGTCGGCGCGCGATAGCTCGGCGGCCAGCGCTCCCTCGCTGATCTTCCACTTGGCCTGCGCATTCAAGGTGTCGAGTGCGATCGAGGACTCGGGAAAAACGTCGGGCAGGTCGATGCTCACCTGCTGCGAGCGCAACTGCGCAGCACCCCCCTGCTCGCTGGCCTCAAGTGAGCCGGACAAGCCCGTGACACCCGGGAAACGCCCGTCGGGCTTGAACGCCAGGTCCTCGAAACGGCTCTTCAGCGAATAGGTCTGCAGGGCTTCTGAGTCGCCCTGCCAACTGGCCCGCAGTTCACTGACTCGGCCACGCGGTGCGTAGTCGTTCAGCAACTGGCGCGAACCCGCATCGAGCGGCAGGTAGGCAGCAAGGCTCGCCAGTGCGCCAAGTTCCACGGCGCTGGCGGTGGCACTGCCGCGTACCGACTTGCTGCCAGGCGTCTGGGGCTGCCACTCCAGGTGAAAATCAGTCGGCTCAATGCGGATGCTCTGCACTGGGGCCGCGGTACTCCGCCCAAGCCGCCGCGTCACCAGTTCGACGCGACGTCCGTCAACCCGCACCCCCGAAGGCCAAAAGCGCGCGCCAATGCGGCCGGACAGATGGTCCAGCTCAAGCGCCGGCAGGTTTTTCGCCAGACGAAGGTTGACGTCGTCGAGCGAGACGTCAGCCGTCAGCTCGTGCAAGCCACCATCCGCAAACCCGAGCCAGGCCCGCACCGCGCCTCGACCATGGGGCAAGGCCACCGGGTAATCGATCCAGGCGCGCCAGACGGCCAGATCGGCATAGTCGATCTGGGCGAAGGCCTGCCCCTTCCAGGAGGCCGCGTCCGCGATCGACCGGCCGTGAAAATCACCCCGCAGGTCCAGCTTCGAGGCGAGTTCGGCCGGTGGCAGGGCAGTCAGGCCGAAACGGTGCTTGCGGCCATCGTTGTCGAGGGCCAGGGTCAGATCCTCGAGGATCAGTGGCGGCGCATTTCGTTTGGCGTCCTCCCAGACCACCGTTGCGCCGTTGATGCGAATGCGTTTCTGGGCCAGCACCCAGTCGGCAGCACCGTTGTCGCTGCCCTGCCGGTTGACCGCGATCCCCGCGACATAGAACTGGCCGTCGACGTCGCGGCGCAGGTGCAGTGTGGGTTCGTCGAGGCGCAGCAGACTCAGCCGCAGTTGCAGGCGCGGCAGTGACGACCAGGAAAGGACGCTCTCGACGCGGCTGAAGGCCAGTGCCGGCTGCCCTTGCGCGTCGGCGATCCGGACATCGGACAGAATCAGGTCAGGATTGAGTCCCTGCCAACTGGCCTGGATGCCCCCGATGCTGACCGACAGCCCGAGCGCCTGACTGACCTGGCGCTCGATCTCGGACCGATAGTTCTCGATGTTCGGCAGGATCAGATAGCGCAACGCCAGAATCAGCAGCACGAAAGCAAAATAGAGCAGCAGCAGGCCACGCAGCGCAAGGCGCCCGATCAAACGCGCCGTCGGATGCGAAATCACCGGCACCAGATAGTGCAAGCGATGGTAGAGCGCCGGGCGCAGTTCCTCGTTGCGCATCAGATTGGGCCAGCGCAGCGAGACTTTTGCCAACAGTCGGTGAGCGTCACTAGAATGTCGGAATACCCGGTCGGACGATTGAACCACGCATTGTAACGGCTTTGCTGTGGGTCTTCAGTTCCGGCAGCGCAGGCCCGATCCAGCAGATCACCCGACGAGACACTCATGGAACCCCACATCGATCCCCGCGGTGCCGATCCCGGCGCGCTCCATTCACCCTGGCAGACCGCCCAGACTCACAGCCGCTACCTGCGCCAGTTGCTTGCGGCCCGCCCGCAGATCGCGAACTGGCTTGGCGAGCACGCCGCGCAGCCGGTCACCGCGGCGCAGATGAGCGACTTTCTTGCGCAGGCAGCGCCAGCCAGCGACGAGAGCCTGAAGCGCGCCCTGCGGCAGTTGCGCCAGCGGGTGATGGCCACCCTGATCGTGCGTGATCTCGGCAACCTGGCGCCGTTGAGCGAAGTTGTCGAAAGCATGACCCAGCTCGCTGATGTGACCACCAACTTCGCGCTCGACTTCTTCCATCGGCAGCTGAGCGAGCTGTTCGGCGAACCGCTCGACAGCCGCGGCCAGCCGCAGCGGCTGCTGGTCATCGGCATGGGCAAGCTCGGTGGCCGCGAACTGAACGTCTCGTCCGACGTCGATTACATTTTCGTCTATCCCGAGGAGGGGCAGACTGGCGGCAGTGGTCGTCGGCTCGACAACTACGATTTCTTCCTGCGCCTCGGCAAGCGCCTGATCAGCGCCCTGGGTGATATCAGCGAAGACGGTCAGGTTTTCCGGGTCGACATGCGTCTGCGACCGAACGGCGACTCGGGAGCGCTGGTCGGCTCGCTCGGCTCGCTGGAAAACTATTTCATCACGCAAGGCCGCGAGTGGGAACGTTACGCCTGGATCAAGGCCCGGGTGATGAACGAAGGCGCCAATCTGCAGCCGGAATGGGTGAACGCCCTGCAGAGCATCGCCCGCCCGTTTGTCTTCCGCAAGTATCTCGATTTTGGCGCGATCAATGCCATGCGCGGTCTGCATGCCCAGATTCGCCGCGAGGTCGCGCGCAAGGACATGGCCGAGCACATCAAGCTCGGTCCGGGCGGCATTCGCGAAATCGAGTTCATCGCCCAGGTCTTCCAGCTGATCCGCGGCGGCCGCGAGCCGGCATTGCAGACCCGGCCGACACTGCAGGTCCTCGCCCTGCTCGCCGAACGTCGCCTGCTGCCGGTGGAGACCGAGCGCGAACTGGCAGCAGCCTATGAGTTCCTGCGCCGCCTCGAACACCGGCTGCAATACGTCAACGACGCCCAGACACATCGCCTGCCGGGCGCTGACGAAGAGCGCCGGCAGATTGCCGCTTCGCTGGGCTTTGCCGAATGGCATGAATTTCTGCTCGTTCTCGACGCCCACCGGGCGACCGTTGCCCGCCATTTCGAGCAGGTCTTCTCGGAGCCGGAGGAGGGTCGGCATCCGCTGGCCGGAATCTGGGACGACCCAGTGGCCGGCGACGATTCGCTCGAGCGCTTGTCCACGCTGGGTTTTCGCCAGCCCCAGGTGATGCTCGAAGGTCTGCAGAGCTTCCGCCAGAGCGGCCGCTACCTGCAGTTGCCGGCGAGCAACCGCGAGCGCCTCGATGCCCTTGGGCCACGCCTGATCGACGCCGCTGCGGCCACCGGCACCGCCGACGCGACCTGGCAGCGCGGCCTCGCTTTCCTCGATACGATCAGCCGGCGTGGCGCCTATCTGGCGCTGCTGCAGCAGTATCCGCAGGCGCTGATGAAGCTGGCCGAACTGATCGGCAGCTCGTCGTGGGCCGCCGACTACCTGACCCGGCACCCGATTCTGCTCGACGAACTGCTCGATTCGCGGATCTTTGATGTCACCACCGACTGGCAGCGATTCCGTCAGGATCTGCACGCGCGCCTGGCCCTGCACGTCGACGACATCGAGCGTGAAATGGACATTCTGCGCGAAACGCACCATGCGCAGGTTTTCCACTTCCTGGCGCAGGACATCGCCGGCATGCACACCGTCGAGCACCTCGCCGACCGCCTCAGCGAACTCGCCGACATCATGGTGCAGACGACGATGGATCTCTGCTGGCACAAACTGAAGCACCGCCATCCCCATCCCGAGCGTCCGCCGCGCTTCGCGGTCATCGCGTATGGCAAACTCGGCGGCAAGGAACTCGGTTTCGCTTCGGACCTCGACCTGGTCTACCTGCACAATGACCCGGAGCCCGATGCCGGCGAACTCTATGCCCGTCTCGGGCAGCGGATGAGCACCTGGATGTCAACCCAGACGGCGGCCGGCATGCTCTTCGAGGTCGACCTGCGCCTGCGCCCGAACGGCGATTCCGGCATGCTCGTCTCGCCGATCGAAGCTTTTCGCGACTATCAGTTGCAGCACGCCTGGGTCTGGGAACACCAGGCACTGACGCGGGCCCGCTTCTGCGCTGGCGACCCGGCTGTCGGCGAGCAGTTCGAGGCGATCCGCATCGAGATCCTGCGCCAGGCGCGCGATCTGGCCACGCTGCGCGACGAAGTCCTGGCGATGCGCAAGCGCATGCTCGATCAACACGCTTCGGGAAGCGAGGAGTACTTCGACATCAAGCATGATCGCGGCGGCCTGATCGACGTCGAATTCATCGTCCAGTACCTGGTCCTCGGCCATGCGCACAGGCATCCCCGGCTTTGCGGCAACCTCGGCAACATCGCCCTGCTCGGGATCGCTGCCGAACTGGGCCTGATTCCGGCCGACCTGGCCGAACCGGTGCGCAGCGCCTACCGCGAGTTTCGCCGCATGCAACACGTCCTGCGGCTCAACGCCGGCCGTCGCGCCCGCGTCGAACGCGCCTCGGTCAGCCGCCGTATCGAAGCCGTTGGCGCACTCTGGAAGGCGGTATTCGGCGTCGCGTGAGCCGGGTGGGCGACGGGTTGCCGGGAGAAGAAAGTTGCTCCCGGGGACGAACGAAGGCCTGAGGGAGGAGCGCTAAGGATTCGACGAGAACAGGACTTTCGGTGCCAGTTCGATCTGTTGCCTTTGGTTGCCCAGCCAGATCAGCCCGTCCTGGACGGTGCATTGCAGGCGCATGCTGCGTTCGGTCAGGCCGGCCAGGGCCTGGCTCTCACCCGGGCTCAACGAGAGTACGTGCAGATTGGGCTGAGTCACCAGCTTCTCCGAATTCTGTCGCCACCAGATGTCCGCTGCTCTGCCGCCATAGCTGACGACAATCACCCTGCGCGAACGACCACAGGCGCGGCGAATGGCCTTTTCAGCCGGTAATCCGACATCAATCCAGCGCTCGAAGTTGCCTGCTGCGTCGATGTCCTGGAGATCCGCCTCGTCCTCGGTCGACAGGCCGCGTCCGAAGACCAGTGTTGGCGAGGCGTAAAGCGTGAAGGCCAGCAGCCGAATCATCATCCGCTCGTCGGTCTCCGACGGATGGCGGGCGATCGTCAGGCCGTAGTCTGAAAAGTGCCCTCGATCAAGATCGGCAAGCTGGAGCTCAACCTTGAAGATGGTGGACTTGATGGCCATGTGGCACCCCGAAAAAGCTAGAGTATCCCACGGCGGGTCGGTTGGAGCAGGATGTGACATGGTGTGCTGCACACAACGGCGCGACAGCCGTGCGCCTGGCCCGGAAAGAAGAAGCCGCGCGAGCAGGCAGGATATTCGGTGAAGTCGTTGTAGTATTGACCCTTGAGCTAGGTTGCGCGTCGATCAGGGCTGCCACCGAGTGGTGCAGGATTCTGCAGGGTGTGCCCAGCGCGCAAGGCGCCGACCGCCGTGCTGCTCGAGGTAAAGTACTTCGCTTCTGCAAGGGTCACGGGAAGCGCCACCAACTCAACTTGGGATGCCAAGGCAATGCGTCGCCCTGCGTTCGTGAGGCAGTACCTTGGTGACCTGTTGTTGGGAACCGACCGAGCCATGCGCTTGCGCCTGGCGCAGACAGGCTTGGCCCTCTTGCTGATGCTGATGGGCATGGCGGTTGTACTTTGGGCGGCCTGGGTGCTGGACCGGCCGCGTGGTCCGCTGTACGTTTGGACGCTGAGTTCGCTGTTCGCCATCGTCATGGTCTATATGGCCATTCGCTGCGGTTGGTCACGGCGCTTCAAGGACCCATCACTGACTTTGCCGCAGATGGCGATTGCGATTGTCTGCAGCGCGACCGGCTATGCGCTGATGGGTCCAGTACGTGCAATCGCGTTCCCCAATTTGCTGATCATCCTGATGTTTGGCATGTTCGGTCTAGGCACCATCAGCGCCTTGGGCATCAGCATCTATGCTCTGCTCGCGTTTGGCCTGAGTATGGCTTTGATGGCTTCGATCAGCCCCGATGTCTACCCGCCGACGGTTGAACTGGCGCATTTCATGATGCTGGTGATTGTCGTTCCAGCGGTCTCGGTCCTGGCCGGGCGTCTGAGCCGCATTCGTCGCCGATTGGGCGAGCAAAAGCAAGAGCTGACCGTGGCGCTCGAACAGATTCAACTCATGGCCGCGCATGATGATTTGACCGGCTTGTTGAATCGCCGTCACATGGTGGTCCTGCTGGAGCAAGAAACTCAACGCAGCCTGCGCTCGGGACAAGGATTTTGCCTGGCGCTGATCGACATGGACCATTTCAAGCGCGTCAATGACCGGTATGGCCATGCTGCGGGTGACGAGGTACTGCGCGCCTTTGCCGACACCGCGCAGGTGGTCTTGCGCCGGTCGGACGTGCTGGCGCGCTGGGGTGGTGAGGAGTTTGTCCTGATGCAATCGGCGACCGGCATGTCGCTTGCCGGAGCCACCATGGAGCGCCTGCGCGAGCAGGTGGCGAAGCTGGCGCCCGTTTTTGGCGAGGACGTCCTGCAGATCAGCTTTTCCGCCGGGCTGACTGAACACCGTTCGGGTGAATGTGTGAACCAGACGCTGGAGCGTGCCGACCGCTTGCTCTACGATGCCAAGGCTCAGGGTCGCAACCGGGTAGTGACAGGCTGATCAAGCCGGCAGGCCAGCTGCAAAGCCTCAGTCGGTCACCGACAGTTCCTGACAAGGTCGGCGCCGCCGTGGCAGCCGGAGCCGGCCGTTAAACGCGAGGGGGGACCATGAGCAAGGGTAAGGGACGGACAATCGCGACCGATCTGGCCGGGCCGGGCGGCAGGATTCTCGCGGGCGGTTTTTCGCCGCGGCTGTGCCGGCGGCTGAAGGCGTGTGTCGCCGCCATGGCGGCCCTGGAGAAGATTTCCTCGCCGATCATCCCCTATATCGCCGCCTGGCGCGAACACGAGAAGATCATCTGGTATGAACATGTCGGAGCACGGTTTCTTGCCCTTCTCGGCTGCGAGCGGGGGGAAGTCGACGAGGTCTTTCGGCAGAGTATCGTCGATCGGCGTCTCTACCGGTACGCGGAGCGGGAGAGCAAGGTGGAGGAGGAGATCGTCACCCGGGCCGAGTTGCGGGGCGATCAGGCCGGCTTGCGCGCGGAGGTGAAAAAGGCGGGGACGGTGGAGTTCGTCTATCAACTGGCCTTGCCGGCGGGGAAGACGATCTGGCTGAAGGACCAGGCCAACATCGAGGTCTTTGTCGAGGACCAGATCTGTCTCTCGATTGGCTGCCTGACCGAGGTCACCAAGGAGATGGAGCAAAAGGATCTGCTGGAAAAAATCGGCTATTTCGACGAACTGACCAAGTTGCCGAAACGCACCATCCTCCAACGGATCATCGAGATCAATATCGGCAATCTCCGCCGCGGCCACATCAACGATTTTGTCTTTCTGTTGTTGGACCTGGATCATTTCAAGGCGGTGAACGACATCCATGGCCATCAGGCCGGGGACCAGGTCCTGGTCGGCTTCGCAGACGTGATGCGCGCCACCAAGCGGCATGAGGACGAGATCGGCCGCTATGGTGGCGAGGAGTTTTACGGATTCTCCATCGGCGGCCTGCAGAACGGCCTCCAGTTTGCCGAGCGCTTGCGGCTGGCGGTGGCCAACACCGATTTTTTCTTCAATCGCGAGCGGATCCCGGTCACCGTCTCCGTCGGCCTGGTCGCCGCGAGCCAGCTCGCGGAGGTGGGCGAAATCAGTGTCGAGGAGTTGGTGCGGGTCGCAGATCGGCGGTTGTATGTAGCCAAGGAAGAAGGGCGAAATCGGGTGGTTTTTCGGGGCTGATATGGAACTGCGGGGCTTACACCTTACCGCCAGCCATGCCAGACCTCACATTCTGGCCCGATCACCGCACCGGAAACGGTGCCATCAAGTTCTTCAAGGCCAGGCCCGCAGCTTGCTTGCCCCCAAGAATTGCCTCCACGACGCGGTCTTTCGGGTTTTGTTTGGCGATTTCAAATGCCCGCTGCCCCGATCACTTCATCGGAAACAGCGTCAGCAAGCCGTGCAACTTCAGGGGTGCTTACGACCCTAAGCGGCCGATTAGCTTTCTCCCCGCCGGTCAGTCAGCCAAATCCAGATTCCGCGAACTGGACCGCTCCGAAGTGGCCATTGGCGACCTCAACCTACCGGCCAACAACGGACGCTGAGGAATTCCGCCCAAAACGGCCCTTGAGGCTCTCTCGGTGTATGCTATCGCCCTGGATACCAAGGAGTGCTACTTTTCGCGGAAATTTGGTACCGCGTAGAAGCAGCGTAACCAATCACCCCCCTAGCGAGACGGCGGGCAAAGGCGGCATCGGTAGTCCTTGGCGGCCAGCCTGAAGGGCGGCGGTGAGGTAATCCCAAGCGGACGCCTTCCTTGCGCGACAA
>ERZ761603.990-NODE-990-length-22289-cov-44.049924_pt1 | contig 22289 bp, 18 predicted proteins | sample MGYA00511879_ERZ761603 | MGnify/ENA primary metagenome ERZ761603 (study PRJEB28899, sample SAMN02850040) | bioreactor sludge metagenome | biome: EBPR Sludge; feature: EBPR Bioreactor; material: flocular biomat | place: Australia: Thorneside Wastwater Treatment... | reverse complement strand
CAAAACCATCTCTCCGGTTCAGGCCTTAGCTTATTCCACCCCGGTGGCTGTCCAAGCTACCGTGACCACCGCACGAGTTCGATGGGAATGAATTCGAATTAGTTGTCTATCGGACAGAGGAAGATGGGCATTTACGTGGCTACATTTCTTCGGGTGGCTTTAGTGACCGTATTGTTGAAATGTCTGGAGAGGTCGCAAGTGACATGAAAGCGACTACAGGGAGTGAACCAGCAGCTATGCTCATATCTGCCATGAAAGACGAAATCGATGCAGGCAAGTTTCCATTGCCGCGCAACACATAACCCTTCGCTCAACCCGACCTACGCTAAAAGCCGCGCAGTCGGGTTGGCTCCACGTTAGTCCACACGGAGCCTCCATGTCTCACGTCACAACTCTACGACGACCCAGTACGAAACTCGCCCGCTGGCTCTGCTTACTCGCGACATCTGCCTCGACAGTCGTCCTCTCCGACGAGCCCGCGGACACGGTCCGCACGGCTGGCCGAGGTGATTTGGAAAAGGTCTCAAACTTCCTACTGTTCTCGTCCAGCAAGAAATTTGCCACACAGGTTCCTAGCCAAGTGTCCGCAGGCGACAGCTTCGTCGTTCAATATACAGCGGACGGCAAGGCAGTTCGGGAATCATTCACCGTAGTTGACATCGCTATTCGTGGAAACCTGTGCTGGCTACACAGCAAGAGGCGCTCGCCGGGAGACACATCGTTAGGTGACACGATCTACGTCCAGCCGTGCGCTCGTGTGCGCTGAGGCGAAGCCGCTTTGTTCCTGAACATTGTAGCCTAACCCGTTGTTGCACCCGACGTTCGCCAGCCGGCTTTGCCGTCTGTCGCCCGCGTGGAATATTGGGAATATTGGGGACAGACCACGTTTACTACCGTTTCAAACGCCTCACCCGCTCAACCGCTACCGTTTGCCAACCCCATCCCCAGTCAACAACCAGCCCACGAACCATGATGCCACTCATCCAGCCCTTCCGCGGACTCCGCCCGCTTTCCGGCCATGCCGCCGATGTTGCCGCCCCGCCCTACGACGTGCTGTCGAGCGCCGAAGCCCGCGAGCGCGCCGCCGGCAAGCCATTGAACTTCCTGCACATTTCCAAGGCCGAGATCGACTTGCCGGTCGATACCGATCCGTATTCCCCTGCGGTCTACGCCCAATCTGCCGTCAATTTCCGCCGCCTGATCGCCGACGGCGTCCTCATCCGCGATGCGGCGCCGTGCTATTACGCCTACCGCCTGACCATGGGCGATCATGTGCAGACCGGCCTCGTCGCCGCCGCGTCGGTCGCGGACTACGACAGCAACCGCATCCGCAAGCACGAGTTCACCCGCCCCGACAAGGAGGACGACCGCGTCCGCCAAGTCGAGGCGCTGTCGTCCCAAACCGGTCCGGTGCTCCTTGCCTACCCGGACGCGCCGGCGGCCGACGCGCTGATCGCCGCCGCGACCGCGGGCGAACCGGTCGCCGACGTGACGATGGACGGCGTCCGCCACACCGTCTGGGCCATCACCGATTTGGCCGCCGTGGCCGGGTTGACCGCGGCGATCGACGCGCTGCCCGCCCTCTACATCGCCGACGGCCACCACCGTTCGGCGGCGGCTTCGCGCGTCGCCGCCGGTCGCCGCGGGCAGACCAGCGCCCAGGTGTTCCTGGCCGTCCTCTTTCCGGCGCACCAGATGCGCATCCTCGACTACAACCGCGTCGTACGCGACCTCAACGGCCTGGCGCCCGAGCAATTCCTCGCCCGCGTCGGCGAACGCTTTGCCGTGACCCCGGCGGCAGGCCGCGTGCACCCCGAAAAGCCCGGCGTCGTCGGCATGTACCTCGGCGGAAGCTGGTACCGGCTGGAGATCGACCCGGCGCTGGTTCCCGCCAGCGACCCGGTCGCCCGGCTCGACGTCAGCCTGCTGTCCGAGCACCTGCTGGCACCCGTCCTCGGCATCAGCGACCTGCGGCGCGACAAGCGCATCGATTTCGTCGGCGGCATTCGCGGCCTCGGCGAGCTCGAACGGCGCGTCGACAGCGGCGAGATGGCGGTCGCCTTCGCGCTGCACGCGACGCGGATGGGCGAGCTGATGGCGGTGGCCGATTCGGGCCAGGTCATGCCGCCCAAGTCCACCTGGTTCGAGCCGAAACTCGCCGACGGCCTGGTGTCGCACGTCATCGACTGATGGACCTGGTCGTCCACGGCGGCGCCGTGCCGACCTTCCTTATCGAACGCCTGCTGGCGGCCACCGGCGCCAGCGCCGTCGTCCCGCACCCGCCGCGGGCGGTCCGGTTGAGGGATGCGCGGCGCACGCCGGATTTCGCCGTGCTGCTACCCCTCATCGAGGCCGAAAGACTCGACTGGGCCTTCGTCGACCGCAACCGGCAGCTTTCCGACTTCGGGCTGATCGCCTTCGCCATGGATTCGACGCTGATCACCAGCGAATGCATCGACGAACTTGCCGATTTCGCCGGGCGCAAGGCCGAGGTCTCGGCGGTGACCGAAGCAGCGATGCGCGGCGAACTCGACTACCGCGCCAGCCTGCAGCAGCGCCTCGCCCTGCTCGCCGGGCTCGATGCCCGCGTTCTGGCCCGCGTCTATGGCGAGCGCCTGGCGCTCTCGCCCGGTGCCGGCGAACTGCTCGAAGCAGCGCGCAACGCCGGGCTGCGCAGCGCCATCATTTCCGGCGGCTTCACCTATTTCACCGAGCGCCTGCGCATCGAACACGGCTTCGATTTCGCCACCGCCAACGAATTGGAGATCCGTGGCGGCAGGCTGACCGGCCGCGTCGTCGGCGACATGGTCGACGCCGAGGCCAAGGGCCGCCACCTCGCCCGCCTGACCGGCGAACTCGGGCTGCACAGGGAACAGGTCATCGCCATTGGCGACGGCGCCAACGACCTGCCGATGCTGGGCGAAGCGGGCCTCTCCGTCGCCTACCGCGCCAAGGCGGCAATCCGCGCCAGCGCCGATGTCGCGATCAACTTCGCCGGTCTCGATTCGCTGCTCAACCTGCTGGCGCCGGATCGCCGGTAGGGAGCGGGCGCGGGTGGGGCTGCGCGTACTGCAGGAAGCGGCACTCGACCTGGCGGCCCGATTTCCGCTCGCGAAAGATCTTCCGCACGTCGCTGATCACCGTCCATGAATCGAGCGGGATGTTTTCCGGGAACAGCGTGTCGCCGGCGAACGGCAGCCCGATGCGGGTCAGGTAGAAGCGCTGGCAGTAGGGCCAGGCCGCCGCGTAGATCGACGCGCCGCCGATCACGAAAACGTCCTTGCCGGTGGCTGTCGCGGTCAACAGTCCTTTTTCGACCGAATCCACCTGGACGCAACCCGGACGCAGTTCCAGCCCGGGCTGGTTGCTGACGACGAACGAGTCGGGCGGCACGACATCCATCGACTCGTAGGTCAGGCGGCCGATGACCAGCGCCGCCCCGGCCACCGTTTCCTCGAAATAGGCGAGCTCCTCCGGGATGTCCCATGGCAGCCAGCCGTCCAGCCCGAGCATGCCATTGCTCGCGACCGCGCCGATCGCGGCGATCATGCCCGCCGTTTCTCCCACTGCTCGCGGGTCAGCGCCAGCGAGATCGCCGGCGTGCCCTGCCCATTGTAGACGTGCGGCTTGTGAATCGAGACGAAGGCGCTGGTGACGATCGCCATCGAGAATATGGCATCCATGACTTCGAGAATGCTCGTCTCCAGGCAGATCGAATGCGGGTTGCCTTCGAGCTTGCGGATCGCCAGAAAGATCACCTCGTAGTCGATCACCTGCCGGATGTCATGCGGATCGGCGACGGCCGAAACCGGCGCCCAGGCATCGGCATGCACGATCACCGCCTGCGGCCCGTGCTTCTCGAGCGGATTGCAGCCGGTCCGCAAATCGATGGTGGCATCGACCGATGCGCACCAGTGGTTGTCCAGCACTGAGCTTCCCTCCTGAACGCCGGCGCGGGCCGCAGCGAGACCGGGGAAAGGCTCGGCGACCGCGGGCAAGACTCACCTTTGCCGGCCCCCGGAGCCGGCGACGCCGGGCAAGTATAAACCCGGCGGCGGTCAGCTCTTCATCCTGTGCATGATGTTGAGGAGTGTGTTGGGCAGGCCCTTGTAGGGCGGCACGAACAGGTCGAGCGTACGCAAGGGGCTCTGCTTGAAGACAGGGCGCAATTTGGAGAAGGTGATGAAGCCCTCGTAGCCGTGATAATGACCCATCCCGCTGTTGCCGATGCCACCGAAGGGAAGATTGTGGATACCGGCCTGGATCACCGATTCGTTGATACCGACACCACCGGAAATGGTGTTGTTCATGTAGAACTCCTGGAGGTCGGCATCGTTGCTGTAAACATAGAACGCCAGCGGCCGCGGACGGTCGCCGACGTACTCGACCACGTATTCCTTCGTCTCGTAAGTCAGGATCGGCAGCAGCGGGCCGAAGATCTCGCGCTGCATGATGTCCATGCTGTCATCGACGTTGAGCGCGATGCGCGGCGGCATGATCCGGCGCGCCTTGTCCGCTGCCGGTCCGCTGTAGAGGTCGATCAGCTGGGCACCCTTGGCGACGGCATCGGCGGCGGTTTTCTGCAGGCGGTCATAGGAGCGCTGGTCGATGACCGCCGTGTAGTCGCCGTTGTTGATGTCGGGGAAGCGCTTGCTGACGACGTCCTTCGCTTCGCTGATGAATTCGTCTACCTTGTCTTCGGGAAGAAACAGGTAATCGACGTTGGTGCAGATCTGTCCGGCATTGAGCATCTTCGCCCAGACGATGCGTTCAGCGGCGGTGCGGATCGGGTAATCGGGCGCCACGACACATGGTGACTTGCCGCCCAGTTCGAGCGTGACCGGCGTCAGGTTTTTCGCGGCATTGGCCATCACTGCCTTGCCGGTGGCGGGCGAGCCGGTGAAGAAGATGTGATCGAAAGGCAGCGATGTGAACTGGGGACCACGACCGCCACCATCCTCGAAGAAGGCGAGCTTGTCTTCCGGGAAATACTTTCCTGATACCCGCTTGAGCAACATGGCCAGAGTGTTCGAGTTCTCGGACATCTTGATCATCGCCCGGTTGCCGGCGGCGAAGACGCCGATCAGCGGCTGAAAGGTCATCGCTATCGGGAAGTTCCAGGGCACGACGATGCCGACGACGCCTACCGGCTGCGGAAAGGTCCAGGCCTTGGCCAGGGGATACTGGGTCGGATCGAGAGAGCGCTGATGCGGCTTCAGCCACTTCTTCAAATGGTTTATGGTATCGAGGATCGCTTCCTGCGCCATGTAGGTCTCGGCGAACTTGGTTTCGAACCGGCAACGATGGCCGTAATCCTTGTCGATGGCGGCGACGATCTCCTCGTGGTTGTCGACCAGCAAGCGGTGAAGGCCGCGCAGGTCGGCGCGGCGCTCCTCGAGGCCGGGGTTCATGTTGCGCTTGTACGCAGCCTGCTGTTTCTGCAGGACGCTCAGGAATTCAGCCGGGATGGCCAGCGGATCTATTACGGGATTCTTGGTCATTTTGTCTTAACCTCGGTAGCGGCCTGGGTGGCCGCGATTTCGTCTTTCAAATCGTGGGCGCGCTTGATCAGGAAAGCGCGGATCCTTTCTATGTCACTCGTCTCCAGGCGGTCGCCGAAGGGCGGCATGCCCAGATGCGAACGGGCGCCATGGACGATGGCCTCGAACTGCTTGTGCTTTTCCGCGTCCAGGTAACGCAGATCGGGAATCACGTTGGCGCTCATGGCGCCGAAACCGTGGCAGGCGCCACAGTTGTCGGCAAACAGTTTGCGTCCGGCCTGCACCGTCTCGACGTCGGCGGTTTGCGGCGGCGGCGCCGGCGGGGTGAACACGCGACGCCTGACCTCGGGCATCGCCGCGGTACCGCCGAGCTTGAAGACGAACAGGCGCGAGTCGGGCACGACCGGCGAGCGCTGGGCGATGGCGCCGAAGGCGATCGGGAAGGCGCCGCCCCAGCCGACGTTGAAGGCGACGTACTGCTCGCCCCTGACCTCATAGGTCACCGGCCCGGCGACCACGCCGCTGCTGACTTCGCGCTGCCACAGCTTCCTGCCGCTGTCAGCCGCGTAGGCGACCAGTTCGCCGTGCGTCGTGCCCTGGAAGACCAGATTGCCGCCGGTGGTCATGGTGCCGCCATTCGACATCATCGGGTAGGGCACCGACCAGACTTCCTTCTGCTGCACCGGGTCCCAGGCCTGCAACTTGCCGGTGAAGAGATTGGCCAGTTCGTCCAGCCCCTTCCTGTCCTCGGGCACCGCCGGCATCTCGACGCCAAGATTGGGAATCCCCCTGGCCGGCTTGCGTGCCGCCTTCAGCGGATCGTAGCGCTCGGCAGTGGTGTGCTGCGGAATGTACACGAGGCCGGTCTGCGGGTTGAAGCTCATCGGATGCCAGTTGTGCGCACCCTGCGAACCCGGGAAGACCAGCTTGGCCTCGCCCCTGGTCCAGTAATCCGCCGCTTCCGCATCGAAGACCGGACGGCCGGTGGTCTTGTCGATCCCCTTGGCCCAGGTGACGATAGAGCCGAATTTCTCGGCCGAGATGAACTGGCCGGTGGCGGCATCGAGGACGTAGAAGAAGCCGTTCTTCGGCGCCTGCATGACGACCTTGCGTGGCTTGCCGTCGATCGGCAGCGTGGCGACGATGATGTCCTGGGTCGCGGTGTAGTCCCAGGCGTCGCCGGGCGTCGTCTGGTAGTGCCAGACATACTTGCCGGTGTCCGGCCTGACGGCAACGATCGAGGACAGGAACAGGTTGTCGCCCCTGCCCTCCGAGCGCAGGCCGTAGTTCCAGACCGAGCCGTTGCCGGTTCCGATGTAGAGCAGGTCGAGTTCGGGGTCGTAGGCCATCGCGTTCCACGCCGTGCCGCCGCCGCCCTGCTTCCAGTACTGGTCGCCATGCCAGGTCTTGCGGATCATGGTGATGGTGTCGCTCTCGTCGCCCTTGGCCGGATCGCCCGGCACGGTGAAGAAGCGCCAGGCCTGCTTTCCCGTCGCCGCCTCGTAAGCCGTGACATAGCCGCGCACGCCGAATTCGGCGCCGCCGTTGCCGATGACGACCTTGCCCTTGACGATGCGCGGCGCCCCGGTGATCGTGTAGTTGCGCTCGTGGTCGATGACGGTGTCGACCGACCAGACCTTCCTGCCGGTCCTGGCGTCAAGCGCAACGAGCCGGCCGTCGTAGACGCCGACATAGACCCGGCCCTTCCAGACGGCGACGCCGCGGTTCGCCGCATCGCAACAGCCGCTGCCCTGGATTCCGCGATAGACCTCGGGGTCGTATTTCCACAGCAGCTTGCCGCTGGTCGCATCGAGCGCATAGACCATGCTGTAGGCGCCAGTGGTGTAGAGCACGCCATCGACGACGATCGGCGTGGCCTCGACGACGCGGTCGAGGTCATACTTGAACTGCCAGGCGAGGCCCAACCGATCGATATTCCTGTCGTTGACCCTGGCCAACGGCGAGAAGCGCTGCTCGCCGTAGGTGCGGCCATGGCTCATCCAGTTGCCGGGCTCCCTGTCGGCAGCGTTCAGCCGTGCCGAATCCACCGCTGCCGGCTTTCCCGCGGCACCGGCCAACACCGTACCGAACAGTAGCCACAGGCCGCTGACGATGGCGACGACGCGATGGTTGATTGTCATTGGCTGCTCCTTGACGATGTTCGAGAGAGGCAACGCATTCGCTCACTCAACCACTTCATATCATGAAGATGCCCCGCAAAAAAACTTGTCACTTGCGGACATTTTCTTGTTATGTTGCAAAAATCAGCCGACAGGAAAGCCGATGGCACACCAGCTTCGCGCGCAATCGATCATCGGATTCGCACCACTCGTTGCGGAACTGGGCGGCGACCCGTTGCAGCTGCTGCGCAGCGCAGGACTGAATCCTGCCGAACTCGAGAGGCCGGACATCTACATTTCGCATCGCGCCTTCATTCAGTTGCTCGAAGACGCCGCCAGCAAGTTGCGCTGCCCCGATTTCGGCCTGCGCCTGCTCGACCGCCAGGACCTGAGCGTCCTCGGGCCGATCGCGCTGGCGGCGCAACATGCTGCCGATCTGCGCGAAGCCCTCGACTGCTTCGCCCGCTACATCCACGTGCAGGGCAGCGCATTGCGCCTTTACCTGCTGCCGCAGGCCGATCCGGGACAGGTCATGATCGCGGTCGACCTCAGGCTGCGCCGGCAGATCGCCCGCCGCCAGCAGGTGGAACTGGCGGTGGGCCTGGCGCACAAGGCAATCGATCTGCTGACGGGTGGCATGTGCAAGCCACTGGCGATCTGCCTGCCGCATTCGCGGATCGCCCCGCTGCGCAGTTACCGCGAACGCCTGCACGGCAAAGTCCTGTTCGAGCAGCCCGGCGCCGGCATCCGCATTTCGCGCCAGGATCTCGACCTGCCGCTCAAGGATCGCCATGCCGAACTCGCCGCCGCGGCACTGACCTATCTGCAGAGCCAGTACGGTCGCGGCGAAGAACGCCTGGCCGTCCGCGTCCGGGCGCTGATCCGGCCTCTGCTGGCGGCGGGGCGCTGCGGTGTCGACAATATTGCCGCGTCGCTGGCCATGCACCCGCGCACCCTGCATCGCCGCCTGGCGCGCGAGGGCGCCCGTTTCGACGAGATCAAGGACGACGTGCGCAGGGAGATGGCGAGATCGCTGATCGCCCAGGCTGGATTGTCGCTGACCCAGATCGCCGGCGCTCTCGGCTACGCCGAACAGTCGGCGTTGTCCCGCAGTTGCGTGCGCTGGTTTGGTGACTCCCCGCGCCGTTTGCGCCAACTGACGGACGCCAGCCGGCCGGTTGCAGCGCCACAGGCATGACTGACGGAAAAGCAATACATTCGATAAATTCGCTTCGCTTGTGCATACTGCACCCGAAATTCATATCCCTGACCATTGCCGGAGGAGACACCGAATGAATGAGAAGATGAACGGCGCCCAGTCGCTCGCCAGGACGCTGGTCAATTGCGGGGTCGATGTGTGCTTTGCCAACCCCGGCACGTCCGAGATGCATTTCGTCGCGGCGCTGGATTCGATTCCCGGAATCCGGCCGGTGCTCTGCCTGTTCGAAGGCGTGGTGACCGGGGCGGCCGACGGCTACGGACGGGTCGCCGGCAAGCCCGCCGCGACTCTGCTCCACCTCGGCCCCGGCCTGGCCAATGGCCTGGCCAACCTGCACAACGCCCGTCGTGCCGCGACGCCGATCGTCAATGTTGTCGGCGATCATGCAACCTATCACCTGCAATACGACGCGCTGCTGACATCCGACATCGTCGGCTTCGCCCGTCCGGTATCATCGTGGATCCACGAGTCGAAGAGCGCCAAGACCGTCGCGGGCGATGCCGCCCGTGCTGTCCAGGCCGCGCGCTCCGCTCCCGGCGGAATTGCCACCCTGGTCCTGCCGGCGGATACCGCGTGGAACGCCGCCGACCATGCCGCCCAGGCGCTTCCCGACATCGAGCCGGCGGCGGTCGGCACCGATGCCATCGAGAACGTGGCGAAACTGCTGCGCAACGGCAGGAAGTCGGCTCTGCTGCTGCGCGGCCCGGCGCTGCACGGCGCCGGCCTCGAAGCCGCCGGCCGCGTGCAGGCGGGAAGCGGCGCCCGCCTCTTCTGCGACACCTTCGCCCCGCATTCCGAACTCGGCGCCGGCCGCGTGCCGGTCGAGCGCATTCCCTATTTCGCCGAGCAGATCGCGGCGTTCCTGCAGGGCATCGAGCAGATCATTCTGGTCGGCTCGAAGCCGCCGGTGTCCTTCTTCGCCTATCCGGGCAAGCCGAGCTGGTGTGCTCCGGAGGATTGCGATTTCAGCTATCTGGCGCAACCGCATGAGGACGCCGTCACGGCGCTACGGGACCTGGCCGATGCGCTGGGGGCCCCGGCCGAGCCGGCGCTGCGCATTCCGCTCAGGCTTCCCGGACTGCCGGGAGGCGCGCTCACCGCCTTGAGCGTGGCGCAGGTCATCGCCCACCTGACACCGGAAAATGTCATCTTCGCCGAGGAGGCACTGACATCGAGTCTGCCCTTGTTGATGAACCTTGCCCAGGCGCGGCCGCACACGCACCTGCCGCTGACCGGCGGCTCGATCGGCGAGGGCTTGCCGCTGGCCGTCGGCGCGGCGCTGGCAGCGCCCGGGCGCAAGGTCATCTGCCCGCAAGGCGACGGTAGTGCTGCCTACACGATGCAGGCCTTGTGGACCATGGCGCGCGAACAGCTCGACGTGACCACGGTGATCTACGCCAATCGCTCGTATGCGATTCTGAACATCGAGTTGCAACGGGTAGGCATCGGCAGCGCGGGTGCCCGGGCCTTGTCGATGCTCGATCTGCACAATCCGGAAATGAACTGGACACAGATCGCGACTGGCCTCGGGGTCGAGGCCAGTCGCGCGACGACTGCCGAGGAGTTCGCGGCGCAGTACGAATCGGCGATGAAGAACAAGGGGCCGCGCCTGATCGAAGCGATGATTTGAGGGGGATCGCGATGAACCTGACCGAGTCGCTGCGGCAAATCGTCGGCGCGAACGGCGTCCTCGACGCTGCCGATGTCGCCACCCGTTCCGCCGGCTACCTGCGCCCGGACAACCTCAAGGCCGCCGCGCTGGTGCGCCCGGCGAACACCGATGAAGTTGCGCAGGTGATGCGCTGGTGTTTCGCCAACAAGGTCGGCGTCGTTACGCACGGCGGCCTGACCGGCCTGGTCCACGGCGGCGACGCCGCCCCGGACGAAGTCATCCTGTCGCTCGAGCGCATGGGCGCCATCGAGGACATCGACCCGGTGCAGCGCACGGCGACCGTGCAGGCCGGCGTCGCGCTGCAGGCGCTGCAGGAAGCCGTCGATCAGCACGACCTGGCTTTCCCGCTCGACCTCGGCGCCCGCGGCTCGGCCACGCTGGGCGGCAATGCGGCGACCAATGCGGGCGGCAACCGGGTGATCCGCTACGGAATGACGCGCGAGATGGTACTCGGCATCGAGGTGGTGATGGCCGACGGCACCATCGTCTCGTCGCTCAATCATCTGATCAAGAACAACGCCGGCTACGACCTCAAGCACCTGTTCATCGGCTCCGAGGGAACGCTCGGCGTCATCACCCGCCTGGTCCTCCGCCTGCGGGAAAGACCGACAACGACCAACATGGCCTTTGTCGGACTCGACAGTTTCGCCGCCGTCGCCCGCTTCCTCAAACACATGGATAGCGGGCTCGGCGGCACCCTTTCGGCCTTCGAGGTCATGTGGCAGTCGTTCTACCGCCTGGTCACCACGGCGCCCGCCAGGGGGCTCCCACCGATCGCCCAGGACTTCCCCTACTACATTCTGGTCGAGAGCCAGGGCGCGGATCGCGAGCTGGATACCCGGCGTTTCAACGCCGCCATGGAGTCGGCATTCGAATCCGGCCTCATCGTCGACGCGGCCATCTCGCAGTCGGACGCCGACTGTCATGCCTTCTGGTCGCTGCGCGACGATGTCGAGCAGGTGATGCGCGGCGGGCTGCCGATGGTCTTCGACATCTCGCTGCCGATCAGCGAAATGGAGAACTACGTGGACAATCTCCGCGCGGCGCTGCCCGGTGCGATCGGCGAACACAGGCTGTGGATCTTCGGGCACCTCGGCGATGGCAACCTGCACGTGATCGTCCAGGTCAGGCCGCAGGACTACATGGCATCGCGGCCGAAGATCGAGGCGCTGGTCTATTCGCCGTTGGCCGCCTTCCGTGGCTCGGTATCGGCCGAGCACGGCATCGGCCTCGAAAAGAAGCCCTACCTGAAGGTCAGTCGCAGCGAAGCCGAGATCGCGCTGATGCGCACCCTGAAGGCGGCGCTCGACCCGCGAGGCATTCTCAATCCCGGCAAGATTTTCTGAAGGAGTCATGGTGGGCCGTACCCTGAACATTCTGCCGGCGACGACGCTCGACTACCGTCGTCTCGCCGAGAAGCGGCTACCGCGCTTCCTCTTCGACTACATCGACGGCGGCGCCAACGACGAGATCACGCTCGCCGCCAACGTCAGCGACTTCCGGAAGATCCGCATCCGGCAGCGGGTCCTGAAGGATGTCTCGAACATCGACACCGCGACGCTGCTTGCCGGCGAGCCGGCGGCCATGCCGGTCATTCTGGCGCCGGTCGGCATGGCCGGCCTCTACGCCCGGCGCGGCGAGGTGCAGACGGTGCGCGCGGCCAACGCGAAAAACGTGCCGTTTACGCTGTCGACCGTGGGCATCTGCACGCTGGACGAAGTGGCGGCGGCAGCCGACAAGCCCTTCTGGTTCCAGTTGTACATGATCCGCGACCGGGCCACCGTGCGGAACCTGCTGGAGCGGGCAGCAGGCGTCGGCTGCACGACGCTGGTGTTCACCGTCGACCTGCCGCTGGCCGGCATGCGCCACCGCGACACGCGCAACGGCATGCTTGACAATTCGCTCCGCGGCAAGCTCGGCAAGGCCTGGCAGCTCGCCACCCGGCCCGGCTGGATCGTCGACGTCGGGGTACGCGGCAAGCCGCACAGCTTCGGCAACCTCGCCCATCTGGTCCCCGACCCGACCGACCTCAAGGCCTACCGCTCCTGGATCGACGCCCAGTTCGACACCTCGGTGACTTGGAAGGACATCGATTGGCTGCGCGGCATCTGGAAAGGCAGGCTGATCCTCAAGGGCATCCAGGAGCCGGACGATGCCCTGGCGGCGGCCAAGGTTGGCGCCGACGGGGTGGTCGTCTCGAACCACGGCGCGCGCCAACTCGACAGCGTAAACTCCTCGATCTCCAAACTGCCGGGGGTCGTCGCCGCGGTCGGTGAGCGCATGGAGGTCTACGTCGATGGCGGTGCACGCAGCGGGCTCGACGTCTTCAAGGCCGTCGCCCTCGGCGCCCGCGGCGTCATGATCGGCCGTCCCTGGGCTTGGGCGCTGGCCGCTGGGGGCGAGGCAGCCGTCGCCGCCCTGCTCGCCACCTTCAGGAAGGAACTCGAGGTCGCGATGGCGCTTTCCGGCGTCACGACGATCGGGCAGATTGGCCCGGATCAAATCGACCTGGCCTGATCTCCGGGCGTGGCGCAACCAGGCCATGGACGGCATCTCAGGGACAAGCGGCAGAATCGCGGTGACGCCGTTGCCGGCGTTGCCAGCTTGGTGATGACCCAATTCGCCGGCAAGTTCTGTATGATTCCCGCTCCTGGACTTGCGGCAGCCGGCATGGAAGGAAGCCTCCGCTGGAAGTCCCCGTCGTGGCGAGCGGCGCAAGCGCGGGCCATGAACATCCGGGAGCGGGCCGGCACGCCCGGCTGCCCGAAGTTGATGAGGAATCAGGGTTGGCAAGGACAGCAGGCGTCGGGAGACTGTCTGAAGTCCCGCAGAAAGGAGTCGTCACATGATCTATCTCGCTGCTTTGGTCGTGCTCGCAACGCTCGTCGCCATGGCGTCGGGGCGGGTTCCTGCCGTCCTCGCGCTGGCTTCGGCGATCTGCATCGCCGGCGTCACCGGCCTGGCCCCGGTGCCGGCGCTCCTCGCCGGATTGAGCAATGGCGGGATCATCACCGTCGCGGCGATGCTCGTCATCGCCAAGGGCATCGTCCATACCGGCGCGGTATCGCGGGTCACCTGGGCGCTGCTGTCGTCCGTCACCAGCGCGCAGCAGGCCGTGCGTCGTCTGGCGCTGCCCATCGGTACCGGCTCCGGCCTGATGAACACCACCCCGATCGTCGCCATGCTCGTTCCGGCGGCCAAGGAACTGGAGCAGAACCGCGGCATCAACGCGCGCGAGGTGCTGCTGCCCGTCGCGCACATCACGACCCTGGCCGGCTCGGTAACCCTGATCGGCACTAGTTCGAACCTGCTCATCGCCGGTATCGCCGCGCCGGCGGGCATCGACATGACGATGCTGTCGTTCGCCCCGGTGGCACTGCCGGTCGCCATCGTCGGCGCGGTGATCGTCTATCTGACCGCGCCGCTGATGCTGCGCGGCCAGGGGGAAACCGAACCGGCGACCCGCGACTGGCGGGTCGAGATCCCGGTCTCGGGGAAGGCGCTGGCGATTGGCCGGGTGGCCGCGGACTTCGGGATCGATCAGACGCAACAGTACGCCCTCGATGCCATCCGGCGCTGGGACAACGACATCGATCCGTCCTCAGTGATCGAGGCCGGCGACATCCTGGTCTTCTCGGCGACCGAGGGTGGCGTGACTGCCTTGTGGGGCAGCCCGCTCTTCGGCCTGGCCGAGCAGCGACTTTACCGGGTTTCCGTCGGGTCCGGCGCCAACGGGACGGTGCGCGACTTCGAGACCGACGGGGGCATCCACGTCATCGCAGCGCGAACCACCACCGCCCTCGCCGACACCGAGGTGCGCCCGGGCGCCACCGCCTACGTGACCGCACCGAAAAAGTCCCTGCTCGTCGACCAGCCGGATGTGACGCTGTTCGAGCGCGCCGCCGGACTGACCCCGCAGCCGGCCAAGACCGCAATCGCCCTTGCCATCCTGGTTTCCGTCATCGTCTCGGCGTCCTTCGGCCTGGTTCCGGTCGAACTGGCCTCTATGACCGGCGCCGTGCTCATGGTGATCACCGGCATCCTCAAGCCGAAGTCCGCCGTGCGGGCCCTCGACTGGAACGTCTTGTTCATCCTCGTCGGGTCGGTGGCGCTCGGCGCGATCGTCGTCGAGAGCGGGCTCGCCAGAGTGCTCGCCGACACCATCCGACAGGTCGCGGGAGGCAACGTGCTTGGCGTCGTCATCGTCTTCGCCGCGACGACGGCAATCGTGACCAACCTCGTCACCAATGCCGCCGCCGCGTCGATCCTTACTCCGGTGGCGATCGGCATAGCCGGCGAACTCGGCATCAACCCGGTGACGCTCCTGGCGCTGATCGGGACCTGCATCTCGTTCACCTTCATCAATCCGTTCAGCCACCAGTCGAACCTGATGGTCATGCAGCCCGGCGGCTACACCTCGGCCTCGTTCGCCAGATTCGGCGTCCCGCTGGTGGCCGGCGTGCTGGTGACGGTCGTCGTCGTTGCCTACCTGCTGCTGCAATTGCAGATGCGTTCATAGTCCCGGCCGACTCGGCGAAGGTTGCGCGCCAAGGCCAACGCGCCGGGGTGACGGCATAGGATTGAGCGGCCCCGCCTGCCGACCTTCGTCTGCCCGCGCGAAGTGTGCGAGCAAGTGGCTTGCCGGCGAGTGGCCTGCCGGCTTTGCCCTTTGTGCTGCCGGTGGTATAAGACGCGCACGCCATGACCTTCGTCCGCTGCCTCGCCCTCGTCCTCCTGCTCGTCGCCGTGCCGTTGCGCGCGGAGCAGATCCATGTCGCCGCCGCCGCCGACCTGCGCTTCGCAATGGACGAGATCGTCGCCCTCTTCCGGAAAGCCCATCCGGGCGCCGGCGTCGAGGTCAGCTACGGATCGTCGGGAAAGTTCTACGCGCAGATCCGCAACGGCGCGCCCTTCGACCTCTTCTTTTCGGCCGACATCGAGCTTCCCGAGAAACTTGTCGCGGCCGGCCTTGCCGGCTCCGAAGTCCGGCCCTACGCGCTCGGCCGCATCGTCGTCTGGCGTCCGGACAGCGACGCCCCGCCGCTGACACTGGCCGACCTGGCGCGGCCGGAAATCCGGCGCATCGCCATCGCCAACCCCAAGCACGCCCCGTACGGCATGCGCGCGGTCGAGGCGCTGACGGTGGCGCAAGTCCGGGATGCAGTGGAAAGCCGCCTGGTCCTCGGCGAGAACATCGCCCAGGCCGCGCAATTCGTGCAGACCGGCAACGCCGACGCCGGCATCATCGCCCTGTCGCTGGCGCTGGCGCCGGCATTCGCCGGCAAGGGCAGCTACACGCTGATCCCTGACACGATGCACCAGCCCCTGCGCCAGGGCTTCGTGATCCTCAGGCACGGCGAGGACAAGGCGCTGGCCAGGACCTTTGCCGACTTCTTCGCCGATGCCGATGTCCGCCGCATCATGAGCCGTTACGGGTTCTCGATGCCGGCTCCCGGTCGCGTCCGCTAGGGCCATGGAAAGCAGTGACCTCGCTGCCGTCTGGCTGACCATCAAGCTGGCCAGCGTGGTCACCGTCCTGCTGCTGCTGCTGGGCACGCCGATCGCCTGGTGGCTGGCGCGCACCCGCTCGCGGCTGAAGGGCGTCGTCGGCGCCGTCGTCGCGCTGCCGCTGGTGCTGCCGCCGACCGTGCTCGGCTTCTACCTGCTGCTCGCCCTGGGGCCGAACGGCCCGATCGGGCAACTGACCCAGGCGCTCGGCATTGGCCTTCTTCCCTTCACCTTCCCCGGACTGGTCATCGCCTCGGTATTCTATTCGCTGCCCTTCGTCGTCCAGCCGATCCAGAACGCCTTCGAGGCGATCGGCGAACGCCCGCTGGAAGCCGCCGCCACGCTGCGCGCCGGCCCGTGGGATGCCTTCTGGTCGGTGGCCGTGCCGCTCGCCCGGCCGGGATTCATTTCCGGCGCGATCCTCGGCTTTGCCCATACCGTCGGCGAATTCGGCGTCGTGCTGATGATCGGCGGCAACATTCCCGGCGAGACGCGCGTCGTCTCGGTGCAGATCTACGACCACGTCGAGGCGCTCGAATACGCGCAGGCGCACTGGCTCTCCGCCGGCATGCTGTTGTTCAGCTTCGTCGTGCTGCTGGCGTTGTACACATTCAATCCGGCGCGGAAGAGGGTCGCATGACCTCGGAAATACGCGCCCGCTTCCGGGTCGACCGCCGCGACTTCACGCTCGCGGTCGACCTGACCCTGCCGGGGAGCGGCGTCACGGCGCTGTTCGGCCCGTCCGGCTCGGGCAAGACGACCTGCCTGCGCGCCATGGCCGGCCTCGAGCGCGCCGCGGACGGCCTGTTCGCCATCGGCGATACGGTCTGGCAGGACGAAGGCGGAAGACACTTCGTTCCCACGCACCGCCGCGCCGTCGGCATGGTCTTTCAGGAGGCCAGCCTTTTTCCGCATCTTTCGGTACGCGGAAACATGGAATTCGGCCAAAAACGGGTGTCGACCGCCACTGCCGGCTTTGCGTTGCCGGATGTCGCCGACATGCTGGGCATCGCGCACCTGCTCGCACGCATGCCCGACCAGTTGTCCGGCGGCGAGCGCCAGCGCGTCGCCATTGCCCGCGCCCTCCTCGCCGCGCCACGGATCCTGCTGCTGGACGAGCCGCTGTCCGGACTCGACCTCGCGCGCAAGCGGGAAGTCCTGCCGTATCTGGAACGCCTGCACCGCCAACTGGCCATCCCGGTCATCTACGTCAGCCACGCCCACGACGAGGTCGCCCGCCTGGCCGATCACATCGTCCTCCTCGACCACGGCAGCGCCGTCGCCAGCGGGCCGCTCAACGCCGTGCTGGGGCGCATCGACCTGCCGGGCGCCTTCGCCGACGATGCCGGCGTCGTCATCGAAACCGTCGTCGCCGAACATGAGGAGGACGAACTGACCCGGCTCGAGTTCCCCGGCGGTCACATCCATGTCTCGCGCCGCGACGAGCCGGTCGGCGCGCCGCTCCGCTGCCGCATCCTCGCCCGCGACGTCAGCCTGGCGCTGGTTCCGCAAACTCAGGTCAGCATCCTCAACTGTGTCGGCGCGCGCGTCGTCGACCTCGCCGCCACCGGCACGCCGGGCCATGTCATGGTCCGTCTCGACGTTGCCGGCAACCCGCTGCTGGCCCGCATCACGAAACGTTCGGCGCAGCGCCTCGGCATTTCCCCCGGCCTCGCGCTCTGCGCGCAGATCAAGTCGGTGGCGTTGCTCGGGTAGCCCGCGGCCACGGCCGTTCATCATGAACGGGCCAAGCGCCGATTTCGCCGGGCACTGCATTCCCGCCGGCCTTGCACCCGTCCATGAGTGCGGCATCGAATCGCTCGACCCCTTTCTTCCGCTGCCCAACGCGAAGTTTCCACGTCAGGTAGAATCAGGCATCGCGAAACGATGCCGATCCGGCCGCATCGGACGATACCCGCAATTGCCTGCCCCGTGAACAAGACCCAGATCGCCGAATTCTATTCCCGCCTGGCAGCTGCCAACCCGGCGCCGGCTACCGAACTGGAATACGCGACGCCGTTCCAGTTGCTGGTCGCCGTCATCCTCTCGGCGCAGGCGACCGATGTCGGGGTCAACAAGGCAACGGCGCAGCTCTATCCGGTCGCGCCGACTGCGGAGGCGATGCTCGCGCTCGGCGAGGAAGGCCTTGCCGAATACATCAAGACCATCGGGCTGTTCCGCACCAAGGCGCGGAACCTCATCGCCACCTGCCGCCTTCTGGTCGAGCGGCATGGCGGCGCAGTCCCCGAGGAGCGGGCGGCGCTCGAGGCCCTGCCCGGCGTCGGGCGCAAGACCGCCAACGTCGTGCTCAACACCGCCTTCGGCCAACCGACGATCGCCGTCGACACGCACATCTTCCGCGTCGGCAACCGCACCGGCCTCGCTCCCGGCAAGACGCCGCTCGCCGTCGAGCAGAGGTTGCTCGAGGTCACGCCGCCGCAATTCGCCAGGGACGCCCATCACTGGCTGATCCTGCACGGCCGTTACGTGTGCAAGGCGCGCCAGCCCGAATGCGGCCGCTGCGTCGTCGCCGACCTTTGCCAATACGAGGGCAAGGCGGCATGAAGGTCGCCAGCGGCATGGCCAGCGGCCCGCAGCCAACGATGGACCTGACCGCCCTTGCTGTCCGCGATGCGCTGCGGGCGGCCGGGCTGGAGCGCGCCGACCGCGTCCTGCTGTTTCTGACCCGCGACTACGTGCGCCACGCGCAACCGGCGATCGTCGCCGCCGCCCGCGCCGCAGGGACGCTGCAGGTCAGCGGGTGCACTGCCTACGGGCTGCTGACGGAGGATGGATGGCTGTTCGACCAGCCGGGGGCGGCGGCGCTGGTCATTGCCGATGCCGCGCCAGGCGATGCCGGCCCGCGGCGCGAACCGCTGCTCTCGTTCTCCGGCCACCCAGCCCTGCCCTACGACTGGCAGGCGCCACCGGAACGCGCCGGGCTGCTCGATGCCGAGGCCGCAACCTGGTCACACGGACGGCTGGCCGGCGAGACCGGCGCCGAACTGCCGCTGGCGGGTATCCATTCCCGGATTGCCTGCTCGCCCGGCCTGCGCATGCTGAGCCCGCCGCTCACGGTCAATGCCGTCGCCGGCTACGATCTGTGCGAGCTAGGCAGCCTCGCGGCGATCGCCAGCCTGCGGCGCAGCCTCCCGGCCGAATTGCGCGCCGAGCCACCGCTGCACCAGATCGCCGTGGCGCGCCAGCCGGGGATCCCCGCCGTTCCCATCCTCTCCGCCAACGCCGACGGCTCGCTGACGCTGGCCGAAGCGCTGCCGGTCGGCGAACCGGTGCGCTGGGCCATTCGCCAGCCGTTGACCGCCGAGCAGGACATGCGGCAGTCGCTGCTGGCTGCGGTCGACCCCGGGAAAAGGCCCGATTTCGCGCTGATGCTTTCCTGCCTCGGCCGCGGCCCGCTGTTCTATGGCAACGACGACCGCGACCTGCTCGCCTTCCGCGAGATCTTCCCTGGCGTCCCGCTGGTCGGCGCCTATGGCAGCGGCCAGATCGCCCCCGCCGGCGACGGCAACCGCCTGTTCCAGAATGCCGTCGTCACCCTGCTTTGCGAAAGCGCCCATGTTTAATCCGTCCCGCGATCAGGTTCGCCAGTTCTTCTGCACCGCCTGGAAGAAACACCGGGAACGCCTGCCGCTGGTCGGCGCCGAAGTCACCGCCGCCGACATCGCCGCGCGCCATCCGGAATATCACGCCCTGCTCGCCGACAGCGCCGGCGCGCTGGTGAAGGAATGGACGCCGGAAGGCGGGCAGATGAATCCCTTCCTCCATCTCTCGCTGCACCTTGCCATCCACGAGCAGGTCAGCATCGACCAGCCGCCGGGGATCCGAGCGGCGTTCAACCGCCTGCGCGCGAAAATGGAAACCCACGACGCCGAGCACGTGCTCCTCGAATGCCTGGGCGAAACCATCTGGCGCGCCCAGCGCAGCGGCGGCCCCATGGATGCGGCGGCCTACCTCGACCAGATCAACCGCAGCGCCAGCCAGACTTGAGGATGCCACAGTGAAATTCGAAGGTACCGATTCCTACGTCGCCACCCGCGACCTGACCCTCGCCGTCAATGCCGCCAACGTCCTGCAGCGCCCGCTGCTGATCAAGGGCGAGCCGGGCACCGGCAAGACCCTGCTCGCCGAGGAGGTCGCGCGCGCGCTCGCCATGCCGCTCTTCCAGTGGCACATCAAGTCGACGACCAAGGCGCAGCAGGGACTCTACGAATACGATGCCGTCTCGCGCCTGCGCGACTCGCAGCTCGGCGACCCGCGCGTCGAGGACATCGCCCACTACATCGTCCCCGGCGTCCTCTGGCAGGCCTTCGAGTGCGAACAGCGCCCGGTCGTCCTGATCGACGAGATCGACAAGGCCGACATCGAGTTTCCCAACGACCTGCTGCGGGAACTCGACCGCATGGAATTCTTCTGCTACGAACTCCATCGCACGATCAAGGCCCGCCACCGGCCGCTGATCATCATCACGTCGAACAACGAAAAGGAGTTGCCCGACGCCTTCCTGCGCCGCTGCTTCTTCCACTACATCAGGTTTCCCGACAAGCAGACGATGACGCGCATCGTCGACGTTCATTTCCCGGCCCTCAGGCGCGACCTGCTGCGCGAGGCGCTGGAGGTCTTCTTCGACCTGCGCGAAGTGCCGGGCCTCAAGAAGAAGCCGTCGACCAGCGAACTGCTCGACTGGCTGAAGCTGCTGCTGGCCGAGGACATCCCGCCCGAGGCGCTGCGCGCGAAGGACGCGAAGGACGCGATTCCGCCCATGCACGGCGCCCTGCTCAAGAACGAGCAGGACGTCCATCTCTTCGAGCGCCTGGCGTTCATGGCCCGGCGCAAGTAAGTGCTGGTCGACTTCTTCCTGCACCTCAAGGCCCGCCAGCTCCCGGTCTCGACCAAGGAATTGCTGGCCCTGCTCGAGGCGCTGCAGGAGCGTCTGGTTGGCGCCAGCCTCGACGATTTCTACCTGCTCGCGCGCACCATCCTGGTCAAGGACGAGGCGCTCTACGACCGTTTCGACCGCGCCTTCGGCGAGTACTTCAGGGGGGTCGAGGCGCTGCCCGGCCTCGACGCACTGATTCCCGAGGACTGGCTGCGCCTCGCCGCGAAGCGCCACCTCTCGGAAGAGGACCGGCTCAAGCTGCAAAAACTCGGCTACGAGAAACTGTTCGAGCAATTCAAGCAGCGCTTCTCCGAGCAGAAGGAGCGTCACGCTGGCGGCAGCAAGTGGATCGGCACCGCCGGCACCTCGCCCTACGGCCACGGCGGCTACCACCCGGAAGGCATCCGCATCGGCGGCGAGTCGGCCGGCAACTGGACTGCGATCAAGGTCTGGGAACAGCGCGAGTTCAGGAACCTCGACGATTCGGTCGAACTCGGCGTGCGCAACATCAAGGTCGCGCTCCGCCGGCTGCGCCGCTTCGCCCGCCAGGGCGCGGCGACCGAGCTCGACCTCGACGGCACCATCGCCGGCACCGCCCGCAACGCCGGCTGGCTCGATCTGCACATGCGCCCGGAACGGCACAACGCGGTCAAGGTCCTGCTCTTTCTAGACATCGGCGGCTCGATGGACGACCACATCGCCGCCTGCGAGGAACTTTTTTCAGCCGCGCGCAGCGAACTCAAGCACCTCGAACATTTCTATTTCCACAACTGCGTCTATGAGGGCGTGTGGAAGGACAACCGCCGGCGGCATGGCGAACGCATGCCGACCTGGGACGTGATCCATACCTACGGCGCCGACTACAAGCTGATCTTTGTCGGCGACGCGACGATGGGTCCCTACGAGATCGCCCGGCCCGGCGGCAGCGTCGAACACTGGAACGAGGAAGCCGGAGCCACCTGGCTGGAACGCATGCTGAACACGTGGTCGCATGCCGTCTGGCTGAATCCGCTCCCCGAGGAACACTGGACCTACGCGCCGTCGCTGCACATGATCCGGCAACTTTTCCACAACCGCATGTATCCGCTGAGCCCGGACGGACTCGAGCGCGCCATGCGCGCCCTGTCCCGCTAGTGGTCTGCTTCGTAATTGGCCGGACTGAATGAAAGCGCCGAATTTGCTCCTCTGGCCAGGCGCTAACCACAGCGATAGCTAACGCTATCGCGAGGATGAGCAACGCCGCCAGGGGGGCAAAGGCAAGCTTTCATGTTCGGCTAATTGCGAAGCAGACCACCAGGGCGTTCCTACTGCTCGTCTCCCGGCGGCGCGACCTTGACGACCTCGTCGAGCGAAGTCAGCCCCTGCGCCACCT
>ERZ761603.987-NODE-987-length-22321-cov-108.579179_pt1 | contig 22321 bp, 21 predicted proteins | sample MGYA00511879_ERZ761603 | MGnify/ENA primary metagenome ERZ761603 (study PRJEB28899, sample SAMN02850040) | bioreactor sludge metagenome | biome: EBPR Sludge; feature: EBPR Bioreactor; material: flocular biomat | place: Australia: Thorneside Wastwater Treatment... | reverse complement strand
CGTCATTCGGTAGAACATCGAAGAACTAGCAAGCTTCGCGCCATGCCCTGCCAGGCCGTGCCGCGTGGCCTGATACAATGCGCAAACAGCGATTTCGCAGGCTGCGGCCGGGGCAAGTCTTTGGGGAAGAATGGGGCTTATGGCCAAGCGGTATGGGACCATTGCCCCACCGCCCGGGGCAAGGATGCCCGCTCAATCGTCGCGCTACGCCGTGCCCGTCGGTCGATCATCGGCGGCATTGAGCCGGCAATACTTGTCGCGCTGGAACAAAGCACGGCGCGGCCGGCAAGCAATTGCGGGAAAGCGCACGGCTTGGTGAACGGAGAAAAGCGCATCGAAAAAACCGTGCGCCGCGCTCGCTCCCGCGCCGCATTTCGCGCAGCCCTTCTGCTACCCTGCGGCCTTGAGCCGTTGTCTTGCCGCGCGCAAGCCCTTCCTTTATCACCAGGAGAATAGCGATGAAAAGCAATACCGTTGTCTGGTTTGAAATCTACGTGCAGGACATGGAACGAGCCAAGCGCTTCTATGAAGCGGTACTTGCCGTCAAACTGGAGAAAATGCCCGCCCCGACGCCGGAAATGAATATGGAAATGTGGGGATTTCCTTCCGACGCAGCGACGGCACATACGTCCTACGGTGCATGCGGCATGCTGGTCAAGATGGAAGGCTTTCCCTCGGCGGGCGGCGGTACCTTGGTCTACTTCGGCTGTCAGGACTGTGCTGTCGAAGCCTCGCGCGTCAGCGCCAATGGCGGCATCGTGATCAAGGAAAAGATGTCGATCGGTCGGCACGGTCATATCGCCTTGGCGCGCGACACCGAAGGCAACATGATTGGCTTTCACTCGATGTAAGTCGTGCGAACCCTGCGCCAGGGATGAGGCCGGATCACGCGCCGCCGCGATCCGGCCCAAGGCTGGGAGGGGAAAGAGGGTCAATTGGCGCTCCAGGGCTGGGACCACAAGCGGTGGGTCGTGGTCCTTCGTCGTCCGCTCACCCGCGAGAAGGTGGCACAGGCGGAGAGCGACCAGTTGATGCTGTCGTTCATCGAGGCCAAGCGAAACACTGACGTTCCACTGCCGACGAGGAGGCATTCGACATCTATCGCCGCCACCTGAGGCCGGATGGCTTCATCGCCGCGCACATCACCAACGCCTGTCTCAACCTCTACCCGGTGGTCAATCGCCAGTATTTCGACCCGGACGGCAGGCGGCGACTTCCGCCGCGGCGTGGCCAGCCCGCCCGGCCGCCGGGATCGATCGATCGATGTTCACCATGGATCGATCGATGTTCGGGATTGATCGATCAACCTCCGGCATTGATCGATCGATCTGCGCGATTGATCTTCGCATGTCCGGAATCGATCGCCCCATCGCCGGAGTTGATCGATCGAGCGCATGGTTGCGGCCATCGAGCCCGCCAAGGGTGGCGTTCTGCCACTGAGCGGGCCGCGGCGCCATCTTCGAGGAGCGTTTCCAGCGCTTCGCGCAGGCTGCCGGGATCGTCGAGCAGGGCGAGCAGCAGGGCGAGCGGCAGGCAGAGCAAGCACTGGCACGTCGCGCAGCGCGCTGCACCTGGGCGAGCCGACGTCAGCGCCGCCTGTCGCGCCGGCCCGGGGCCGCCGCTGTGCGAAATGGTCGATGCCGGGCAGGGCGAAGTCGATCGGCAAGCGTAAGCGGCACCGCACTACGAATTCGATCCGCGCATCGCCGGGCAAAGGCCGCACAAGGACGATCCGATCGGCCTCGGCAAGAACCGCCCGCACCCTGGGTCACCCCGGCGGCCTCGTCGGCCACGGGGGCGACCCAGGGTACAGGGGTCCTTGCATTATTGATAAGGCCGCAGCGTTTTGCCGACTGCAACGCGCTTTGAGTTCAAAACTCAGCACGAAAGTGAATGAATCAGTGTTTCCCTAGCGCCACCATCCGGTCAGGATCTGGAACATCGGTCGAGTAATCCGCACGCCAAGGTTTTCGCGCAGGTCGCCGTACGCATGCACCCCAACCGCTACGGGGTTGCCCGCAGCGTCGAGAGCAAACACGGGGCTACCGCTTTGACCTGGGATGGTATCGAGGCCGTAGGCGATCAGATTCGCATCGACGCGATGGATCGTGCTTTGGTCATACCACTGGGTGCCCCATGGCCGGTCTTCCGGATAGCCCGCCGTGTACACGGCGTGGTGCAGCAGCACAGCATCGTCCAGCGCCTGAAAGCCGAAATAGCCCAGCGACTGCCCCAGAGCCTGAGGCAGCCAGATGACACCGATGTCCACTTCGGCTCTGCTCGTCTGCCGCCAGAGATTAAGGGTAGCAAAGCTCGTCGAGGTAAGGGAGCCCCACGGCGCTGTGTTCCCGTCGCGACCAGGGATGACCGTTACCGATGCTGCAGCGTAGCCATGGGCTGACGAGTACAGGTTATGCGCCGCGGTCAGCACGGTCGAAGGGCCAGCCAGCCAGCCGGTGCCGGCAAATTCGCGCCCCTGCGCGTCGGTCATCACCAGATGGCAGATCAGGCGCCAGGGCGGCTGGCGTAAATTGGGGGACGGCTGTCGATTGTCTTGACCAAGCACGTCCCGCGGGCGGAACTCTTCCATTGCGTCGATGCCGGAAAGTCGCGTTGGCGCGGGTGCCGATTCCTGGGTGAAGCGAATGGACTGCACATCCGGAAGGTGCGCCGGACGACTGCATTCTTGGTCCTCATGATTCATGGCTCGTTTTCCTATTGAATGGGCAAGCAGCCAGCGCATGCTGGCGGAGAAGGCGAAAGCGTGCCGCAGTGGGGCTCACCGGGCTTAAGCTGCACCGCCGGATCCCCAGCAGCATTCGCCTTGGCCGCGGACTTATTGCTATTGTCTGGTCGTCGTCCGATTTCCCCAGCCAGTAGTGCGATGCCACGACCGCCGGGCGGGGGCGAGCTTCGCTCCTGTCTCAGGGCGTTCAGCTCATCGCGCAGACCCTTGAGGTCCTTGGCCATGTTGACTTCACTCTCGGCCAGCTTGACCGCGTCTGTGTTGTACCCGATGCGCAGTTGAATCAGGGTCGAGGTTGCGGCAAGAATCCCCCGATACACGTCGAGCGGCCATTCGACCAGGGCTAAGGCAGAACTGGGCTTCTTGTTCTCGGCACTCGTGATCTGACCGCTTTGCAGCACTACCTTGTGCTCGGTCTTGACGAAAGGAGCCCGCTCGAGCGGCAACACGATTGGCGGCCCCCCATTGGGAAGCTGCACGACGGTACTGCTGAAAAAGACGCCTTTGATGGCAAGGTCGATCTGATAAGGCTGCAGCGCTCGATGGCAGATGCCCAGTCCGCAGTCAGCCGACGGGTTGTCCGCGCCATTCGTCCTGGGCGATTTCTGCCCCGTATGCAGTGCTGTTGCCTTGACCAGCACTACCGCGCCGTCACCTGTGCTCGTCCCCTTCAGTGCTTTCACCAGTTTGTCCGCAGTGTCGCATTTGACTACATCCGTTCTGTCCTTCTTGCAGCCTTCCTGCCACAGCAGCATGCGCTGAAACACGACCTCTTGCAGACGGGCGACCATCTCCTCGTTGCGCGATTTGATGGTGTCGTCCACTTCCCCGTCCGGATCGTACACGCCGCTGAAGAGGAGCGTTTCACCGGGTGAAAGCGCGCTGCCTTCCGGATGTGGAGCAGCGCCGGTCTTGAGCAGTTCCTTGAGCACGGCCAAGGTGTTGTCCGTACTGGTCGCCGTCACCCCGGTCAACAGGCCGGTCGGGCCATCGACTTCTATCTTGACTTCGTCACTGCTGAAGACGTTGCTCGGGTTGTGCGCGAAATAGCGCTGTGCCGGATCGCCGACCAGCTTGGCCGACTCCACGCGCAGCGTCAGGAGGCCGTCGGACTCGGCCAACTGTACCGGCAGCAGCGCTTTCGGTAGCATGTAAGCGACGCCGCGCCGTTGCATTGAGGCGGGCTCCGGCGTACTGCTGACGATCGCGCAGCCGCTCAAGCTGAAAACGACGGCCGCGGCCGCCAGGAAAGACGTTCGGTTCATAAGCATTCTCCCTTTTCCTTGCTGCGCAGACAGCCTGCCGGGCGATCCAAAAAGCGATTTCGGGTGTGTCGCCGCTTGCGACGGCGAACATGATGCTGCGGCTAGGCGGTCGGTCCTCATGGCTGCGGCGCCAGAACCAGGCCGGCCCCGACATCGAAAGGATCGATGCCCGCACCAAGGTCGTTGAAGCTTGCCTGACCGATGAGCTTGGCCGTCAAGTTCAGCGCGTTGAAACTGCCCACTTCGGCCAGACGTTCAGCCCACAGCGCTGCAACGCCGGCGACATGGGGGGCGGCCATGCTGGTACCGCTCATCGTGAGCAGGTCGCCAGCCAGCCCGGCCGATGCAATATCGACGCCCGGGCCGCAGATGTTGGCGCCGGTATTCGAAAAGTCTGCCACCGCCAGACCGGAATCGCTTCGTCCAACCGCGGCAACGGAAACGACTCCGTCGGCGACCGCCGGCGGCGCCACGGCGATTTCAAATCGTGGGTCTTGTCGGCGCCGACTTTCATTTCCCGCTGCCGCAATCAGGATCGACCGGTTGGCTTGGGCGCGGATCAAACTCGCCAGCCGCTCGAAAAGAAGGACGTTGGCCCGGTATCCCTCGAGTGCTCTGGACACGGCCAGTTCCTCGGGGAAACCGTCCCGTTCCCGCAGACGCCGAGCAAGGCCTGGAAAGTCCATTCCGAGTGACATCGAGATGATATGAGCCCCGTTGTCCACAGCCCACAATATGGCATTGACAATCTGCTTGCTGGAGCCGCCGCCGCTACCGAGCACCTTGCCGATCAAGGCTTTCGAGACGCCATGGGCAACTCCGATACGGGTACCCGCGACGGACCGTCCGAATATCGTACCGGCGCAATGGGTGCCGTGCCCGTGCTGGTCGGTATCGGCCTCGTTCGTAAAATTGCGCTGGATCAGCGTCACTCCCTGAAAAGCCGGATGATCGGCCTGAATGCCGGTATCCAGGACGGCGACGACGATTCCCTTGCCAGTGCACCGGGAAGTGTCTGCTCTTACGGCCTTCACTCCCCACGCCACATCTCCCGCTTCGCCGGCGACAGTAGCGCGCCGGAGCACCGGCTCGACCAGCTTCATCGGCATCACCGGTGCCACGGCAAGCACATCGGCGTCGCGCGTAACGAGGGGTATGTCGCGTCGGTTGAGATCTTCCATCTCGACGCGGACATCGGTCGGCGTCGGAGCGCCTAAGGCTGCCGGGTTGGCAAAGACATCGCGCGTCGCCAGACGCGAACTGCGCAGGACCAAATACTCGGATTTCATCAGAATCTCCCCAAAGTTGGGTGAGCGGTCCACGGAGAAGCCTCCGACTGCCTTTGGCGTTCGCCGTCGAGCCGACCAATTGTGACAACAGGTTCACGGATGCCCGACCAATCGCGGGCGGCGAGCCGATGAGTCTGCTGCCGACCGACGAAAAAGAATTAGCTCAATCCCTCAAGCGGCGCAGAATATGGCGCAAGGCGAACGCCCTGGGAAGCGACCACCGTTAATGACGGGCATTAGCAGGTCGCTCCACGCTTTTTGCTAATTGCCTTCATTAGCCGACAGTGCTTGCCATGCACCCGGTGTCCTGGGCGATCATGGCACTCTGCGCAGGAGGTTACCGTGGAGCAATGGCCGCTTTGTTGGGAAGATGACTTTCAGGGCAGCGCGCTTGCTGATCACTGGATCGGTGGACACGCCAACAGCAGTCGCGAAGGCCGCATAGCGGTCAACAGCGGCCTGCACATAGCGTTCGTAGCGGGGCAGGAGTACGCCTCCTGTGGTGTCGTGACGCGCCAGCCCGTGATTGGCGATCTCGATGTGCGCGTACAGTTCTCTGTCGATAGTCCAAGTCAAGGCAGTACGCTGGAACTTGCTGCGCTGTCGATCGACCCTCCGCGAAATTCGGGTTTAGACCAGGATCAGGCTGATCGCTACACGCGTAGTCGGGTGTACGATGTGCATGGAGCACCGCCCTACGTCAGCAGCGAGTTCGATGAGAACGACGGCTGGCGAATTGCCTGGAATCGAGGCTCGGCGCAGACGCTGGTCGATGCGCAGGGCAGGCCGATGTCGGACAATCACTTCAATCGCTACGGCAAGAGCATCCAGCCTCCGCCCGCGGGCCCGGTCTGCGGCTGGTTGCGTTTGCTGCGCCGAGGCCCGCATTGGACCGCCTATCGACTGAACCTGGACGACGGCGCCTGGCAGCAAACAGGTGAGGTTCTGCACATGAACCTTCCCGACCCCGTGTTCCTTCGTTTGGCCGCCAAGCATTGGGTCAAGGAAGGCAACCCGGCGCCGGCGAAGCAAATCGTTTTTCAGCGCTTTGAATTACGGCTTCCCTCGCCAACCGGGCAGCCACCCGGCAACGAAACGAAGACGGCCCCGCCCGTGGCGAACACGGCGCCACTCGCACCCGAGGCTCCGCCAGAAGTACGGCTGATGCAAGAGGTGCGTGCCTGTCGAGAGTGCGACATATTCAGCCGCACTTCGCCGTATGGCCCTTTCCTGCGCGTGCGGAGAAGCCCGCCCGCTCCCGGCGACGATCCGGAGAACGCCGCAGTAAGGGAGATGGCGATGATATGCGACTTCGGACAGAGCGAACCGGCGGCTTTGTACGGCTGTCGCAAAGCGCCGGTGATGCTGATCGGTATCAACCCAAACCTGCCCAACCATTTCATCATCCCGCGGACGACTGCTGACCTGGAGCACTGGCGTAGCGGGTCGTATCGTGTACTCCGCTTTCATCCGACTGATGCCGACTACGCTAAAGCCTGCCGCCACGCACCCGAAGCGCCTCTGGAAATCGCCGATGAAGCAGCGCTCGAGGACCTCTTGCGGAGTGACCTGACGATGCTGGTAGCGCCGCAAAACGGTCGCATCGTCGGCAGTGACGAAGGCCCCGAAGGTTCGCAACGCGAGCCTGAACGCCGCCATGCTCGATTGCTGCTGGAAATGGCCGATGGCACGCGCTCGGCGTTTGAATGGCCGCCGAAGCAGAACGAGAGCTGGGGATCTGAGGAAAATCTGGCCATCGTGCGCGGCCGCTTCGCCGCGGGTGAGGTCGTCTCCGGCTTCATTGATCGCTCCGTCATCGGCCGCGAAGTCCGCGTGCGAACCGGCCGCGAGGACCGCTATTACGGCAACGCCAAGCGGCTGCTGGCTGCTTTGGGTACGCATCTGAATGCCTCGCTGGTTCTGGGCGAAGACATGTCTTTGCACGATGTCGTGGCGTGTGCCAGCCCCGGCTGGGATGCGAAGTGGAAGCTACCGTTGTCGTCAATCACTGCTAACTGCGTGGGCAAGAACCGTTGGCTGCATCGGCAGATCGAGCAGAGCGACCCGAAAGTGCTGCTGATCACCAGCAGAACCGCACTTGGCCTGTTCGCCGACAGCGCTCTCGGTAGACTGTCGACGCCGCTTTCCCAGTTGCCGGAAAAGGGTGGTGGGCGGGAGGGCTTGTTCTTCCGCGTCGCCACCGAGGGGCTGTGGTGGGAGAGAGAAGTCGCTGGAGTGCTGGTAAGAACCCGCATCGTGCTGGCGCCACACCTCTCGTACAATGACAATCTTATCCCGCACAGCTACTTCACCCAGGAAAAATGGCTTGAGTTTCAAGGCATTAACCCCGATGCGGCAGACTGGCTCAGCGCCCAAGTGCGCGCGGAATCGAACCGTCCGGTCGTGGTGCCGGTTGTTTTCGGCGAGGGCGACGTGATGGTTTGCCTTGACTCGAATCAACTTTGGACGGCGCTGAGCGAGCGCTATCCAGATGCGGAAGCAGCGCTTCGCGCGCTTTGGATCGACCCGCTCAACCTGATTTCCGGTGCGATTGCCTCTGAACTCACGCGGCTTGGCGTTGGTCAGACCGCGGGTGCTCGCTTGACGCGCAACGCCGGGCCGTGTACGTTCTGTCGCAACCGCTGGTGGACGATCGGCGATGGCTGTGACTACGGCAAACCCAGCGAGTGATACCGAAGGGTGGGTCTACTGGCCAGAGGTCATCCGAACCTGAGTTGCGCAGTCTAGGAGGGGGGGACAAGACATGGGGTGGACCGCGAGTGACTTTGAGCGACTCGATCCGCGGCTTTTTCGATCGTTCCTGGCCGTAGTCAAGACGCAAAGCTTTACCGGTGCAGCGGCAGCAGCTTCCCTGACGCAGGGAGCCGTCAGTCAGCAAGTGGCAAGACTTGAGGAGCGCATCGGCGTACAACTGTTCGTCCGTGTTGGAAACAAGGTATTGACGACGCCTGCCGGCCAGTTGCTGACCGAATATGCGCGGGCCTATATGGAACATGCCACGCATTTTCTGGAACAGATCAACGAGGAGTTTGAGTCTTTGCGCGGCACTGTCCGTTACGCAATGCCTGAAAGTTGCATTCACTCTCCGCATTTCAGCCGTCTGCTCGACAGACGCAAGTCGCATTCGGAGATCGTCCTGGCGATTGATCTCAAGCCGTCCGTCGGCGTTCTGGCTGACTTGATAAATGGCGACATCGACTTTGGGTTCGTGAGCCAGGAGGTCAGCCAAGCGGCCGTCGTAAGTTACCCGTTCTGTTTCGAGGAGTATGTCCTGCTCCAATCGGCCGACGACGAAGCACTCACCTGTCCTGTCACGCTGGACGATTTGTTGGCGCTACCAATGGTCGTCTACCCGAGCATGCTGGATTGCCTCAACCGGTGGATCGCGGTTTACCTGGCGGAGTCTGATCCCGTCAACCTGTTGGCCTTGCGAGTCACCGGAGAGTTCAACGACATGCGTGGCGCTTTAGCAATGGTCGAAGGCTGTCTCGGATGTACGGTGATGCCGCGTCATGTCGCCGCCCCCGCCTTGGCGCAAGGTCGCCTACGGGAAATCATCCCGGCCCATCACGAAGGCGCCGCCTCCTTGGCTCAGCAGATGGTCCGGATCGTCCGCTTGAAGGAACGCCACATGCCGGCGAGAGTCAGGCGCGTGATCCAGTGGTTTCTCGAAATGCACAGCGAACTTCGGCCCGTGCCCGAGGAGTTGCTGCGATGAAGGAGCAAGGGGGCATCCGCGTTTGGCGCGGCTGGCGGAAAGAGACGGTTGCTTGGGACAAGTTTATTCGCCATCTGGCAACGATCTTCATTCCGGCAACCTGGCAGGTCATGGGCCGTCTCGGCCTTCGTCTTTACGTCCCGAGCGTGCTGGCCGAGAGCAAACCAGAAGGCCTGCCGGACGAGGTGGCTTTGCTCTTCTATCCGAGTCAGTCAGCGTACCTGGCGGCACGTTCCAGGAGTGCGGCCGGTCGGGCTTATGGCTTGCTGCACGAGGCAGTGTTCGCCTTCACGCCGGAGCGGAGATCGACGTCGACGACAGCGGTAAGCTGGTCGCCGGGTCAGCCCGCTCCTTTGCAGGACCAGCCCTTCCACCGCCAAGCGACGGGAAACGGCTGCCGTTTCTGCGAAGCACAACGGGTCGTGTTTCTTGCGTTATCGCATCAACAGGCGCCCTCGGCAATGCCGGGAGCACTGTTTGCCGTGCTCGGCCAGTGTTGCGACGAAGCGGTCGTCTACGGCGAAAACGCATTCACTCTGGCTTGGCTTGCGGTAAGAAACGCGGGCGAGTTCGATCGCGGAATGCTGGCCGCCGAACTCGCCAGTCGTTTACCCGCCAGCACGCTCGTTGCCGTGCACGCTGCAGAGAGGATGCAATTCCAGGTGGACTACTTCGCCGAGTTCGACGGCCTTGCGCTGCAATCTGATCAGACCCTTTTCTTCCTTCCCGCTGACCGTATTCCGGAGGGCATCAGCGCCAGAGCCTCGGCACTCGAATAGCCTGGTTTCCTTCGTCATACTCGGCTATTGGGCGTACAAGAAGGAGGATTGGCTGCGTCAGTTCCTGCCGCTGAAGAACGGCGTCGCGTCCGAGAAGACGTTCCTGAGGATCTTCCGGGCGCTGGACCCGAAGCAATTCGAGGTGGCATTCCGCCGCTGGGTTGCTGAGGTGGTCGGGGGCCTCGCTGGCGGCATCGCGGTCGATGGCAAGACCGTGCGCGGGTCGGGCAGCGGCGGTGAGAGCGCCATTCACATGGTCAGTGCCTTCGCTACGGAACTGGGCGTCGTTCTCGGCCAGGAAAAGGTCGCCGCCAAGAGTAATGAGATTACCGCCATCCCGGAACTGCTCCAGGCGCTGCAGATCAAGGGCTTGCTGGTCACCCTTGACGCCATGGGGTGCCCGAGGAACATTGCCCGTCAGATCACCGACCAGGGCGGCGACTACCTGCTCGCGGTCAAAGGGAATCGAGCGGCGCTGCTGGAAGGCATCCAGACTGATTTGATGGATCAATGCCAATCGGAAGCCGTCGACCGCCAGCGCCAGGTTCATCAGTCCCGTGGTCGGGTCGTCGGCCAGATCGCCTCGGTCCTGCCCGCAAAAGGAACCGCTGACCGGGCCGATTGGCCCGCGTGCAAAACGATCGGTCTGGTCGACGCCTTGCGCAAGGTCGGCGACGAAGAGTCGAACTTCGAGCGGCGCTATTACATCAGCGCTCGCGAGTTGACCGCCGAACAACTTGCCGTCGCTGTGCGCGGCTATTGGGCCGTGGAAAATCGGCTTCACTGGGTGCTCGAGGTCAGCTTCGGCGAGGATGCCGGCACCGTACATAAAGCCAATGCCCCACAGAATCTTTCCCTGCTGAATTAGATCGTTCTCAGATGGCCAGGTGAGCACATTGGCCAGTTCTTCGAGCAGCGCCATGCTGATGTAGAGCTGAATGCTGGAGCGCTGGCTGATGGCGGCCAGCAAGTGATGCGGCGGGCCGCGCCACAGCAGCGCCGACAACACCACGTAATGCCGGCGCGATGGCCAGCAGGCGAAGGTGACCTGGAAATGCCACGCATCCCCGACAGAGGTGGCCCCGGAAATTCGATCAGCGTATCGCCTGGTAAAGGCCGCACGAGGACGATCCGATCGGCCTCGGCAAGAACCGCTTGCACTCCGGGTTGCCGCAGCGGCCTCATCGGCCGCGGCGGCGACCCAGGGCCGTCCTGGTGCGGCGACTCCGGTATGGGTGATGGCGGAAACGGATCGAAGCGCGCGTCAGGAGCTGTCGTTGTCAGGGACGCGCAGCCGTCGCGCAGCAGCTCGCGCGAGTACGCCAACAATCGGCAGCTTGGCGTACAACTCGCCGGCAGCGTCCCAGTAGTCACGGTGCAGGAGCACGCGGCCGTCGGGCGCGAAACGCAGGTGCGTCGTGCCCGCGATGCGGTGCTCGCCGCCGCCGAGCAGCCGGCTACGAAAACGCAATTCCCAGCGGAGCATTGCTTCGTCGACCGGCGTGTCGCCGCTGGCGGCAAAGCGGCCGGTGACGACGAAACGCGGCGAATCGAGGCGCTCGAACATGTCGGCGAAGATGCGCGCGATTGGCCGCTGTCCGACGACGTCGTTGAACGGGTCCACAAAGCGCGCGGCGTCGTCGTAGAACTCGGACAAGCGGTCGAGCGTTGCCGGGGTCAGCGACTGGTAGAAGGCGACCAGCGCGTCCAGGTGTGCAGCAATGGTCATCGCGCCTTCTTCCGGGCGATGTGGGCGAATAGCGGCATCGACAGAGCGTAAGGCAGCATGGCGGCGATCTTGAGCAGGCGGGTGAAGCGCGTCGGGAAATGAATCTCGAAGCGACCGCTGGCGAAGCCGCGCACGATGGCCTCGGCGGCTGCTTCCGGTGGCATCAGGGCAGGCATTTCGAAATCGTTTTGCGCGGTCAGCCTGGTGGCGACGAAGCCGGGATTGATTGCCCAGACGCCAAGGCCCTGCGGCGCGAGATCAAGGTACAGACACTCGGCGAAGCGGATCAGTGCAGCCTTCGAAGGACTGTAGGCGAGCGCTTGTGGGAGCCCGGTGTAGCCGGCCACGCTGGCCACCAGGGCGATACCCGAGGCAGGCGCGGGCGTGGCAAGCAGGCGCGGGGCCAGACGTAGCGACCATTCGACGGCGGCGGCGTAATTCACCGCCAGCATGCGCCGCGCCGCCGGCAGCGCCGTTTCGCCTTGCCGGGCGTCGAGCGGCTGGTAATCGCCAGCGAGGTAGACGCCGACCGAGGGCAAGGGCAATTCGCCCGAGTCGAAACGCGCGAAGGCAGCATCGAGCGCCGCGCTGTCCGTCGCGTCGAGCGCCAGCGTGCAATGTCCGGGTCCAAGCGCACGGGCGAGATCGGCGAGTGCCGATGCGTTGCGCGCCGACAGCACGAGCTTTGCGCCACGCGCTGCGAGCGCGTGCGCCAGCGCCTCACCGATGCCGGCCGAGGCGCCGAGCAGCCAGACGCGACGGTTCGTCCAGTCGGCGATGCGCGGGTTGCCGCGCGGGATCGCGGCAGGCGGTCCGGGGGGCACGATCAGCGCCTGCGGAAAGAGAGGCTTATTTCACCCAGTTCGAATCCCCACTTCGACATCGTCGCCCGGTTGATCATCGTTTGCTCGTCGATGAGAAACATCCAGTCGTCGAAGTGTACGTGCCAGGTGCGGCCGTCGACCGGCAGCGCCAGCACGTATTTCCAGTGCAGCGCGTTACCGGCGACTTCGCCGGTGGCCTGGCCGACGACGTCATCGGCGTGGCCGAGGTAGCTGCCGTTGGCCTGCCGGGTGAGCGTCCACACGCGCTGGCTCTTGCTGCCGTCGGACCACGAGAAATGCTCGTCGAGGACGCCGGTGTCGCCTTGCCATTTGGCGTCGATCACGACGTGGAAGCGCTTCACGACTTCGCCCGAGCGCTTCTGAAACATTCCCCACCCGTCAATGGTGCCGTTGAAGTAGGTGCGCAGGTCGAGCGCAGGTGCCTCGGCGCGGTACTGTTCGACCGCTACGCCGGTACAGCCGGCAAGCGCCAACGGCACCAGGACGGCAGCCAAGATGGGCGCCAGGGCTGCGCGGAGTCGCCGGATCGGGCTGCATCGGCGGGCAAGGGTTGGCGTGGGGTTGGCGATGGCGGTGATGACGTTCATCAGGGGATTCTTTCAGGATGCGGCCGCCGAAGGCGCGTCACGACGCATGCGGCGATGCCAGCGGCTAAGGAGAAGTGCGGCGGCCAGCTTGCCGGCAAGTGGCAGCCCGCCGTAAAGCAGCGCCAGGGCGCCCGGCTCGACGCCCGGCCGGTAGCCGCTCCACTCGAGCAGCGGCAGCGCAATGCCGGCGGCAAGCGCCAGGTTGAGCTTGGCGACGAGGTTCCACACGCCAAAGGCGCTGCCGCTATCGAGACCCGGCGCGGGCGCGCCTTCGCGGCGAGCCGGCTGCGTGCCGGCGGTGTCCGGCCGCTCGCTGATCTGGGCAAGGTAGGCTGCCGGCAACGCCAGGTCGGCGCCAAGGGCAAAGCCGGAGAGGACGCAGATGGCGCCGAAAGCGGCGAGCTCGCCGGCGCCGAGGAAGGGCGCCAGGGCAAACGCCGCGCAGGCAAGCAGCATGCCGTCGCGCCAGGCCGGAAGGTGGCCGCGGCGTGCCGCGTAGCGCACCCAGAACGGCAGGCCGATGAGGCCGGCGGCAAAATAGGCAGTCAGGAAGACTCCTGACCACGCTTCGGCGTGCAGAACGTCGGCGATGAAAAACAGCACCAGCGTTGCCGGCAGGGCCGAAGCGACACCGCTGACGGCAAAAACGAGCAGCAGCCGCCGGAATTCCGCTACGCGGCTCGCGGCGGCCAGTCTTTGCCAGAGGGCTGCCGGGCGATGGCCGGCAGCCGGCAGCCGTTCTTGCCGCGTCGCCTCTTCCAGGCGGCGTCCGCTGGCCAGGCTGAGCACGGCGGCCACGCCGAGAAGCAAGGGGAAGCCCCAGGACAGCCGCGCGAGGCCAATTTCGAAGCTTGGCGAGAGCAGCCCCGGCAAGGCAGCGGCAAGGAGTACGCCGACCAGTCCCCAGCCTTCACGCGCCGCGGTCAGCCGCGTGCGCGTCGTCAGGTCGCCACCGATGTCGGCTCCCCAGGCGCAGTAGGCAACGTTGAGCAGGCTGAACGAGAGGTAGGTAACGGTCAGCGCGCCGGCCAGCCAGGGCAGCCCGGCACCGGCTGGCGGGTTGAACAGCGCGAGCATGCCGACGGCGAACGGAGCGAGGGCGGCGAGCATCGAAACGCGGCGCCAGCCAGGCCGGTCGGAAAGGGCTCCCAGCCAGGGGTCGACGAAGGCGTCGGCGAGTCGCGCCGCGAAAAGGACGCCGCCGAGCAGTAGGAGCGGGATGCCCACCGCATCGCCATACAGGCGCGGCAGGTGGACGTAGATCGGCAACGCGGCGAACGCCAGCGGCAATCCCAGCAAGCCGTAGCCGCCGACCGTCCATGCGCTGGCGCGGCTGCCGAGTGCGGCTGGTCGCGGCATCGCGGCGGCCGGCTTGGCCACGGTCGGTGCGCTGATCATCGCGAGGCGCCCGTTCCGTTTGGCAGTCCGAAGAGCTGCGCGCGCAGCTCGGGATCGCGTGTTTTCGGGTCGAGCCAGATGCCGAAGAAGCGGCGGGCAAACTCCGCGTCCGCCACTTCGCCGGTGGTTGCGCCCTGGTGCAGAAAAACGGCGCCGCGGCCCGGCTGGTGCAGGCCGGTAATCACCTCGCCGGCCTTCACGTCGGGAAATACGCGGGCAAGGTCGTCCTTCCAGCGTGCGAGCTGTGCCTCGGTTGCGCCCAGACGGTGCATTTCGCGCAGGCTGGCCTCGACCAGCGTGTCGCCGGAGAAGTCGCGGACGTAGCGCAGCGTCAGCGCGTGCGGTGCGGCCAACACGGCAGCGTCGCTTGGCGCCACGCCGGCGGTCCACAGCGTCGCCCGGTAGAGGCGCAGGCCGAGGAAAGTGGTTTCCCCGCTGCCACGGCGCTGCCAGTCCACGCCGGGCGGCAACAGGCGTGCTTCGCTGGCGCTCGGGCGCTGGCTGGTGCTTGCGCCAGCGCTGGCCGTTGCCGGCGCTCCGGCGATCGACAGCGCGACGAGCAGGCCGAGGAAAGGGGCGCGCGGCAGGGTCATCAGGCGTGCTGGAGCCGGTACTGCACAACGTCGGTCGACCCGGTCGCAAAGCCGGCCTGGCAGTACGACAGGTAGAAGTTCCACAGCCGGCAGAAGCGTTCGTCGAAACCCTGCGCGGCAATTGCATCCCAGCGGGCGTTGAAGTTCTCCTGCCAGCGGGCCAGCGTCCGCGCGTAGTCGGGGCCGAAGGCGAGCGACTGATCGATGGCCAGCCCGGCGCGCCCGGCCTGCGTGGAAAAGGCGGCCGGCGACGGCAGCATGCCACCAGGGAAGACGTAGCGCTGGATGAAGTCGGTGCCGCGCCGGTAGTTGGCGAACAGGTGGTCGGCGATGACGATCGTCTGCACGAGCGCTCGCCCGTGTGGCTTCAGGCAGCGCGCGAGCGTACGAAAATATGCCGGCCACCATGCCTCGCCGACCGCCTCGAACATCTCGATCGAGACGATGTGATCGAACGGAGCGTAGCGGGCGGCAACGTCGCGGTAGTCACAAAGCAGCAGCTCGACGCTCTCTTCGAGGCCGAGCGCGGTCATGCGCTGGCGGGCAAACGCCAGTTGCGCGGGCGACAGGGTGATCCCGGTGACTCTTGCGCCGGCCTCGCGCGCGGCGACCTCGGCGAAGCCGCCCCAGCCGCAACCGATCTCGAGCACTCGCTCGCCTGCCCGGATGTCGAGACTGCGTACGATGCGACGGTACTTGGCAAGCTGTGCGTCTTCCAGAGTCGCCGCGCTGTCGGCGAAAAGCGCGCTTGAGTAGCTCATCGTCGGGTCGAGCCATTGCTGGTAAAACTCGTTGCCCAGGTCGTAGTGGGCGGTGACGTTGCGGCGACTGCCGCGGCGGCTGTTGGTGTTGCAGGCGTGCCGGACGCGCTCGGCGAGCAGAGGCAACCAGCGCCCGTACAGCGCGCGGCGAAGCGCGTCACGGTTGCGGTTGAGCAAGGTAAGCAGGCCCGAGAGGTCGTTGCTGTGCCAGCGGCCATCGAGGAAGCTCTCGCCAAAGCCGATGTCGCCGCGGGCAATGATTTCCGTGAACACCGTCCAGTCATGCACGGCAAGGACGATCTCGCGTTCGCTGGTGGCAGGCAGGCCGTGGCGGGAGGCCGCACCGTCCGGCAGGATCAGCGTTACCTGTCCACCCGACAAGGTGTCCAGTAGCTGGCCAATCTGTCGTGCCGCGCGCGTCTCGCGTGCGGACGGCGAGGCCGCACGCACGGTTGCCGCGAAACAGCCGACGGCAGCCTCCAGCGGTGATGGAAGGGAGCGAGAGGCGAGCGTGTTCATGAAGAGGTCTCCTCGAGCGGGGGAACTGGTTTTCGGAAGAAGGTGACGCGTTTGCCGAAATACAGCCTGGCTGCTTGCCAGTGGATGCGAGCGATGACGCCGACGGTAAACAACGGGCGGGTGATCACGGCGAGCGCAACGGTGCGGGGAGTGAGCGGACGCGGCGAGCCGGCAATTGCCGTGCGCAACAGGTCCCCGTCAGCGTCGGCGTAATCGATGTGCACCGTTGGCCGGGCGGCGGCGAGGGCAAAGCGGAAGACGTAGTGACCGCGCACCGGGAAGAACGGTGAGACGTGGAAAACCTTGTCGCGCGCGAAGCAGTCGCCGTCGGCGATGGGCCGACCATCCGCGTGTGCCAGCAGGTAGTTGTGGTGCTCGCCAAAGGTGTTATTCACTTCGGCCAGGATGGCAGTCACCCGCCCGTCGCCACGGCAGGCGTACCAGAAGCTGACCGGGTTGAAGACATAGCCGAGCATGCGCGGGAAGGTCTGTAGCCAGACGGCGGTGATTTCGGCCGCGCGCGCCTCTCCGAGCGTGCAGGCGACCAGTTGACGCAGCCAGGGCAGGAGCGGTGATCCATCGCGCGCGCCGTGATCGCGTTCGTGAAACGACACCAGCGCCGCCCGGTTCACCCCGAAACCCGGGCAGTTGGCCGCGGCGAGCGCGTGCAGCGGCAGCACGCAGTACAGTACCGGGTAGGCGAAATGGTGGCGCACCGGCCGCAGGCGGGCGTGAAAGACCTTGCCACACAGCAGCAGCGGCTGAGTTCCCGCCGTGCCGAAGAAGGGAACGCAAGCTGGGCCGTCCGATGCGCGGGCGGGTGTGGCCATTGCCTTCATCAGGCCGCCTTGCCGATCATAGCGTGCTTTGCCGCGGCTGCTCCCGGCAGCGGGCCCAGCGTTTGCCACGGCGCGCGGCACCCCAGGGCGTTGGCGACGCGCATGGCCGACTTGAGCCCGTCTTCGTGGAAGCCGTAGCCGGTCCAGGCGCCGCAGAACCACACGCCGCCGTGTCCCTGGATGCTGTCAAGGCACTGCTGGGCGGCGATCGCCGGTTCGTCGAAGATCGGGTGGGAGTAGTCGAAGGTGCCGAGAATGGTCTGCGGAGCGATTGGACGCTGCGGGTTGAGCGTCACCACTACGGGTGTCGATACCGGCAGCGGCTGCAGCTTGTTGATCAGGTACGAGACGCTGACCGGGCGGTCGCTCGGCGAAGTCGCGTGTGCCTCGCCGAGGGGCAGTTCAGCGAGGTAGTTCCACGCTGACCAGAGCTTTTGCTCGCGCGGCAGTTGCGCTGCGTCGGTGTGCAGAATGGCGCGGTTCGGCTGGTAGCGCACAGCGTGCAGCAGCTCGCGCTCGGCCGGCGAAGCAAGCTCCCCGAGCAAGGCGAGAGCCTGGTCGCTGTGACAGGCGAGCACCACCTCGTCGAACACCTGGCGTTGCTCCCTGGTCTCGACTTCGACGCCATTGCGCCGGCGAAGTACCGACCGCACGCTGCATCCGGTACTCACGCGCGCAATGCGGGCCAGCATCTTGCGCACGTATTCGCGCCCGCCGCCGCACACGGTGCGCCATTGGGGCCGGTCGTCGAGCTGGAGCAGGCCGTGATTGCGGCAAAAGCGGGTGAAGGTGGCAAACGGGTAGTCGAGCATCTGGCCCGTCGGGCACGACCAGATTGCCGCCGCCATGGGTAGCAGATACCAGTCGCGGAACGCGCTGGAGTAGCGATGCTCCTCAAGGTAGTGGCCCAGGCTTGGGCCTGCCTGTTCAGGATTTGCCTCGAGCCAGCGCGTGCTTGCCTGGTTGAAGCGCACGATGTCGGCCAGCATGCGCCAGAAGTCGGCGCGCAGCAGGTTGCGACGTTGGCCGAAGAGGGTGGACAGGCTGGTGCCTGCCCACTCGAGGTCAGGTTGCCGCAGGCTGACCGAAAAGGACATCTCGCTGGCCACCGAGCGGACGCCGAGCGCATCGAACAGCGCGCAAAGGTTGGGATAGGTGCGCTCGTTGAATACGAGGAACCCGGTGTCGACCGGAAAAATCCTTCGATCAACCTCGACGTCGACGGTATTGGTGTGTCCGCCGACCCACTCGCCGGCCTCGAACAGCGTCACGTGATGGCGTTGCGATAGAAGCCAGGCGGCCGAGAGGCCGGCAATGCCGGATCCAACGACCGCGATGAATTTTGCGGGGGTGTCCATCGGCTGTTTTCGTGTGTACAAGATATGTCCTAGACAAAAGGCATGATGCGAGTTAGAATAGGCTCTCATCGCGTCTTTGTCAATGGTTTGTCTTGGACAAATTGGAAAATGTGAACTGCTCGGGATTGCCGATTGCGGTCGTCGAACGGGACACCGGTATCGGCAAGGATACGCTGCGCGTCTGGGAGCGCCGCTACGGTTTCCCGCGCCCGTACCGCGACGCGTCTGGCGACCGCCTTTACCCGGTCGACCAGGTGGAACGGCTGCGACTGATCCGGCGTCTGCTTGATCTCGGGTATCGACCGGGCCGCCTGGTCGGAGCGGAGGATGCCGACCTGGCGCAACTTGCGCTCGCGGCGGGCAGTGCGCTGCCAGCAGTCGCCGAGCTGCGCCAGGACGGCGACAGCCTCGCTGCGCGCGTCGTCGACAGCATCCTTTCCCACGATGTCGAAGCGCTTCGCCGCCTGCTGTCGATGGCGCTGATGCAGGACGGTGTCGAGCGATTTGTCCTGGATACCGTTCCCGCGATGAACGTGGCGGTCGGCGACGCCTGGAGCCGCGGCGAGCTGATGGTCTTCGAGGAGCACCTGTACACCGAACTGTTGCAGAAACAGTTGCGGCAGGCGATCGCCAGTCTGCCCGCCGGGACGCGGCGGCCATGCATTGTGCTGACCACCGCTCCTGATGAGCAGCACGCGCTGGGGTTGCTGCTGCTCGAAGCGCTGCTTACCCTGCACGGAGCGGCCTGCATCTCGCTTGGCACGCAGACACCGATCACGGACACGGTGGCAGCAGTTCGCGCGCATCATGCAGACGTTGTTGCTCTGTCTTTTTCCGCGGCCTTTCCGGCGCGACAGTTGACCGGGGTACTCTCGAGCCTGCGCGCGGCGTTGCCGCCGACGGTCGCTCTCTGGGCAGGTGGCAGTGGGGCGCAGAAGCTTGCGGGAGCCAGACGTTCGGTGGTGCCGGACGTCGACTTCGGCGTCGAGCTTGCGGATGCGCTCGTGCTGCTGTCGCGCTGGAACGAAAGCAACCAGGCGCAGCCAGCCTCGGCGCCGACGATGCAGTGATGTGACGAGGCGGGAAGGAAAGCGTACCCTTGCGCGGCTGGCGTGGATTTGCCGCCGGGCGACCCGCGCGGAGAAGAGCCTCATTACCTGCGAGCGTTGTTTGCTGTTCTCCTGATAGACCTTGAATCGCCGCTCATAGCGGGAATTCTCCGGCTTGAACTGATAAGCCGCGCGTCCCCAGCTTGATCGATGCCCGCTCGCCCGAGATAGCCGGTCATCCGGCATTCTCGAAAACCGACCGCCGGATACGACTGCGTCGGTTAATCGACCTTCCACCGTGCGACCAGCGCAACTGGCAGTGCGGCGAGCTACGCTGGCGCGCCGATCGACTGGCGGGACGCGTGGGTAGCGAAACGCTGCCTGGTGGACGGTGTATCGCGATCGTCGACGAAGCGGGTCGCATGGTGCTGGCGTGCGTGACCTCCTGCAGCACCCGCATGGCGCCGACGACTCTGCCAGCGACTGAAGTACGACGGCGCGCGTGCCGCAGGCAGAGGAGCCAGAGGATATTGCGCCGCAAACTGTATTGCCCCACAGTTTTCGGCGTAGCGAGTTCTCAACCCGAATCCCCATGGCTGCCGCCTGCGCACCCGCTCGCGCAGCCGTCGATCGGCATCGCCGGCGCGAACGTGCCGTGCTCTGTCGCAGCGTGCAGACGCAGCTCGCCACCGGGCTCGAACGCTCCTGCGATAGCCGTCAGGGCGTATCCGGCCCAGCCCATGGCGAACGCGAGTTCCGGAGGTATCTCGAATGCAGGATACTGGCCCATGGTTTTGCCCGCGCTCGATGCAGCGATTGTGCTCACGACTTCCGCATCGCCTGGTCGTGCAAGGGTCGCGGGGTCTGTCCCGCGTGCACAGCCCGGCGAATGGCCGACACCGCTGCCCAGCTTGCCGACCACGTCTTTCCGCGACTGCCGGTCCGCCAGTGGGTACGGTTGGTTCCCAAGCGTCGGCGAGATGCGCATCATCGCCTTCATCACCCACGCGTGCGCCTGCGCGAGATGCTCTCGCACCTGGCGAGCCGACGTCACCGTCGCCTGTTACGCAGGCCCGGGGTCCTCCGCTGTGGGAAATGGCCGATGCCGAGCAGGGCGAATTCGACCCGCAAGCCTCACCGGCAGCGCGCTACGAATTCGCTCAGCGCATCGCCTGGTCAACGCCGCACGACGACGATCCGCTCGGCGTCGGCAAGAACCGCTTGCACGCTGGGTCGCCGGCCTCGTCGGCCACGGCGGCGACCCAGGGCCATCCTCGTGCTGCGACTCCGGCGAGGTTTACACGCTTCGTCGGCGCACTGTCTCCGAGTCGAGACTGCTCTCACGGCCCGTCAGAGCCTGGAACACTTCCGGAAGGGGCGTCGAATCTCGTATCCATTCCTGTCCGTCATTTCCGGAACTAAATCAAGGTGGACAACACGGCAGGTGGGTGCTAGGCTTACTCAGGCTGTTCGTCAAGTTGGCACACTATCTGGTTGGCCAGGCTACCCAGAGAAAATGTACGGTATGGAATGATCCTTACCTTGGACGTTTACGGCACCCTGGTTGCCGCCTCGCTGGTCCTGCTCATGGGCCGGAAGCTGGTGGCCAGCGTGCGGCCACTGCGGGTTTACAGCATCCCGGAGCCGGTAGCCGGCGGGCTGCTGGTAGCGCTTGGCATGCTTGCACTGCATACCGCCACCGCGGTCGAACTGCATTTCGACAGCAGTCTGTCGGCACCGCTGATGTTGACCTTTTTCGCCTGTATCGGCCTCAATGCTGACCTGTCGAGTCTGCGTCGCGGAGGTGCCAAGCTTGCGTTGTTCCTTGGGGTGGTACTCGGCCTGCTGGTCGTGCAGAATACCCTGGGACTATTACTGGCCAAGGTGTTGGGAATCAGCCCGTTGTTTGGCCTTTTGGCGGGCTCCATTTCGTTGGCGGGCGGACATGGTACGGCAGCGGCATGGAGTAACGTGTTTAGCGAGAAATACGGCCTCGATCATGCAGCCGAGGTGGGCCTGGCGTGCGCTACATTTGGCCTGATTCTGGGTGGATTGATCGGCGGGCCGCTGGCCAATCATCTGACTAAACGAGTTACCCTCCCGGACCGTGCCACGACAGGCACTGAACCTGGCCTATTTGAACAGCCCGACAATATTCGACTGATTACCGCTCCGGCGATGATCGAGACGCTGGCGCTGATCGCTGTTTGCCTGCTGGGCGGGCAGCAGATTGCCGCGCTTTTGCGCGGTAGTGCGCTGGAACTTCCGGCTTTCGTCTGCACCTTGTTTGTCGGTGTGCTGCTACGCAATGGCCTTGGCCATCTCGGCCTCTATCAGGTATTCGAGCGTGCAGTATCGGTGATGGGCAACGTTGCGTTAGCCCTGTTCCTCTCTACCGCATTGATGGCTTTGCGGCTGTGGGAATTGGCGGCGCTGGCTTTGCCGTTGTTGATTGTGCTCGCCAGCCAAACCGCACTGATGCTGCTTTACGCACGTTTTATCACGTTCCGCGTCATGGGTGGCAATTATGACGCAGCGGTTATGGCGGCGGGACACTGCGGCTTTGGTCTCGGCGCCACACCGACTGCCATTGCCAACATGCAGTCCGTAACCGATCGGCACGGGCCCTCTCATCTTGCCTTCCTGGTCGTGCCGGTTGTGGGCGCCTTCTTTATCGACATCGCTAACGCTAGCGTCATCAAGCTCTATCTTGGACTGTCCATTCTAGGGGGATAGCACTATCGCCAAAATTTTTTGCTTCGTTGCCTCAACTGTCAGTCCTCGATCCAGAATTCCGGGTGGAAGATTTGCTGGCAATGATGTCA
>ERZ761603.986-NODE-986-length-22325-cov-858.753749_pt1 | contig 22325 bp, 28 predicted proteins | sample MGYA00511879_ERZ761603 | MGnify/ENA primary metagenome ERZ761603 (study PRJEB28899, sample SAMN02850040) | bioreactor sludge metagenome | biome: EBPR Sludge; feature: EBPR Bioreactor; material: flocular biomat | place: Australia: Thorneside Wastwater Treatment... | reverse complement strand
CGCATGATGCAGATTGAACACCTGGCGCTCGACGCCGCAGACTGGAAGATCGGCGGCGGCCAGGCCGTGCTGCTGTCGTGCCACTACGACGTGCTCGACTGGAATTACACCGCCGCGGTCAACGCCAAAAAATGACCGTCAAACTATCCAACTGCCTTGATACATTCTGGCAAGCAGCCGCGCCGCGCCGCGCCTTGACGGTTTCGGCGTGGGCAGACGAACATCGGGAACTATCCGGCAAGCAGGCCGGCGAGCGCGGGCGCTGGCGGACCTCGCGCACGCCATTCCTGCGCGAAATCATGGATTGCCTGTCCGCGAATTCGCGGGTGCAGGACATCGTAGTTATGAAGTCGTCACAGGTCGGCGTCACTGAGGCAACGGTAAATTTTCTCGGCTACGTCATCGACCATGCCCCCGCGCCGGTAATGGTGCTCATGCCGACGCTGGAAAGCCGCGACGCATGGAAGGCGCAGAAGCTGAACCCGCTGCTTACGGAAACGCCGTCAATTCGCGCGTTGCTCGGCGGCCAGCGCTCGCGCGACGCGGCCAACCGCCAGGACATGATCGACTTCCCTGGTGGCGTGTTGTTTTTGGCCGGCGGCAACTCGCCGAACTCCTACGCGCAACGCTCTGTGCGTTACCTCATCATGGACGACCTCGACCGCTTCCCGCCCGAAGTCGGCGAGGAAGGCGACGTGGTAACGCTGGCCAAGGGCCGGACCAAGGCATTCGCCCGCGCCCGGCGGATGTTCATCTCGACGCCCACGGTACGGCACGAAAGTCTTATTGAGCGCGAGTGGCTGAAATCAGACCAGCGCCGCTACCATGTGCCGTGCCCGCACTGCGGAGAATACCAGCCGCTCGAATGGGGCGGGCCGGAAGCGAAGCATGGTGTCAAATGGACGGCCGCCGATGGCGCCGTCACCGCGGCATGGTATGTCTGCGCGCATTGCTCAGGTGAGATCCACGAACACCACAAGCCGGCGATGCTAGCCGCCGGCCGCTGGATCGCCACCCACCCCGAGCGCCCGATACGCGGCTATCACCTGACCGCCCTGCTGGCACCCATTGGTCTTGGCCCGTCCTGGAAGGCTCTGGCCGAAGAATGGCAGCACGCCGTCAAATCTCCGGGCACACTGCGCACCTTCATCAATACCCACCTGGGCGAATGTTGGGAGGAGCAGGGCGACCATATCGAGCCGGTCGGCTTGCTTTCCCGGCTGGAAGAGTACGAAGAGAAGCATGATAGCCTAGCGCGGACGGCAGGGGCTGACGTGCAGAAAGACCGTATCGAATGCACGATCTTTGACTGGGACGCAGGCGAAGAAGGGTGGGCGATGGACCATATCATCGTGCCAGGCGACACTGCCCACCCGGATACCTGGCGCCGGTTCGCTGCCGAGATTGAAGAATGGGCGCCGGAAGCCGTAGCCATTGACTCCGGCTACAATACCAGCATGGTTTATTCGTTTGTCGAAAAGCGCCGTTGGGCAATGGCCGTCAAGGGTCGGCCGGGACGTGGCGTTCCAATTGTCGAAGACGAAAAAGCCCGGCGCCAGCGTCTGCGCCTGCAACGCAAAAAAGGAATTGCCGTGCATCTGATCGGCGTCGATCAGGCCAAGGCGTTGCTGTTTTCCCGCCTGAAGATCATCAAGCCAGGCCATGGCTACATTCATTTTCCGAATTCGCCGGCATTCGATGATGAGTATTTTGCTCAATTGACTGCTGAAAAACTTGTCACAAAGATGCGCGGCACCCGCCCCTATGCGGAGTGGGTTCAGACCCGGCCGCGAAATGAGGCACTGGACTGTGCCGTCTATGCGCTGGCCGCGCTGCGCCTGTCAGGTATCGACCTGGCCGCTCGCGCTGCTGGCAATGCCAGGAAATCAGACGTGCCGCCATTGCCGCACATGCCGGCAATCAGCAGGGCGCCGTCGCATCATTTCGGGAGCGAAGAATGGGCGCTATGAATCACGCCGACACCATCGACCAGGACGCTGCCGTGAATTTCCGAAACACCCTGATACGCATCATCCGCTCATCGCTTGGCCTGCCGGAAACCGTCGCGCTGCCGATGGCGGATGCGCTGGCCAAGGGGATGTGTAGCGAACTCGGGGGGCTGTACATCACCAAGCGCGAAATCCGCGGATCACGTGACGAAGCCGTGCGGCGCGACTTCACTGGCCGCAATCACCGCGACGTGTGCCGCAAGCATGAAATCAGCAGGGCGACGCTGTACCGGATAACTGGATCAAGAAAACAAGATTAAGTCAATGTCTCACTTTTACAAGAAATGAGACGGCCCACGAATTACCCTGAATCCTCCGAAAAGGAGTCCGCATGGCCTTTACTTCCTCCGACCTTGACGCCGTCGACCGTGCCATCGCCTCCGGCGAGTTGACGGTGCGCAGTAATGACCGCATGGTGACATACCGCAGTATGGATGAATTGACCGCCGCGCGTGCCGCAATCAGTGGCGCACTGGCAGCCGCGAGCGCCAGCACAGCCGTCTATCCGCGTTATCAGCTTGCCGACTTTTCGGACGATTGAACATGGCAAACCTGATCGACCGCATTGTCCAGTATGTCTCGCCGTCAGCAGCGCTCAAGCGCGAACACGCGCGGCGCATCCTGGCCTACTACGAAGCAGGGCGCTCCGACCGCCTGCGCAAGAACCGCCGCGAGACTGGCAGCGGCAATGCCGCCGTGTCGCGTGCCGGCAGCACGTTGCGCCAGCAAGCCAGGCACATGGAGCAGAATTACGACATCGCCCTTGGCGTCCTGAATACTCTGGTAGCGAACGTCGTTGGCGCCAACGGTATCGGCGTCGAGCCGCAACCGCGCCGTGCCGATGGCAGCATTCATGACGAATTCGCGCGCCAGCTACTTGACCTTTGGAAAGACTGGGGCCGCAAGCCGGAAGTTACTTGGTGTCACGACTGGCCGGCCGCGCAGCGCCTGCTGGCGCGCACATGGTTTCGTGACGGCGAAGTGTTCGCGCAGTCGGTCGAAGGAAACGGCCCGTGGCTTGACCACGGCACCCGCGTACCGCTAAGTCTGGAATTGATGGAACCGGATTACGTACCGATGGAATTCTCTGCGGCCGCTACCGGCAACGCGCGTATCGAGCAGGGGATTGAAATCAACGCCTGGGGCCGCCCGGTTGCCTTCCATGTCCTCAAAGTTGCGCCAGGCGAAACCGGATTCGGCATGACTTCAGGGGGCGGGCAGACCAAGCGCATCGACGCTGGCCGTATGCTGCACCTCGCTACCCGTCATCGCATCCGCCAGTTGCGCGGCGTGTCCGTTTTCGCCTCGGTCCTCAACCGCTTCGACGACCTGAAAGATTACGAAGAGTCCGAGCGCATCGCTGCGAAGGTCGCCGCATCGATGGCAGCCTTTATCAAGAAGGGTACGCCGGACGCATACGACGCGCCGGAAGATACCGAGCAGCGTCAACTCAAAATGCGCCCTGGCATGATCTTTGACGATCTCCGCCCTGGCGAAGAGATCGGCATGATCGACACCAACCGGCCGAATCCGAATCTTGAAACCTATCGCAGCGGGCAGATAAAGGCCATCGCCTGTGGCACCGGGCCGACCTATTCCAGCATCGCCAAGACCTACGACGGAACCTACAGCGCGCAGCGTCAGGAACTGGTCGAGGGCTTCGTCGCATACGCCACCCTGTCCAACGAATTCTCTTCACGCATCGTTCGCCCGGTCTGGGAAAAGTTCGTTGCCCTGGCCGTCCTGTCCGGCGCTATCCGCGTGCCAGCCGATGTCATCGCCATCAGCCTCAGCGACGCGATCTACATCACCCCGCAGATGCCGTGGATCGACCCGAAGAAGGAAGCCGATGCCTGGGCCGCGCTCGAAGACCGCGCCTATGTTTCGGGGCCGGAGATCATCCGCAAGCGGGGAGGGAACCCGATTGACGTACTCGACCAGCAGGCCCGCTGGCTGCGCGAAAAGGAAGCCCGCGGCATTCCGGTCAATGCCGCCGATCCGCAGCCGGACCCTGTGCCGGAACCGGAGCCGGAAGGCGATGACTTGATGGCAACTGCGCTTCTTGAAGGCCAGCGCAGTATCGGCAGCGCACTGGCCAGCCTGGCGTCGCGCGAACAGCCCGCGCCGCAACTCACCGTGCATATGCCCGGCCCTGGCAAGCCGACCATGAAGGTCGGGCGCCGCCTGGCCGATGGGTCTGTCGAAATCCGCGAAGTCGAGATTGAGGAGCCAGACGATGAGAATTGAGACCTGGGCCGCCAACAACCTGGCCGACGTTGCAGCCGACCTCATGTCGGGCGGACGCGTTGACGTACTCGACGAGGACGGCGTGCGCCTTGCTTCCTGCGCTTTTGCCGAGCCGCCTTTTTCGGCAGCAGCCGGCGGCGCTGTCAGAGCCAATCCGTTTCCGCCCGCGCGCGCCGATGCCGATGGCGTCCCGGCGTCATTCGTTGCTTATGACTCGGAAGGGCTGGCCGTGCTTTCCGGGAGTGCAGGATACCGCGACGAAGAACCCGCGCCTGAGATGCAATTCAGGACGCGCGTTATTGTCAAGGATGCTGACGTTCTGGTCGAATCTTTCGTCTTCGCAGTGATTCAGGAAGGGGCGCCTGAATGATTTCCGCGCAGCAACTCCACAAAATCATGCCATCGGCAACGCCGGCACGCATCGCCAATTTCATCGGGCCGCTGAACGATACGATGAACGAATTTGCCATTACCACGCCGGCACGGCAGGCGGCATTCCTGGCGCAGTTGGCGCACGAGTCGGGTAGCCTGCGCTATGTCCAGGAAATCGCCAGCGGCGCCGCCTATGACAACCGAGCCGACCTCGGCAACACGCGCCCGGATGCGATCGCGCTGGCCGAACTGGCCGGTACGACGCCGGGGCGCCACTACAAGGGTCGCGGGCTGATCCAGATCACAGGATTCGACAACTATCTAGCCTGCTCGCGCGCTCTGCTGCGTGACGATGCGTTGGTCAAGAATCCGGCCATGCTCGAGCGCGCCGACCTGGCCTGTCGCTCCGCCGGGTGGTACTGGGACAGCCGCCGGCTGAATGCCTTCGCCGATGCCGGTCAGTTTGAAACGATCACCCGAAAGATCAATGGCGGACTGAACGGCCAGGCCGACCGCCTGTCGCATTACGAGCGAGCGAAACAAGTTTTAGGGGAGGTTGCCGTCGTGCCCGACCCTTTCCAAAAACCGAAGGAGAAAAAGACGTGGTTCCATTCGTTGCTGCTGCTCTTCCGCCGCTGATCAAGGCTGCTCCCGCGCTCATTCGGATTTTTGGCAGCGGGGAGCAGACCGAGAAAAACGCCAAGGCTGCCGAAGTCGCGGTCGAGATTGCCAAGGCGGTCACGGAACAGCCGACCGCCGAGGGCGCCGTCACTGCCATGCAGGCCGACCCGGAACTGGCGTCGACTTACGCCAAGGCCGTTTCAGCTCATTGGTACGAGCTTGCGGGAGATGCAGGCGGGGGCGGCATTGCAGGCGCCAGGCAGGCTGATCAGGCCGCAACGCCGCATGGAAAACCCTGGCTATCGCCTGCCTTGTGGGTAGCCTTCGCAATTCTGCCGCTTGTCTATATGACCGTCGCGGCCGTTCTGTTCGGCGCAGACTGGACAATGGAAATCAAGGCCATGGTCGTATCGTCAATTATCAGCCTTGTCCTTGGGTCAGTCACCGGCTTTTTCCTCGGTACCAGTTACGGTAGCCAGCAGAAAACCACCATGCTGGCGGAGCGCCGCTGATGGTGCGCGAATTCGACCCTGATGACTGCGACGGCGATATTCAGCACGTCCACCGGAGATCCCTTGACGGCGAGGCCGTCGCGCATCTGCACAGGCGCCTTGACTCAAACCGGGAGATGCTCGGCGATACGCGGGAAATGTTGATCGAAATCCGCGAGATGCTGACGCAGCACATTGCCCTCGACGCGGAAATGAATCCGGCAATCAAGGAACTTGTCACACTGTGGCGCGGGTCGAAGCTGATGGGGCGTATCGTGGTCGGCCTGTCGGCTGCGATTGCGGCCGTTACCGGGATTTTTGTTTGGGCAAAGGACCACATCAAATGACCCGTAAAAAGATCCGCTTTCCGTGGCAACGATAACCACCTCGCAGACTTTCGACAGCGCCGCACGGACGGCGGGCGAGGCGTTTACCATCAACTCGGGCGCCATCTTCACCATCGACAGCGATACATGGTAGTGATCTGGCGCGGTTCGCGCATCATGGGGAAAGTCATCATGTGGTTTATCAGCCTCGCGAGCGCGCTTGCGGCCGGATGGGTCGCAGCCAAAAAGTTGATTCTGTTTTAACGTGAAATTGAAAGGATAAGCAATGGCCGCAACTGTACAGATCGTCGAGAAAAACGGTGCCGGCGGCACCCAGACCGACAAGACGAGCGGTACAATCCGCTTCAAGAATGCCGACAACAGCACTGTCGACACCAGCAACCCGATGGTTAAGCCGGGCGCTGGCACTGACTACTCTTTCGAGAAGTGGCTGCGCATGAATGTGAGCGGCGGGACCTACACCGAGATTACCAACGTCAAGGCCTACATGGACGGGTCAAACGGCCTCGGCACAGGGGTCGCGCTGTATGCCAAGGCGGTCGCAAGCTACACGACGCCGGCCGAAGCTACAGGCACCGCTGGATACACCGATGCGTTCACATATACCAGCGGTTCGCCGCTCACGCTCGGCGCTGGCCCCTACACCAGCACCGGCGAAAAGGCCGATCATCTGGTCATGATGCTTACCGTTGGCACCAGCGCATCCGGCGGAATCACCCCGAGCGAGACGTTGACGCTCGCCTGGGATGAAATCTGATGCCGGTGGTGCATGAGATCACCCGCGACGATCTTGGGAACCAGATCGGCACGGATGGAAACATCACCGTCTCGCTGATCGGCGAAGGGCGCATGTTCAAGCGCCGCGCCGTCAAGGGCGCCGGCAGCGAAAATGCGCAAGAGGTTTGCTGGCTTGTCGCCGAGATCGATGGCGTGCGGCTTTACCAGAACGGGAATCAAATCATCTTGACAAGGCAGGACATGAATCCATGACGCAGAAGCTCGCGCCGGTATCCGACGTGGCCGCCGGAAGCTGGCTTCCTTCGTCCGGCAGCGACCTCTACGCGATGGTCGATGAGACGGCGTATAGCGACACGGATTACATCTATGCGACCAGTGCCACCACCTGCACGCTGGCGCTTACCTCCGGCAGCGACCCGTCCAGCAGTAGCGGCCACATCCTGCGTTACCGCCTGCTCGCCGGCTCGGGAACCATCGCCGTCGCGCTCAAGCAGGGCAGCACGACGATTGCCTCATGGGGGCCGCACTCGCTGACAGGATCGGCACAGGATTTCGCGCAGACGCTCACCGGCGGGCAGGCCGATTCGATCACAGACTACTCGGCGCTGCGCGTCGAGTTCACTTCCGCCCTGACCTGACATGCTCCCGAAAAAGATCAACTCCTTCCTCTGGCATTTCTCCAACTACACCACGCCGAGCAGCACGCCGGGCACGTCGGTAACACCGGGGGCCAGCAACGCCGAAGGGTCGTGGACGCAGGTCGCTTCGTCCGCCAACATGGCCTATGACTCATGCCTGATGTACATCGCCATTGGCGGCGGCAATTTCAGCGGCGCGGCGAAGAACCACCTGCTCGACATCGGCGTCGACCCCGCCGGCGGCACCAGCTACACCGCCGTTATCAGCAATATCGTCTGCGGCCAGTCGCAGGCGGTGACGACCGGGTTCGACGAGTTCGTCTTCCCGCTGTTCATCAAGTCCGGTTCTGCGGTTGCCGTTCGGGTGCAGGGAAGCAACGCCACGGCGGGCACGGTGCGGGTGGTGGCAGACTTCTTTGGGAGGCCGACCAACCCCGAAATGGTCCCATGCGGTAGCTATTCCGAGACCATCGGCAGTATCACCAACAGCAACGGCACCAGCATCACGCCGGGAACTGCGGGGGAAGGCTCATGGACATCGCTTGGCACCACGGCCAAAGACCTCTGGCACTGGCAGATCGGCGTGCAGGTCGACAACGGCACGATCACCGCGCAATACACGTCGGTCGATCTCGCCTATGGCGATGCCAGCAACAAGGAGATCATCCTCGAGGATGTGCCGGTGCATTTCTACGGCACGGCGGAGATCAAAGCCAGCCCGCTGCGCGGCCGCTCGCTTGTGCGAGCCAGCCGGTATGTCCCCGGCGGTTCGACAATCTACGCCCGCGCCGGCTGCTCGACCTTTCCGGCTACCGGGTACAACATGGTCGCAATCGGCATAGGAGGCTGACATGGCTATCTCGGAACACGCAACCGGGTCGCAGACGGCGACGATCAGCACCGAGCACACGCTCAACTCGACCTCGCCGGAGACAACCGACGGGGTGTATCAGCTTTTCATTGACCTCGCCAACATGGTGGCCGGAGACGTGCTGGAGATCAGGATCAAGGAAAAGTGCCGTACTGGCGACACGATCAGGCAACTGCTGCTGTCGACCTTGGCCGGCGCGCAGTCTGATCCTCTGTGGGCCTCGCCGTCTTTCGTCCTGCTCAACGGGTGGGATATGACCATCAAGCAGACGGCTGGCACGGGGCGCGCGTTTCCGTGGAGCATCCGCAAGGTAGCCTGACATGACGTGGGCTTTCCAGCCCCTTCTGCCGGGCGCAGCGGCGCTCGGAGAAGCGCCGACGGTCGATGCAAAGGTCTCGTGGGTCCAGTTCGAGATTCCTGCGTCTGGTGGTGCCGTCGCAAAGACAGCATCCGCAAGCGTCGGAGCAGCAATTCAGGAGCCGCGTTCGGCGAATGCGAGCGTATCGGCGGCAATCCGCACGTCGAACACATCGACCGCGTCGCTTGCCGCAGCGATCGCCGCCAGAAACACGGCAACAGCCAGCGTTTCAACGGCAATCCGCGCGTCCGTAACCGCTGCGGCATCGGCGACGGCGGCAATTCAGACGGATCGAACCGCAACAGCAAGCGCTTCGGCTGCGGTTCGTGTGGCAAACACTGCGACATCATCGCTTGCCGCGGCAATCGCAGCGCAGACCGCGCTAACAACCGGCCTGACAGCAGCCGTCAGGTCGGATATTTCCGCATCTGCATCACTGGGCGCCGCCGTCCAGACTTCCAGAACGGCGAGCGCGTCGCTTGCCGCTGCCGTCCAGCTTGCGCGAAACGTCACCGCCGGAGCAAGCGCTGCGGTCGCCGTGAGCTACGCGGCGACTGTAGGCGCCAGTGCGGCAATTTCCGCAGCGCGTACAGCTACCGCAACGGCAAGCGCGGCGATCCGCGCAGGCAATACCAGCAGCGCATCACTCGCCGCCGCTGTGAGTGTCGCGCAGACCAGCAGCGCCAGCCTTTCGGCGTCCGTGCTTTCATCGCTCACTCATTCGGCAAGTGTCACCGCGGCGATCCGTCAGGCAAACACTGCCAGCGCCAGCCTGGCCGCTTCCGTAAGTCTCGCGCGGTCGGCAACTGCCGATATTTCCGCGGCAATCGCAGCACAGACAAGCGCCAGCGCCGGAATCACAGCCGCCGTCCGTACCGATTTGACGGCATCGTCAAGCCTCGGCGCGTATATCGTCGTTCCTGGCGCGTCTGTCGCAACAGCCTCGCTTACCGCGGCCGTTCGCGCAGCGGCCGAAGCTGTTTCCAGTATCGACGCGGCAATCAGGCGTGCCGCGTCCGCAGAATCATCGCTCGATTCCGTCATTGCGGTGCAGGCCAGTGCCAGCGCGTCGCTATCGGCGGCCGTCCGCCAGGCGTTTGCCGTTTCCGCAAGTATTTCCGGGGCGATCAGGCAGGCATCGACGGCCAGCGCTGCAGTCGACGCGCTGATTGTTGCCGCCGAAGGCTACACGGTATCGGCAGGCATCTCCGCTGCAATTCGCGCCGATCACGCCACAACGTCAGAGATTTCCTCGGCAGTTCAAATCAGCGCCACGCAATCCGCAAGCGTCGGCGCCGCGATCAGCACGCCGCGCGACTGTTCAAGCAGCCTGTCTGCCGTCGTTTCGCAGGCGCTGGCCGCCACGTCGAGCATAGATTCGGCGATTCAGGCCGCAGCGTCCGTTTCGGCTGGCGTATCGGCGTACATCGAAGCCGCCGCCAGCCTGACTCCGGATGACATCCTGCGCCTGGCGGAAATCTGGACTCGCCTCGGCCTCAACGCTGCCGCGCCGACGGTCAATAGCGACACGGCAATGACAGCCGGGAGCATGGCGCTTGCATTCACTGTTGCCGGGTCTGATGTGATCTGCCAGCGCACCGACGCCACGCACCCGGATCCGATCGATCCGGCAACGATGGTTCTGGAAATCTGGCAGCGCCTCGGCCTCGATCCGGACAACGCGATGACTACCGGAGACGCGCGCATCGAGGTTGCCGGAATCCAGATGGACGTATCCGGCACGGATACGGTGACAGTGCAACGGCTATGGGGAGATTGATCCCGCGCGCGGTTGCCGCGCTAGGTGTCGGATTCCCCCCTGCGTTGTTATCGCGCATCGGCCTGCGCGCGTTGCCGGAGCCGCCGGCAGCTACTACAGGCGGAGGCCGCCTCGGAGCGCGGCGCAAACTTCCGCGTCGTACCCCGTCACGCGCCGATACCTGGCTCGAATTGCGCTGCACTGTCTCCACCAGTGCCGGCCTGTCGATCCATGCCGACGCAGCAGTTGACGCGCATTCCGCCATTGAATCAGTCGCCGGCCTGCAAATCGCGGTTGCCGCCGACGTTGCGCAGCACGCCGCGATTGAATCAACCGCCGACGTCAACGACGTACTGCTCGAAATTCTGATGATGGCATGATAGCTTTTGGCCGGCCGGTTTAGAAAGTCTCATTCTGTTGAGAAATGAGACACCTAAAAAAGCATTCTAGGCGAACTTCACGAAGGATTCCCATGCCCCAGGCTTTCAAATGGTATGACATCAAGGCGCTGGCCCCCGCGCCTGACGCCGCGGCGCGATCCGCTGAAATCTACATTTACGGCAACATCGGCGACAAGTGGGACGAAAACGGCGTGATTGCTGCCGATCTTGTCCGCGAGTTATCCGCCCTCGATGCCGATACCATAACACTGCGCATCAACAGCTTCGGCGGCTCGGTGCCCGATGGCCTGGCCATTTACAACGCATTGAAGCGCCACCCGGCAGCGGTCGATGTACAGGTCGATGGCGTCGCCATTTCCTGCGCCGGCTATATCGCCATGGCCGGCGATACCGTTACGATGGCCGAAAACGCCATGCTGATGATCCACGCGCCGTGGGGCATCGCCGTCGGCAATTCTGCCGAGTTGCGCGATCAAGCTGACGTGCTTGACAAATACGCATCTGCTATGGCTACAAGCTACGCCGCGAAATCCGGGAAGCCCATGGCAGAAGCACTTGCCCTGCTGACTGATGGGAAAGACCACTGGTTCACCGCCGCCGAAGCGCACGCCGAAGGATTTGCCGATACCGTCGGCCCAGCCGTCGCCGTCGCCGCTTCGCTGGTCAAAAGTTACGATCTCACCCGCTTTACTACCCCGCCGGCAGCCGCCGGCATCAACCAGGAGAAAGTCATGCCTGAAGTCACTTCGGCGGCAGCCACTACCGCCCCGCAACAACCCTTTGCCCGCAGCAAGGAAATGAACGACCAGATCCTGGCCATGTTCAAGCCCTTCGCTTCCCGTGATGGCGTTTCCGCCATGCAGACCGAGATTCTGGCCGACCCGGCAATCACCGTCGAGCAGGCGCAGGCCCGCATCCTGGCCCACCTCGGCAAGGATTCGGCTCCGCTCACCCCGCACGCCGCCCACCCGCGAGTCGAGACGATGGAAGACGAAACCGACAATCGCCGCGCCGCGACCGTTACCGCGCTGCTCGCCCGTGCCGGCCTGCGTGATTCGTCTGGCACCGCGATCCGCGTCGATTCCAGCAACCCCTACCGTGGCGCCAAGTTGGTCGACCTCGCCCGCGCATCGCTTGACCGCGCCGGCATCAAGACCGCCGGGATGAACCAGATGGAAGTGGTCGCCGCAGCTTTCACGCAATCGACCAGCGACTTCCCGGTCCTGCTCGAGAACACCATGCACAAGGCGCTGCAGGCGGCTTATGCCACCCAGGCGCTTACCTGGCAGCGGTTCTGCAATCAAGGCTCTGTTTCCGACTTCCGCGCACACAGCCGCTATCGTGTCGGTTCGTTGTCCAATCTGGATTCTGTCGGCGAACTCGGCGAGTTCAAAAACAAGACGATCCCGGACGGCGAGAAGTCGAGCATCACCGCCGGCACCAAGGGCAACATCATCAACCTGTCGCGCCAGGCGGTCATCAATGACGATTTGGGTGCTTTCGTCAGCCTTGCCGCCAACCTTGGCCGCGCTGCTGCCCGCACGGTCGAATCCGACGTCTACGCCCTGCTCGCGTTGAATGCTGGCCTTGGCCCGACAATGAGCGACAGCTACACGCTGTTCCATGCCAACCACAACAACCTGACGACCGGCGCCGCGATCAGCATGGCCGCCCTCGACCTTGACCGTGTGGCTCTGGCCGGCCAGCGCGATGTCGGCGGCAACGACTACCTGAACCTGATGGCCGACGTCTTGCTTGTCTCGCTGTCTCTTGGCGGCACGGCGCGCGGCATCATCGGCGCCGAGTACGACCCGGACACCACCGGCAAGTTGCAGAAGCCGAACATCGTGCGCAACCTCGTACGCGATGTGGTCGACACGCCGCGCATAACCGGAACCCGCCGCTATCTGTTCGCCAACCCGTCTGAGGCTCCTGTTATCGAGGTCGCATTCCTCGATGGTGTTTCCGATCCGTACCTCGAGGTCCAAGACGGTTTCGATGTTGATGGCGCGCGCTACAAGGTACGCCTCGACTTCGGCATCGCGGCCATTGACTACCGCGGCGCTGTCACCAACGCCGGCGCATGATGAAACCCGGCCGGGCCGCCCGCCTGGCCGGAACTGAACACGACAAGGAGCAAAAAAATGGCAACTAATTTCGTTCAACCCGGTGAAGTCATCGACTACACCGCAGGCGCCGACAAAACCTCTGGTCAAGTCGTCGCCATCGGCAATATTCTCGGCGTCTGCCTGACCGCCATCGCCAACGGCGCGACCGGACCGGTGCAGATCACTGGCGTATTCACCGTGCCAAAGGTTTCCGGCGCAGTCATCGCTCAGGGCGAATCTCTGACCTGGGATGCCTCGGCCGCAGCCTTCGACGACAACCTGGCGATCCCGGCCTCCGGCGACATCACGGTCGGCGCCGCTGTCGCTTTCGAGGCGGCCGGCAACGGTGTGACAAGTATCAAGGTCAAGTTCACAGGTGTTCCTGGTACCAAGACCGCGTAATACCGTCGTCAAGTGACCGCGCCGTTTGCAGCCCTCCGGGACCGTATCAATGATGCGGTCATCGACCATCTGTCTGACACTGTTGCAACGCGCAACGGCTCCGGGCAGGTGGTCGGGCTGTTTGACAAATCCTACGGCGAGGCATTCGGTATCATCGCCGGCAACGATCCGGTTTTTCGCTGCCTGACTTCGGTAGGCATGGCGCGCGGCAACACGTTGCTGATTGGCGGCACGACCTACACCGTGGTCAGCATCGAGGCAGACGGCACGGGGATTGATCTGTGCCGGCTGGAGGCCGCGTAATGGCCGATGTAGCAGACCGCATCCTGGCCGCAATCAAAACGCACCTGGCCGCCGTGTCTGGCGTTGCTGGCGCTTACCTGCAGCCACTTCACTTGCTGACGGCGAGCCAGTTGCCGGCCCTCATCATTGATGATGTCAAGGACGAGATTGTCGAAGAAACAGGATTTTTTCCGATATATCAAAAGCATAACTTGTCGTTTTCTGTTCTGGCCTGCCAGATGGCAAGCGCTGCCAGTTTTTCCAGCGCTCTCGGGACGCTGCACGAAGCGGCAAAGGTGGCGATTGCCGGAACCCTTGTCGCTTCCAATCTCGACGGCATGTTGACGCGCGGACTGTCCATCAAGGGCAGCGAACTGTTCACCGATGCCGAGTCGATGGAAAAGCCTGTTGGCGGATGGCGTATCGCCGTTTCATGCACTTTCAATACCCGCTCGGACCAGCCAGGGCACACCGAGAAGGAACTGACCCTACCATGATTTTCAATTTCTCAAGGAGCTTCTGACATGGCTGCATTCATTGGCGCCGGAATCGTTTCCGTCGCGGCATTCTCCGACGTAACCGCTTTCGATTCGCTGTCATTCACCGATGTCGGTAACGTCTCGAAACTCGTTCCGACCTTCTCCGAAGATCGCAAGACGCTGAAAAATTACCGCAATGCCGCAGGCGGCAATTATGCCTCGTTCGCGCGCATCGAGTCGGCCGAACTGAGCATGGATTTCCGTGACTTGTCGGCAGCTAACCTAACAATGGCTCTGTGGGGCACGTCGGCAACGGCGACCGGGACGACGACCATTCAGGCGCTTATCGAAGCGGCGCCCGTGATGGCAATCAAGTTTGTCGGCGTCAATCTGGTCGATGGGAAAGACGTGACGGCGAAATTCTTCAAGGTCCGCCTTGGCGCACCGCAGGGTGTCGACCTGATCGGCGAGGATTTCGCCAACATGTCCCTGACCGGGATCATGGAGGCCGACGAGAAGATTGTGACTGCCGGCCTGTCGCAGTATTTCACCTTCGCGCTGGAAGATTAAGCGATGGCGGCAACGCGCGCAGTCGATCTACCGTGCGGAAAGGTGACGGCCAGGGAACTGACTGTCGCCGAGGTCCGTACATGGCTAGTAGAGGTAGAGGCCGGAACAGAAGTCGATCCGCTTGGCTCAATGATTTTTGACGATTGCAGCTTGAGCGATTTGGCGCGCATGTCAGATGTCGATCCGGCCGCGCTTGAAGGTCTGACATACGGCGAGCTTGCCCCGCTGCGCGATGCCTGCAAGATGCTCAATCCGCATTTTTTCAGGGTGCGGGCGGCTCTGCAAAAGGTCGCCCGAGCAATAGAAGCAGAAGTCGCCACCATGATCTCGACCGCTCACTGAGCATCGCGGTCATGCGCGGGCATTCCGGCGTGCTGGGGTATCCGTGGGGGCTTTACATGACCGCAGTCGAGGTTTGCAACAGTGGCCAATGACAAAAAAGTTGAGGTAATCATCACGGCGGACGCCTCCGGCGTCGCCAAGGGTGTTGCTGTTGCCAATACCGCGCTTGGCAATCTTAAAACTCAACTCACCAGCCTTGACGCAGCCGCCGCCAAGGCGTTTTCGTTTTCCGGCCTGACGGCAATAACCGTTTCAGCAACGGCCGCCGCCGCCGCTCTGGTCGGCGCCGTCAAGTCAGCCGCAGACTACGGCGACCAGCTTGACAACATGAGTCAGCGCACTGGCGTCGCCGTCGAGGAACTGGCGAAACTCCAGTATGCCGCCAAGCTATCCGATACCTCCAGCGAGGCGCTTGGCAAGGGCATCGGCAACCTGTCAAAGTTGATGGTTGCCGCGGCCGGCGGCGCCGAGGAAAGTTCCAAGCTGTTCGAGAAGTTCGGCATCAACCTGCGCAACGCGGACGGCACCATTCGCGGCACATCGGATGTGCTTTACGATCTCGCCGACGTATTCGCCACCATGCCTGACGGTCCGCAAAAGACCGCTCTGGCGATGGAGTTTTTTGGCAAGAAGCTCGGCCAGGAATTGATTCCGCTTCTCAATCAGGGAAGCGAAGGGCTTAAAGCAATGGCCGACGAGGCGGAGCGGCTCGGCCTGGTATTGAACGCCGAACAGGCCAAGGCCGCCGCAGACTTCAATGACAACCTGGACCGCCTCGGGCAGTTGTCACGCGGCGTCGCCGTCAGCATCGGCAATGCGCTGATCCCGGCGCTCAACAACATGTTGGCGAAGCTGAACGACGCGAACCGCGCCGATCTGTCGATCTGGCAGATCCTCGGCGCGCTGCCGAAGCAGGGCGAGGATGTCGCCACGCAGTTGAAACAGGCAAGTGCCGAGCTGGAAAAGCTGAAGGCGCAGCGCGCCGAGCTGCAGAAACAGAACCTGGCCGATGGCGGCAGCACCGATACCAGCGCCATTGAAAACGCCATCGCCGCCGAAGAAAAGCGCGTCGAATACCTGAAGCTGCAGAACAAGCGGATCGCCGGCGATGACGAGGAAACGGCGAGCAAGCGGCTGACGCTCGTCAAGAACCTGGCCGCCGAAACCGTCAAACTTGAAACGCTCAAGGCCATCGCTGCCGGAAAGGCGTCTGCCGACATCCTGAAAACTGACAAGGATCGCGTCGCCGAGCAGATCAAGGACGCCGAGAAGTTGCGCGAGGCACTCCAGAAGGCATGGGAAACCAGCCGCAAGGAAGCACTGAAGGCCGCAGAAGACGCTCAGAAGCTGCTTGAGAAGGCGGCAGGTGTTCGCACGTCGGCAACAGACAAAGCCAACGAACTGCGCAATGCTGGACTGTCCGACGAAGAAAAGCAGTCTCTCGCACTGGCGCAGGCGCTTGACCTGCAAAGCCAGGGCGACTACTACGCTGCTGCTGCCGCATCGGCAAAACTGGACGGGCGCACGCAGGCATTCGAGACGTACCAGAAGCAAGCAGAGCAATTCCTCGACCGCGCCATGAAGTTCGCCGAGGCATCGGCCAACCCGGATGTAATTGAAGGTGTAGGAGAAGGCCAAGCGCGACTGATCGAGAGCCAGGCGCGTGCCAAGCAGGCGGAAGCCGCAGCACTGGAAGCGCAGGCTACCGCGCAGGCGGAAACGATCAAGAAACTTGATGCAGACATCACCGATCTGAAAACCAAAGCTGCATCGATCGAAATCAAGGCAGACATCACGCAGGCTGAAGGTCAGATAGCTTCGTTGCAAGCGCAACTCGACAAGCTCAGCGACAAAACCGTTACGGTGACCATGCAGACCGTTTCAGCCGACATAAACAGTGCAGGGCTTGGCGATTTCGCCCGTGGTGGGCAGATTCACGGGCCAGGCACGAAAACATCCGACTCGATTCTTGCGCGCCTGTCGGCGGGCGAATACGTCGTCAGGGCGGCTGCCGTCGATCACTACGGCGCGGGGATACTGCACCGTATCAACAACATGCAGATTCCAAAATTCGCCGACGGCGGCATGGTAGGAGGCACGGCTGCGAGCGGCGCGACAGTCAATCTCTCGCTTGATGGCCGCACATATTCCATGCAGGCCGGCGGCGATGTAGTTGCGGCATTGACCGACGCCGTGCGCCGCGAAGCACTGCGTAAAGGAGGCCGGCGATGAGCCTGGAAATCGGAACGCTCGTTATCCCGCTTCTGGCGGGGATGGACATCGATCAGCAATATTCGGCGCTCGGTAGTGAGACGATCCTGCGCGCGGTAAGTGGGCGCGGCATCAAGCAAATGACATATAACAGGATGCGCGTGACGACCGGCGGCTCCGGATGGATGCCGGCCGGGCTGGAGGCGCTTGATTTCACCGCGCAGCATGTCATCAAGTGCGTCGTGCCGCGTGGCCTGACGGCCGTATTCGCCACCCGTCAAGCAACGCTGCCAGCGGCAAGACGTAGCGACGGTGACTACACTCCGTTCGGAACAGCGTTGCTTGCTGCTGGGCGGGCCGTCAATACACCCGTGTCGATGGCCGGAAACGTCGCCACCTGCACAGCAGTCTCCGGCGCGGTTTCGTATCACGTCTCCTATTACCCGGCGCCGACCGTCTGGATTATGCGCCCCGAAACGTCCGGCAGCCTGGCGGACGCCAGCTACCGTTGGCAAATTGAAGCTGAGGAAGTTTAATGGCAATCAGACACGCGAAAGTATCTGGCCTGGCCAACCCCGGCGACCCATCGCTGCTCGGTGGCGAGGACTGGGATGAGCCGCATGTGATCACCGGCGTAGCGCTGGTCGGGGTGGCAAATCTTCGCCTGACCACGGGCGGCGCGATCAGTACCCAGTCGGCGGCCGGGTTCGCCAGCGCCTTCTCCAAGACCGGAACGGGAACCTACCGCGTCAATTACAACACGGCCGATTATGGCAGCAGCTACCCGATGATCGTTGCCGGCATCTCCAAGGATAGCGGCGCGCCGGCTTTTGTGCGCTGGACGCTGGAGAATGACGGGGTCGACTACATCAAGCTGGTCACCCTCGATGCGACCGGCGCGGCCGTCGACGTCGCCACCGCGAACCTGTCGCTGCTGGCCGGGGCTTATCTGGTGTGAGCGCATTTGACAGCGCGGCCTTCGATGCCGTCGCATACGATACGACGCCGGTCACGCTGGCGCTGCCGGTGCGCGTCGACATCAGCGCGCTGCAGTCGCCGTCGGTGCCGGTCATTGTGTCGATCGTCGCGCCGGCCATCGCCGCCGGCACGGAAACGGTCACCGATGGCGGCGCGGTGGCCGCTATCTGGCGGCTGGTGGTCACGGTCGGTGGCGTCGATGTCAGCGATCGCGTGCTCGGCGAAGTGACCGTGGAAGCCGAGGAAAACGCCGCGCGCATTGCCGACCTTGCGCTGCACGTCGCGCCCGGGTCGGTGGTGACGCTAACCGAGTGGATCGGCACGCCGGTGGCAATCTGGCTGGCGGCGGCTGACGATTCGGGCGCCGCGGTCGATGCGTTGCCGATCTTTACCGGGCTGGTCGATACGCCGACGTTAACGCCGGGCAGCGGCGTCATCGGCCTGCGCTGCACCGATAACCGCCAGGGCATGATCGCGGCGCTACCGCGCGATGGTGTATTCAGCCTGATCGGCGGCTACTATTCCGCTGCCGTGTTCGATGCCGGCGCGCCCTCGCTGGTGCTCGCCGGCGACCTGCTGTCGACGATGCCGGCGGCGCTCGATGTTGCGCCCGGCGGCGGTTTTCGCATGACCGACTGGGCGGCCAAGGTGACGCCGGACCTGAGCTTTTCGGACGACGACATCCTCGACGAGAGCGTTGCTTTTGACCCCGCCGACCGCGCCGGCATGGTCAATCGGGTGACGATCAACTTTGGCTACCGCTTCCCGCGCCAGCGCTGCGAGGGCTACGAAATCGGCTATGACCGCATCGCCCTCGACATGACCAGCTTCGGGTACTGGGTCAAGGCCGGCGGCTACCTGATGCAGCGCGCCGCCGTCGAAGCGGCCATCGAGCAGGCCGGCGCCGCCATCGTCGATATTACGTGGATCGAGCTGCCGACGCATGCCGTCAAGCTGCCCGGCACCGACGGGTACTGGCTGCCGAATCCAGCGCAGCATAACCTGTTGTGCATGGGCTTCGGCGCCATCGTGACCTTCGACTTCAACCAGGAACAGCAGGAAAACTTCATCCTGACGGTGGAAAACGCGGCCAGCGTCGAGCGCCTTGGCGTCATCGCCGAGCAGATGAGCGGCGCACTGGAGGGCGTGTGGGACGACCCGACCGCCGCCGAGCACGCCGTTTTGTTGTGGAAAAAGAAGATTTCGTCGATCCCGCCGCGCTCGACCGCGCTGCTGTCGGTGGGCACGATCTCGGCGACCGATGCCGAGCTGACCGATTCAACCGGCCGCGACGCCGCCAATGAGGCAATGGCGACCCTGGTGGCGATTGCCAAGACGAAGATCGCAGCCGCGCACCGGCGCCATTCGGTGAGTGCCTCGGTGCCGGCGAACCCGCTGATCGACCTCGACAAAACCATCGCCATCGATGCCCAGGGCGTGACGGCAAAGGGCAAGGTGCGACGGGTCGTGCATCGCTTCGACCCCGATTCCGGTTCGGCAATCACCGATTTCACGCTGGCAATTTCGGCGATCGCCGGCGTTGGCTATACGCACCCGGACGACGATCCGGTCGCTCCTGCTGGAACGGAAGGCGGCGCCGGCACGCCGGTCGGTGCCGTGGATATTACGTGGAACGGGCTGCTGGGGCAGGACGACGTGATCACGATCACCTTCCCCGATGTCGGCGACGAAGACCGAAACAACAAGGAGACCGAGATCCTTCAATCCTACGCTGCGCCGGTCGCCGAAGATACTCTGGAGGTCACGCTATGATCGGCTTTTTCGAAGATTCAGGCTTGTCGGTGCCGTTTGCCGGCATCACCGCGATGCAGGCTAGCGACGGTAGCAGCGCCGCCGTCGACCGTCAGGTCTGGCTCGGCGTCACCGATACCGACCGTGCTTATTATGCAGCCAGCGATCCGGGCACCGACGATATCGTCGTCTCGATTATCGATGCCGCGAGCGGCGCCTCGCTGCTACCGTCTTCGTTGCGCCTGGCATTCGATGCTGGCGGGCTGGATACGGCAACGCCCGGCGCCTCGCTGGCGATCGGCACCGATGTCCAGCCGGGGTCGGTCAACGCGGGTTCGTTCATGATCCGCATCGATACCGCGGCGTTCACGTCTGGGGTCTACGACAACCTGTCACTGACGACCAATTCATTGATTTCGCAGGCGGTCTGACATGTCCAAGGATCTGACCGAAGCCCTGCACGCACTGACCGAAGCCGCCAGCGGCAAGACTTCGCGCGTCGACAAGACGCTGCCCGAGGCGCGCGTCCCGTCATCCATACCGGCGCGCACCGGGGCATCCGGCCCGATTGCGGCAGCGGCGGCGGCTGGCGATTCATGGACGCTGAAGGGCGAAAACACGCTGATCACCAGTGACGGCCTGTTCGCAATCTATTTCCCGGAAACGCTCGAGGCGATCATCGGCGGGAAGGTTGTGACGGTAGGCGCGATCAAAACCGAGGCGCCGGCATGATCGTCACCAATGCCAGCGCCGGAAATCCGTGGCATGGCAGGCTAGGCGCCGGAAGCATCGAACTGGTTCCTGGAACGCCCGTCACGTCGATAACCGTCGACGGCGTCGAGCATACGGTCAAGAGCGTGACGGGAAACCTGGGCAATACACGCTATCTGAAAGCGCCAGGGCTTGCTGCGCCGACCACGCCCGATATGGTGGCGGCAGAAGATGGCGAATTCCTTGCCGACGCCGTGCTGTTCAGCGATGAATACAGATATTCTCCGCTATGCACTGAAAAGGTGGTCGCCAGCGCCGGCCGCTGGCTGTTGTTCGACGACACCGAGCAGCGCTGGCGCAAGATGGCGTTTGGCGCCACGCAACTCACCCTGAGTAATACGCCCGGATCGCCGTCACCGGCCGGGACGCCAGCCGTTGAAATCACATTGCACAGGGGCATTCTGTTTGGCGAATTCGACCGCCTTGACGGGGAGTCGACCGGCGATTCAGAAACCTTCCTTGATTCGTTCGAGCTGCCGCTGACCTATTCCTACACGCCACTGACGCGCCCGTCGTCGTACCCGTATGACCCGACGACGCGCTCGGTGTCAATTGCTGTCAGGCCGGATGGCCGCGCGATCCTGGTGCGGCTTGAGGCGATGATGTGGAATGGATACGGCATCACGGATTCTCCGGGAATTTCCGGGCCGATCACGGTTTATGACGACAGCCACCCGTGGATTTTTAATGTCTGGGAGGTTGTATTCAACGACGACGGGTCTGTAGCGTCCACGCCGGTCGAGGTCTGGCCGGATGTGGCAAATGTCACAAGTCCGGTCGGCTGGGTCGAGTATCAGATCACCTCGATCAGCTCGATTTTCTATGTCTACGGTCTGGAGCCTGGTGGAAATTATGTGGCGACTTATTGGGTGACATGCACTTTTGCGTTTTCATCAAACTACGACGTTCTCGAAACTTTGGACTATGGCTATGAGACATCGATCATCGTCAATGCAGATTACGATAAAGACGGAACAAAGCGGCTGCACTACTTCAGGATGGCGTCCTATCCAACCGAGGCGTCGGTCAGGACAGCCGACACGATGATCGGGTCGCACCAGGATACGGTTCCGTTCGATCCTGAAGACTTCATCCCGGCGATGCCGAGCATTAGTACGGCTGTATTCCACCATGAACCGAACTTTGCTACCTACTTTTTTCCGTCAGACTATGGTGGGCGGGTGTTTGTAAATTGGGCGGCAGTTTCGGTCGACGTTGATCCGAATGCAATCTGCGGCGTCTATGAAGATGGAACCGCGCTTAAGACCTGGACAACCCAGCCACCAGACACGCTTTCATGGCGCTGGAAAACCAACAACGTCACCGAGCTGTACACCGGCACCACGTCGCACCTGCGCATCGGGCCTGGCGACGTCGACGACACGGCAATTGCAGCATCAGGATACGCGTCGTTCAATCCGCGCACCGGCGTCGTTATTTCATCGGCCTCGCCGATAGGGTTTGTGTAGCTGCGTAAGTCGCGCTGCGTGCCTCGATTGTCATACCATGCTCACTAGCCATGACTCTACTCCTTGCAGTAGGGTTGTTGGTCAGGCGCTGCCGGGGCCGCAATCCCCG
>ERZ761603.985-NODE-985-length-22328-cov-36.723342_pt1 | contig 22328 bp, 19 predicted proteins | sample MGYA00511879_ERZ761603 | MGnify/ENA primary metagenome ERZ761603 (study PRJEB28899, sample SAMN02850040) | bioreactor sludge metagenome | biome: EBPR Sludge; feature: EBPR Bioreactor; material: flocular biomat | place: Australia: Thorneside Wastwater Treatment... | reverse complement strand
GAGATCATGCGCCATCGGTTGCCCACCAAGATCGTCACCGACGAAGACCTCGCGGCATCCATCATCGACAGGCATCGACGGCGGCGCCAAGCCATGGAATCCGCCTACAGAAAGCAAGCCGCCATGCTCTAAGCATCAGATTGAAAGACAATCTGGCAAAGTAGAATTAAGCTCGTTACGAAAGATCCACTGATCCCTCGCCAGCAAGGCCAGACGGGCATTGAGCAGACGCAACTTGAGATTCTCGCGCAGTAAGAAGGCCTGCCCAGGCGCCAGCAGTGCCGGCTCGTCACGATCACAACGCTGGATTCTGACCAGACCCTTGACCTCCTGCCAGAACTCGCTGGCCAGCCGCAGCCAGAACTCTAGGCTGGCTGCCGACGCCGATTCTATGGCTCCCTTTGCAGCCATAGTCGACTCCCCAGTATTCAGCCGGGGCCGCGCTTCGACCGCCAGAGGCAGACTGTCGATGGCATTGATGACGCTTTACAGCCGCAGGTTTATGCCTGACATATCGACCATTGGCAAGGCCCGCAAACGATCAAGATCGCGGACCAGACTCTTGCGCAGACTGATGAACTGTGGTCGGCTACTGCTCGCCAGGCGAGCGTCTGCGGCCTGCAGGGCAAGCGCCGCAGCTTGCACGTCCAGCCAGCTGCAACTGCTGCGCGGCCAGCAGAACCCCCTGCTCGACCTCGGCCAACGCCTACTCGTCCCGGTTGCGCGCCAGATCCTGGTAAAGATCCTCAAGCATTGCCTGCTGGCTCCGCGACTCGGCAATTCTCGCCTCGAGCGGACCGAGTCTGCCCAGGACAGCGGCCCGTTGCTCCTGCGCATGCCTTGCCAGGGCACGGCTTTCGACGCTCACCGAGTCGCTCTCGGCCAAACGGCGAGCAAGCTCCTGCTGCGTGTCGGCCAGCTTGATTCGGGTTTCCACCCACTGCCAGCCTGTCAGCCCGAGGGCCAGCACGACTACCAGCAGCCAGGGGTTGCGCCAGGCAGGACTTGTTGTCGTGCTGACCGGCGCGGCAAACGGCGCCTGCGCAAGAGCAGGCCGCGAAGCAGGTTCTTCGCTCATCATTGCAGCCAATCATAGGCGCACAGAGCTGCGATGATCCCGGCATCGCCTGGTCCGCTCAGGACCACCCGCTGCAAGTCAAGCTCCTTCGCGAGATCGGCAATGCGCTGATGTGGTACGAAAACGGGAGTGCTCCGCAGACATGCACGCGAACTCTCGTCGAGCAGATCGACCAGATTGCGCAAACCTTCGCTTGAAGAAATCGTCAGTGCGTCAAGCCAGCCATAGCGCCATAGGGCCACGAGTGACGCTGCGTCAGATGGTGCCGAGCGCTGGTAGCAGCTCACGCAGTCGACTTCGGCGCCACGTTCACGCAGCTGATCGGCCAGTAGTTCCCGACCTCCGTTGCCGCGAAGGATCAGTATCCGCCTGCCGGCAATGGCGGCTCGCTGCAACTCCGGAAGCTCCAGCACTGCTTCGGAGTCGAAACGCGCGACGGGCGCCAGCGTGTCCCCCAGCCCGTAGCTCGCGAGCGACATGACCGTGCTCTGGCCAATGGCGACCGGTCGCAGGCCTCGCGGCCACGCCTGACGGGCAAGAATGTGCGGCAGGCTGAACGCGGCAGCATTGGGGCTGATGAAGATGGCCAGCGAGTAGCTTTCGATACGCGTGATCGCCGAGCGCAAGGGACCGTGGTCGGCGACGGGAGATATCTCGAGCAGGGGAAACAGCACCGCCTCGCCACCTTGCTCGGTTATCAAGCCGGCCAGTTTCAACGCCTGCGCGCGCGGGCGCGTCACAACGATCTTCCTGCCGCGCAAGCGCTGCCTCATTGGCCGGTTGAAAGCTTCTCCAGAATGGCATCTGCCCCTTGATCACGCAGCCTCTGCGCAAGTCCGCGGCCGATCGACTCGTCGTCTTCCGGCGCTCCGCGCAAGTCGCCGGCAATGACCCGCCTTCCATCCGGCGTCGCGATGAAGCCGCGGAGCCAGAGGCGATCGTTCTCGAGCAGCGCAAAGGCAGCCAGCGGCACCTGGCAGCTGCCGCCGAGCGCACGAGAAAAGGCACGTTCGGCGCGTACACAGTGCGCACTGTGACGATCGTTGAGCGGTGCCGTCAATGCGAGGATTTCCGCCCGGGTCGAGCAGACCTCAATCCCGAGCACACCCTGGCCTGGTGCCGGCAGCGACTGCTCGGGCGTCAACAGGGATTTGATCCGCGCCGCCAGACCAAGCCGAATCAGGCCAGCGGCAGCCAGGATAATCGCATCGTACTCACCGGCATCGAGCCGTCGGAGCCGTGTATCCAGGTTACCGCGCAGACTCCGGATCACGAATTGCGGATGACCGGCGCGCAGGATCGCTTCGCGGCGCAGGCTGGAGGTACCGACCACGGCATTGGCAGGTAGCTCGTCGAGCCCGGCAAAGCGATTGGAAACGAAAGCATCACAGGGATTCTCACGGGCCGAGATGGCCGCCAGGACGAAACCCTCTGGCATCTCCATCGGCACGTCCTTCATCGAATGCACTGCCAGATCCGCACACCCCTCCTGCATCGCCAGCTCGAGTTCCTTGATGAATAGACCCTTGCCGCCGATTGCCGACAGGGGGCGGTCGAGGATCTGATCACCGCGGGTGGTCATGCCGAGAATCTCCACTGCAATCCGCGGGTACAACTCCGCCAGACGACTCCGAACGTATTCCGCCTGCCACATAGCAAGACGTGATTCACGGGAGGCAATGACAATACGCGACGTAGCTGCGGTTGCAGACATCAACACCGGATTCCAGTAAGAGTTGAAGCACACTTGCCATACGACCAGCAAATGCAGGCTGCATCAACGCTGAAGACGCCAAACTTGGTAGAACAATATTAACACGCCCACTGGCTCTGCTTGCTGCACTCGATCGGCTTGCTCACTGCAGGCGCGTTGCGTCGTCTCTTGCATCGAAGCTCGCCCCACTTGGGCAGACGGCAGCAGCCAACAGCAATTGACCGCGGCGCATGCAGCGGCACCACACACCGTCCATTGTCATTCAGGAAGCCGTCTGCCGCACGTAGGACTTCACCAGGGGCCACTGCCGACGACTCACGGGAAGTCTGTCCGGAATATCGCGCAGCATGACCTGCCACTGAGTCTCGGCATCGTCGGAAGCACTCTTCTCAAAACCCGAAATCGCGTCCTTGGCTGCCAACACGCTGCGATGCAAGCGGATAAACTGCTCACCAAACTCGTGTTCGAGATGAGTCAATGATTCCTCAAGAAGGAACTCGCGATCACGTGTGCGCGCCGTCACGTACTTCAAGTCCGCCTTGAAGTAAAGTATCTCGGGCACTGGAATCAGCAGCAAACGACCACGTTCATGGCAGGAGAGATGGGTACGCGCAGCCTGCTGCAAATGCGCAAGCAGCGTTGATGTCAGCGGACGGCTTTGTCGTGCCTTCTGTAGCGCAGTCAGCAGACGCTGCGCGCGCACCGGTTTCAACAGATAGTCAATCGCATTGAGTTCAAAGGCCTGCACCGCGTAGGCGTCAAAGGCGGTCACGAAAATCACCGCTGGTGGATACTCCAATGCCGACAGATGCCGGGCGAGTTCGATACCATCCATTTTCGGCATCCGGATGTCGACCAGAGCCACGTCAACCCGTCGACCCGCGATCGCATCCAGAGCGAGCAAGCCGTTCCCAGCCTCGGCAAGGATTTCGGTCGGCAATGCCGACGCGATATCGGCCAGTAGGTCGCGCAGCCGTGCCCGTGCCGGGGCCTCGTCGTCGACGATCATCACCGACAGCACCGGACTCACTGCTGCGGCAATCACGGCCAATGGCCCCGGCAAGGCAAGACGATGTGTACCCGATACTCGCGCCGGCCATCAGCCAACAGCACCTCACCTGTATCGAGTCGAGCTTCGAGATCGTAGTAGAGTGCCAACCGCTCACGGAGGTTATCGAGAGCCATGTGGTTGCCATGCTTATGATCGGCGCCCACGCTGCACGGATTGGCCAGATCCAGATGCAGCGCATCGCCTCGACGCATCAAACCGATGCGGATGGTACCGCTGTCTCCCGCTGGCTCGATGCCGTGATAGACGGCGTTCTCGAGCAGTGGCTGCACCAGTAGCGGCGGAACCTTGAGATCGAGAGGAAGATCAGCCGTCTCCCATTGGACGTTCAGGCGGTCGCCAAGACGAAGCTTTTCAAGGTCGAGATACTGCCGACACAAAGCAATCTCGTCAGCGAGGGGTACCAGTTCTCGCGGATCGCGCATGAGCGCGCGAAAAAGTTCGGCCAACTCCTCAAGCGCGGTCTCGGCACGCTGCGGGTCCAGGCGGATCAAGGAGATCACTGCATTGAGGCTGTTGAACAGGAAATGCGGCCGGATGCGTGCGGTCAGCCATTGCAGTCGGGCTTCGGCAAGTGCTGGTGACAAGGCGCTGACGCGCAGTGCAAGATAGGACAGCATGAAGGCCGCCGTTATCCCGCCAAGCAGACCGGCTCGCATCAGGCGCTGCCAACCACCCTCGTCTAGAGTCAGCAGACGCGACAGGTCCGACAGCAGAACCGCGGACCCTGCGGCCAAGAGTATGACCGCGGTCCGCCCGATCCAGATGGCCGGTCGCTGCAACAACTTGCAGAGTAAGGCGAGCAGGGCCAAATTAAAAAATAGTAACGGTTGCACCCATGCAGCCATGCGCATGTAATGCTGCACGCTGTCACTGAGCCGCTCGCTCTGAACAAGCGCCGCCACCAGTGCCAGCAGGTTTACCCCGAGCAGGATACGGAGCATGACTCCAGCATTGCGGAAATCGGGCAGAGGCTGACCGGCCAGGTTTTGCTTTATACTTGTCATGACTCGAAGTGCCGCCTGTACAGGGTTTTACGAGTGATTTTAGCCCAGGAACCTGTCCCCCATGAACGAATCGGATTCTTCCCAATACACCTGGGCCGGCCGCTTCTCCGAGCCAATGTCGGAGCTCGTCAAGCGTTACACGGCCTCGCTGAGCTTTGACCGGCGCATGTGGCGTCAGGACATCCGAGCATCGCTGGCACACGCCACGATGCTTGCAAGGCAAGGCATCATCACCAGCGACGACCTGGCCGATATCGAGCGTGGCATGGCGCAGGTGGTGCGTGAAATCGAAGCTGGTAGCTTCATCTGGTCACTCGACCTGGAAGACGTGCACCTGAACATCGAGAAGCGCCTGACAACGCTGGTCGGCGATGCCGGCAAACGTCTGCATACCGGTCGCTCGCGCAATGACCAGGTGGCCACTGATATTCGTCTGTATCTCCGCGACGCGATCGATGACATAGCCATTCTGCTTGACGAGTTCCAGACCAGGCTGCTCGATCTCGCCACGCGGGAAGCGGCGACACCACTGCCAGGTTTTACACACCTCCAGGTCGCGCAGCCGATCACCTTCGGCCATCACCTGCTGGCCTATTTTGAAATGTCTCGGCGTGACGCCGAGCGCTTCGCCGACTGTCGCCGACGCACCAACCGTCTTCCCCTCGGTGCAGCAGCACTGGCCGGCACGACCTATCCAATCGATCGACAGGTGGTCGCAGATCTGCTGGATTTCGATGGGGTCTGTGAGAACTCGCTGGATGCCGTTTCCGACCGGGACTTTGCGATCGAATTCTGTGCCGCCAGCGCGCTGATGATGATGCATCTCTCACGCCTGTCGGAAGAACTGGTGCTGTGGATGAATCCGCGTTTCGGTTTTATCACGCTCGCCGACCGGTTCTGCACCGGCAGCTCGATCATGCCCCAGAAGAAGAATCCGGACGTTCCCGAATTGGCCCGCGGCAAGACCGGGCGGGTGTACGGTGATCTGATGGCGCTATTGACGCTGATGAAAGGCCAGCCTCTTGCCTACAACAAGGACAACCAGGAAGACAAGGAGCCGCTGTTTGATGCCATCGACACGGTCACCGACACACTGCGTATCTTTGTCGAGATGATTCCCGGTATCACTGCCCAGGCGGAGAACATGCGTGACGCTTTGCGACAGGGCTTTGCCACCGCAACCGACCTTGCTGACTATCTGACCCGCAAGGGCTTGCCCTTCCGTGACGCCCACGAAACTGTCGGCTTGGCCGTGCGTCGCGCTGAGAAGCTCGGCGTGGACCTCGCTCAGCTTTCGCTCGCTGAATTGCAGCAATTTTCGCCACTGATTGGCGACGACGTCTTTGCCGTACTGACGGTCGAAGGGGCCCTGGCTGCGCGCGATCACCCAGGTGGTACAGCACCGAAGCAGGTCCTCGCGGCCATAGCCCGCGCCCGTCGTCGGTAGCCCCATCAACGTGGAAGGCATGGAGAAGATCGGCAAGTACGAGCTTGTCCGTGAAATCGGCCGTGGCGCAACTTCTATCGTCTACCTTGGCAGCGACCCCTTTACTCAGCGAGCGGTGGCAGTCAAGGTGGCGTTTCCGGGCATTCTGAAAGATCCCAGACGGGGCAGGCTCTACACACATCTGTTTCTCAACGAAGCTGCGCTGATTGGCAGGCTATCTCATCCGCATATCGTTCAAACCTACGACGCGGTGGTCGACGACCATCTCTGCTATATCGTCATGGAGTATGTCGCAGGCGGCACCTTGGAGACTGCCTGCTCGACCGGCAGACTGCTACCGATTGAGCGCGTCGTCGAGATTATTTTCAAGTGCACGCGAGCGCTCGAGTTTGCTTTTCGAGCTGGTATCACCCACCGCGACATCAAGCCCGCCAACATCCTCTTCGCGAGCACGAACCCCGACGACGACGACATCAAGATCTCCGATTTTGGTGCCGCGATCATCGGATCTCCAGACCACACGCTGGTTCTTGGAATTGGATCGCCGGCATATATGTCGCCGCAACAGGTAAAGGACCAGACACTCGACCACCGGACCGACATCTATTCTCTCGGCGTCGTCATGTACCAGTTGTTGACCGGACAACTGCCGTTTCAGGCTCGCAACAGTTACGACCTGATCTACCAGATCATCAACGCAGAACCGCGCAGGCCTTCGGCGTTAAGGAACGATATTCCATCATCACTCGACGCCATCGTTGCGCGGGCAATGAGCAAGAAACTAGAAGGCCGTTACACCAACTGGACCGAATTTTCACGTGATCTGGCGCAAGCCTTTCGCAGCAACAGATTCAAGCTGCCGGCAGACCCGATGGCGGATTTCGAGAAATTCGACACGTTGCGCTCTTTCACCTTCTTCGCTGACTTTTCCGATGTCGAGATCTGGGAGGTCGTGCGGTTCTCGCAGTGGAGCCGGGTTTCGCCTGGCACAGTGATCATCGCGGACGGCATTGCCGGCGATTGCTTCTACTTTCTTGCTGAAGGTGAACTGAAGGTACTCAAGAACGGTCTGATTCTTGATTTTCTGACAACCGGCGAGTGCTTCGGCGAGATGGCGGTGATTGGAAAAACAACGTCAAAGCGTGGCGCTGATATCATCGCCGTGACCGATGCCCATCTGGTAAAGGTCACTGGAAGCGCTTTGCGGGATTCGTCCGAAAGCTGTCGAATGCACTTCTACCAGTCTTTCCTCGCCGTGCTTAGCGCGCGCCTGACGTCGGCAAACGTTCGTCTCGTGTCCTTCTAAACTGTTCGTGTCAGCGGCCTGCATGAGCCATCATCGAACCATCAGTGGCCGCACCATGGTGCGACACCGCCGGGGCCCATGAGGGCTTGCCGCTGGTAGCTTGTGCGAACGACGCCGCTCGTCGCATCGAACAGCACATCGAAACGCGCGAGCTGATTCCATGAGTCGCAGAATTGCCACTCCCAGACCAGTTCGTCGCGCGCCTTGAAGTAGTTCGTCCATTGGGGCACTGGCGGCCCAATCAGACGAAGCACCATCTCCTTGTCACTCATCCCCGGTTCGATGCGCGCGAAATGTTCCATGTTGAGCACGCGTTCAATCCGCAGCAGTCGGCCACCCGGATCAATGAACACCATGAACGTCTGAGCAGCTGCTGGCCCGCGCGGATAGGCCAGTTGCTGGCCGCCATCAGGATCCTTCCAGCTCAGTGCCGGGCTACCCATCACCGCGATCACGTCGGGCAAGGTCGCCACTCCCGGCTGCAGACCCCTGCCACTGTAACCAGCACAAGCCGTCAGGAAGAACCCGCAGACCAGGACCGACAGGTACTGCTGCAGTGACCGAAGACTGTTCATTTGTTCCCTCCGTCATCCGATATCGCCACCCACATGATCGCTTGAATCCCTTATCGGTGTGCAAGAGCTTGCCGTGAATCCTTCAGCTGATATATATTAGTACTTTCTGATTATCGAAGCGGAGGCGTAGTGAGCAAGTCCTTTACCCTGATCACACACGATGTTTCGAAAGCGCTCGGGACCCTGCGTAATGATATCCCGGAAACGATGCTGGGTTTCAATGCGATGGCCAAAGCGGCACTCGCTCCCGGCGCGCTGTCAGCCCTCGATAAGGAATTGATTGCCCTGGCGATCGGCGTCTCCAGCCGTTGCGACGCCTGTATCGGCTTTCATGTCAGAGCGCTGATTCGCTTGGGCGTCAGCCGTGAGCAATTGATGGAGACACTTGCCGTGTGCACCTATATGGGAGGGGGGCCATCGCTCATGCATGCCGCCGAAGCGGTACGGGCGTATGAAGAAATGACCTCCGACAAGCCACCACAAGTCAACGCTCGATAAAGATCAAAGTTGCCACTGCGAACGGCCGACCCGGTGGAACGTGCCTGACCGCCTCGGAAGGCTCTGAATCATGAAAATCATTCAATCAAGACGTTTTCCGGTATCTCTGTCTCCTGCCTAACAGCCCACGCCAGAGGGAGGCACAAGGCACGGGTAGGCGATCAGATCGGATCAACGAGACCTTCAAGCAATTTCTGCAACTCTCCATCCTCATACATCTCGCGCATGATGTCGCAACCACCAACGAATTCGCCCCGCACATAGAGCTGAGGGATTGTTGGCCAGTTGGCATACTCCTTGATGCCGCTGCGAATCTCCGGATTCTCCAGCACGTTCACACTCAGAAAGCCGGATACCCCGCAGGCTCTCAGAATCTGTACCGTAACCGCCGAGAAACCACATTGTGGAAATTGCGGGGTCCCCTTCATGTAGAGAACGACCGGGTTGGCCGCTATCTGCTCCTTTATCACGTGTAGCACATCCATCGCAAAGCCTCTCAATTGCTATAGTTGATAAAATTAATCGAGTATAAGTCTACCGTTGCTGACACCCCTCGTCAACGCAGGCAGCCGCCGCTGACTCGTTCCACTCTCGACAGGTCGGCCCAAGACGTCACGTCACGCAGCCCTTCCGCGTGCAGCAAATCGCGCACTGCGGCTGCCTGGTCGTACCCGTGCTCAATCAGCATCCAGCCACCCGGCAGGAGATGACTTGCGGCTCCGCCAGCAATCAAGCGAATGCAGGCCAGACCGTCGCCACCGACCACGCCATCAGTCAACGCCATCTGTGGTTCAAAAGGCAGCCCGTTCTGCCGTAGGTGCGGATCGTCATCGCTCACGTAAGGCGGGTTGGCGACAATCAAATCGAAACGTTCATCCCCCAGCGGTGAATACCAGTCACCGAGAATTAGCCTGACGTCCGCCGTATGCCCGCGGGCATTGACTCGCGCCACGTCGAGTGCCCCCGGAGAAACGTCGACGGCGGTGATCATCGCCTCCGGGAGTAGGAGCTTGAGGGTTACTGCCACCACCCCCGAACCGGTGCCGAGATCAACAATACGTGGTGCAGACAACGGTCGCACCTTTTCCATCGCAAGTTCGACCAACAGTTCCGTTTCGGGACGCGGAATCAGAACTGCGGGGGTAACCATGAACTCAAGGCCGTAAAAGGCCGCAGAGCGAAGTACATACGCCAGCGGCTCGCCACTGGCTCGACGCTTGACGAGCGCGTCGAGTCTCGCCAGCAGATCAGCCGACAGTGGCCGGGTCGGATGTGCAATCAGATCAACGTGCGTACAACCGGCCACGCTCTCGACAAGCAAGCGGGCGTCGAGGCGATCAATGCGCTGGCTGGCTGCACGCCAAGCGTCTGCAATACTGGTCACGAGCCGCTTCAGCAACGAGGAAAAATCATCGAAAAGAAGTCGCGTCGCCGGCCAAGACACAAAACGGCATCAACCCTTGACCATGACATCAGTCGCTCTCGGCGAGCAGCGCGAGTTGATCAGCCTGGTACTCTTCCGTCAGGGCAGCGATCAGTTCGTCAAGGTCGCCGTCGAGGATGGCATCAATCTTGTACAAGGTCAGGTTGATGCGATGGTCAGTGACTCGCCCTTGTGGGAAGTTGTAGGTCCGAATTCGCTCGGAGCGGTCACCACTGCCGATCAGATTCCTGCGCGCCGAGGCGATATTCGCGTGTTGCTCACGCTCCTGCATATCCCTGATACGCGCTACCAGGACTGACAATGCCTGCGCCTTGTTCTTGTGCTGCGACCGATCATCCTGGCATTCGACGACGATGCCGGTCGGCAGGTGCGTGATGCGTACAGCCGAGTCGGTCTTGTTGATGTGCTGTCCACCGGCACCCGACGCCCGGTAGGTATCAACCCGAATCTCTGTCGGGTTGATCTGGACCTCGTCAAGCGCATCGGCCTCAGGCATGACCGCGACCGTGCAGGCCGAGGTATGGATGCGGCCTTGTGTCTCGGTGTCCGGAACACGCTGCACGCGATGACCGCCGGACTCGAACTTGAGCCTCGAGTAAACGCCGTTGCCGATGATGCGTGCGATCACTTCGCGATACCCTCCAAGATCTGAGACACTGGCCGAGATGACTTCCACCTGCCAGCGCCGGCGCTCGGCGTATCTCGCATACATCCGGAACAGATTGCCGGCAAACAGGGCCGATTCGTCCCCACCCGTACCAGCCCGTATTTCGAGGAAAACGTTCCGATCGTCTTTGTCATCCTTCGGCAACAGCAGCTTCTGCAGATTGGCCTCAATCTCCGGCAGGCGCTCCCTGGCCAGGACGACTTCTGCCTCGGCCAACTCCCGCATTTCGGGGTCGGCCAACATTTCGATCCCCGACGACAGGTCGTCCTGGGTTTTCCGCCAAGCCTGGTAAAGCGCAACCACCGGGCCAAGTTCGGCGTGTTCGCGTGACAGTTTGCGATATTCGCCCATATCGCGTGTAGCCTGGCCACTAGCCAGCATCCTGTCGAGTTCGTCGAGACGCCCGGTGAGATGCTCAAGTTTGTCGCGAATGTTCGGGTTCATGGAAGAGTCCGTTCAAACCGGAAGGCCGGCGGAAAAGACGCAGCAAGGCAAGGTCAGGCGACGACGGCCGCTAGTCACCAAGGTGCGGGTCCAGATGCAAGTGGAACAGGCGTGCCACGACGGACTGCAAGTCATCTCGGTCGCCGCCGGCCCGGGTCAACGCCTGTGTGGGTGCGTGGAGGAACTTGTTGGTCAGCCGATGCGAGAACTGGTCCAGGACGCGTGCCGGGTCTTCGCCTTTGGCCAGCAACCGCAGGGCAAGCTCCATCTCATGCCGTCGCGCTCGCTCGGCAGCATCCCGAAGCGACCGAATCACTGGCACTGTACCACGCGTAGCCAACCAGCGCAGGAACGTCTCGACACGCTCAGAGATGATCGCTTCGGCATCTACGACCGCTGCCTGGCGCGACTCGAGGCCTGACTCGACCACATGCGCAAGATCATCGATCGTATAGAGAAAGACATCGTCCATCTCGCCAACTTCAGGCTCGATATCGCGCGGAACCGCAAGATCGACCATGAACATCGGGCGATGGCGGCGCAGCCTGATGGCGCGCTCGGCCATGCCCAGACCAATGATCGGCAGCGGACTGGCCGTACACGAAACGACGATATCGAACTGCGATAATCGCTCGCCAAGTTCCTCGAGCCTGATCGCGGAACCGCCAAAGCGATCTGCCAGCGCGCGGCCACGCTCGACCGTTCGATTGGCGATAACCACCTGCTTCGGCTGCTGAGCCGCAAAATGCCTGGCACACAGGTCGATCATCTCGCCCGCACCAATGAGCAGAATCCTCTGATCGGCAATTCGCTCGAAGATGTGGCCTGCCAAACGCACAGCGGCCGCAGCCATGGAAACGATATTGGCACCGATTGCCGTCGTCGAACGTACTTCCTTGGCTGCCGCAAAAGCGTGCTGGAAAAGCTTGTGCAAAGTCGTGCCGAGAGTACCCGCTTCGTCTGCAGCACGGACCGCTTCTTTCATCTGCCCAAGGATCTGGGGCTCTCCGAGAACCATCGAATCGAGCCCACTGGCAACACGGAAAGCGTGGCGCACGGCATCGCGTTCTGGATAGCTGTAAAGGTACGGTTCTATCTCGTGGCAGGCCAGTCCATGATAGTCGGCCAGCCAGTGTGTTGCCGCCTCCGGCACATCGGTGGCAACATAGACTTCGGTCCGATTGCAGGTGGACAGAATCGCCGCCTCGTGAACAGGATTGCAACGCGTCAGGTCAGTCAGTGCCTCGGACACCCGTTCAGCGTGAAAAGCCACCTGCTCACGAACCGAAAGGGGCGCTGTGTGGTGGTTGATGCCCAGGGTAAACAGCGGCATTCTTCGAAGACAGTAGGCAAGGGATGGCAAATCGGCCGATGATTATATCACCGGCGCCGCCAACCTCCTCGAGCGCGCCACTCTGCTAAAACCAGCGAGTCAGGCGACATCCGGCCCTGGCTTGCCAATAAGATACCCTTGTGCGTAGTCCACACCGAAACTCCGCAACATGTTCAAGGCGCGTGCATCCTCCACGAACTCGGCGACCGTCTTTTTGCCAAAACCACGCGCCACTTCCGCTAGAGCCCTGACAAAGACCTGGTCGTCCGGGCTGTCGACGAGGGTACGAACAAAGGACCCGTCGATCTTGACGTAATCGACCGGCAACTGCTTGACATAGTTGAACGAGGAATAGCCAACGCCAAAGTCGTCGAGCGAAAACGCGCAGCCAAGTTCCCGTACGGCGTTCATGAATGTGCGGGCGGCCGAGAAATCCGATACCGCGGCCGTTTCGGTGATTTCAAAAACGACGTGACTGGGCAACAGCGGACTGCGGGAAAGTTCATCACGGATAAAGGACAGCAGACCCGGATCGTCAATACTGACGCCGGACAGATTGATCGAGAATTTGTAGTCCTTGCCCACCGCAAACAAGGCCAGGATCTTGTCGAATACCTGCCGGATCACATTTCGATCGATCTCACGTATCAGGCCGGTCTTTTCAGCCACCTCCATGAACTCGCCAGGAGGAATCGGCATACCGTCTGCCGACCGCATCCGCACCAGCGCCTCATAGTGACTCACCTGCCGTGCACGGATATCGAGTATCGGCTGATAATGGACAACCAGCCCTCCATCAGCCAGAGACCGGTTGATCATCTCCTTCCAGTGCAGGCGGCTCTGCATCTCTTCGTGCACCCCTTCCCCCTCAGAGTAGAGGTGCCAGCCCGCTCCACCCTTTTTCTTCGCCTGATACATCGCAATATCGGCATTGGCTAGAAGCTGCTCGACGTCCATCTTCGCCTCGGAAAAAACCACGATACCGATGCTGGCAGATACCTGATGGTTCGCTCCCAACCCCGGACACTTGATTTCCGCGAGCCGCTTGTTGATTTTCTCCGCCACCTGGATGGCGCCATCGCGATCACATTCGTGGAGCAGAACTCCCAGTTCGTCGCCCCCCAACCTTCCCAGCAAGTCACTCGCACGTGCGACATTGCTGATCTCATCCGCTACCGTCCGCAAGAGGGCATCGCCAGCCTGGTGCCCACTCACATCGTTAACCAGCCTGAACTCATCAAGGTCGAGATAGAGCAGCGCTCCGTCTTGCTCCAGACGACGGGCACTAGCCAGCGCTCGCTCCAGCTCATGCTGGAAATGCTGTCGATTCACCCGACCTGTGAGGGGATCGTGCTCAGCCAGATAACTGACATTTGACTCGGCTCGCTTGCGTTCCGTGTGGTCGATCCCGACCGACAGAATCATCACATCGTCACCGGAACGGCTAGAAAGACGCGAGTGGTTCCACGTGATTTCGTAAGACCGACCGTTTGCGGCTACCAGAACCGATTCCAATTGAACGTGCTGACGACCACCAGCCACGAGTCCATGCAAGGCTTGCTGGACCGACAATTCAGAAGACCCGCTTGACGAAACCAGCTCGAAAAAGCGCTTACCCAGCAGGTCATCCGCCCCCCAGCCTAAAAGCAGGCGGCCGTATCGATTCAACGTTAGTATCCGACCGACTGGGGACTGCGTGAGTATGATGACCTGAGCAGTATCGAGCAGGCTCTTGCTGAAGTCTCGTTCGACCGATATGCGCTTCAGCATTTTCTGCGTCTCCGCGGAATGCGCGGCAACCTCCGTCTCGAGGTTCTCCAGTCGATACGACAAGGCAATGGCGGCCTCATCCAAACTATCGATCTCATCATCGACCAAGCGTCGGACGCGCGGATCAATTCGCGCGCGTGCCTCGGCAAACGCGCGCCGGCCGAGCAGGGGTATGGCGAGCACTGCCCGGGTCATCCTTTGCAGGGGCGCATGTACCAGCAACGCCAATAGCAATAGCGAAAGCAGTGAGGCCAGCAGTTCGCCCTGCAAACGGTTCACCACTGATTCCCGAATCTCGGCCAGGGGGTTCGTCAGATCGTCAATCACCACCATCATCGCTGGTCGTGCTGAGCCACTCTGAACATCCAGAGCAAGAAACGACAACTCAAACTGCCTACCGTCGTAACGCAGCGACAAGTAGGCGTGATCAGGAAAGAGAGGAATCGGAGGGATCCACGTCAGTTGACGAAGCAGCGGCCGGTATTTTCCCTTGTCGCTCAACTCGATCACCCGCATACCGACCAGCGGCAAGAAGGATTCGTCCGCCGGGACATCAGCGGCTGACCGCGTCGGGATCAGGACGCCGAGATCAGCACCACCAGACACACTGGGGAAGGAGTTAACCACGTCGGCCGGCGAACTGCCAAGGACAACCGCCCCGGCAACCCGACCAGCCGATAGAATGGGCGCCGCCGCAAACTCGGTACAGACCTCCCGACAGCGCGTCCAATGCATAGCTAGCTCACGCTCTATGACGGCGCGGACATGGCGATCCCGTTCAACCTCGAGCAGCGCATCCGTAGGCCAGGTGGCCAACGGCGGACCCGTTGTGGCATAAACCTGAAGCGAAACGATACCGAGGTCAAACTCCAGTGCCGGCCAGTAGCTGTCAAGATGCCGTCGCAGCAAAGTGCTCCCGGTCTGCGTCTGAAGCAGAGCCACGCCTACCGGATCGAAGGCCGCCAGCACGCCAGCGAGTCCCTGCAGCCGCTGTCCGAAGTCATCGCGCAAAGCGAAAGCTTGCCCGACCAGGCGCCTGCGTGTCTCCGAACGCTGCTCTTCAAAGCGAGTCGTCAGGTGATGGAAATGCATCCAGGACAGCGCGCCGTTGACCGACAGCATCACCACCCCCAGCGTCAGCAATACCTTCCACTTGAGACTGAGGAATCTGGAGCGGCCACGCACTTCCCTAACGGATCGACTGTCCTGCATTTCAGATGGGAATACCAGAACTAGAAGCGGAAGGAAGCTTGCAACATGAAGATATCCCAGTCGCGGCGCAGCGCCTGGGGCTGGGGGTTGTCCTGCGCTGCCAGGAAACCGGTGCCATCAACGCGATGTACCTCGGCGCGCAACATGAACTGTGGAGTGACGTCATAGCGCAGGCCAACCGTCCAGTCCTTGGCGAAGCGCGTGAAACGCGGCAGGCGAGTGGCGGCTGCAAAGTCCTTGCCATCACGATCATCCTTGTCAGCGTAATACGCGTCGTAGCGCACCAGCGCTTCCCACTGTGGCGCGAGTCGGTAGGTTCCCTGGACATAATAGCTCTGCCCGTCCGCCTTGCCGTTGTAAAAAAATGGCCCGAAATCGTCGACAGAGGTTCGACGGAAGGCGTACTCGCTGGTCAGACTCCAGGCCTCGGCGTTGTACTGGGCGGAAAAGATCAGCGGCGTGAGCTTGAATCTGCCGGCCATAAGGACATCGCCATAGCCCGGCCTGTATCGCAGGTCGAGGCGCAAGGCAGTGAACGCGAGCCGATACCTGCTGCCAGCTCCCTCGTACATCACCTGTAAATCCGGAGCAAGTTTCGAATCCACACTTCCAGGGCGATTCAATCCGACCAAGGCCACCTTGGCCGCGTCGGTATCTGTCTGGGGCTGCCCGTAAGCGAAGCTGGCAGACAGCATACCGGATTCGCCGTAACGCTCGAAATAGAGCTCGGCACCGTCGGCTGATACCGTCAGGTTGCGCGTCCGCTCGAAATAGATCGACTGCGGCAGAATGATACTCGGTCGGGTGAAAGGCACGTCTCGAGTCGTATTGTACAAACCATAGGCGGTCTTGACCCGTCCCAAACGGATTCCACCCCGTCCATCCTCACTCGACAGTGCTGCCCAGTCGACCAATCCGTAATCGAGACGGACGCCACCGTTATCAATCTCCCCAGCCACGCGCGAAAGCAGTTGGGCTGACAGTTGCAGTGCAGGCGTCACCCGCCACGATGCATTGACGCCAACTTCCCTGAAATCCTTGCTCACCTGGTCATCACTCTGACCGAAAAAGTTGTTGTCGGTGGTATTCACCAGCGTCAAAGAAGCGAAACCGTGCAGCTGAAAATCGCCACCCAGCAAGTCCAACGCACGTGCCGCCGTGGCCCACAGCGACAACATGCCAAGCAGGGCGATGCAGGAGGTCGTCCTAGCGAATCTTGAGTACACGCACATTCTGACCAACCTCGCTCGCCTTGACGTAGCCGATCGCCCCTGCTGTGGATGCCACTCTGGACAGCATCTCCTGTGTCGAACCGACCTGCTCCGGATATTGCCCCTGCCCCGAAAAGACCTGCCGATCCCAGGCCATTCGCAATTGATGAGGAAACACTTGCAATACGGTCTTGCTAAAGGTGGCATGTTCCAACGTGTCATCCCGCAGAACGAACACCTTCACCGGCGTCTCGGCCGGCCATTTCTGCAAGCGCATGCCAAAGATGGCGCGCAGGGAAGATCTGGGAATCGTGTCTTCGCTTGTGGCAGGATGGGCGATGGCAACCATCACCGGCTCAGACGTCTGGGCATGGGCGATGGCTACGAGCAGGGCCATCGCGAAAAGACAGAGCAAAACCACTCGCACCAGCGAAGTCCCGAATTTAATGGCAGGAATCGTTTCCATCACAGCGCATCCTACCAGACAATGGATTCGACGTTTCGCGCCTCCTCGAACACCAACGCCATCAGCCATCGAAACAGCAATCAAGCTTCAACGGGTTTGCCGTCGCAATTCCCGACCCGCCCTCTCCCATCACCTTTGGCGGAGCGGAGAATGCCCCGACTTGACCCGGCTTGAGTCATGCCTCCTACCCTTGGGCCGGCACCAATCCTTTCACGAGGTCCCAGACCAATGTCCGCTCAAGTACCATCACCCTGCTGCAAGACTGCTGGACAAAAAAAAGCCACGGCGCACCGTGGCTCGTGCTCGGCCCGAAGGAATCACCCACGGGCAAGCAGCCTGCCGGTCGCTGAGGCACTTTCCATCCAGCGCTTGATGCGATTGGCATCACCAATGCGGGTCTGCTTGCCCGCCGAGTCAAGCAGCACAATGACCACCGGCTTGTCGGCAACCTGCGCCTGCATGACCAGGCACTTGCCCGCTTCCCGAATGTAACCGGTCTTCGACAGTCCGATCGCCCAAGTCGGACTGCTGACCAACTGATTGGTATTGTGAAAGTCAAGATCACGACCTTTCACTTCGACGCGCGCTCCGGGGGTCGTCGAAAACTCGCGAATCAAGGGATAGCGATGCGCAGCAGCAACCATCCGTGCCAGGTCATGCGCCGTGGATACGTTGTTGCTGTTGAGACCGGTCGGGTCTTCAAAACGCGTATCTTTCATGCCGAGGGACAGAGCCTTGCGATTCATTGCTGCCACAAAGGCCTGCAAGCCCCCCGGATAGTGACGCCCCAGTGCGTTCGCCGCACGATTCTCCGACGACATCAGCGCCAGCAAGAGAGCAGTTTCGCGAGTGATTTCAGCGCCCACGCCGAGGCGCGAACGACTACCCCGAAGATAATCCACATCCTCGTCGCTAATCGTAATCGTGGCTTGTAGATTGGGAAGACTGTCGAGCACAACCATCGCCGTCATCACCTTGGTAATCGAAGCGATCGGTACGACGACGTTGGCGTTCTTCTCATAAAAAAGCTCTCCGCCTTCGCCTCCAATCACCAGCGCCGATCCCGACTGAACCGCCAACTTTCCGGGTTCCTGCCAGATGTCGACATGCGAGGCAAGATCCTTGGTCAAATTCCGCTGCTGTGCCGCGTGCGTCAAAGAACTCCTTGCGGGCGCAGGGATAGACCTGCCTTTTCGAGCTAAAGCTGTAGGTTTGGGCTGCGCTGACCGAGCTACCGCGTTTTCTTTCGTGGCCAGCGGCACAGCTTTGCCGTTGGCAGTTACCGGCTTGGCTTTCCCTTTTTCCGCCACCGGAATGCCCTTTGCCTGCTCCGATTTAACCCTGCCGCCCTTGCTCAGGGTGGCGTTGCTCGCTATCGGCGTGGCTGTGCCCTTCTTGGCTACCGGCGCGACGTTGCCCTTCTGCGCTACCTGAACGCCCTTGCTGTTCTGTGATTCGGCCCTGCCCTTAGGCTTCTCGACGGCCTCTGCAGTTTCCATCGCGAACATGGTCGTGGCCACGACACAAGGCACCAGTACTAGTGCTTTCAGCATCATTCGCATTACAAGCCTCCTGCGGGATTCAATGTCTCCCAATTCTACAACGGGCCGTTATCGGAACACCATAGCTGATCAAAAATAACAGGATAGCGATAGTATCTTATCTATCACATGATGTGCCTGTCCGGGTTGCAGAAAGGCTGTGAGTTTGCTCGACGACGCGAGGGACCCATGTGAGCGAGATCGACCGGCGCACTGGCGCCGGGGTGGAAAAAGCGGTTAGCGCTCATTCATCAGTTTATCAACCACCGTCAGCGCGGTCATGTTGACAATCCGCCGCACCGTCGCCGTCGAAGTCAGGATGTGCACGGGTTGAGCAGCGCCCAAAAGGATCGGTCCAATCGTCAGGTTGTCACCCGAAGCGATCTTCAGAAGATTGAACGAGATGTTGGCTGCATCCAGCGTAGGCATGATCAAGAGGTTGGCTTGCCCTTTCAGGCGAGCGTCGCTTGGAAAAACCCGCTGCCGGATGTGATCGTCAAGCGCTGCGTCCCCGTGCATCTCGCCCTCGACCTCGAGCCGTGGCGCGCGCTCCTTGAGCAACCGCAATGCTTCGCGCATTTTGCGTGCAGTTGGCGTGTTCTCGGAACCAAACGACGAATGCGACAGCAGGGCAACTTTCGGCGTGACGCCAAAGCGACGGACCTCGTCGGCAGCAAGCAGTGTCATGTCCACCAGTTGCTCCGCCGATGGGTCGTAATTGATGTAGGTGTCCGCCAGGAAGAGCGTGCGATCGGGCAGCACCAGAAGACTCATCGCATACAGGTTCCGGACTCCCGGCGCCAGACCGATAACGTGTTCGACATACTCGCGATGCACATCGTGGCGACCAAAGGTGCCGCAGATCAGTCCATCTGCGTCGCCCATGCGCACCATCATGGCGCCGAACAGCGAGGCGCGGCGCCTGACTTCGCGTCTGGCAAATTCGACCGAGACACCCTTACGCTCCATCAGATGCCGGTACTCCCGCCAGTACGGCTCGAAATGCTCATCGAAAAACCCGTTGTTGTCCGCATAGACGATATCGAAGTCGGTCCCCGGGCTAACTCGCAGGTTGAGAGCTTCGAGTTTGCGCGTGATCTCGCCAGGATGGCCGATCAGAATCGGTCTGGCTATTCCTTCGTCGACGATGACTTGTATTGCGCGCAGCACGCGGTCGTCCTCCCCTTCCGCAAAAACAATCCGCCTTGGCGCCTGCTTGGCCTGTGAGAAGACCGGCTTCATGATCAAGCCGAAGTGATAGACGAACTCGTCCAGACTGTCGCGATAGGCATCGATATCCCTGATTGGCCTGGCTGCGACCCCGGACTCCATCGCCGCCTCGGCAACCGCCGGCGCAATCTTGCCGATCAGGCGCGGATCGAAGGGGTTGGGAATCAGGTACTCCGGACCGAAGTTGGCGTGCTTTTCGCCATACGCCTGGACCGCCACTTCCGACTGCTCGACCCGCGCCAGTTCCGAGATCGCCTTGACGGCAGCCAGCTTCATCGCCTCAGTAATGGTCGTGGCCCCGACATCGAGAGCACCGCGAAAAATGAAGGGGAAGCACAACACGTTGTTAACCTGATTAGGGTAGTCCGAACGGCCCGTGGCGATGATCGCGTCACCACGCACGGCCTTGACATCTTCAGGCCTGATTTCCGGATTGGGATTGGCCAACGCCATAATCAGCGGTGAAGGCGCCATCCTGGCCACCATCTCCTTCTTGAGGACGCCACCGGCCGACAACCCGAGGAAAACGTCCGCTCCATCGATGACTTCGTTAAGGGTCCGGGCGTCGGTCTGCTTGGCGTACCGTCCCTTGATCTCGTCCATATCCTCGACGCGCCCCCGGTAAACGAGCCCCTTGATGTCGGTCACCCAGATATTGTCGACCGGGATGCCCAGCATCACCAGCAAGTCGAGGCAGGCGAGCGCTGCAGCACCGGCGCCCGAGGTCACCAGCTTGACCTGGTCCAGTTGCTTGCCTTGAAGGAAAAGACCGTTGAGGATTGCTGCACCAACAACGATCGCGGTACCGTGCTGGTCGTCATGAAAGACCGGAATCCTCATCCGTTCACGCAGCTTCTTCTCGACGTAGAAGCACTCCGGCGCCTTGATGTCTTCGAGGTTGATGCCACCAAAGGTCGGCTCCAAGGAGGCGATGATCTCGACCAGGCGATCGGGGTCGCGTTCCTCGATTTCGAGGTCGAACACGTCGATATTGGCAAACTTCTTGAACAGCACCGCCTTGCCTTCCATCACTGGCTTGGCAGCCAGCGGACCGATCGCGCCCAGGCCAAGAACCGCCGTGCCATTGGTAATGACGCCGACCAAGTTGGCCCGCGAAGTAAGGGTGCTCGCTTCACCCGGAAAAGCGACAATCTCTTCGCAGGCAGCAGCCACTCCAGGAGAGTAAGCCATTGACAGGTCATACTGGTTCGCCAGTTGCTTGGTCGGCTGTATCGACACCTTGCCGGGCTTTGGGTTGCGATGGTAGAACAGGGCGGCAGTACGGAGCTGGTCTTTTTCCTTGTGCATTCTTCACTCTCCTTGCGACTATCGGGCCATGGCAGCTGCACAGGCTAGCCGACTGTCAAGCGATGACATCTCATGAACATTGCCAGGGCCTTTCACCAGAACGACACTTTCGGTGGACCGTGAGCGTTGGTCGGACCTGTGGCATAATTACACAAACTCTCACAGACTTGTAGCACCAACGCCTAGCATGCTGTATCACACCCCTGCACGAGGCTTGTTTATCGCCAGCCGCGACCGACGCGTCGCACCCGACTGGGCTGGAAAAACTATTACGGCTCCCAGCCCTTTTGCTTTCGCTCTGCGCGCGCCGCTCCACGGTAACTTCCGCTTCTCTACCTTCCTTCGAGAGTGATTGCCATGAACCAGACTGTTTCCATCAATGCCCCCGACTACGTCAAACATGAACGCCTGAAAAAATGGGTTGCCGAAATCGCGGCACTCACCGAGCCAGCCCAGGTTGTCTGGGCTGACGGTTCGCAGGAAGAATACGACCGTCTCTGCGCCGAACTGGTCGAGGCAGGCACCTTCATCAAGCTCAAGAAGCGCAAGAACTCGTTCCTGGCCTTTTCGGATCCTTCGGATGTTGCCCGCGTCGAAGACCGCACGTACATCTGTTCTGAGAAAAAGGAAGACGCCGGCCCGACCAATAACTGGGAAGACCCAGCCAAGATGCGCGGAATCCTCAGCGGCCTGTTCAAAGGCTGCATGAAGGGTCGGACGATGTACGTCATCCCGTTCTCGATGGGACCGATCGGCTCACCGATCGCCCAGATCGGCATCGAGATCACCGACAGCGCCTACGTCGTGGTTAACATGCGCATCATGACCCGCATGGGCAAGGACGTCTTCCCAGTCCTTGGTACCGACGGTGTCTTCGTTCCTTGCGTGCATTCGATTGGCGCCCCGAAGGAGCCGGGCCAGAAGGATCCGCGCTGGCCGTGCAACCCGACCACCAAGAGATCGGAAGAGCACACGTCTGAACTCCAGTCACATTGTAATCTCGTATGC
>ERZ761603.978-NODE-978-length-22392-cov-7.081703_pt1 | contig 22392 bp, 5 predicted proteins | sample MGYA00511879_ERZ761603 | MGnify/ENA primary metagenome ERZ761603 (study PRJEB28899, sample SAMN02850040) | bioreactor sludge metagenome | biome: EBPR Sludge; feature: EBPR Bioreactor; material: flocular biomat | place: Australia: Thorneside Wastwater Treatment Plant... | reverse complement strand
GGGATGATAGAGGGTGTTGTTGCAAAGAGAGCCTGACGATGTTGCTACCGTTAGTCGGGATACCCGAACGGATTGTGGAGGGGCTAAGGCGGTTCCGTTGCGTTAGCTGAGAAGGTCCGATTTCGATAAGCTACGCGCCCACCCCGTCCTCTCGCTGAGAACCCGCATGCTTGACTTCAAAGGCCATCGTTTCGAACAAGACATGATCCTGACGAGTGTCTGTTGGTAGCTGGCGTACCCCTTGAGCTACCGAAACCTGGAAGAGATGTTGGCGGAGCGCGGGGTTGAAGTTGATCATTCCAGCGTTGACCGCTGGGTCCAGAAGTTTACGCCGCAGTTCCGCAAAGGACAAAAGCGCCCGGTGGGCACGAGTTGGCGGATGGATGAGACCTATATTCGAATCAAGGGTCAATGGAAATACCGGTACCGCGCTGTCGATAAGCGAGGGCAAACGGTTGACTTTCTTCTTACAGCGCACCGTGACAAGCAGGCCGCTTTGCGGTTTCTGCAGAAAGCCATCGGCCCGCACGGCCGCCCGGTGAAGGTCACCATCGACCAGAGTGGGGCCAACACCGCCGCCCTGATCGCGCTTAACACTGACGCCGACGCCGATTCCAACATCGGCATCCGGCAGCGGAAATATTTAAACAACGTGATCGAACAGGATCACCGCGCGATCAAACGGCTCATTCAGCCGATGCTCGGCTTTCAAACTTTTGCCTCTGCTCAGACCACCCTTCAGGGCATTGAGCTGATGCACATGATCAAGAAGGGCCAGATGTGCAATCCTTCCGGCTGCCAAGCCGTTTTATTCCCTCGCCGCTTAATTGCGCCTGACATCAGCGCCTCTTCTCGAAAAACTTGCCCTATAAAAATTAACGCAACGGAGCCCTTTATCTTCGTGCAAGCTGTGATGTTAATTTAATCACCAAAAGCTCACTTTATCATGATTTTGGCCCATGTCCGGCTGAGTTGTAGTCACCACGCTGATCATGGCAAAACACTCTTTTTGTAACAGAAAATTTCTCTGTCTCGGTTTATTATGGTAAATAACGTAACATGTAATCATATTATTTAGTACAAATGAGCCGCCTGCAATCGATTCCTGATAACGGGCCTAATCTTGATAAAATCAACTTTTACCCATCAACTAGCATCACGACTTCCCAGAGGGTGATCACATGCCGCCATGCGTCGCTAGCCACGTCGACCACCAGGGGAAAACGTTCATCGTCGGCCACGCTGGGCAACTCTACGCACCGCGCACCTTTATCGATGCCTGGGGCCGCATCCGACACACCCAGAAGGCAACGAAGTATCGGATTGTCACGTGCGGGTGCGGACAAACCTTTGTTGCCCACGATGGGGATGTAAGCCCTAACCGCCGAAATTTCCGCGCGACATCAAGTTATTCGTAAGAAACTGATAAATATAAACATTTATTGTATATGTGATAACGAGCGTTATTGGTTATCCAGCTTGTCATAATAAAATAGTGCGAAAGACATGCTCAGACTGTATGCATTTCATCCAGAAATCAGGTTAAGACTTAACATCTTAGTCTTGGGCACTATGAAAAAAACGGTTGCCGGAAATTTCGGCGGTTAGGGCTTACATCCCCACGATGGCCGGATGAAGCGGTGCCCAGACTGCCAAACCCAGATCTATCAAGCACGGCATACTCGCCGCACCGTTGAATCGCAATCGTCCTCTGCGTGTTGCGTGGTCTACGGCCAACCTCTGACTACACAACGTTCTACTAAAACCTATTGTGCCCGCGCCTGCCAACAGAAAGCCTATCGTGAACGTTCTCAAAGAAAAAACATGAGTGAAAAAGTTGGCGCAGATCTCGCTGATAGAATCCAGGCAGTCCACCAAAGGGCGGGGGGCGACTTGATCGGTACTTGAAAGTCAGGCTTCAACCGACGCAGTAAATCTCTATACGGCGTACTAATACCCGTTGGGTAGGGCTGCGCCTGGCTACTCTCCGCACTCGAAAGACCGAATCCATTCTTTGTTCCAGAAAGCCCTTTGACCGGAACAGTGGGCAATCAAAAAACTTCGAATCTGTAAGTTATCTGTAAGCTCATCCGTTGTTAAATTCATGTAATGAGATGGTCCATCCCGCTCTCCCAACGAGCCCGAAGCGGGCACAATCAGTAATATTATCAAACATCGTCGACCGAGATCGCGGAGCGGACCCATGAAAGAGCATAGCAACGAGCGTGTCGTGAAGGTCATCGGGATCAACAATGAAACAAATGGAATGATGACTGTTTCATTTTGAAACAATTCGATTCCTAATTCTTCTTTTCAAAAAGAGGAACGGTTTCATAAATTATCATTTATAACAAATAGTTAAAAATTTTTTGGGTATTTTAGTAGCTTGGTGGTATAGCAGTTGCACTTTGATGTCGTTGCAACCGACAGTGGTGATGTCATTGTTACTCAGTTAGGAATAAGGTGTGATGAACCCACCCAAAGTAAATGATCAAGATTACATCGATTTTCTGATCGCCACGCCGAAGAAAAGCGCTTGGTCAACCCCGACCAAAGTGGCTTGTGCCTGGCGGCGCGGGTGGACACCGACATTCACGATGCCGTCGTCCATCTGAAAGGGTATGGTCTATTCGGCTGTTCTCGATCGTTGCCCCAGACGGTGACAGGGAAGGGTGGGCCAGTAACGACCTGAACATGACTTCTCTGGCTCGGATACGTTTTGCCGGTTATGCCAGACCCTTGAACACGACCATCGCGGCATCAAACAATATTGTGGCGTCAAGCCCATCAGGTCCGTGCCGCCTGCGCCCAGCGCCATCGCATCGGACTGACGCTGCGAGCCTTTCTGCGTCTGAAAGGGTATTGCTATCGTGCCGGAGTGAGTTGGTTTGAGGCCAAAACCGCCATCATCCGCTCTGCTCGGATCTATTTAGCCATTCCGCTTTATACCTTCCAGCAATTGCGTAACTCGTATCAATAATGAGGAGAGGACATTAAATGCAAACGATGTTACATCCACATTTTACAATTTTAGGGCGCTTGTTCGCGAGGATAACTATCGGTTTATTTTTGGGGTTCCCTACTTTTTCAGGATGGTCGGTGGAGGCAAGGGCGGCATTGGAAACGGCGGCTGTCATGGCGCCACTCGACATTCCACGCCAAATCAGCATGCCCGCATTCGAGCAGTTACTCGATGAGGCAAAGCAGATCGGCGTTGATACAGTCACCGTCGACGTGTGGTGGGGCAAGGTCGAACAGCAGGGCGATCAGCAATTCGATTGGAGCTATTACGATGAAGTCTTCGAGAAAATCCGCGCCCGAGACTTGAAAATCGTGCCGATTCTCTCCTTTCATAAATGTGGTGGCGGCCCCGGCGACGATTGCGCTATTCCATTGCCGCCATGGTTGTCCACGCACTTCGGTCAGGTAGGCATCGCCGCTAACGATCTGCAGTATGAAAGCGAGACGGGTCGCTTGCAGGACGACGCGATCGTCCCCTGGGCGACGGAGAAGCAGGCCGTCCTCGATCAGTTCCGTGAATTCATGCAAGCCTTCGCCACGCATTATGCTGCCCACGCCAGCGACTTCGTCGAACTCAATATCAGTCTCGGGCCGACCGGCGAACTCCGTTATCCGTCCTACAACACTGCCGACGGCTGGAATTATCCGGACCGGGGATATTTCCAGGCCTACAGTGCACTGGCCCAGACCAGCTTCCGCAACTGGGCGCTGGGTAAATTCGGCGGTCTGACCGGCGTGGCCAACCGGTGGGGAATCCCGCTCGCCAGTCCCGCCGAAATCCGGGTTCCAGGCGGTCATTTGCCGCCGACAGCCGGCAAGCGGGCGGAAACGTTCGTCAACGACCGCGACTACGCCGATACCCCCTACGGACGGGATTTCATCGACTGGTACAACGAATCGCTGGTGGAGCACGGGCGCCGGATGCTGGTCGCCGCCGACGCCGCCTTCGGTGGCGCCTTTCAATCGATTCCCCTCGGAATGAAGATCCCTGGGGTGCACTGGCAGATGATGTCGTGTGCCCCGTATCCGCGCATCGCCGAGGTCACGGCGGGGCTGATCCAGACGACGCTCGACCTCAAACCGGAGTCGGCCGCGCGGGCGGACGCCTACGGCTACCGGCGGATCCTGGATATGATTGCCGACGTCAAGCACCAGACCGGTCGTGACGTCATCCTTCACTTCACCGCCGCCGAGATGGACAACGACTCCGCTTGTGGCGACGGCAACTCAATGGCGGAGGCGCTCGTCTTCTGGATTTCGCAGGCCGCGCAGGATCGCAACATCCGCCATAAGAGCGAAAATGCCCTGGCCTGCATCGACAAGCCCGGTGACGACCGGACTTGGGAAAGCATCCGCAACGTTTTCACTTATGCATCCTACCGGGGCTTCACCTTGCTACGCCTTGTCGATCGAGGATGCCCGGGCGATGCCGCCAGCAGCCCTTGGGGGACGGATAAGGCGGGTTACGCCAGCTTCATCCGCGACTATCGGGCAGCCCCATCGCCAAAACGGATTGGGCATCTGTCCGAGTGGCAGGACTGCCAACAAGATCAAGAATGCTCTTCCGCCATGATCGAAAAACAGGCGCCCGGTTTCTACAAGGAAGGAGACATGTGGTACGCCATCATCCACGCGCCAGCCTCCGTCCAGCGGGTCCGTTTGTTCGGCGATTTCACCAATGCCCGCGCCAACGCCATCGATTTAACCCAAACACCGGACAAGCGATATTGGTGGTTCCTTGGTTCCGATGCGAGCTTCGTCCGGCCGCCGCAGGCGGGTGATCGTTACGCCTTTCTGATCGGTCAGGATCCGGATGCTGTCATCCGCCAGGATCCAGCGGCACGGCAGGTGATCGACACCGATCGGGCGCGGCAGAGTGGCATCCCGCTCGACTCACCGCGCTCGATCGTAACGCTCAGTACAGCTTACTCGTGGCACGACGGTGAGTGGATTCGGCCGGCCTGGTACCGACACATCATCTACGAACTCCACCCGCTGCGTTTTACCGACCGCAACCTGGACGTAGACGGTAAACCGTTAACACCGTTTCAGCAGATCACCGAGGAACTCAACAACAACGGAACTCGAGACTATCTGAATCGGCTCGGCGTGACCGCCATCGAGCTGATGCCGGTAAACGAGTTCAACGGCTGGATGGGCTGGGGGTACAACCCGTCCTTCTTCTACGCTATCGAATCCAACTATGGGACGCCCGATCAACTCAAGGAGCTGGTGGACACGGCGCATCGCCACGGTATCGCCGTCATCTTCGACGTCGTCTACAACCACGGTGGCAACGATGACAACATTCTGTGGGTAATCGCGCAGAAGGATATACACGACGGCACATATTACGACGGTAAAACGCAATGGGGTCCACTCGTCAATTTCGATAATCCCGTCACTCGCCACTTCTTCGCCCACAACGCCGCGTATCTCGCAAAAGAGTTCCATCTCGACGGGATCCGTTTCGACTTCACGCGGCCGATTCATATCGACGATGATTGGAACATTACAGAGCGTGGTTCTGGCGGTGGCTGGGACTTCCTCCGTGAAATCCGCGCCAAGGTAAAGGCCGTTGATCCCGGCATCGTCCTGATCGCCGAAGAGTTGCCGAACGACTGGTACGTTACCCGCGAGGATATCGACGACACAGTGCCCGGGGACCAGCATGCTCCCTTCGATGCGCAGTGGTCGGACCCGTTCCACGACGAGTTCGAGAAGGTTCTCAAAGGCGGGCACCTCGACAAGATGAAGGCCGTCCTCGCGTCCTATGGCGATAGCTGGCAGGATGCGGTCGTGTACACGGAATCCCATGACGAAGTGGGCAACGAAGATGACCGGGTCGCCCGCATTGCCCGCGATGGTAAAGGCTGGCCGTTATCGCAGGTTGCCGCCGCTGGTACCCTGCTCGCCCGTGGCATTCCCATGGTGTTCATGGGTCAGGAAAGCGGCGAATGGGAACAGTTCAAGATTGACCATAACGACAAACGCCTACCTCTCAACGACTATGAAACCGACAGCGGACGAACCAAGGTGCGTGAGTGGTACGCGCGGATGATGGAGATCCGCAAAAACGATCCAACTAGCTTCGCCTGGCCCAATATTCAGATCACCCATATCCACGACGGCAACGGCGTCATTGCTTTTACGCGCAACGACGGAAAGTACCTGGTGGTTCTCAATTTCAAGGGAAAGGGCTGGGATCAATACAAGGTCGGCGTATCAGGACGCTACCGCGAGTTGGCCAATACCAGTTGGCCGAAATTCAATGTCGGTGGCGTGCCGGAACGCTCGCGTGGCGGGGATCAGGCGTTGCCCGTGGACGACGGCATTTCCATTCCGCCCTACGGCGCCGTGGTTCTGCGCCGCGAAGGCTGACCACGCACGGCACGCCGGACCGTATATTTGAATAGCAGAGAGAGTGAGCCATGTCTTTCAAGATGGTGCCTAGATCGATCAGTGGCGTAGCAATAGGGATTTTGCTCCTGCTAAATCTATCCGCAGCGGCTCAAGGGCTCAATCCCCCGCTTAGCGTACGGATCGATGCGCCTTCACCGGGTAGTTACCAGTCCCTCGCCGATCCGCTTCCGGTCAGGATAACCGCCACCAGCGATGTCGACATTGCTTCAGTCCTGGTCGCGTTCGATAGCAACGGTAACGGCGTTATTGAGGCGCCTGACGAAGTTCGTCAGGCCCTCCCGCAAACGGCTTCACATACCTTTTTGGCGACCTTTGAGCACTTATCCGGCTCATCGGGAATCCGTGCTATTCAGGCCATCGCCGCGGATTCATCCCTGCACACCGCCAGCACGGTCAGTCGAATCGCGTTGTCTCCTCAAGAGTCACCGCCGATCGGGGTCTCCCGGCCTTTCGAAATGATTTTCGGCATGGGCGAGATAACCGCCGTGGCGGTCTCGCCAGATGGGACGCGCGCCTTGCTCGGTGGCGGCCAGGGTTTCGCCGTGTTGATCGATCTACCTTCAGGCCACATCGTGCGGCATTTGTTTGGTCACACGGAGGCCATAACCTCGGCGGCGTTCGCTCACAACGAACCCCTTGCGGTCACGGCCAGCAAGGATGGCAAGGCACTGCTATGGGATACGACAACGGGCAGTTTGCGACGTATCTTTACGCATCTTTACGGAAACGGGTTGCCAGAAATCAATGCGGTGGCGTTCTCTCCAGACGACACTCAGCTTTTAACAGGAACTAAACGTGCTAACAGTAGTACACCACCTTTAGCTTGGCTCTGGGAGATTGATAGCGGTCAACTAATCCATCATTTTACCGGGCATGGTGGACATGTGCTGGCAGTGACGTTCTCACCAGATGGTCAACGGGTTGCCACCGGGAGTGCCGACCAAACGGTCCGGTTGTGGGAGACCGCCACGGGCAATCCCATCAGCACTTTTTCAGGCCATACCCGTTCAGTGCAAGCCGTCGCTTTTTCTCCTTCAGGCACGCAACTCCTGACTGGAGGAAGCGACAACACCGCACGATTATATGATGTAGCTACGGGGGCATTTAAATTATTAACTGGACATGGAGGCAATATTAACGCGGTTGCTTTTTCTCCCGACAGTGCTCTTGCCGCGACCGCGAGTGCCGACGACACAATCCGTCTGTGGGATACCACCGATGGCAGGGAATTACAGGTTTTTGAAGGGCATGAGGACGATGTGTGGGCGCTGGCTTTTGTTTCTGGCGTCGGCCCCCGGCAACTGCTCAGCAGCAGCGCCGACGGCACTGCGCGTTTGTGGGATATCAGCCTCGATGCAGCCACCCTGACTTATACCGAACATACTGCGGCCATCAACGCGGTGGTGGCGGGTCTCCTGCCGGATCGCACCGAAGTGAGGTTGACGGGCAGTGCCGACGGTACGGCCCGGCTGTGGCATGCGGCGAGCGGCGTTACTCTTCGAACCTTTCCCGGACATCCGACAGCCGTCACGGCTGTCGCGATATCGCCTGACGGTACCCGTGTCCTCACCGGCACCACGGGTTCTCGAGATCGAAGGATTCGCCTTTGGAATACAGAAACGGATGTGCCAATTTATGTATTCCCGAAGGAAGACGGAGAAATTCGCGCCATTGGATTTTCCGCCGATGGCACGCGAGTACTTAGTGGTACGGCTACCGGTACCGTGAAAATCTGGGATTTGACCACCAATCCTCCACGTCCGGTTTCGACGTTAACGCTCCCCGGAGGAACGGTTCAAGTCATGGCATTTTCTCCCGATGGAACTCTGGTACTAAGAGATGGATCACCGGATCCAAGCAATAGTCGGTTCAAGCCCGTCACGCTTTGGCGTCTAAATACCGATCCAGTCCTACTACTGCGGACATTTACCGGTCATCGCGGTTCCTTATTAGCCGCCACTTTTTCTGAGAATGGCGCTTATGTGCTGACCGGTGGTCAAGATTCGACTGCCCGAATCTGGCAGGTGGCGTCCGGTGCCGAACGCACTTTGCTCAATCGGAGTGACGTTAAGGCAGTGGCTTTTGCGCCGGATGGCATCCGGATGTTAACCGCCGACATAACTGGAGCCATCAGTCTATGGGATACGGCTTCCGGCAATCGAATCAACCAATTTAAAGAACATACCGGCATGGTGAACGCCGTGGCCTTCTCCAGGGACGGCCATCAGGTTTTATCCGCCGGTTCCGATGGCATGGCGCGCGCGCGCCCAGCTGATGCCGGTATGACCTCGTTGATCTTTGAGGGCGGAGATATCACAGGGATTACCGCCATCGGACTTCCGTCCGATGGCGATCAGATCGCCACCAGTAGCTGGAATAATGTCATTGTTCGATTGTGGAATCGAGCGAATGGCGAGCAATTAAAGACCTTGCGAGGTCATCAGGTGAGCAATACTTCTGCCACAACACGTGTTGACAGCATAGATTTCTCGCTCGACGGCACCCGAATATTAACTGGCAGCGGCGATGGTACAGCCCGAGTTTGGGATCGCGGCAGCGGAACGACACTACACACTGTCATCGTACCGGGCAACAACCCGATTATCAGCACAGTGAATTTTGCGCCGGATGGCGCGAGCTTTCTGACCGGTGACAACAAAAACGGCCTCTATCAATGGGCGACCACTGGAGGCGAGACGCCGCTTGCTCCATTTACGGGCCATACAGGGACAGGGGGAATCAATGCGGCCGTCTTTTCCTTGCCGGGAGGCGCCCAAGTGCTTTCTGGGGGTAGCCAAGATCATGTGGCCCTGCTTTGGGATACGGCAACCACGACGCAGCAAGCCAGCTTCGGCCATACAAGCGCTGTGACCGCAGTAGCCTTCTCCCCGGATGGTACGCGCCTATTAACGGGTAGCGACGACGGCACCGCTCAGTTGTGGGATCCATCGGCGCCTACATCTCCCCTGCAGAGAGTTTACTACGGCACGCCGCGGACGGGAGGGAGTACCAATCCAGTTGCGTTTAACTCAGTAGCTTTCGCCCCTGACAGCCGTCAGTTTCTAACCAACAGTGCCGATGGTACGGCTCGATTATGGGATGAGCAGGGTCGTTTGCTGCGACCCTTCGAGCATTATGGACCTAACGCAGCTGGATCGACCCCGAAGTCAGCCAAGATGTCCGGCGACGGGCAGTGGGTACTGACCAACGATGGCTCCAACGCCGCACGCTTGTGGAGTAGCGTGACTTGGCCAATACAGCAGACGATAACCGAGGATGGAGGTATTCAGGGGATCGCCTCAGCCGCCCATAGCGGTCAGATTCTTACTGCGACATGCAAAGGAAGTGGGGGGATTGGCGGCTCCACACAAGGTAGCGTGCATGTGTGGAACACGGCTGGGGAGCTGTTACAGGCACTGTATGAAAATTCCCCTGACTGCCCAAGAGCGGTTGCTCTCTCGCCAGATGATGCTCTGGTACTAACAAATTACGGTAATGCAATCCGGCTGTGGGATAAGGGTAGTGGCAACAAAGTACGGGATTTTCCAATTCGCGAGTATGCGGTATACGCTTTTACCTTCTCGCCCAACGGTGCCTGGATAGCGACCGGTAGTCAGGAGATCAATCCCGTTTCTTGTTCTCAAAACTGTGGATCGGTCAAACTCTATGACGCCATAACCGGCATCCAGCAACACCTTTTCCAACACCCGGTTGGCGTCCGGGCGATTGCTTTTTCGCCCGATGGTAGCCAGTTGCTGACAGGGAGTGGAGATCGACTGGCGCGGCTTTGGAATATAGCGGGCGAGACGGTGATGCAGACCTTCGCCGGCCATGCCGGGCTCATTACCAGCGTGGCTTTTTCCCCCGACCCGAGCCGACGCTGGGTCCTGACTGGCAGCCAAGACCAAACCGCGCTTTTATGGGATGCCGATACCGGGACGCCCTTGCGAATATTTCTCCATCCATCCGCTTTGGAGACCGTGGCGTTCGACCCTAGCGGCGATCGCGTGGTCACGACGGCTGGCCAGACGGCCTACGTATGGGATACTGCGAGTGGTGCGTTGCTCGGCGCCGTGGGTCACAAGCTCGGCATTAATGCCGCGATTTTCTCGGCTGACGGCGCACGACTGCTCACCGGCGGCGATGATGGAACCGCGCAAGTATGGGCGGTGAGACCGTAACGTAGAATTATTCTTGCCGCCACTCGCCAGGTTAACTGCTTGGCAAAGGAGAACGTCATGTTGCAAGGCATGATAACGGTGCGACGATTCGTATGGATGCTGTCGATATCGCTTTTCTCGATGGGCTTCGCGGTTGCCCAGGGCGCCGATGATCACCCACCATTGGTCAGCATTGAGATACCTCGCCTCGGCACACGGGTCCCCGTCAACGATTCCCTGTCCGTCACGGTCAAGGCCAGCGACACGGGTGCGATTCGCTCGGTGGTGGTTGTGTTGGATGCTGACGGGGATGGCGTTGCCCAAGGGGCCAACGAGAAGATTCAAGCCACGGCCATGGGGGAGAATACCTTTACCGCCACCTTCGGCAACCTCACCGGTCCAAGCGGGATGCGTGTCGTCCAGGCCCTGGCGGCAGACGATCGCGTCAATGTCGGAACGGCGGTGACCGCCATATTCGTCGGCACGGGCGGTACCTTGTTGCCAGCCCCGCCGCCGGGCGTGTCCGTTCCCTTCGAGGCGCTGATGGGTTTGGGTGCGATCACGGCAGTCGCGGTATCCCCGGATGGGCAAAAGGCGCTGTTGGGCGGCAGCAGCGGTTACGCCAGCCTGGTGAATCTGACCACGGGCGCCCTCGAACAACGCCTGTACGGGCATACCGACGCCATTACCGCCGTGGCCTTTACTGAATCGGGTGAGCGGGTTCTGACCGGGAGCCTGGACGCAACGGCACGCTTATGGGACGCCGCAACTGGAACCCTGCTACGCATGTTCGATCATCATGACGGCGGGCGCTCCTTTCAGGTGACCGGCCTGGCGCTCTCGGCGGATGGTACGCGGATGCTGGTCGCGACTGTGGCGTCGGTCATGGCTGGGGAGGCGGACTATCCCGCTTGGCTTTGGGATACCGTCACCGGCGCTCGTTTGCAGCGGTTCACCGGCCACGAGGCCCCGATGACCGCCGTGGCTTTCTTCACGCCGGGCTCTTCCAGTGCGCGGGTGCTGACCGCCAGCCTGGATAAGACCGTGCGTGTTTGGAATGCCGGCACGGGCCAGTTGCTGGACACCTTGCGAGGACACAGCCGTGGGATCCTCGCGTTAGCCGTGGCGCCCGATGGCGGCCAAATTTTGACCGGTAGCGCGGATACCACAGCCCGGCTTTGGGATGTCGCGACGGGCGTTTCTCAACCCTTGCTCGGCCATACCCGAGCGGTGACCACCGTCGCCTTTTCGCCGGATGGCGACCGTCTTCTCACGGGCAGTGAAGATGGTACGGCACGTCTGTGGGACCGTGTCAGCCGCCAGCGCCTGCAAACCCTGCAAGGACACCGCCAAGCCATGCTTGCGGCCGTTTTCGTGCCGCCAGGCGGCCATCACGTGCTGACCGGAAGCCGGGATGGGACGGCACGGCTGTGGGATAGCGAGACGGGCACGACCCAAAGGCTGTGGGTGGGCGGGCACGCGGACGGGATATCTTCATTGGCGTTGTCTCCCAGCGGCAGCGAAGTGGTGACCGGAAGCTGGGACGGCACGGTTCAGCTCTGGGACAGCGTCACGGGAGCGAACTTGCGGACGTTAGCTGGACCCACGACGCAAGTTAACGCCGTGGCGTATTTTGTCGGTCCGACGGGCGCCCGCGTGCTGACCGGCAGCGCCGACGGCACGGCACGACTTTGGGATCGCACTACCGGTGAACTGCTGGCAACTTTCCCCGGCCCGGTATCCTCCGCGCCCGTGTTGGCGGTCGCCTTCTCTCCGGATGGCGCCCAGGTGCTGACCGGCCATGGCGCGGGCGATCCGGTCGCCCGCTTGTGGGACGTGGCGACCGAAGAAAATGTGTGGACCTTCGCCGACCACCATACCGAAGGGGTCACTGCCGTGGCATTTGCCTCGGACGGCACGCGAATCCTGACCGGTAGCGAGGACGCCAGCGCCGTGCTGTGGGATGCCCACAGCGGAAATCAGATCGCCACCTTCGGCGGGCATGACGGCCCCGTTACGGCCGTTGCTTTTGCGCCGGGCGATAGCCGGGTGGTGACGGCCAGCCGGGATGGCGCGGTGCGACTCTGGCCGGCGGGGGCGAGCGCCACGCCGGAACAGATCTTGACCGGAACGGGGGATTTTCCCGCCGCCGTCACCTCGGTTGCCTTTGCGCCGGACGGGCAGCGGCTGGTCACGGGACACCAGGACGATCGGGCGCGATTGTGGCAGATCGATACCGGCGAGCTCCTGCGCGTTTTCGAGGGCCATCGCGCCGCCGTCACGGCGGTGGCGTTCACCCCTGATGGCGCGCGGATCGCCACGGCGGGGGGGCGCGGCGATAACACCGTGCGGCTCTGGAACGCCACGACCCCGCGACCCTCGCACACCCTCAGCGGCCATGCTCGGGGGGTGACCGCAGTGGCCTTTTCCGCCGATGGGGCGCAAGTCGTCACCGGTAGCCTGGATGCCACCGTGCGCCGCTGGCGGACCGCGTCGGGTGCCGCACTGGGGACACCATTGGTCCATCAGGAGGCCGTCACCGCCGTGGCCGTCTCGCCCGTGGCCGACCTGATCTTAACCGGCGCGGGCACCGTCCTGCGGTTATGGGAGGGGGCAAACGGTCGTTTCCTGACCCGACTGCCGGGCCAGCGGCTCTCGGTAAACGGGCTGACCTTCTCCGCGGACGGCGCCTGGATCATCACCGCGGGCCAGGACCAACATCCCGCGCTTTGTCGAACCGACTGCGCGTCGATCCAACGCTGGGACGCCGCGACTCGCCAGCTCGGCGACACGGTCACGCAGACCGCCGAGATCACCGCCCTGGCGGTGATGCCACCGGCCGGGGAGCAACTCATCACGGGCGGCAGAGATGGGAGCATACGGTTGTGGGACGCGGCGGCGGGAACCCCGCGCCGCCAGATCGCCGCTCACGCCGGGCCGGTAACCGCGATTGCGGTGTCCCCTGACGGCGCTTGGTTGCTCAGCGCCAGCTATGATCGAACCGCCCGCTTGTGGGATGCGGCGACCGGCGAACTTCTGCATGTATTCAGTCATCCAGCGGAAGTGACCGGGGTGACCTTCACGCCGCCGCTCGGCCGGTGGATCGTGACCGCGGCGGGGCAGGTGGCGTATGTATGGGATGCCACGACCGGGCAGCTCCTTTTTGCCGTCGGTCATGGCGACCAGATCAGTGCCGTGGCCACGGCACCGGCCGGCGACCGGTTGCTTACCGGCAGTGGGGATCGAACGGCGCGGTTGTGGCTGCTGGAGTAATAGAGCACGACGGGTGATTGGGTTCGATACCAACGAGCTCGCGGCTGGCCCACTGTCCGCAAGCGGCACAGCAGGATGACGAACGGGAGAGAGCACATGCACGGTCGGGTGAAAAGCGGTTGGTCGCGAACGCGGAGGGACTGCCCACTCATTGGCTGGAGCCTGTTGGTGGTATTGTTCTGGCTCAGCGCTGCGGTTTGGGCCCAACCCGCTGGTCCCGATAGCGTACCGCCTCAGGTGGTCGGCGCCTCGCCGGCGGATGGCATGCGCCAAGTCGCCATCGATACGGCGATTACCCTGGAGTTCAGCGAGCCGCTCCGCGCCGGTGTCGGCAGTTTTGAACTGCGCGACGACAACGAGCAAACGATCGCAGGCGCGCTCCACTTTTCGCCCGACGGTCAGGCCATTACCTTCACTCCCCAGCACCGACTGCACTTCGGCAAAAACTACCACTACCGCCTGCAAGGCGTTCAGGATCGCTCCGGCGAACCGCTGCCAGACCCCGGCTTCGAGGCCCGCTTCGATACCTTTACACCCTCCGTAATCAGCACGCTGCAGCCCGGCGATTCCAACACCACCCTGGAATCAGCCAATAGCATTGCCTACGATCCGATCACCAAGACCGTGCTACTCGCCAACGGGAAGCGCATTAACGGCTATCCTCACAGTACCGGTCTGCTGCTGGTCGATGTTTCTTTCCCGCCCTATCCGGTCCAGCTCGGCACCGAGCAGATCACGGCCGGCTTGGCTTACGACGTGGCCTTGGTGCCCGACGTCCAAATTAGCCCTCGGCCGTGCACGGCTTGTCAGCCCAGCAACCCCCCCATAGTGGACCCACTGACGGGCAATCTGGCCCTCGTGGTCAGCGGTAGCACCGAGATTTTCAGCAACCTGCGGATCTACCACTTGGATCCAGTGGCCAATCCCCCGTATATGGGTGCTCAACTGCTGACCACCCCATCTGGAGGTAGCCCTCTCCCGCCCATTCCAGCCGCTTCGGGAATCCCGGTGGCGGTGGCCACGAGCAACGTGTGCCACCCTGCGGCACCGGGGGACTCCTGTGTGGCCTACGTGGCGACAACGTCCCTGGGTATTCAGGCCATCGATATTCCCCGCGCCATCCCCCGCCAACGCACCCTCACCAACGGGGGTAGAGAACCACTAGCACCCATCAGAGACACGTTCGAGGGCAATTTTCGGGCAGTCGACTTTATGGCGGGTCGAGTGCTCGCCATCGGTAACCTGAGCGGCGCGGGTGGCTCCGGACTGACCATGCTCACCCCGGATCTGGCCAGCTACATGGAACTACCGCTCGCGGGTGCCAATCGGGTCACCGGGGTAGAGGGCTTTTCTGCCGCTCTCGATAGCGACGGCGATGGCAGCCTGGATGCCATCGCGACCTTCCAGCTCGCGCTGGTCGGTGCCGATCCAGGGGTCCATGTCATGGCCTGTGACAACGCCTCTCTCGCTTGTCCGCTTCTGGGTACCCTATCCACGGCCGTCCAGGATAATCCCGTATCGGTTTATGAGATCACGGTCGATCGGGCGGCCAAACTCGCCTATCTCAGCACCCACGGATCGACTCTTTTGATCGCCGACCTTGAAGGGCTGTTCGATTCCCAGGGTCATTTTGTGCAAGGTACGGCCAGTTGCGCGGGTCAGCCCTGTCTGGATCGCGATGGCGACCACACCGACGATCGGATCTTGGGGATCATCAATCTTGCGGAACCGGGTGCTGTCGTGCGCAAGACGGCGCTCGATCCCCAGCGCGGGCTGCTGTATTTGGCCAACGACGAAGCTGGCTTGGCCATCGTTCGGGTCCAGCCCGTGCAAGCATTCTTTAACCGAGACCGCGCCGTGCTTAGCGCGGGCCGTCAATTCCGCTCCACGGATCGCGTGCGCGTGGATGAAGACGTGTATCTCTTCGACCGGGATGACAATCCCTTCTGTTTGACCATCGATTCGCTCGCACCGCCCGGAACCACGCTGCGTTATGAAATCCACGAACAGCCGATGGTCGATCCCACCCAGCCGGGGGGTGCCGTGCCCGGCAGCCCCATCCTTGGCTCCGGCCCGCACGATTTCGCTGGTGAGCTGTCGGCGCCGAGTCGGGAAATCTGCCTGACCGTCAATCGGGCGGCCTTTCCGACTTTCTTCGGCAGCCGCGTGCCGATCGTCATTACGGACCGCGGCGGCGATCTCGTGCAGGAATTGAGCGTCACCCTGAAACCGGCGCGTATCGACGGTCCCTCCCTTCTGACCTTGACGACGCAGGTGGATCGCATCAACCAGGAGCTCTGTCCGGGCTCCGCCCGCTTCACCTTCACTCTGGCGCTAGCGGCGCAGGTCACCTTGGAAATCAATGGCCATGTGGTGGACGATTTCGGCGATGCGGATGGTCAGCCCATCGGCTCACCGTTCGCCGATATTCCCTATCCCGCCGGCACGCATACCGTCACGTTATTTGCCGATAACCTGCCACCCGGCGAGAACCCCTATCAACTCAAGGCCGCTCGGATCGCCGGCTATCCCGGCGAAACCCTGGAGGACAGCGGCACGCTCGTGCATGAGACGGAAAGCCATGCCAGTCTGCCCATCGGCCATACCATGATCAAAGGCGTCGATCTCTGGGACGGCCATCTCACTCACTCCAGCCAGGACGTGATGATCCCCGGCCGGGGGTTGTCGCTCGATTTCACGCGAACTTATAGCAGCTCCGGTGATTCGAGCGCGGGTCCGCTCGGCGCGGGCTGGACGCACAGCTATAACGTCCGCCTGATCAAGGATCGGTGCGGCCGATTTGTGGTGATCGGCGGCGAGGGAAGCGGCAATGCCTTTCGGTACGACGGCGCCCAGTTTCATCCGCAGATCGGCTACCACTCGACCCTGGTGCGGGATCCGAATGAGCTTTCCCGATTCGACTTTTTCACCAAGGCGCATATTCGCTACCACTTTCAGTACGAGCCAGCGTTGCCGGGCGAGGTCTACACGCTGCGTTTTATCGAAGAGCCGAACGGCAACCGGGTGACCTTAAGCTACGACGAACCGCCGCCGGTGGGTGATCACGATCCCACTACCCTGGATATGGTCATGGATTCATCCGGTCGGGCTTTGGTTTTCACCCACGCCGTTACGGATGTGTTCCTGAAAAAGCGCATGACCCGGTTGCAAGGGCTGAGTCCCGTTGCCGGGGATCTCCTCGGGCTGCTGATCGATTACGAATACGACGATCAGGGCAATCTCGTTCGGGTCACCCGTCGTAGCCCCCAGCCGTCAGCGAAGCGCAACGACGAACGGGTCGAAGAGTACCGCTACACCCGCGATGGCGCCTTGTCGGAGCGGCACAACCTGTTGAGCTATACCGATCCGAATCACCAGATCACACGTTATCTCTACTACACCGAGGCCGAGGACATCCCGGGAGTGGTGGCCTTTCAAGTACCCAAGCACGAGATCATCAAGACCATCCGGCAGCCGGAAGGGGTGGTGACGGCCTTTACCTACCATTTCGGGTCCACGATCAATACCCGCACGGTGAGCGATCCGCGCCCGAATATCGGACCGACCGTTTACACGCTGGACAGTTATGGGACCACGCGACGAGTCGAAGCGCCGCCACCGCAGCCGGGCGGGACGCCGAAAATCACCACGATGGAGTGGTGCGTCGAGGCACCGTTACCGGACCTCTGCGGGGGGATTCGTGATGTGCTCATGGTCACTCGGACCGATGCGGAAGGCCGCCGGACCGAATACCGGTACGACGCGCGCGGTAACGTCGTTGAGGAAACCATCCAGTTAACCGGCAATCAGGCGCCCGTCACGCTCGGCGACGGCGTAACCAGCGTGAATGAAGTAACGACCCGCTACCGGTATGAGCCGGCATTTAACCAGTTGATCGAGAAGATCGATACCGAAGGCAATACCACGTACTACCAAATCGATGCCGACTATGACGGCAAACAGAGTTTTTGTCCGGATCCGGGGCGCAACACGGGCAATTTGCTGGGTGTCGAGAATGCCGAGGGACACACCGTCTGCCGCGGTTACGACGAACGGCCAAGCTTTCGTGGTGACCTGCTGAGCGTGCGGGATCCCCGTGGGTTCGTCACCCGTTATACCCGCTATGATCGCTATGGCAACCTCGAGGAGAGCGTCGATCCGCTCGGCAATGTCGCCACCTACCAATACGACGAGCGCAGCCGGCTGATCGAAACCCACGACACGTTCACCCACCATGGGCGCTATGCCTACGACGGACTCGACCGCAAGATTCGGGAGGAGCGGCTCGACGATCGCGGCGAGGGGGGCACGGATCAGGTGACGACGTCTCGCTACACTCCTAACGGCGAAGTCCAGGAAGCGACCGATGGCCTGGGACAGACGACGGAGTATCGCTACGACGCGCTAAACCGGCGGCGCTTAACGATCGAGCGGGGCATCCCCGATCCGGGGACTGGCGCTGACTTTATCCAAACGGAATACCGTTACGACGAAGCCGGCAACCTGGCGAGCGAAATCGACTACCGGGGCGTCGCGAAGAACCACGCTTACGACGACCTGAACCGGCGCGTCAAGACGGTGGTGGCGGGGCCTTTTTCCGGGCCCACCACCAGCGATCAAACACTGGCGGAGTACACCTATGACTTGGTTGGGAACCTGCTCACTGAAACCGACCTGCACGGCCATACGACCACGTATCGTTATGATGGTCTGTACCGACGGGTCGAGACGCAGCTGCCCTATACCCATTCCTTTCAAGATGTGCCGTCGCAGAACGCCATTATCAAAACGGCTTACGATCGCGTGGGCAACAAGCTCGGCGAGACCGATCCGAATGGTCGGGTCACGACCTATGGCTACGATACGCTCTACCGTCTGACGCGCCAAACCGACGCGGACGGTAACGCCCTCGCGTATGCCTACGACGCGGCGGACAACAAAATCCGTGAGGAAAATCTCAGCACCGGTCTGGTGACGGAATGGACCCAGCCCGGCCATGACGGTCTGAATCGGCCGCGGGTCAGGCGCCAGCGTGTTCCGCCGGGTGGGCCGGAACTGGCACCGGCCCGTTATGAAACGCTTTACAATTACGAGGACGACGACAACGCGGTGGTGGTGACCAACCCGCGCGGCTTCAAAACACGCACGGACCAGGACGGGCTTGATCGAGTCTGGCAAACCGTGGTCGATGTCGGCGGTCTCGATTTGTCCACCCTCTACACCTACGACGGCAACGGTAACGTCCACACCGTCGAGGATCCGGAGGGTCAGGATATCGACGTGACCTATCGCCATGATGGCCTCAACCGCAAGATCCTCGCCACTTTTGTAGCGACCCCGGACGATGGCGGCCAGCCGGTGACCGAACGTTTCAGCTACGACGGCAACGGCAACCTGATTCGTTACCAGGACAAGCGCGGTATCGTTTTCACCACGACTTACGACAACCTGAACCGGGTGCTGGGGAAACGGGTCAGCGAAACCCTCACCAACGGTGGCCAGGAGTTGGCGCTTGCGAGGTACGCCTATGACGATGCTAACAGCGCCGCGACCGAGACCGACGCCAACGGCAACGAGACCGTCACCTACAGCGACAGCCTGCATCGACCGGTCAGAATCGACGATCCCGACCCCACGGGGGTGCTGATTTTTGCATACGACGGCGTCAACAAGCGCCGGGAAATCGACAAGAAAGGGTATTGCACCACCTACGACTACGACGCCATCAACCGCCTGGTCCTGACCCAGGAGGGGTTCGAGACTGCTTGCAGCGGCAGTGCCCAAAGCGTTCTGCGGGTGGAGTACCAGGATCAGGACAACCGGGTGGAGGAAACCGACCGGCGCGGCATCAAAACGATCCGCCAGCTCGACGCCTTACAACGCTTGGTGCAGCTCAGGCGTTCCGGTCTCGATATGGCCGCGCATTACGGAAGCGACCCGGTGCTGCTCGAAACCCATGAATACGACGGCAACGGCAACAAGACTGCTTTTGTCGACGGGCGGGAGAATCGCACCGTCTATGTTTACGACGGCGCCGACCGGCAACGCACGGCGACGGAAGGAAAAGGCTCGCACGTCGAGGCCACCACGGCCTACACCTACGACAAGGTGGGCAACCTGCTGACCGTGACCATCAAGGACGGTCGGCCACACGCCGGCGCGTTCGATATGGAGTACGTTTATGACGCCCGTTACCGCAAAGTGGCGGCCACCAATGGGAACGGAGAAACCACGGCCTACGGCTATGACGCCCACAATAATCTCATCCGCACAACCGAGCCCGCCGGCGCGGCGTTCGCGACACTGTACCGTTACGACGAGCTGAATCAACTCCTGGCGGTGGATGAAACTCCGCGCCGCGATGACGGAACGGCAGCGGGCGTGACCCGGTTCTTTTACGATGGCAACCGCAACAAGATCGCCCAACAGGATGCCAACGGCAATTTGGTGACCTATCGGTATGACGGGCTCAACCGGTTGACCGACATGCTCCAACACACGGTAGCCGGGGCCTTGAGCGACGGTACGGTGCGTGGGAGCGATCCCCGGGGGGGATTGCTGGATGCGGGTGGAGAGGAAGCGAGTGCCCTGCACGGGCGGTATGAGTACGATCCGAACGGCAACCTCCAGCGTATTTATCACCCTCGGCTCGATGTCGCTGGGCAACCGCAGCAAGAGGCGATGACCTACGACTATCTGGATCGGCTGGTGATGAAACAGTTTAGCCACCACGCCGAGCCACAACTTGATTTCCAGATGCAGTCCATTTCCTATGTCTATGATGACAATAGCAATGTGACGTGCATCATCGAACGGAAGCAAAAGGGTGGGAGTTCCGGGGGTGTTCTGGAGCTTACCCTGAACACTTACGACCCGCTGGATCGAATCCAGACGCGCAGACATCTTGATTACGACGACGCCATCCTTCCGAGAGAGCCCTGCCTGTCCGACGCCGGCAAGCTGATTCAATACGACTACGACGTGCAGGGCAATCGCCTCCGGGTGATCGATCCCGATAACAAGACAACGACCTATACCCACGATGCCCGCAACCGGCTGGAAACCGTCACCACGGAAGCGGGAGTCACCCGATATGCTTGGTGGGAAGATAGCCTGCTCAAACGTGTCGAGTATCCCAATGGCACGCTCAGCGACCGCAGTGCTCCCGATGCGTATGATGCCGCGGATCGAGTTCTTCATATAGTCAACCGTCCCGCAGCGCCGAACGAGCCGGTCTTCTCGGAATATCGATACACCTACGACGCCAACGGGAATCGCCTGACCCAGGTGGAAACGCAGCGCGATTTGCCGCACTCTCCGGAAACGACGGCTTATAGCTACGATCATTTGAATCGCCTGCGTTCGGTGGCCTATGGTGCCGGCGCCAACGGCCGGCTGACTTATGCCTACGCTCCCAACGGCAACCGCTGTGCGGAAGTTGGCGCCGATCCCGCCGATCCTACTCGCGCCATCGACCGCCATTACACCTACGATCGCCTTAACCGTCTACACCTCGTCTTCAACCGGGCGAATGTGACTCAAAGTGTTGCCTTTGATTACGATGACAATGGCAACCGCATCGCCAAGACCGTCGGGACGCTTTCGACGCTCTCGGCCCCGCAGGAGTGTATCGGTAACCCCGCCATCGATTTCAGCGTGTCCGTTCGGCGCACCGCGCTCGAATACGGTATCCGAGACGAGTTGCTGCGCACGAACGATGTAAGCGGTGGTTTTGCGACGTTCGACTACGGCCATGATCGGATGCGCGTCAAGAAGATCACTCCCAGCACCGGCGAAACGCGCTATCAGTACGATGATCAGGCGACCCTGATCGAGTACGACGAGACCGGCACGACGACGGTCAAGTACGACTACGGCCATCAACTCCTCTCCCTGATCGACGCCAAGACGACGCCTGGTGTCCGCGCGCCCCAGTTCTATTTTTACGATGGTCTAGGGAGCACCGCCAACCTGACCAAGCCGAACGATGCATTGGTCAGCTATCAATACGACGCCTGGGGTAGTTTGCGGGGCACCGCCGGCGACTCCGTCAACCCGAAGAAGTACACCGGCCATGACTTCGACCAGGAAACCGACCTGCATTACTTCGGAGCACGGTACTACGACGACGAAGTCGGGCTTTTTATCACGCAAGATCCCTATTTGGGCGAGATCAATACGCCGCCGAGTTTGCATCGGTATCTATACGCCTATGGGAATCCGCTACGCTTCGTAGATTTGATCGGATATCAACCCACAGAAGCGAATGCTTCAGAACAAGCTGTTCAGGTTGGTGGTGAAAAATATTACTACCGTCGTGGTAAAAAAGGTGAAATAGAGATTACCAACGTTGGATTTTCTAGTAAAAAGGCGGCGCCTATAAATGTAAATAAGGAACCTGATCCCGGCAAACGCTTTAATCTCGACCAATGGTTGGAAGAGACAAAACGCGACCTTGCACGCATGAATGATTTAGAGCGTGAAACGGCCGGTTTGGCAAAAACTGAGCTTGCTC